>Ga0326727_10005960_pt1 | contig 34055 bp, 30 predicted proteins | sample MB2enrmetagenome_FD_207643 | JGI IMG/M metagenome (GOLD analysis project Ga0326727, IMG submission 207643) | Lab enriched peat soil microbial communities from McLean, Ithaca, NY, United States - MB29MY | ecosystem: Environmental > Terrestrial > Soil > Wetlands > Peat | place: USA: New York...
ATCGTGATGATCGAGTCGGGCGCCAAGGAAGAGACCGAAGAGGTCATTCTGGCGGCCATCGAGTTCGCTCACGTCGAGATCAAGAAGATTGTCGCCGCCATTGACGAACTGGCCGCCGTGGCCGGCAAGCCCAAGCGGGCCTTCACCGCGCCGGAGTTCGATCAGGCTTATTATGACGAGCTTTTCGCCAAGGTTGGCGACCGGCTCAAGGATGCGCTGGACACCAAAACGCACGAGAAGCTGGAGAGCCAGGTCCTGGTCAAGGCGATCAAGGACGAGCTGGCCGCCGAGCTGCCTGCCGACGATCCCAACGCCAAAAAGAAGCTGGCCACCTACTACGAAAAGCTGCGCGAGCGCGTCTTCCGCGAGCAGGTGACAAAAGATCGCATCAGGCCCGATCGCCGCGCCTTCGACGAGATCCGCCAAATCACCATTGAAAACAGCGTTCTGCCGCGCACCCACGGTTCGGCGCTGTTCACCCGCGGCGAGACCCAGGCCCTGGTTACGGTTACCCTGGGAACCGCCGACGAGGGCCAGCGGCTGGAGACTTACGAGGGCGAGCAGAAGAACACCTTCATGCTCCACTACAACTTCCCGCCCTTCTGCGTAGGCGAGACAGGCCGCATGGGCGGCACGGGACGGCGTGAAATCGGCCACGGAGCGTTGGCTCGCCGCGCCATCAACGCGGTTCTTCCCAGCGCCGAAGAGTCGCCCTACACCATCCGCATTGTCTCGGATATTCTCGAATCCAACGGCTCTTCGTCGATGGCCACGATCTGCGGCGCAAGTTTGGCGCTGTTTGACGCCGGCATCGCGCTCAAGGGCGCGGTGGCGGGTGTGGCGATGGGTCTGGTCAAGGAGGGCGACGACTACGCCATTCTCACCGACATCGCCGGCGCCGAAGACCACTACGGTGACATGGACTTCAAGGTAGCCGGAACCCGCAAGGGCATCACCGCGCTGCAGATGGACATCAAGATCGGCGGCCTGACCCGCGAGATTCTCCAGCAGGCGATGGAGCAGGCGCGCCAGGGTCGGCTCTTCCTTCTGGACAAGATGGACGCCGTTCTGAACGGACCCAGCCAGGAGCGCTCGGCCTACGCACCCCGCATCGAGACCGTGATGATCCCCACCGACAAGATTCGCGACCTGATCGGCAAGGGTGGCGCGACCATTCGCGGCATCATCGAGCAGACCGGCGCCAAGATCGATGTGGACGACACGGGCCGCGTCAACGTCGCCTCCTGCGACGCCGAGGGCCTGAAGAAGGCGCTCGAATTGATCGGCAACATCACCGCCGTGCCCGAGGTGGGCAAGGTTTACCTGGGCAAAGTAGTGCGCCTGGCCGAGTTCGGCGCGTTTGTCGAGCTTTTCCCTGGCACCGATGGCCTGCTGCACATCTCCGAAATCGCCGAGCATCGCGTCAAGGACGTAAAGGACGAGCTGCGCGAGGGCGATCAGGTGATGGTCAAGGTTCTGGCTATCGAGGGCAATCGCATCAAGCTCAGCCGCAAGGCGCTCATCAAGGAGCAGAAGGCCAAGCTGGCTCCCGCGGCAGCTTCGGCCGAGAGCGAGGGAGTGGAGATTGACGTATCCGAGCCTTTTGCTGCCGCGCCTCGGCCGGGCAGCGAGTTCGACGAGCGCCAGCCGAAATCCAACCAGAGCACAATTCTGATCGAGGGCGGAGACGACTTCGAAGAGGAAGAGGGCGAAGGCGAGGAGTTCGACGAGGAAAGCGAGCCTAACTTTAACCGCGCCGAGGGCGTTCCGGTTCCGGCCGGCCAGATAGTTGGCGCAGCAGGCGCAGGCGCGAGTGCGGGCAGACCGAAGCCCACTGACAACAATCGCCGCCGTCGCCGCCGCCGTCCCGCTGGTGGTGGACGCGGTCCGGGTGGTGGTGCCCAGTAACAGCAGCTTCTAGCCACTAGCTTTTAGCTTCTAGCTTGAAGATCAGCACCAAGAAAGGCCCGGATGCTCTCCGGGCCTTTCTTTGTGTGGAAGATCAAAATCCGTTCGTGGTTGTCAGAAAATGTGAGTTCCGAGGTCTCAAAAACGGGATCTGGGGCACCCGGCAAGTTCGGCAAACAACTAATCGACATTATTCTTTGCTCTGAAACGGCAGCACTGGGCGAGCCCAACATTTACACCATTCCTCAACTCCGGGCCATGTCCACTTGCCATCTACAAATAACCCCTTACTGATTTCATATTTTTTCCCGTTGGCTGAGCAGTGAGCGGCATCCCGTTGAACGTCTGCGGCTGTTGCGTGACTTGGGTCTTCGATGCAGGGAGCGTTCGCATACAACCATATTGCGTGAGTGATGCCCAGCTCGCGCCACCGTGCGAGCTGGCGTTGGTGCATGACATAAGTACTCAGCATACGCGTTGCCGAACTCATGACTCCAAGCTCAGCAAATCCAGGCATGCATTTTTCTGGTGCTACGCGCCCAAGCAACTGCCAGACTGCGTAATTGAGATAGATACCTTCCCATTGCTCTGGCTGAAGTCTCTCAAAAATGTTCGGGCGCATGGTGAAGACCGTAGCAAGATCGTCTGCACGTTCTTCGATGGGACGCGGCGCGGGATGGATTGTCATGGCCTCCTGCGCCGGGTGGACAGGAGGTTCAAACTTGTTTTTGCGGTACACGTCAGCAACACGAATTGCAGCATTAAAATCACGATCACGGAGAGCAGAAATTACATCGTCTGTAGCCGTTTCAAAAGCTGTCGCTTGTTCTGCTTCCCACCTTGAAACTGCCTGACTTGCCGCAGGTGTGCATCTCAAGATCATTCGATGCGCATACAAGTTTTCCATGTCGTTCGGATCAGCTTCGAGCAGTCGTTGAACAAGTTCCGCTTTTTTGCCGCTAACCTTTAACCCGCGCGAGGACAGCATCATCTTGAGTTCTGCCACCGTGTGACAGAATGAAATCTTCTCAAGCAACGGCGCAGGCTCCAGCACCCCATGCGCAACCATCCCATCAATAACGCGCTGAGGACTCATCCCGAATGCTGGAGCCCAGTAATCTGGAAAACCGTCTTTGGCATCACGTGCCGATAGAAATCGTTTGAGTAGGGCTAGATGTAGCTGGCTGCTTGCCCAGTTGGTTGGCACCAATTGCGCGTCAGACAACGATACCTGCGACGATGAAAAAGGCTTCCGCCCCAACCACCTGTCAAGCCATCCCATCATGGTTCCGTCCGAAATCACGATTTCTTGATTGATAACCCGTGCAGTTTTTGAGACACAAAGGGTGAGTTTCACCCCCTTGGTTCGTTGTCGTGTTTGATCTTTCCGACCCGCTCCAGCACCTCATCGAGCTCCTTTACGGAATTTGCCTCTGCCTCGATTTCACCAATTTTGATCTTCACCTTGCGACCATTCCGACCGGCCAACCACACACCCAGAGCGGCGATAGTTGCCGGTCCGAGTACTTTGGCGAAGGCTAGGAACTCGCCGGTAGCCCCACCAACGGCATCGACCGCATCCATCGCAAAGGCAGTCGCTTGGATTTTTATTCCTTCGTTGTGGAAGGCTGTAAAAACCTCGCCTATGCTGGCCTGATGCTCCCGGCTGAATTGCGGCCCGTCTTCTGGCGAGCGTTTGAGGATGAACTTTATTTCATCGGGCGAAGGCATCTAGGGTACCCCCTCGTTGGATAAGTGTTAACGTCCTTTAGCATATATCGGTTGGGGGCAGGTGGCCCGTTCATCAGCCCTGAAGAATCATCATAAACCACGAGAAGCTGTGCCCCGTTCATCGCGGTCTTATCGCGATGAGCGGGCGGGTGGCGCGGTCTGGAGGATAAGAAATGAGGGTGCCGGGTGCCTCACATCTCGATTATCTCTCAGAAGATTGGGTGCCCCAGGTCCCGCTTTTGGGACCTGGGAGACCACCAAGCTCAATCAGCGTTGGTTTCGTCCTCTTTCGCCGGGAAGACGTTGCCCATGCGCCGGATCTCGGCGCCCACCCCGGCCAGCTTCTCCTCGATGCGTTCGTAGCCGCGATCCATGTGGTAGACACGATCCAGGATCGACTCCCCGTCGGCCACCAGCGCCGCCAGCACCAGCGAGGCCGAGGCCCGCAGGTCCGAGCACATGACGGCTGCGGCCGAGAGCTTGGACGGTCCGCGCACCGTGGCCGTGCGGCCTTCCACCTTGATGTTCGCGCCCATCCGCGCCAGCTCCTGCACGTGCATGAAGCGGTTCTCGAAGATGTTCTCCTCGATTACGCTGACTCCCTCGGCCTGGGTGGCCAGCGCCATGTACTGCGCCTGCATATCGGTGGGAAAGCCGGGGTACTCCTCGGTGGAAATGTCGGCGGCGCGCAGCCGTTCGGCCCCGCGCACGCGCACCGTATCAGGCCCGAGAATATCCACGCGGACGCCGGCCTCTTCCAGCTTGGCGATCACCGCGCTCAGGTGAGCGGCGTTGCAGCCGACCACCGTCAGGTCTCCACCGGTGATGGCGCCGGCGATCAGAAATGTGCCTGCCTCGATGCGGTCGGGGAAAATTCGATGGCGCGCGCCATGCAGCCGGCCGACCCCCTCGACGCGAATGGTCGAAGTGCCAGCGCCCTCGATCTTCGCGCCCATGGCGGTCAGCAGCGCGGCCAGGTCGGCGACCTCCGGCTCGCGCGCGCAGTTTTCCATCAGGGTTTCGCCCTCGGCCAGCACGGCGGCCATCAATAAATCCTCGGTGCCGGTGACGGTGATTTTGCCGAAGACCAGGTGCGCGCCCTTCAATCGCTCCGCCCGCGCTTCCAGGTAGCCGTGCTGCTGGGTGATGACCGCGCCCATCTTCTCCAGACCCTTGATGTGCAGGTCGATCGGCCGGCCGCCAATGGCGCATCCGCCCGGCATGGCCACGCGCGCCATTCCCGTGCGGGCAATGAGCGGACCCAGCACCAGCGAACTGGCGCGCATCGTCTTTACGATTTCGTACTTCGCCACCGGGTCGGAGAGAAGCTGGCAGCGGATGGTGGTGGTATGCGGCGCGTCCAACCCGCCTAGCCGCACCTCGGCGCCCATCGAGGCCAGCAACCGCCGCTCGGTGTCGATGTCCCGCACCTGGGGAATATTCTCGAGCGTGACCTCGTCCTCGGTCAGAATCGCCGCCGCCATGCACGGCAGCGCGGAATTTTTGGCGCCCGAGACGCGAATCGTACCCCGCAGCGGATTGCCACCGCGAATGACAAATTTATCCATGAAAGCTGACCAACTCCTAGCCTTTTAGTGTAAATCGCGGCGCCAAATCAGAGCAGGAACGAGCGCATAAAACCGCCCCGCCGGCTTACAGAATTACCAGCCCCGCGCGCATAAAACCGCCAGGCCGGCGTCCCTCAATGGAAGCGCCGGCCGGGTTCTCTGGTGTGGTTGAATTGCGCGGTTAACCCTTTTTGCGCGGCTCTTATTTCCCCGAGCTTTTGACCAGGGGACGAAGCGAGGCGGGCAGTTTGTGGAAGTCCGCCGGAGTGACACTGGCCGGGGAGACCGGCGTGGGGCCATTCGCATTGAGCGATGCGGTTCCCGCCGGGCCCAGCAGCATTTGCAGGAACTTGATCGCATTCTCCCGGTCCGGGGCGCCCTTCAGCAGGGTAATGCCCCAGGCCACGCTGGCGGCGCGCACCGGAACCGACTGCACGCTGCCGGGCGTCTCCAGGCCGGGCAGCACCACCACCGCATTCTTCGCGTAGTAGGCGTTCAGAGCCGGGTCGGAGAGGTTGACCTCGGCGGGCAGGTCCACGTAGCGGTAGTCCGGGTCCTTCTTGGCCGCCGCGCGGGCGCCGTGTTCGTAGGTCAACTGGAAGTCATAGAGCTTGCCCAGCGCTCCCACGTAGTGATCCGGGCCGGGGAAGGCCAGATGCCCCATCAGCTTGTCGTAGAGCAGCGGCTGCTTGTAGTACTCCTGCGCCAACTGGAAGATCAGGTAGGTCCGGTAAGCGCCGGGGTCCATGAAGGGCACAGAGCCGCCGATGACCACTCCCGGCGAGGTCAGAATCTTGTACCAGTCCGCCGAGGCCTTGGGAATCGAGTTGGGCGGATCGAAGGGGCCGCTCTTGGGGTCAACGATGGCCAGCTTCTTCTCGGCGATGTCCTTGGCCGAATACGCCAGCACCATCCTGCCCTTGGCGAAGACGATGGTGAAATTCGCCAGGCCCGAGGGCTTCAGAAAGAGGTCGATGTCGCGGTAGTCGGCCGAGGCGTAGAGGTCGCAGACCGGGGTTTCGGCGACGCACTGGCGGGCCATGCCCACGCTGGACCCAAACTTGTCGATGACCTGAATGCCGGTCTGGCAGGTCAGGGCCTCCTCGAGCGGTTTGAAGGCGGCATTGACGCTGCCAGCGTGATAGATGCTGAGCTTCTGGCCGGTGGGCGGCACGCAAGCGGGCGTCTGTGCGCTCAGAGTTGCTACCAGCGCGAAACCGGGCAGAGCCAGCGCCAGCGAACGGGCGCAGCTTTGGAAAACGATCTTTTTCGACATTTTCGATTCCTTCTCAACTGCTGTTCGGGGTTGCTGTTGGCCAGAGAGCGGGAGAGTTGGAGCGGTTCCAGCCGATTTGTGGGGGAACTCATCAGTGCATCAGGGGCGATGCATCGAAGTGGAGGAAACGGGTACAGGTTTTGAAGGGTACGGGTTATATCAGCTGCGGAATAACTCGCAGCTTTCTACCCCGCTTTGAAAGGGCACGGCTTTAGCCGTGCCGTAAGAGGCCTAATACAGACGCGGCTTTAGCCGCCGAGGGAATGCAACTTATTGAGAATACATCCCTCTGGGGCTAAAGCCCAGTCCTTTCTCTGCCCATGGGCGGCACGGCTGAAGCCGTGCCCTTTCAAAACCGGAATTACCCACTCAAAAAAAGCCAGGCGCGGCGCCTCCGAACTTCAGAGAACGCAACGCCTGGCTGCTCTGGTTAGAAGTCGTAACGCATGGTGGCCGTAATCAGCCGCGGCTCACCCAGATGGGCAAGGTCGGCCGAGCTCTGTCCGGTGATGCTGCCCGGGCCCAGCGTCGACCAGTAGTGAACATTGGAGACGTTGCTGACGGTGACCAGCCAGGTCGTCAGATTGCCAAAGACCCTGGCGCTATAGCGGCCGCCAAGATCGAAGTCGTTGTACTGGGGCACGTAGTAACTGTTCATGTCGTCGGCGGGACGGCGTCCGACATGCTGCCAGTCGAAGGTGAAGTACGCCGTGGACAGCACCGGCAACTGATATTCAGCCAGGATGTTGGATTTGTAGTTGGGAAAGCCGACCAGGGTCTTGTTGTTGGTCACATAGCTGGGGCAGACCAAAGCGGTCTTGGCAATCCCGGCGGGATCGGTGCAGGCGGCCGATACATACTGATTGCCTACTGGCAAGTAAACGACCGTATCTGTCAGCTTGGGGCTCAGAGCCGTAATTCCGCCGATGATCCGCAGGCTCTTGGTGACATTGCCGGAGAGCATGGCCTCGGCGCCGTAGTTGATTTGCTGGCCGATGATCTTGTCGGTCTCGCAAAACTGCCCAGGCGTCGTCATCGTTCCACCCGAGCCGCAGACGTTATTGGCCCCAGGGGCTGAGCTATAGTACGAAACTACGGCAACATCGGCAAAAGGCCGCCGGATACGGAAGACATCGGCCGAGAAGTTCATCCTCTGCGATTCCTCTTTGTAGCCGATCTCCACCTCCGTGCTGCGGTAGGGAGGAAGCGCCAGGCCGGAGTTGGTGACAAACACACCGGTTTTTGTTGAGGTGGTCGGCGCTGTGTCCGGAGCCTGAATGCTGTCGGCCCAGGTGACGTAGGCGGTCTGGTTCGGCCTTGGCTTGTAGAGCACGCTGGCGGTGGGGCTGACGCCCTGGGACATATAACCGGTAGTTTCGTGCGCCGGGCCACCAGGCGAGGAGTAGCTGGTCGTCCAGGTCCAGTCCTGGCTGGCCGCTGCTCTCAGAAGCCATTTCGGAGTCAGCGTGATGGTATCGCCAAAATTGAACCCCTGCTGGTGAATGATGCTGCTGGCGTAAAGGCCGTATTTGCCTTTGTAAGGCTGATAGCCGGAGTCTTTAGCAATCCACGGGTTGGCAATGTTGGCATAGCAAACGGCAGGATTGTCCAGCTCGCACAAGGGACCACCCGGGATGCTGGTTTTGGGAGCCCAGGACGCAAATCTGTAGCCGGTGCTGCCGAAGACCACCGCGTTGTCGAGGCCCCACGTCTTGAATTTGCCGGTAACGTAACCCAGGTCGCTCTTGACCTGGAAACGGCCGGAGATCGTTCCCTGGAAGACGTTTTCCGCTTCTGTCTGGTAATCGCCCGAGGTGTCATAGAGCGCGTTGACCGCCGTGGTGAGGTTGCGGTAGCTGATCTGGTGAAACACCCCGAGATAAAGGTGCCAGTTGGGGCTGAAATCGTGCGTGACCTTCACCTCGGCGATCTGGTTGTTGGTATCGGATCCCAGGAAGCGCTGTCCATAGCCCTGGCGCTCCGGGTCGGGGGCATTCACTGGCAGTTTGGAATACAAGTTGGCGTTATAGTAACAGAGGTCCGTCGTATCGGGAGGGGAGCTACAGCCAGCGGGGAACGTGGCTTTGCTGCCATTAGGATTGAGTGTCGAATTGTAGGCGTTGAGGGTGGGATTGTAGGAGAACCAGCCGGGGTATCCATGCTGCCAGATACTGTAGAAGCTGAAGTTCCCCCCGATGGTGGTGTGGGCGAAGGGACGCACATCGAGCGTGATGTCGGCCAACTGGCGGCGAAGCTGGCTGTTGGTGACGTAGCCTGTGCCGTCGCCCAGAACCCCGTTGATGCGGTAGCCGAACATCTTCTTCGGACCCAGGCGTCCGCCCAGGTCGAGATGGCCGGTCATCACGCTGCGGCCCTCATAATCCACCTCGGCCTCGTTGAACCGGTCTTCGGTGGGAACCTTGGTGACGAAGTTGAAGGTGCCCGAGGGGTTGGAGGGGCCGTACATGGAGCCGCCCACGCCGCTGAGAACCTCAATCTGCTGGTACTCCTCGAGCGCGAAAGGCACGGTAACCGCAAATCCCATTCCATCCATGCGATCGCCCTGCATGTTGGTGCCCTGCATGCCGCGGGTTTCAGGGCGCAGAACTTCCGGTCCCTGCATCTCCTGGAAGGAGACCAGCGGCAGGTACTTGGCGATCTGCTTGAAGCTGCGCGAATGCGTGTCGTCGATCAACTGGTGAGAGATCACGTTGATCGTGTAGGGCTGGTTCACGATGGGCGTCGGGCCGAGGGGCGAAGCGGGCGCCACTTTGTCCACGCGGTAGGCGTTCTCAAACGCTCCGGCCTGGACGGTGACGGTCTCGACATTGCCGGCCAGGGTCAGGGAGAAGTCGTTGCTGGCGCTCTGGCCCGCGGCCACGTTGATGGCGCCGCTTACGCTCGGATTGAAGCCCTGGGCGTCGGCCTGAACGGTGTAGGTGCCCGCCGGCAGGGCTGAAAACTTGTATTCGCCCTGGCCGTTGGTGACGGCGGTGGCCTTCACATCGGTCTGCACATTGGTGAGAACCACCGGGACATTGGCCAGAACCGCCTGGCTGGGGTCTTTCACTGTGCCGGTGATCTGGGCCGTGGTTGCGCCGCTCTGCGCGAAAGTGCACAGCGTGGCGAAAAGGCAGAAGAAACTGCCCACGAGCAGTTTTCTACAAATGCCTTGTCCTTTTGTTTTGAATACCATGTATTGCCTCCAATGAATTACACTGAACATTACCGTCGCGCGTCGGCAATATCCTCCGGGCATATTATCTGAAAATTGATAAAAAATCAATAAAAATCTTTACAGTGTTTTTTAAAAATTACAAACGAGCGAACGTACACGCTGGGGTATGGATTGGGGGACCGGGGAAGCGGAATTTGCAAAAAACTATCTCTGATTAACTTAGATGCAAATTCCGCGCCCGTGATGCGAATTTTTGAGCCAAAATTGCCTCGGCTGGGCTGGTTTGCTCCGCTGCGACTGAAAAACAGCCATCGCGACAGAATTACCGTCCAATCTTTTCCCGAATTTTCCCCCTCATCCATTTCTCTGGCAGGCCGATGAACAGAAAGTTGACTTGTATTTCCGAAAGGAGAACGCCAGATGATCCCTGCAGTTGATCATCCGATCTGGACGCAAATTGTAACCGGGAAGAAACCGGTGCAGACGGGCAAGCTGGCCATTAATCTGCTTGCTCAAGGCAACAAAATCAACTACGAGAAGGATTCGTCGCCTGCCAACGTGAAGCTACTCGCGAAAAGGACCCACGACTTCTTCATCCAATACGAAAAGGTTTTTGCCGCTGAATTCGCCAAGATTCTCAGCTAAGGAGTGAGAGAGCGCTATGCTTGCAGCCATCAGTACCACTTTGCAATCCATCCCGGAGGTGCAATCAGCAGTCGCCGCCGGAGAGTCCTTGTTCCTGGCCGGTAGCCGCGAAGCGCTGAGCCAGCTCCCCGCCGGCAACTGGATAGGCGGAACCATTCCCTACTTCATGACCGAGCAGGGCGGTCTGCTGGCCGAGGACCGCATTTTTGTGACCCGCGTGCCGGAGATGGCCCTGTCAGTGAAGGCGGCCGAGTACGGGCCGGAGAATCTGGCCAGCCTCTACCGCGACGCGCCTGCCCACGGCTTCACCTTCGTGGTCTTGCCGGCCGCCACCGAAGTGCTCAAAACCTTTGCCGAGAAGGCTCCATCCTTCGACGGCTTCCTGCTGCGCCCCGTTGTTGGCTGGGTCGCGGGGGTGCGCGTGGACAAGATCGGCAAGGAATTGCCGGTGGTCTTCAACGGCAAAACGGGCGCTGTCTTCGAGGCCAAGTGTGTTGCGCTGCACGTTACGCTGCCCAACAACATCATGGCCGATATGGACATCGTGAACATCTTTGAGAGCCAGGGCGGCGATGTTATCCGCTTCGAGGAGTCCGGATTCCACGTAACCAAATGCCTGGTCAACGGCAAGTCAACCAATCTGGCCAAGTACATCGCCGAAAAGGGAATTCGCACGGAGTTCCCGCTGGTCGGCGACTACAACGGCAGCAGCCTCAACGCCTCTTTCCTGAATGTGGACGCCACCAAAGGCACGGTCGATCTGTATGCTCCGGTCTTCCCCGGCGTGGACTATCACTTTGCCAAGCCGGTCGCGGACTACGCGGGCGCATTTGCCGATACTCTTACCTCTGGCAAGCAAGCGCCGGCTTTTGCCTGCAATTGCATTCTCAACTACCTCTACGGCAAGCTCGAAGGCAAAAAGACCGGCGACATTACCGGCCCCATCACCTTTGGCGAAATTGCCCACCAGTTGCTGAATCAGACGATGGTCCGGCTCTATCTGCACGATATGGCCTGAGTCTGCCGGATTTCACCACTTTTTACCCTAGCTGCGTTCCTACGCCAGCCGGTCCATCCCCCGATCCATTTCGGGGATGAGCCGGCTGGCTTTTTTGCGGCTCTGCGCAGAGCCAGAAACGCCATGCGACCTGAAGACCGCTCTACAATCGAGGCATGAGCAAACAGGTCATCGCAACTCCTTTAGCGCCCGCCGCCATCGGCCCCTACTCACAGGGCGTACGCACGGGAAACCTTATTTTCACGGCCGGCCAGATTCCGCTGGATCCGGCCAGCCAGCAGGTTGTCGCCGGCGGCATCGCCGAGCAGACCACCCGTGTGCTGGAAAACCTGAAGGCCATCCTGGAAGCGGCCGGATCAAGCCTGGAGAAAGTCGTTAAAAGCACAGTTTTCCTCAAGAATTTCAACGATTTTGCCGCCATGAACGCCGTTTATGGAAATTATCTCGGCCGGGAAGGCGTTCCGCCCCCGGCGCGGTCGACAGTCGAGGTCTCGCGCCTGCCCAAAGACGTTCTGGTCGAGATCGAGCTGGTCGCCGAGATCTGAAACCGGCCCCCGATTCCTACGCCCGTCCAGGCGCATCCAATCTGGCATGGCAGTAGAGAAGCCCGGGAGCCCTGATGGACAAAACAGCGGGAGAGGCCGGCAAGCCCCAACGGATCGAACGGAGCGAGGCCGAGTGGCGCGCCCTGCTCACCCCCGAGCAGTACAAGGTTCTGTGCGAGAAGGCCACCGAACGCGCCTTCACCGGCGTGCTGACCCAGAACCGCGAGACCGGCGACTACCACTGCGCCGGCTGCGGCGCTCTTTTATTTCAGAGCGGAGCCAAATTCGACTCCGGCTGCGGCTGGCCCAGCTTCCTGCTGCCCGCTGGCTCCGAGGCCGTCGTCGAGCACGAAGACCTGAGTCTGGGAATGCGGCGCGTCGAGGTCTGTTGCGCGCGCTGCGGCGGCCATCTGGGGCACGTCTTCCCGGATGGACCCGGCCCCACCGGCCTGCGCTACTGCATCAACTCCGTCGCGCTCACCTTCGAGCGGGCAAAGTGAGGCCGCCGCGGCAACCTGGAGAGGTTTTTTCCATTGCTGTAAAGGTAAACCGCTTGGGCTGGAGAGCAGCTCTATCGCCGGTGGTAAAAGGGCAGCACGATCAGCAGGGCAAAGCCGATGGCCAAGACAAGAGCCAGCGCCAGCAAGCCGTAGAAGAGCGCCAGGCTCGGACCTTGGCTGGGCTTTTGCGGCGGTTCGCCGCCAGAGCCGACAGGAGAGCGCTCCGGCTCACTCATACTTCAGCGACTCCACCGGGTCCAGTTGCGCGGCGCGGGTGGCGGGAATGGTGCCGAAGATCACGCCCACCAGCGTGGCCGAGGCCAAGGCGATGAGCACCGACCAGCCGGAGACGGGCAGGTCGTAGTTGGTGAAGAAACGGATCGAATAAGGCACGGAGAGCCCCACCAGCGTGCCCACGATGCCCCCGGTGAGTGAGATGATGACCGCCTCGGCCAGAAACTGGAGCTTGATCTCGCGATAGGTGGCGCCCATAGCCTTGCGAATGCCGATCTCGCGGATGCGGGAGCGTACGTTGGCCAGCATGATGTTCATAATGCCCACTCCGCCCACCGCCAGCGTGACAGCGGCCACCAGCACCAGAACCGCGGTCAGGGCGTTGGCGATCTTGGCCGCCATGGTCAGCACTTCCTTGAGGGTTTGCGTCTGATAAACCGAGTTGGGACGGTGGCGGGAGCTGACAATGCGCCTGATCTCGTTGGAGGCTTCGGGAACCTCGTCCATGCTGCGCATGGAAAAGTAGATCTGCTTCACATTTTCCGTGCCGGTGAAGTAGCGGGCCACCGAATAGGGGATCAGGATGGTCCGGTCCTGAATCTCCGACTGGCCCATGTCGTCCACGCTCTCCCGGAAGACGCCAATGATCGTAAACGGAATGCCGCTGATCTCGAAGTTCTGGCCAACGGCCGCATCCGAACTGCCGAAGCGGTCACGGGCGAAGAGCTCCGAAACCACCGCGCACTTCAGGTGGGCGGAGTCATCCTCATCGTCAAAAAAGCGGCCCACGGGCACCAGCAGGTTGCGGATGTCCTCGTACTGGGGGCTGACGCCGAGCACCAGCGTGTCCTTGACGACGCCGCCGCCAAAGCTGATGCGGGCGTGCATCGCGGTGACCGGCGAGGAATACATCACGTTGGGCAGTTGCGCCAGTACGGCCTTCTCGTCCTCGCGGGTGAGCGAGTCGTCGTAGGACTCGTGCTGGGCGCCTATGGCGCCACCGCCGGCGTACTCCAGCTCGACCGAGTTGGTGCCGATCTTCTGAATTTCAGTGAGGATAAATTGCTTGCCGGTCAGCCCGATGGTCACCACCAGAATCACCGAGGCGGTGCCGATCACCATACCCAGCGCGGTCAGGATAAAGCGCAGCTTGCTCGCGCTGAAGCTGTCCATGGCCAGCTTCAGAATCTCGCTCAGCACCATGGTGCGGCGGGGGCTCGTCAGCATCTGCTCGAGAGCGCGGTGGCGGGCTTCGTCAGCCGGCTTCATTGGTTGATCGGCTACGCGCTCCGTCTTTTCGACCATCTCTTCCATCGCTCCCCTGCTGCTAGCTTACCTTCTTACATAGGAGACTATCACTGCACCGGACCCAGCCGGAGGCCGCCGGCCGCAGCACACACGGAAAAGACAACCCCGGCCGGAGCCGGGGTTGTCGGACAACAAAAAACGAAGTGAACTGCAAACCGACGGAGCAGCCTGAAAAGCGAAGAAGCCTGAAAATCAGGTGGTCTACGCCTTGGCCACGACGCGGCCCACTTCCTTCAGACGGGCAGCCTTGCCACGCAGTCCGCGAATGTAGAAGAGCTTGGCGCGGCGCACCTTGTAGCTGCGAATCTTCTCAATTTTTTCGATGACCTTGGAGTTGAACGGGAAGATGCGCTCCACGCCCTGGCCAAAGCTCATCTTGCGCACGGTGAACGTGCCTTGGGGACCTTTGTTGATGGCGATTACCAGACCTTCAAAGGCCTGCAAGCGTTCCTTGTCGCCCTCTTTGATCTTCACTTGGACGCGAACCTGATCGCCAGGAACGAACTCGGGGAGGTCGGTGCGCTTGAGCTTGTCAGCCAGGCGCTGCATTACGGGATGAATGGACATAAGTGTTTTTCCTGCTTTGAACTCAGAATTTCCAGTCTATCAGAGAACTGGTTTCCGTGCCTAATCCGCCGCGGTCTTTCGCGCAGCCGGCGGCGTTGTCCAGTTGACTGCGTTATAGTTCCGGGTATGGATGAGAAGCGAGAATTGTTGCGCCATACGCTGGCCACCGTGGCCTACCGAGCCGCCCGGGCTCTGGAAGGCGCACCCGATCACTTTGCCGGATTTTCCTCCGCCGGCCGTATGCCCGTCGAGATTCTGGCCCACATGGGCGACCTGTTCGACTGGGCGCTGAGCGCGGCCGTCGGGCAGGAGCACTGGCAGGTCACCCAGCCGCACGCCTGGGCCGAAGAGCAGCATCGCTTCTTCTCCTCGCTGCGCAGCCTGGACTCATTCCTGGCCTCGGACGGGCCGCTACGCGCTCCCATCGAGCAGTTGTTTCAGGGCCCGGTGGCCGATGCGCTGACCCATGTGGGTCAATTGGCCACGCTGCGCCGTATGTCCGGGAGCCCCACGCGCGGAGAAAACTTTTATGTCGCCGCCATCCAGGCCGGCCAGGTGGACGCTGATCAGCCCAGGACGGTCAAGCCCTTCAAGGCGCACTGAGGCGCGATTGCCGCTTCCGCACCTAGTCCTTGCAACGGCTCTTATATTCCGAGAAAGAATTGTATGCACTTCGAGATGGTCACCATCTTCCCGGGCTTTTTTGCCGGCATCTTCGAGAACAAGATTCTGCGCGGGCGCTGGCCGAGCTGAACATTCAACCCAAGGCGCGTGCGGCCAGCAGAGAACGCGCGAGAACCGGGGAGCTCGCCATAAGATTGATAGACACCGGCCCGCACGCAAAGTAAAATTCCCGCATTATGCGCCCTGTACTCGTGGTTCTCGGCCTGCTTGCCCTGATTGCTCTATCCCCTGCCGCTGCCGCTCTGGATCAGCCTTCCGAATACGCCTCGTTGATGGCCTCGCTGAAGGCGGGCAGAACCGATATCGACTACACGCGCCTGCGTCTCAGCTATATGGAATCGCCCGAATTCAAGGCGGCCAAGGATCTCTCCAAGTCTGAGGAGGCCATGAGCGCCGCGCTGAACAACAAGGACTATCCCGCGGCTCTCAAAGACGCCGAGGCCGTGCTCGATAACGAATATGTGAATATCGATGCGCATTTTGTGGCCCTGGTGGCGAACCGCGAGATGGGCACAATGGACAAAGCGGAGTTTCACAGAACCGTTTTTCGCGGGCTGATCAACTCGATCCGCAATTCGGGTGACGGCAAGTCTATAGAGACGGCCTGGGTGGTGATCAGCGTCCATGAGGAGTATGTGCTCCTGCGCGTCCTCGGCTTCCAGCCCTCGGAGCAGAACTTAGTACATAAGGACAGCCACTCCTACGATGTTATGAAGGTGAAAAACGCCGAAGACGGAACCGGGCAGACCTTCTACTTCAACGTGGATATTCCGTTCAAGCACTACGGCTTCTGAGGGGAATCGCGCGGGCATTCCCGGCTAGCGCTCGCGGCGGCACAATGCCAACGCCGTATGATCGAGGAGTATGCGCTTCGAGATTCTCACCATCTTCCCCGGTTTTTTTGCCGGCATCTTCGAGAACGGAATTCTGCGCCGGGCGCTGGCCGAGGAGCTGGTCTCGGTCGGGGTGCATGATCTGCGCGCCTTCACCCACGACCGGCACCGCACCGTCGACGATCGCCCCTTTGGCGGCGGCGAGGGGATGGTGCTGAAACCCGAACCGCTGGCCGAGGCGCTGGCCTCGCTGGGCATTCAACCCAAGGCGGAGCGGAGGGCGGCCCTTCAGTCTGCGGAGAAATCTTCCCCTGCCCCTTCCCCCACTCCCACCGGGCAGACGCGCGTGATCCTGCTTTCGGCGCAGGGAAGGCCCTTTACCCAGGCGATGGCGCGGGAGCTGGCCACGGTCGAGCGCGTGGTGCTGATCTGCGGTCGCTACGAAGGCGTGGACGAGCGCATCAACCAGCTTTATTGCGATCTGGAGCTCTCTATTGGCGATTACGTGCTGAGCGGAGGCGAACTGGCCGCCGCCGTGGTGGTGGACGCGGTCTCGCGGCTGATTCCCGGCGTGCTGGGCAACGAGGCCTCGGGAGAGTTCGAGAGCTTCGGCGTGGCCGACGCCGAGATTACCTCTGCCGACGATGGCGTTCCGCGCTCCCAGCACGGCGCCGGCGGCCTGCTCGACTACCCGCATTTCACCCGGCCAGCGGAGTTTGGCGGCCTGAGCGTTCCCGCGACGCTGCTCAATGGCGACCATAAAGAGATTCGCCGCTGGCGCCGCGAGCAGCAGTTGCGCAAGACCCTGGCCAACCGGCCGGACCTGCTGGAAGGCGCGGTTTTGAGCAAAGAGGATGAAAAGCTGCTGGAGGCGATCCGGGAGGAATCGGCCGGAAAGCTGCGCTGAACGCTTCGGGCGGTTCCAGCTCAGACAAATTTATTGGACAGAGATTCAGCCATTCAGATCGATCAGCCCCTCGGGCAGGGCCATTTCCACCCGCCTGGCTGCCAGGTCGATCTTCCGCAAGTAGCTCTTGGCAAAGGGAATGAGAATCTCGCCCGCGGCGCCGCGCACCACCAGCAGGGCCACCGGCCCGGCCGTCCGGTCCACTTCCTCAATCTCGCCGACGGCCACCGGAGCCGGGCCGGGGACGTTCCCGTGGGCCACATCCACCAGCGTGCAGCCGATCAGGTCGCCGATGTAAACCTCGTCCTCGCCCAGGGCGGCCCGCTCCGAGCAGGGAATCGCGACGATCAGCCCGGCGAGCGTCTCGGCCGCCGAGATCGAGTCCACCCCCGCGAAGTGCAGCACCACGCCGCCCTTGTGCAACCAGTGGGCGATGAGTTCGACCTCGCGGGGGGGGGCGCTGGCTGAAGAATCTGCCGGAGAAATTCTTTTGGAGGTAGGAGTTCCTGTGGGGGCAGAAGTTCCTGCTGATTTTGCCAGCTTGGGGTTCGGATTGGCACCCGCACCCTTCGCCGAACTGGGCTTCGCCCGGCCGGGCTTGGCCGCAGACGGCTCCCGGAGCAGCCAGAGCTGCTTGCGATCAGCAAATTTTTCGGGAAAATCGGTGAGAATTTCGGCGAAGACCTCGCCTTTGCGCCCCTGCGGGCGGCGAATCCGCGCCAGCCAGACCCATGGCTCCACCTGCCCGGACTGGACTGGTTGCCCAGTCTGCCCGGCTTCATCAGCTTCTCTGGCCGGGGCTATTTGCCCAGCCTCTTCAGCCTTTTCGGCCTCTTCAATTCGCCGAATTTCTTCAGCTTGCCCGGCGGGTACTGCTTGCGCGGCTTCTTCAGGCACGGTCACCACTCCTCCCGGTTGCGGGGGGATGCGGAAGCAGCCCCCGCGTCAGGCTTCGTCTTCTTCCAGAATGTCGAGCGTGTAGCGGTGATGCAGCTTCATGCTGACGGCACCTAGAATGGTGCGCACCGAGCGGGCGGTACGTCCCTGCTTGCCGATCACCTTGCCCACATCCTGCGGCGCGACGTGGAGTTTTAGGACTGTGCTTTCATCGCGGCCCACGCTCTCCACTTCAACGGCGGCCGGCTCGTCCACCAAGGCCCGCGCAATCTCGCGGACCAGCTCTTCCACTGCAACTAAAGCGTTTTGGGTCATGCTCCTGCCCCCACCGGATACGGCCAATCATTGACGGCCAAAATTTGGCGGCCAAAAATGAACAGCTTCGATCGATGCGCGCATATTAACAGCACACCCCCGCCGCCGTCAGCAATTTATCTGCACGCAGGCTTGCGAGCGCCCGCGCACACCGTCAAGGGAGAGTAAACAGGGGAGAGCAAAAGACTCAGGCTGCGGCCGCTTCGGCAACCGGGGCGGGATTCTTGGCCACCAGTTTCTCGACCCTGGAGGACAGTTGCGCGCCCACGCCACGCCAGTAGGCGATGCGCTCGTGCTTCAACTCGACCGAAGCCGGGTTGGTGCGCGGGTTGTAGGTGCCGACGACCTCGATCGAACGGCCATTGCGGGCGCGTTCCTTCTCGATGACCACGATACGATAGTAGGGCTGCTTGCGGGCGCCAAAACGCGCCAAACGAATCATCACCACGGCGATACGGTTCCTTTCAAAATCCAGTGCTCTGTTGCGGTCCTATGGGGGCTTCCCGACCGGCGGCGTGCCGCTTCAAGCTCGCCCTGCCAATAAAAGAACCGGACAAACCTGCCCAGCGGATCACCCGCAAACGAAAAGTTGTTCGCAGGAACCCCGTGCCGCGCAAGACACAACAACTAAGTATCGCCGAAAGTGGGCGGTTGAGGCAAATGAACTCTCTCCCTTTGCCTCAACCCCTCCTCCGCCTGGCCTCGCTGAGCGGCGGCTCCGACGGCTCAAGCATTCTCCCGGTTGGCGGCGCGTCAGGCCACGACCTGAGCCCCTGTTCGCCACTCGGGAAGAACGAAGACCTGGGATTTAAAGCGGTTCTCCAGTTCACGCAGCATTACTGGCAGCGCGGAAGGTGGCTTTTTCTTAAGGAAAAAGCCACCCTGCAGTGATGGTTACCTTCGACAGAAACTGGAGAACCGCTTCAGGACGCAAACTGGCAATCCCAAGCGCCTTATTTGCCGGCCTTACCCTTCTTGCCGCCGCTCGTCTTGGCTGCGGCCTGCCCGGACTGGTCTTCGTGGTGGTGCCGTTTATGGTGCGCCACGGCCTTGGCGATCTCCTCCGGGGACAGCTTGCTGGGACTTCCAAGATGCAGAACATCGTTGGCTATTGAAGAGTCGGTTTTGCTGGGTTCCATGGATTTCTCCTTTTTAGGGCAGGAGCTCCATCTGCTGGCCGCCGCAAAAGCTCGCAGACGAGCCTCTTCCGGCTATATCAAAAACTCCAGCGGCCGCGGGAGCGGCTCTGAGGCAAGGCAGGCGATTCAAGTCCGCCTCAACCACCCCGGCAGGAAAGGCCGCTGAGCGGCAGATCCTTTATTCAGGATAGTCCCATCCGGTGGCAATGGACAGAAAAATGCCTTGTGCCGCCAAGCCGGTCAGTTTTTGATCTTCTTCAGCAGCCACGCCATGTTCTGGCCCAGAACCTTCATGGTTTGAATGCCCTCTTCATCCCGCTCCACGTCGCCTATCTCACGGCCGTAGCCAATGTTCCAGTAGGACGAGCCGGGGATGATCATTTCGCTGATCAGAAAAAAGTGATTCAGGGCATCGAAGGCGTGTATGGCTCCCGCGCGGCGCACCGCGACGACGGCCGCGCCCACCTTGCGGCGGAAGAGGCCGCCATTGGCCTTGGAAACTAGGCAGGCGCGATCCATCAGGGCCTTGATCTCGGGAGAGATGTCGGCCACATAGGTGGGCGAGCCGAGCAGAATGCCGTCAGCCGCCACCATCTTTTCAATAAAAACATTGCCCATGTCGTCGGTCTGCGAACACCGGCGGTCCTTGTTTTCAGAACACTTGCGGCAGGCCAGGCAGCCGTGAATCTTGGCCCCGCTCAGTTCAATGAGTTCGGTTTCGATCCCTTCCTTTTCCAGCTCCTTCAGAACGTAGCGAAGCAAAATGGCCGTGTTCCCACCCTTGCGGGCGCTGCCGTTCAACGCAACAACTTTTGTCTGAGTCCCGTTCATGAGTCAGTCTCCCCTAGTATCGTGACCGTGCGGTTTGGAAAGCCGGCCGTAAAAGTTTGGGGGCCCCAGGTCCCGTTTTTGGGACCTGGGAATTACGAATTCACGCGGTCGCAGTACTAGCCGGCCTGCGTCTGCCCGGTCATCGCATAAAGAATCGCCCGCGCGGTGAACTCTTCATCCAGGCGCGAGGAAATCATCAGGTCGTAAAGGTGGGGATTGGTCCAGCACTTGCCAAAGAATTGTTGCAGGTATTTGGCGCGCTCCCCGTCCACGGTGCGGATGCGCTGCTCGATGTTGGCTCCCGGCTCCAGGCGGTCGCGCAGGCGCGCGATGCGCTCCAGGCAGGGCGCGTAGACGAAGACGTGAAAAACGTCGGGCTGGTGCTGCAGGACGCACTGCGATCCCCGCCCCACGATCACGCAATTGCCGTCGGAATGAGCTTTTTCGATGATCTTCTGCGAGATTTTCACCATTTCCTGGGCGTCGAAGACGGCGTTATCGCCCAGTTCGAGGCCGGCGGCCAGAGCGGCCGAACGCATGGCCTGCTGGTTGATGCGCCGCAGCCAGGAATCCACGTGCTCGTCGTAGTGGCGCACCACGCTCGAATCCACGTGCGCCGCGTAGGCGATGGCGTCGATGATGTCCTTGTCCAGTAGCTTCCAGCCGAGCCGCATGGCGATGGCCTCCGCAATGCGCCCGCCGCCGCTGCCAAACTCCCGGTTGACCGTCAGTACGCGGTATTCCACTTTCCCTCCCGCAAAACCGGCAACAATCCACGTTACTCCTCCGCCCCGGTTCTTTCCAATTCCTTTCGCGCAGCTTGCAGGAGGCAGTGAATTCTCGGCGTAGCATCGAAGAGTGGATTCCGTTTTATGAACTCCGTTTTTCCGGGCCGGGGCGCGTCCGATCAAATGCGCTTTACGCCACTGTGGCGTTGAATGCACCGGTCCAGAACGGGTAAAGATCAAGGGCAAGTAAAGACCTAGGGCGGGCAAAGAGGAATGAGTAATTTCGACCCACGAGAAATGAGCGGTTGCAACCGTAGTGGTTTCCGCCGAATAGCCGCGCTCTGGCGGCTGCGCACCCGCACCCTCGAACTGGGCTGGCGGACGCTGGTCATGGGCATCGTCAATGTCACGCCCGACTCGTTCAGCGACGGCGGGCTTTTTTTCGACCCTGAAGCCGCGGTGGCCCACGCGCTCGCCCTTTTAGATGAGGGCGCGGACCTGCTCGACCTGGGCGCGGAAAGCACGCGGCCGGGGTCGCGAGCCGGATCGCGGGCCCGATCGCAAGCCGAATCGCGGGCAGGAAATCCCTGTGGCGTGGCCGGCTCGGCAGAGGCTCCCGTGGTGAGCGCCGATGAAGAGCAGGCGCGCCTGCTGCCGGTGCTCACGGGAATTCTCCGGGAGCGGCCTCTGGCCGTGGTCTCCGTGGACACCTACAAGGCCGCGACGGCACAGGCGGCCCTCCAGGCAGGCGCGGAGATTATCAACGACGTGAGCGGCTTCGCCTGGGATGCGGAGATGGCCTCGGTTTGCGCGGAGGCTGGCCGCGTTCCAGGCCTGATCCTGATGCACACACGTGGGCGGCCCGAGGAGTGGCGCTCGCAGCCGAAGCTGGCTCCCGATGAGCTTTTGGCCTCGGTGCGCGCGGGGCTGGCGGCCAGCCTGGCGGCGGCCACGGCAGCGGGAATTCCGTCCGAGGCTATTGTGTTCGACCCCGGTTACGGCTTCGGCAAGCGCTTCGAGGAAAACTACGCACTGCTGGCCCGGCAAGCGGAGCTTTTGGAACTGGGCCGGCCGCTGCTGGCCGGGCTCAGCCGTAAATCCTTCCTGGGCCGGACGCTGGCTCCGCTCCACCAGGGCTGCGACGCCCCGGTCGAGGCCCGCGAGACGGCCAGCGTGGCGGCGCTGGTCGCGGCCATTCTGCATGGAGCCTCGATTGTGCGTGTTCACGCGGTGCGCCCGGCCGTCGAGGCGGCGCGGATCGCCGACGCGGTACTGGCCGCGGGCGTTTCAATCTATTGAGGTTCATGGAGACTCGCCTGAGCCAGCTCACAAATGGCGCGCATCGGCGACGGCCTGCCCGGAACGCTGCCGAAGAGGCCTGCCCAGAGTACAGCTTGCCGGAGCACAACCCCGAAGCGCAACCGAAGAGGCGCAGGGGCCCGGCGAAGGCTGTGAGCCCTGCCGCTCTATCATGTTGCCCCGGCAAGCCAGCCCAGGGTTTATTATCAAAGCAGGTGCAGGCCGGAGTGGCTGCGCCTTCGTTTTGCTGCCCAAAGTTGCCATCCGGGAGTTGCAGCCCCTGAGTTGTAGCCAGGAATTGCAATTCAGGTTTTGCGGCTGCGGATTGGCAATCCAGAATAGGCAATCCAGAACTTGTGCGCGCCTTCGCAGAAAAGGCCGTCAGGGTTGATGTATCTCTAACGCAGGACAGTCTTCAAGGAACAGGATCAGATGCGAGCAAAGACGGCGGTAGTGCTGGGCGCCCAGTGGGGCGACGAGGGCAAGGGCAAGATTGTGGACGTGCTGAGCGAGCGGTTTACCGCCGTGGCGCGCTACGCCGGCGGACACAACGCCGGACACACGGTCATCATCGGCAGCCAAAAGTTCGTGCTGCAACTGATTCCCTGCGGAGTTTTGCGGCCGGGCTGCCGGGGCGTGATCGGCAACGGCGTGGTGCTGGACCCGATCGCCTTCCTCAAGGAAGTGGCCAAGCTGCGTGAGCTGGGCGTGGCCGTCGATGAACAGCTGTCGGTCTCCAACCGGGCGCAGGTGATTCTGCCTTATCACCGGATGATCGAACTGGCCGCCGAGAGCGCGCCGGGGCGGAAGAAGATCGGCACCACCAGCCGGGGCATCGGGCCAGCCTATTCAGACAAGATGGCCCGCAATGGGCTGCGTATCGTGGACCTGCTGCGTCCCGATCTGCTGAAGACCCACATCGAAGCAGCCTGCGCCGAGAAGAACGCCATCGTCCACGCCCTGTTTGGCGCCGATCCTCTGGAACCCGAGAAAATGTACGACGAGTACGCGGCCGCGGCCGAGCAGGTTCGTCCCTTTGTCACCGACACCGGCCGCCTGTTGAACAAGATTCTGGCCGAGGGCGGCAGCGTGATGTTCGAGGGCGCGCAAGGGACGATGCTCGACATCGACCACGGCACCTACCCCTTTGTGACCTCCTCTTCGGCGACGGCCGGCGGCGCATCGACGGGCACCGGCGTGGGACCGACGGCCATCGGCACGGTCATCAGTGTGACCAAGGCCTATGTGACGCGCGTCGGCGAAGGCCCCTTCCCCACCGAGATTCACGAGGCGGTGGGCGACCACCTGCGGGCGCGCGGCAACGAATACGGTGCCGTGACCGGGCGGTCACGGCGCTGCGGCTGGCTGGACATTCCCCTGCTGCGCTATTCGAACCAGGTCAACGGCGCCGAGTGGCTGGTGGTGACCAAGCTGGATGTGCTCGACGAGCTTGAAGAGATTCCCATCTGCGTGGGCTACGAGATCGAGGGCAAGGTGACCGACGAGATTCCCGCCGACGTGCAAGGCATCGAACAGATCAAGCCGGTTTATACGAAGCTGAAGGGCTGGCGCAGTTCCACTGAGGGGATTACCGAATTCGATAAATTGCCCCCCGCGGCCAGAGAATATCTGCACTTTCAGGAGCGGGAGAGCGGGGCCAAGATCGGAATGGTCTCGACCGGCCCGGACCGGAACCAGACCATGCTGCTGCCGGAGTTTGCCGCGGCGCTCGATAGCATTCACGCATAGACTTGAAGCGTGCCCCGGGAATTCGACGGCATTTTGAAGCCAGTCCGATTTCTGGGGCGCAAAAGGAAGCCGCTCTGATGATCAGCTTTGCCGTACGGCTCAAATTTGCTCCGGAAGATCGCGCCGATGTTGCCGAGTGCCTGCGCGTGCTGGCCACGGCCTCGCGCCAGGAGCCGGGATGCATCAACTATATCCCCCATCACGTGGAGGACGACCCCGACACCGTGCTCATCTTTGAGCAGTATCAGGACACCAAGGCCCTGGCCGCCCACCGCGAGTCGGAGCACTTCAAGCGCCATGCCGTGGGTGGGCTCTACCAGAAGATGCGGGAGCGCGCCGTGGAAAATCTAGTCGCTCTGGCTTGATCCTTTTACGAAAAGCGGCCATTCACGGAAAATTGACGGAGCGGGGGTCCGCGCCGTCCTGAAATCGATTGACCGCTGCGGCCTTGCAGGGCTACCATCCGAAGCCATGATGACCGGAACCGCGATCAACTCGTCCAATCTCATCCGCCGGGTAGCCTTCGTCCTGGTCGTCCTACCCCTGCTCGGCGCGCTCGCGCTGGTCGTCTGCGCCCCGCCCCTTCAAGGCGAAATGCTCAGGGTGCGAAAGCACCAGAGCCGCCACCAGATCGACCGGCTGGAAGAGAGCTGGCGGAGTGCCGTGCTGAAGGCGGACTCCACCACCCTGGATTCACTGCTGGCCGACGACTATATGGCCATCACGCCCAGCGGCACCCTGCAATCCAAGGAGCAGACGCTGGCCAGCCTGGGCAGTGGCACGACGCATTTCACGGCCATCGAAGTCTCCGACCGCAAGGTACGCTTCTACGGCACTACGGCACTGCTCACCTCCCAGGCCGAGATCAGCGGGAGCATTGCCGGGGAGGACATCTCCGGCAGCTTCCGCTATACCCACGTCTACGCGCGGGACAAACAGGGCGCATGGAAGATTGTGAGCTTTGAGGCCAGCCGTATTCGCAAACCCGGCGAGCGAAGGTAGCCCCCGAAGGCGCGGTAAGGCCAATTCCCTCACGGAAAGCGTATTCCCCTTGCCAGGAGTCCCCTTCGCTTTATGAGAAGGCTGAATCTCCTTAGCGGTACAAGGGCGCAGTCTTTGATAAAATCTGTTCCCTTACAATGGACCGATGCCGGAACTGCCAGAAGTGGAAACGATTGCCCGCGGCGTGAACGAACGGGTGCGCGGCGACCGCATCGTCGAGGTCTGGTTCTGCGGACACCCGCAGCCCTTCAAAAACCTGCCTGAAATCCAGTCCAAAGGCTTGAAAGGCCGCGCGATTCTGGCCGTTCATCGCACCGGAAAGCACATTGTCTGCGAACTGGGCGCTGCGGAAACACTTGAATCGGAGGGAGGCGGGGGTTTCACCCCCCGCATGACGCCTGCAAAATCAAGCCGGGCTTTAGCCCCGGAGGGAAGTCTTCCGGCTGATTCTCCGGTTGCGCCTGCCGCCCAATGGATTGTGCACCTGGGCATGACCGGTAGATTGCTGGTGACCACCCCTGATGCGCCCCTGGCGGCTCACACCCATGCACAATTGCGCCTTGCGAGCGGCCGGGAGCTGCGCTTCGTGGACCCGCGCCGCTTCGGACGGCTGGAGTTTCGCGACCTCAGCCGCTCGGAGCCCTTCCGCGCGGCGGGAGCCGACCCTCTGACCGTCACGGCAGAGCAGTTCCGTCAGCTTTTCCATGGTCGGCATCTGCCCATCAAGGCCGCCCTGCTCAACCAGAAGTTGCTCTCCGGCGTGGGCAACATCTACGCCGACGAGAGCCTTTTCCGGGCCGGTCTCCGGCCGCGCCAGCAGTGCAGACGGCTGACCAGGGCCGAACTCGAAGGCCTACGCCTGGCCCTGCGCGGCGTGCTCGAAGAGGCTATCCGGATGGGCGGCTCCTCAGTGAGCGATTTCGTGGACGCCAATGGCGTGCGGGGCCTCTTCCAACTGGAGCACTGCGTCTACCAGCGCACGGGGCTTCCCTGCCGCCGCTGCCAGCAGCCGATCCGGCGCATCGTGCTGGCCGGACGAGGGACGCACTACTGCCCGCACTGCCAGCGGTAGAGCGGATTTCTACACTTTCTGAAGTATTCCCCGAAAAAATCTTCCAAAAACAATAATTTTCCAGCGCCGGGAATTACGCAACCTATTGAAATCAAACAAATCTTGAAATGGCACTGCGATTGCTAAGTAATAAGCGCCAGTGATGTACCGGCTGCTGGATTCGATTCGGTCAGCCTAAAGAAGAGCAGACAACCGGCAAGAGTTTCCGCTGATGAAGCGATCCTCAAGCGAGGATGAGTCCCAAAGAGGACAAACCAGCCGGAGAAGTCTGAATCAGGCACGGTGGATAACCGCCGGCCGCACCGTTCGGAGGCCAGTGACCAGTAAGAGATAAAGGGACGCCACTCTCAATTGAGTGGCGTCTCTTTCGTTTGGCGGATTTTGGCTTCGCTGTCTATGGCTTCCGGCATTTATTTCCCCAGTTGCATTTAATCCCCCAGTTTTAGAGCGGTTCTCCAAGGGGTGTGCTCTGCCAGTTTTTGACTTTTCGGCCTTCGGTTCTGGTTGAGTGCGGCAGCTGTGGCCGAAATTTCGGGCCTTGCCAGACGCGCGCGTTCGCTGTACTATCAGAGTTGCCTACCAAGCGGCTGACGCGAGCCACCCGAAACGGGCAGAGCAAGCTCGCCGCGAAGCAAGGAAATCTAGCCGGAAGAGTTCAGTTCATCGCAGTCTTCAGGCTGTGAGGTTTCCATTGAAGGGTCCCGCCTGGGAAAGGCGTCGGCCGCACCGTCTCGATGCTGACAACCGGAGAGGGCTATTATGCCGGTTTGTCTGTGGTAGGCGGAGAAAGTGTTTTTCACAGCGATCATCAGGGGACACAAAGGCTGAACCGTTGCCGTCTAGATGGAGCGGAGTTTCTTGAGGAACGCCGCGGACGGATGGGATCAGCAAAAATGCTCAAGGCCCTTGAAAATCAGCGTTAATAGCGCGCGGTATTTGTTTTCAGGGCAGTTGGCGCGATGTTCGGTGATGATTTTCGCCACTGGCCGGCGGGTTTTCCTATCAGAACTGGCCAGCGGGTAAACGAAGCCCGGCACCGGGCGGAAAACATCTGAACCTGAAAACGCAATGCAGGAAACGCAATGCAGCGGATAGCAATGCACCCGTTAGTAATGCAACAGGAAGCTCACGCATGACGACAGAGTTGACGCAGCCCCAATCCGAATTGGGGCAGGCTCCGGCCGACGGCCAGGGGCAGTCGCAAGGGCATCGGCACCGCCGGCGCCGCCGCAAGAATAAGAACAGCCAGAGCAGCACAGCCCCGGTTCAACAGCCGCAATTGGCGGTTGAGCCAGAAGCGCTAGCGCCGTTGCCGCCACAGTCTGAGGCGTCGCCGCGGCCCGCGAAGCGCAAGCCGGCGGCTCCCGCGCATCCGGGTGCCCGGCCTGGCGCCCACCCCGGCGGACGTCAGGCCGGGCACCCAAGCCAAGGGCGGAAGAAGAAGTTTTTCCAGAAGGGCACGGCCACGGCAGCGCAGCCCGGCAACAGCATTTCAGCCCCGCCGCCGGGCAAGCGCAAGAGCCGGCAAAAGGGGCCAAAAGAGTTTGTGGGCCCCATGGATCACAGCTACCGCATGGTAGACGGCAACGTAGCCGATGGGCCGCCTTCGACGATTCAGCTCTCGAACGGCGGGTACAACGGCGGCTATTACCAGGAGGCTTACCAGCCCCTGCCCGCTGCTTCCATTCGCGAGGATGCCCCGACCCGCATTTTCTGCTTCATCGAGGATCTGTTTTTTTTGGCCAAGATTCAGGAAGCTGCCCGCAAACTGGGCGTGAAGGTGGAGTTTGTGAAGGGCGACAAGGAAACCTTGGCGCGGCTGACCGACACAGATGAGGCCGAGCGGCCTAAACTGCTGGTCTTCGACCTGAACAACCTGAACGCCAAGCCGATCACGCTGATTCCCAAGTTCAAAGCCAAGCTGAAGAAGGCGACCTCAATCATCGGCTTTCTCAACCACCTGCAGGGCGAACTGAAGGCCAAGGCCATCGATGCAGGCTGCGACACGGTGATGCCGCGGTCGGCTTTTTCGCAAAGCCTGCCCAATCTGCTGCGCCGCTACGGTCTGGAAGAGGAAGAAGACCACATGCCGCAGCCGGTGTAAGGCGGCGGAAACGGCACGAATCAAAAAGGGGCGCTTCCATTACGGAAGCGCCCCTTTTTGATTCCACCCCAGCGGCGAAGGCCTGCCGCTGGGGGTCCCGACGGTGAGCGCCAGACCTATCCTATCCCGGCGGCCAGGCCAGGGGGCGTCCGCCGAGCAGGTGAACGTGGAGATGATCCACACTCTGGCCGCCGTCCTGGCCGGTGTTGACCACCACGCGGTAGCCCTTGGCGAGCCCCTTATCGCGAGCAATCCGGGCGGCGGCCCACATAAGGTGGCCGAGCAGGGCGCGAGAATCCTGATCGGTTTCCTCCAGCGAACCGATGTGCTCGCGCGGCGCCACCAGCACATGCACCGGCGCCTGCGGATGAAGGTCCGCGAAGGCATAGCAGAGCTCATCCTGATAAACGGCGGTGGAGGGAATGCTCCCGTCCACGATTTTGCAAAAAAGGCAGCTCATAGCGGCTCCAGTTTACAGGAACAGGGGATTTTTCCGCACAAAAACCAGACGGTTGCACACGTGGCCGGCGCAAAATCTTCAGATCGTGGCGCGGGAAGCGGCTGGCCCGCGAGTACGCGACCACCTGGAGCCTGGGGCGCGGGAGGCCCCGTTTTATTCTGTACTGGTGGAAGTCGAGCGTTGCGGGAAACTCCAGGCGCGCGTTAGCCGGTCCCGTCCCGTTTCGGTAACCGGCGCTATAATTTGCCCGCAGCGGGTTCCTCTTAGCCCGCATCCAACCCTGTTGGGCTGAACCAGATGGACTTGATAAGTTGGACAGAATTGTTGGGCTGGAGCAGGAGAGGAGAAAAAGGCGATGATCATCGGCGTTCCCAGAGAGATCAAGGACAACGAGGCCCGCGTGGGCGTAATCCCGGCGGGCGTGAAGGCGCTCACCGAGGCTGGCCACACCGTTCTGGTCGAGACGCAGGCTGGGGCGCTCTCCGGCTTTCCCGATGAGGAGTACCAGAAGGCCGGCGCGGAGATTGTGGGCGAGGCCGGACTGGTCTGGGGCAAGGCTGAGATCGTGGTCAAGGTCAAGGAACCGATCGAGCCGGAGTACGTCTTCTTCCGCGAGGGGCTGGTGCTGTTTACCTATCTTCACCTGGCGCCGGTGCCGGAATTGACCGCCAAGCTGCTCGAATCGAAGGTCATCGGCGTCGCCTATGAGACGGTGCGCGACCGCCAGGGCACGCTGCCCCTGCTGACGCCGATGAGCGAAATTGCCGGCCGGATGAGCGTACAGGTGGGGGCGGCTTGCCTGGAAAGGGAGCACGGTGGCCGCGGCATTCTGCTGGGCGGCGTTCCAGGCGTTCTGCCGGCGCATGTCGCCATTCTCGGCGGCGGGGTGGTGGGCACCAACGCGGCCCGGATCGCCCTCGGCCTGGGGGCCAAAACGACCATTCTAGACGTAAATCTGAACCGGCTTCGCGAGCTGGACGACATCTTCGGCGGGCGGCTCTACACGCTGGCCTCAAACAGCTACAACGTGGCCCAGGCCACCAGGGAAGCCGACCTGGTGATCGGCGGCGTGCTGATTCCCGGCTCGCGGGCGCCCAAGATTGTGACCCGCTCGATGGTGGCCGAAATGAAAAAAGGCGCGGTGATCGTCGATGTGGCCATCGACCAGGGCGGCTGCGTGGAGACGGCCCGGCCCACCTCGCACTCCAACCCGAGTTTCGTGGTCGATGGCGTGGTGCACTACTGCGTGACCAATATGCCCGGCGCGGTGCCCCACACCTCGACGCTGGCCCTGACCAACTCGACCTTCCCCTACCTGCTGCGCATCGCCAGCCACGGAATCCGCGAAGCGCTGCGCCAGGACGCGGGCCTAGCCGAGGGGCTGAACACCTGGCTGGGCCAACTGACCTGCCGCGGTGTGGCCGAAAGCCAGCAGCGGGAGTGGACGGCGGCGGCGAGTGTGATCGGCTGAAGAACAGCCGTCCGCTCCAATAACAGCATTTGCAGTCTCCCACCCTTGCGACAAAAACAAGAACGTCGCAAGGATGGGGCACCCGGATTCCAGATTTAGGATGAAGCACCCGGATTTGTGCGCGAGGTGGGAATGGCCAGCACTTGCAGTTCGCGCTCCTAATCCCTATTCCCTATTCCCTGGCAGTTCTATAATCGCCCCATGCCATTCAGCGGCGATCCCCGGCGGCGGTATGTGGTTCTGCTTGCGAGCGGAGTGGGGTTGATCTTCGTGCTGCTGGGCGCGTTGCAGGCCTTCAACACCTCCAACATAAGCTTTCTCAATCCCGACACCTTCGGGGCGACGCTGCTTTTCACCAGCCTGACGGGGCTGGTCTTCCTGCTGCTGCTGCTCTTGCTGCTGCTGCTACTGAGGAACATTCTCAAGGTTTACGCCGGGCAAGGCAGTAGCGGTCTGGGCGCACGGTTGCGCTCGCGGATGGTGCTGGGCGCAGTGCTGATTGCGCTGACGCCCGCGGTTTTCATGTTCTTGTTCAGCTATCAACTGATGAATCGCTCACTGGACCGCTGGTTTTCGCCGAACACCTCGGAGTTGCGCGAGGACTCGACCCGGGTGGTCGAGGAACTGGCGCAGTACGTGGCGGCCAACGCCCGCGTGGAAGCCGAGTCGATTGCGGCTTCGGGCGCGCCGGACCACCAGTTTGCCGCGCTTCAGGCCGAGTTGGCCGCGCATCGCATTACGCTGGCTGGCGGCTTTACGGTGGTTTACGGCAAAAATCAGCAGGTGCTGGCCAGTTTTCAGGCTCCGGCCGAGTCCAGCCCCGCCAGCCTGCATTCCGGGCTGGATGAAGGCGAGCGGAGCGCCGACGTTCCGCTCCACGGGCCGCTGACGTCCAGCCTGCTGGGCGCGGCGCAACACCCGGATCAGCCAGTGATGCAGATTGCCGGCCAGGAGTACGCGCTGGGGCTGTCGGTCACCCCTTCGGGCAAGATTGTGGTGGTGGCGCTGCCCATGCCGCAGGGACTTGGCCAGACCGTCATGCGCATCCGCTCCGGCTCGGCCACCTACCGGGCGCTGTTTCGTGCGCGCAACCGCATTCGCACCACGTTTTTCCTGATGCTTCTGCTAATTACCGTCTTCGTCTTTTTCTCCAGCGTCTGGGTGGCGCTGTTTCTCTCCAAGCAGATTACCCGCCCGGTGGAGGCTTTGGCCATGGCGATGGCCGAGATTGCGACCGGCAAGTACGACCATCGTGTCGAGCTGGCCGTTACCGGGGAAATGGGCGAACTGGTGCGGGCCTTCAACCACATGGCGGCCGATCTGGACGCCAGCCGGCAGTTGGCCGAAAGCTCCAGCGCGCAACTGACCGCCGCGAACATGGCCATCGAAGAACGCCGCCGCGAGTTGGAGACCATCGTCGAGACGATCCCCTCGGGAGTGGTGACGCTGGATGGCGCGGGCACGGTTTTGCAATCCAATCGCGCCTTTGCCGCGCTGCTGGGCCAGGGCGAGAAGTCCAGTCTGAGCGGAGAAAAGATTGAATCGCTGTTTCCCTCCGAGTGTGCCGAGGATCTGGCTGGCGTGATTCGCCGCGGACACCGCATGGGCGCCGCTTCCACGGAGATCGAGTTGCATGCCAGGGGACGCATCATTCACCTGGCCATCACCAGCGCGCGCTTTGAACTGACCCGCGGGCGGCCGGGAACCGTGCTGGTGGTCGAGGATACGACGGAGCTTTTGCGGGCACAGCGGCAATTGGCGTGGAAGGAGGTGGCGCAGCGGGTAGCCCACGAGATCAAGAATCCGCTGACCCCCATCGCGCTCTCCGCCGAGCGCATCGCCCGGCACCTGGACCGCGGCCACCCGGACTCGCCCGCCGTCATCCGCAAATGCAGCGAGGTAATCCTGGGCTGCGTGGGCACCCTGCGCACGCTGGTGGACCAGTTCTCCTCCCTGGCCCAATTCCCTGCCCCTCAGCCGCGCGCCTGCGACATGAACGAGGTGGCCGAAGAGGCGCTGGCGCTGTTTGCCGGCCGGCTGGAGGGCATCACCGTCGAACGCTCGCTTACGCCGGGCCTGCCGCCGGTCCTGGCCGATCCCGAAGCCATTCGCCGCGCCCTGGCCAACCTGATCGACAACGCCGCCGAAGCCATGCAGGGCAGCCTGTTGCGCGTGCTCGGGCTGCACAGTTCGCTCAGCGAGGACGGAGCAGCCGTCGAGATCGAGGTCTCCGACACCGGCCACGGCCTCACCGATGAAATCCGCGAACGGCTGTTTTTGCCCTTTTACTCGACCAAGCAGCGCGGCACCGGCCTTGGCCTCTCCATCGCGGCCAAGATTGTCCAGGAGCATGGCGGCTCATTGCGCGCCGAGTCCAACAGCCCCAAGGGCGCGCGCTTTCTGCTGCGGCTGCCACTGATGGAGCCCTTGCCGGAGCCGCTGCCGGAGACTGCCGCGCCAACTGCGCAGCTGACCGCAGCACCTCTGAATGAATCTTTGAATAAGTCGATGTCTTGAAAGAGCACGACTTTTGAGCCTACCCTGAGCGCAGCAGAAGGGTGCCGCAAATGCGGCAGAATGTGAAGGGTTTTATTGAGAACTGCATAAGTAATCTCCGCACAAACGCGCCGGAGGCGCAGAGTTGGTTAGCCCCGCGCTTCAGCGTGGGGAATGGGAAGTCCACAAATTCATTTCGGAGTCCCGTAGGGACGGCGCGAGGACATTATTTTTACTGTAACCAATAGCCTCCGAGGGAATGTCTTCATGGCAACAAAACCAGTTCGGAGATTCCCTGGGTCTGCTGCTCCACTGAGAGGATCGCTGCTATGAATCACATTCTGGTGGTGGACGACGAGGCCGAGATTCGTTCCTCGCTTGAAGAAATTCTGCGCGAAGAGGGTTACGGCGTGGCCACGGCGGCCACGGCGGCCGAGGCCCTGGTGCTGCTCGAGGACGCGCCCTACGACGTCGTCCTGCTGGACATTTGGCTGCCCGACCGTGACGGCCTCGAGGTACTGGCTGACATTCACCGCCAGGCGGCCGAGCAGCGCCCCGAAGTGGTCATCATCAGCGGCCACGGCACCATCGAGGCCGCCGTCAAGGCCACCAAGCTGGGCGCCTACGACTTTCTGGAAAAGCCGCTCTCGCTGGAGCGCACCCTGATCGTGCTCAAAAACGCCGTGGAAGCCCGCCGGATGCGCACCGAAAATCTGGAATTCAAGCGCCAGTTCAGCGTCAGCTCGGTACTCACCGGCGATAGCGTCCCCGTTAAAGCCCTTCGCCAGCAGATTCGCCTCATGGCGCCCACCAACGGCCGCGTGCTGATCTACGGTGAGTCGGGCACCGGCAAGGAGCTGATTGCCCGCGCGATTCACGCCGAAAGCCTGCGCCGCGACCAGATTTTTGTCGAGTTGAATTGCGCCGCCATTCCCGAAGCGCACATCGAGGCCGAACTCTTCGGCTACCGGCACGGCGCTCAACCCGGCGGCCCGCCCGAGCAGCGCGGCACCCTGGAGCGCGCCGACGGCGGGACGCTCTTTCTCGACGAAGTCGGCGACATGAGCCTCAAAACGCAGTCGAAGGTGCTCTCGGCGCTCGACGACCAGCAATTCACCCCGGTGGGCGGCACACAGCCGATCTGCGTGGACGTGCGCCTGATCGCCTCCACCAACAAAGATCTCGAAGAGGAGATCGCCAAGGGCAACTTCCGCGAAGACCTCTTCTACCGGCTCAACGTCGTCCCGTTCTTTGTGCCGCCGCTGCGGGAGCGCAAACAGGACATTCCGCCGCTGGTGCGCGAGTTCCTCGCCGAGTTTGGCCGCCAGTACGGCCGCCCGCGCATGGAGATCGCCGAGGAGGCGCTGGCGGCGCTCTCCCAATACCACTGGCCGGGCAACGTGCGCGAACTGAAGAATGTGATTGAGCGGGTTCTGATTCTCAATCCCCGCACCCTGCGCATTGAGCGCAAGCACTTGCCCCCGCTGACGCACAAGGCCGGCACGCACTCGACGGAAGAGTTTTCGACGCTGCAACAGGCCCGCGACGCCTACGAACGTGAATTTATCCTCAAAAAAATCGAGGAGGCCC
>Ga0326727_10005961_pt1 | contig 34050 bp, 23 predicted proteins | sample MB2enrmetagenome_FD_207643 | JGI IMG/M metagenome (GOLD analysis project Ga0326727, IMG submission 207643) | Lab enriched peat soil microbial communities from McLean, Ithaca, NY, United States - MB29MY | ecosystem: Environmental > Terrestrial > Soil > Wetlands > Peat | place: USA: New York...
GAAGCCGGGGAACGATGCCAGGTGCTGATAGAACGGGCCGTTGTCCCAGAAGCCTTCCTCGCTGCAACCGATGCAGCCGTGGCCGGACTGGATGGGATAGCTGGTGCCTTCGTTCCACTTGATGACAGAGCAAGCGTTGTAAGTAACCGGGCCGCGGCAGCCCATCTTATAGAGGCAATAGCCTTTGCGCGCGTTTTCGTCGTCAAAGGACTCGACGAACAAGCCGGCGTCGTAGTTGGGGCGGCGATAGCAGGTGTCGTGCACGCGGCGTCCGTAAAACTCCTTGGGCCTGCCCTGCGAATCGAGAGCCGGAAGCTGCCCCAGCACCAGTAGATGCGTCACCACGCCCATCATCACGTCGGCGATAGGCGGACAGCCGGGCACATTGATCACCGGCTTATCCACCAGCTTGTGAATCGGCGTGGCGCCGGTCGGATTCGGCTTGGCCGCCTGCACGCAGCCGTTGGAGGCGCAACTGCCCCATGCCACCACGGCCGCCGCATCCTTGGCGACGGTTTGAAGAATAGATTCGGCCGTCTTGCCGCCGATCATGCAGTAGACGCCGTCGTCTTTTGTGGGCACCGCGCCTTCCACCAGCACTATGTACTTGCCCTTGTTGTTGGCGATGGTGTCATTCAGGCTCTTCTCCGCCTGGAAGCCGGAGGCCGCCATCAGTGTCTCGGTGTAGTTCAGGTTCAGCACGTCCAGCAGCACATCCAGCACTATCGGGTGCGACGCGCGAATGAACGACTCGCTGCAACAGGTGCACTCCTGGAAGTGCAGCCACACCACAGCCGGTTTGTCTTTCTTCTCGAAGGCCGAGACGACCTGAGCCATGCCGGATTGACCGAAGCCGGCTACGGTTGCGGCCGCGGCGCAGAATTGCAGAAAATCTCTGCGGTTGTAGCCCTTCTGCTGCATTGAATTCCAAATGGATTGACCCATGCCTACCTCACTCTGCGTGTGCCGGAACCGGGAGGCCGCTGGTGGCGAAAGCATCTCTTGAGGAAGCCGCCGGTGGCTTACCGTGGATGTAAGAGACGGTACTCAGCGGAAAGTATGGTCGGCTGTGATCTGCGTCACACTCAATAATGTGGATATTCCGGTGAATTACTTTCAGGACGATCAAGAGATGCATCACGCGTCCCGCTCCCGGCGGGATGCAGGTTATGGCCGTATGCGCCTCGCACCTGGTCCGGCTTACTGCCATGCGCAAACCCTGGAAAGTCTGTGTTATGCTGGCCATTATCTATGGAAATCTCCGTCATTCTTGCGCATCCCGAGCCGCGCAGCTTCAACCACGCCATCGCCCTGGCCGCCTGCCGCACGCTCAAGCGCGGCGGGCACACCGTCCGCTTCCATGACCTCTATGAAGAGGGATTCGATCCCCTGCTGCCCTCCGCCGAGCTGGATGCGCAGACTCAGCCTCCCTCGGACCTGGCGCTCTATTGCGACGAGTTGCAGCGGTCGGAGGGATTGGTCATTGTTCATCCCAATTGGTGGGGCCAGCCGCCGGCCGCGATGAAGGGCTGGATCGATCGCGCCTTCCGTCCCGGCGTGGCTTACAAATTTGAGGAGGGCGATGGCGGCGAGGGAGTGCCGGTGGGCCTGCTGCGCGCGCGGACGGCGGTCATCTTCAACACCTCCAACACGCCGCCTGAGCGCGAGCTGGAAGCCTTCGGCGACCCGCTCGACAATCTCTGGAAGAGATGCATCTTCGAATTCTGCGGCGTGAAGAACGTCGTCCGCGAGACTTTCAGCGTGGTCATCACTAGCACACCGGAGCAGCGCACCGCTTGGCTGCGCCAGGTCGAGCAGATCGTTGCCGCGACTTTCTTGTAAGAATAATGTGAATAAAAACAATTGTTTTGCCCAGTAGAGAAGATTGATTTCTCCTCTCGTGATGGGTTTAGAATTAACGAGAAGATTCTTGTATACACAGAGGAAACAATGAAACGTATTGACTTGTTGGCTATTCTTTTGCTCACACTGCTTGTTGTGACAAAGTTGAGTTTTGGGCAGGCTCAACGGGCTCTACTCACAGTCGATGGCTTGAGCATTCCAGCTGGGGGAGCACTTGCCGCTTTCCGAATTGACACGTGGGGCGTGATCCCTTTGGCAGTGCAAGGTTCCACCACTTTGGGAGATTAAGGAAGAAAAGTTCATGGACTCCGCACGCTTTTTATCTGGTCGTTCGGATCCCTACCACCACACGCTGACAAAATTGGACCAGATGTTCCTTGTTGACGTTTATAGTTATCAGCCCTTGCCTAAAGGCGACCCAAAAACTGTATATCATCCAGCATCATTCGCTGGTTGGTTCGAGGTATTTGACGGAAATGGCGACATTCTTAGGAAACGTCGAGTGTTACATGCAGACAATTTCCATTTGACTCCAGCATCCCGATGCCCCGACGCACCTCCAGCGGAGCCGTAGTTTAGGTTTTGCGGGTAGCAGGGTGCCCCAGGTCCGGATTTTCGGACCTGGGAATCCACGAACCCCGAAGTTACCTGGCCCGCGCGCCCAGCTTGCCGATCACTTGCTTCAACTCTTCCAGCTTCGCTCCGGCCTCGGCCAGCTTCCCCGCCGCCGTGAGACGCTGATAATCGTCAAAGTCCTTGCTGGCCTGCGCGATCAGCGCATTCAAGTCTTGCGTGGGAGCGGGTGCGCCCGCCGGCGCTGCCGTTGGTCCTGCCGGAGACTCAGTCGCGCTCAGCGAGGAGATATTTCCGCCAAACAACGACGAGAGCGCCGCCTCAAAGGTTGGTCCGTAGGCGAGCTTGTCCTGCAGCGCCAGAACCACCAGACGCAGCTCCGGCATGGGGCTGCGGTCGGCTTGCAGATAGATCGGCTCGGCATAAAGCAGCGCGCGCCCCGATGGAATCACCAGCAGCGTTCCCCGCCGCACATGCGAGCCCTGCTGATTCCACAGCGTCAACTGGCCCGATAACTGCGCGTTCTGATCGATGCGCGCTTCAATCTGCAATGGCCCATCCACTAACTTCGTCTTGGGAAAGTCATAGACGATCGAAGTCCCATAATGCTCGCCATCGCTGCGCCCCGCGATCCAGCCAATAAGATTGTTGCGATTGGCCGGCGTGAAGGGCAGAATCTCCACAAACTCGACGCCGCTCTCGCCGGGCAGCTTCATCAGCACGAAGTTAGGCACCATCGCCTGCGTCTGTTGCGCGCCGCCCTCACCCAGGCCAACCTCCGTCGCTACCGTCCATAAGTCTTCGCGGTTATAGAAGACCTCTGGATTGGTCATGTGATAGAGGCCGTAGACTTCAGCCTGCAGCTTGAGCAGTAACTCCGGATAGCGCACATGCTTGCGCAGATCAGGCGGCATGGCGGAGGCATCCTTGAACAAGCTGGGGAAGATGCTGCGATAGGCCGCCAGGATTGGGTCTTGCGCATCGAAGACATAAAACGTCGTTGTCCCGTCATAGGCGTCAATCACCACCTTGACGCTGTTACGCATGTAATTAAGATCCTGGCCGTCAACCGAGTAATGAGTCGAGTAAGGATAGGTGTCCGACTGCGTGAAGGCATCGAGAATCCAGGACAGTTTTCCATCTTCGCCGAGAACAATATATGGGTCCTGATCGAAGGTGAGGAACGGCGCCAGGGCCGCGACGCGCTCGCGCAAAGTGCGCCGCATCAGCAACCGGCTTTCAGAGTTTACATCGTCGCTGAAAGGCAGTTTGGCCAGGTCGCCGCGGTCGAAGGCAATCAGCGCGCGGCGCACAAAGCCACCTAACTCGATGCCGCCGTTGCCCTGATAGTAGGCAAGGTTGTTGGTGTCGCCCTGCGGGTAGTTGAACTCTTGCTGGCGCGTCTTCACGTACACATCGGTATTCGTTTGCTCGCCAAAGTAGATCTCGGGCCGAGTTACATTCAGCCCCGGCGCCGTGCTTTGCACCGGCATATTGCTCAGCAGCAGCGTGGGCAGCCCTTCGCTGGTGAATCCATTCACCGGATTCATGGTAATGCCGTAGCCGTGCGTGTAAATCAATTTGTCGTTGATCCAGTTGCGACTGCTCTCCGGTAGTTTATCCACATTCAGTTCGCGCGCGGCCAGCATTACTTCGCGCACCGAGCCGTTGATGTTATAGCGGTCAATGTCAATGTCGGGAAAGTCGTAGTAGGTGCGAATTTCCTGAATCTGGCGCAGCGTATCCTGGAGCGCGTGCCAGTCCCACAAGCGGATGTTTTGCAGTGTGGCTTGATTGTTGGCCGGATCGGTTGCATCCACGGTGGTCTCAGCGGGAAACTCGCGCTGCTGGAAGCGGTCCAAGCCGTAAGCCTGCCGAGTCATTTCGATGTTATTGGCAATATAAGGCCGCTCGCGAACTAGTTCGTTGGGCTTGACGACAAAACTGCTGACATACCAGCCCACAACCCCGACCCCGGCGTAACAGATCACGGCCGGAAGGACAGCCAGGATCAGCCAGCGTCCGCGCGGCGCGAAGAGGCCGCCCGCCATAGCAATCACCGCTCCCAGAATAAGCGCCACGCACACCACCAGCATTCCGGTGAGAGTTACATGCGCGCCGGTGTAAGTCACACCATCGAAGATTGTGTGGTGCTCGAAGAGTTGCTCGAAGCGGCCGAGAAAGACGCGCCCGGCAACGATGAGAAGCAGAAATGCGACCGAGATGGAAAGCCCGCGCCAGGGCAGTTCGCTGAGGCTTTCGCGGCTGCCGCTGAGCGCGCGCGAGCTGCCAGAAACCAGCAGAAAGACAACCGCCAGCACGCAACTGATCACGCTGAGCGTCAGCAGCCAGCCGAGGATCAATTGCCACGCCGGCAGGGTGAAAAGATAGAAGCCGAGCGGCCGGCCGAAGATGGGATCGACCACGCCCGCGCCCTGCGGCGCGTACCACCAGAGCGCCAGCGTCTGCCAATCCGCGGCCATCGCGCCGCCGGTAATGAGAGCGATCACCAGCGAGCCGCCGATGGAAACCAGGCGCAGCACCGGCTTGAGCGAGAGATTGATAGGCTGCCCGCCGATGAAGATGGTGTGATCCGCGGGCAAATCGTCCTGATGGGCGTGCTTGAGCGCGGAAAAGATGCCCATCAACAGAAGAAATGTCAGCGCAAAAAAGCCCGCGAAGATTCCCCACTCCAGGCCGCGTGTCTTCCAGAAAACCTCCCCATAGCCGAGCGACCTGAACCACAGCAGGTCTACCCAGAAGGAGATCGCGCCGCGGCTGCCGAAAATGACAACGGCAACGATGGCGATGAGGAAGAACAATCCGCGGCGGCTGCGGCGCGGCGGCGGCGATGTCAACTTGGGCCAATCAATTGTTTCAGGCATTTCGATTCCACACTTTCCTTCGTGCGCTTCCGGAACTCGAGGGCTTGGCAGCCTCTCCTACTCCACTTTAGTCCTCTTCACGCCCGTCTGCTTGACGCTTCCTCGTAAACCTCCGCATACTCCCGCGCCGGCTGCTCCCAGCTATAGTTGCGCGCCATGCCGTTCAGCATCAGCCGCTTCCAGCCATCCTGGTCCTCGAAGGCCGCCAGCGCCCGCTCAATCTCCGCCCTCAGCGCCCCGCCGCTCACGCCTTTGAATTTGAAGCCCGTTCCGCTTCCCTGTTGAGGGTTCCACTCTTCGATGGTGTCGTCCAGCCCGCCGGTCGCCCGCACCACCGGCACCGTGCCGTACTTGAGCGAATAGATCTGATTCAGCCCGCACGGCTCATAGAGCGACGGCATCAGAAACAGATCCGCGCCGGCCTCGATCTTGTGCGCCAGCGCGTCGTTGTAGCCGATCTGCACGGCCACATTCGCCTTGTTCCAGAAGGCCCAATCGCGGAAGAACTTCTCGTAGGCCGGTTCGCCCGAGCCCAGCGCCACCACGGCCACTTCCATCTCCGACAACCGGCCCGCGATCTCCTCCAGCAGGTCAAAGCCCTTCTGCCGGGCAAAACGCGAGACGATGCCGATCACCGGCGTCGTCTCCTCCACATTCTTCAGCCCGAAAGCATGAAGCAGATCCGCGCGGCAGGCGCGCTTTCCCTCCAGATTCTCCGGTGTGTAATGCGCCGCCAGGTGAGTGTCCGTGGCCGGGTTCCATTGCGCATAGTCCACGCCATTCAGAATCCCGCGCAGGTCTTGAGAGCGCCCCCGCAGCACGCCGTCCAGCCCTTCGCCGAACTCCGCCGTCTGAATCTCCTCGGCATACTTGCGGCTCACCGTGGTGAGAATGTCGGAGTAGACGATGCCCCCCTTGAGGAAGTTGAAGCGGTCATACTGCTCCACCTTGTCCAGCGTGAAAATCTCCCAGGGAAAGAGCAGTTGCACGGTGGTCGCCGGCGGAAAGGCGCCCTGGTAGGCGGCGTTATGAATCGTCAGCACCACCGCGGCGCGGCTCAACGCTGGGTCGGATTTGTATGTTGTGCGCAGATAAACAGGAATCAGCGCTGCCTGCCAGTCGTGCACGTGGAAGACCGCGGGCACGCCCAACTGCTTCACCGCCTCCAGCACCGCACGGCAATAGAGTGCGAAACGCTCGGCGTTGTCCGGATAATCTCCTGTGGTGGTCCCATACAGCCCCTCCCGGTCGAAGAGTTCCGGGCAATCGACAAAGTAGAACTGCACTCCGCCGCGCTTGCCGCCGTCCACAATGCCCGCAAGGCGGTCGTAGTACCGAAACGGAATCGTGATGGAGCGGATCGCGTAGGTCAATTCGCCCGCAAGCTGCCGCCGCACACTCGCATAGAGGGGCAGGTAGACGGTAATCTGGTGCCCTAGCTTGACCAGCTCCGGCGGCAGCGCCCCCACAACGTCCGCCAACCCTCCGGTCTTGGCAAACGGAACGCACTCCGAGGCGGCAAAAACTATGTGCAAGATGACTTCTCCCGTGGGCGTAAAGCTAGGCCCACCCGTTTCAACTACGCCGAATGCAAAGCGCGCCGCGCAAACAAATAAGTAATTCTCGGCGTTGAGGAAATGATACATTCTTGCCTTGCGAGCTGGACTCGCAAATTCAATAGCGATTTTGTTATTTCCATAAGAATAAAGTGCGTTGCGCCCGCGCAACCCGCGGTTTGGGTTAGGATGTGAGCATCCTTTGAGGAAGCCTTCCGGTGAACGTTCCTTCCAGACTGGTGCTGCCGGCCTCGCTTGTTTTGCTGGCCATCTTGCTTCTATGGCTGTGCATGGCAGGCTATGTGCGGCTCCCTGGCGGGCGAAAAGTTGAGCAGCTCCCACGGAGTTCACAGGCAGTTGCAGGGGGTGCGGCGCTGAACTGGGGCGACCGCTTTGGCGACGGCACGCCAGACTTTCTCCGCCTCACCGATCCGGCCGATCAGGCCGCGTTTCGCCGCTGGTTTACGCTGATTGCCGTGTATCAGGCCATTCGCCCCAGAGTGGAACTTCCGGCGGAGATCGTGGACTGCGCCAGTCTGCTGCGCTTTTCCTATCGCGAGGCTCTCAAACGCCACAACGAGGCATGGTTCCAAACGACTGGCATCGAGGTGCCGGCGCCGCCGGGCGAGATTCGCGCCTGGCACTATCCCGATACGCCTCTGGGCGCGGCGCTCTTCCGGGTCAAGCCGGGCGCGTTTGAGGCCGCCGACCTGACCAACGGCACCTTTGCGCAGTTTGCCGACGCCCGGACGCTGGTCGAGCGCAATGCCTACTTCGTCAGTCGCGACGTGCGTCAGGCTCAGCCCGGCGATCTGCTTTTTTATCGCCAGTTTGGACAGTCCTCGCCCTGGCACTCTATGATTGTCGCCGAAGTTGGAACACGGGCGCGCGTGGTTTATCACACCGGCACTGACCATGGACGTCCCGGTGAGCTTCGTCGCGTATTGCTCTCTGAACTGCTGGATCATCCTCAGCCGCAATGGCGGCCGGATGCTCAGAACCCTAACTTTCTCGGTGTTTATCGCTGGAATATCTTGCGAGGAAACCTATGAGGTTCCGTAAGTCGCTGTTAGCCCTCCCGCTGATGCTTCTGCTGACCGCCGCGCATGCCTTCAGCCAGGATGCGCCCCGCTCCTTCTCGCTCTCCACCACGCGGACCTTTGCGCCCGGCGAGAGCATCAAGGTACAGCTCTACGCGCACAACACTCCGGCGCTGGAATTCCGCGTCTACCAGGTGCGCGATCCGGAGAAGTTCTTTGCCGGGCTCAAGGACCTGCATAGCTTTGGGGTGCATAGCTATTCGCCGGTGGAGAAGATCGACGAGCGAACCTTTCTTGAGAGGATGCACGACTTCAAGGCCAATCTGTGGTGGAGGGTGCGGCATTTCTTCCGCGGCCAGTTCACCGATGAGGCGCGCGACAGCTTCCGCGAGGGCCAGGGCAAGCTGGGCAAGAAGAGCCAGGTAGTCGGCGCGACCGGCTTTGCGCGGATTCCGCTGTTGAATGAGAGCCAACTGGTTGCGCGCTGGAAGCTGATCACTCCGCCGGCCATCGTCAGTGAGACGCAGCAGTTGCCCGTCGATGGGCTGGGCGCGGGCGTTTACCTGATCGAAGCTACTGACGGCACGTACAAGGCCTATACAGTAGCAATTGTCACCAGCATCGCGGTGGTGGAGCGGGCGAGCAGCGGACGGACCGATCTGTATGTAGCCGACCGCAAGACCGGCGCTCCCATAGAGAAGGCCGATGTGGCGCTATGGTCCGATGGAACCCAGCAATCGACGGGCAAGACCGGCGCGGACGGGCTGGCCTCGCTGACCATGACCGTGCGCGGAGGTGAGCAAGGCGCAGCGCCGGAGAATGTGTGGATCATGGCGCGGCATGGCTCCGATGCGGCCATCATCACGCCGAATGGTTATGAATTCGGACCTGACCGGAGAACCGATCTTACCGCCTACGTCTATACCGACCGGCCTGTTTACCGGCCGGGACACACGGTACACATCAAGGCTGTGGTGCGCCGCCAAAAGGACGATGCGCTGATGCTGCCCGACGAGAAGACGCTGCAATTGAAGGTAACCGATGCAGACAATAAGACTGTCCTCACGCAGAATGCACAGATATCAGAGCATGGAACGATTACGGCGGATCTGCCCTTGGAGGCCGATGCCGGGCTGGGCTATTACACCATCATGATCGGCAAGAGCGGTCAGAGTGTGGAGTGGGGAAGTAATTTTGCCGGCGAAGGCAGTTTTTATGTCGAGGAGTACAAGAAGCCGGAGTACCAGGTCACTGTGAAGCCGGTGGTTCAACGTGTGCTGCAAGGCAACTCGATTCAAGCCGTCATCGAGGCGCGCTACTTTTTTGGCGAGCCGGTGGCCGGGGTCAAGGTAAAGTACGTGGTGCATACTTCACAACATTACTGGTGGGATGAGGATGAAGCCGAAGATAGCGATATGGGAGGAGATTCGAGTGAAGATGCAGGCGTGAACCGAGCTGAGGATCCGAACGCTCCATCTGATTTTGCCTGGGGCCAAACCGAGCAGCAAGAGCAAGAGGGGATTCTCGACGCCAATGGCCGCCTGACCATTACGCTGCCCGTTGCCATCGACCCCAAGCACAACGACCAGGACTACCGCATAGAGGCGCGGGTGACCGATGCGGCCAACCGTGAGGTCGCCGGTCATGCAACGGTGCTGGCGACCTATGGCTCCTTCCGGGTCAGCGCGGAGCCAACGAGCTATGTATTTTCACCGGGCCAGACGCCCAAGGTGAAGGTGACGGCTCTGGATTACGACGGCAAACCGATTCAGACTCCAGTGCATCTTGCTGTTCGCCTGACAAAGTGGGACTCCACCACCTTCCAGCGGAGCTATACGGATGTGTCCAGCCGCGACGCCGCAACCGGCGCCGACGGCACGGTGCTGGTTGAGCTTCCCGCCATCACCGGCAGCGGCAGCTTTGAAATCACCGCGAGCGCGCAGACGCCGGAGAATCGAACCGTCGATGGCAAGACCTGGGTTTGGATCTGGAACAACGCGGGCGAGTGGTACAACCAGAACACGCAGGCGCAGATTGTGGCCGACAAGAAGAGCTATCAGGTGGGCGACACCGCGCACCTGTTGCTGGTTACCGGCCTCAAGGAGTCATGGGCCGTGGTTACAGCCGAGGGCAACAGCGTGCAGCTCCGGCAGTTGATCCACGCCACCGGCGAGAGCTTTGCCTTTGACCTGCCCATCACCGTGAAGGCGCAGCCCAACCTGGTGGTCAGTGCTGTAATTGTCCACGAAGACCAGTTGATTACGGCGCAAAAAAGCCTGAAAGTCCCGCTGGTAGAGCGGACGCTGACCATCACCGCCACGCCCAGCAAGCCGCGCTTCCTGCCCGGCGAAACCGGCAGCTTCGACGTACTGGCGGTCGACTACCAGGGCAAACCTGTCGAGGCCGACCTGAGCTTTGGCGAGGTCGATGAGGCGCTCTATTCGGTGCGGCCCGACGAAACCGGCAATATCGTCAACGCCTTCTATCCCAAGCGCTCCGTTGAACTCAGCCCGGAATCCTCCTTCGCCTATTACTTTTACGGCGAAGCGGGAACCAAGTCTCCGCTGCTGGCGCGCCTGAATGAAGGCCTCTTCCATCCGCGCATGGCGCAGGTCAAGCCGGGCTCGGATCTGGTGGTGCCCAAGGTGCGCAAGGCCTTTCCGGATACGGCTTACTGGAACCCGAATGTGCATACCGGTCCCGACGGCCACGCACGCGTCGAGTTCGCCTTCCCGGATTCACTGACCACCTGGCGGACGACGATTCGCGGAATGACCGACGACGGCAAGGCGGGCGGCGTGGTGACGCGCGTGCTGGTGCGCAAGAACCTGATCGTGCGCCTGGCCTCGCCGCGCTTCTTCCGTGTGGGAGATGAGACCGTGCTGCGAGTGATCGCGCACAACTACCTTGAAACCGCCAAGGATGTCACCTTTGCTCTCGACGTTAGCGGAGTCGAGGTCATCGGCGGACAATCGCAGACAGTGAACATTCCCGCCAAGGGTGAAAGCTGGGTGGATTGGCGCGTGCGTGCGCATGCCACCGGCAATGTAGTGCTGACGGCCAAGGCGCTTACCAACGAAGAGTCCGACGCGCTGGAGATGACGCTGCTCATTCTGCCCTTCGGCGTCAAGCAGCGGGCAGCGGGGTCGGGTGTAGTCTTCTCCGGCGATGGGCAGAGCCAGTGGGGTTACGGCTATCCGTCAGGCGTGGATGCAGGCTCGCGCGGGCTGACGATTACCGTTGCGCCGAGCGTGGCGGGCACAGTCTTCGACGCGCTCGACTACCTGACGAGCTATCCGTGGGGATGCACCGAGCAGACGATGTCCAGCTTCCTGCCCGATCTGATCGTGGCCCAGGCGGTGGACAAGCTGCACCTGAAGTCGCCCATCGACCGCGCCACGCTGAACGATATGGTGAGCGCGGGAATCGAGCGGCTGTATAGCTTCCAGCATGATGATGGCGGTTGGGGCTGGTGGCCGGACGATCCCAGCCGCGTCTTCATGACCGCTTACGTTGTAAGCGGCTTGGACCAGGCCCAGGATGCCGGCTACAAGATCAATACCTACAAACTGGTCCAGGGCCGCGCCTGGCTGCAATCCGCGCTGGCCGCGCATCCGGAGATGATCGCCGATCTGCGCGCCTACGTGGTCTACGCGCTGACTACTACCGGCGGCGCTCCCAAAGATGCGCTCGACAAAGCCTGGAGCAGCCGCGACAAGCTGAGCGACGAGGGTCTGGCGCTGGTGGGATTGGCGCTCGACGCAGCCGGAGACAGCCGCGCCAGAGATGCGGCGCTTTTGCTGGAAAAGAAGGCCAATACCACAGATTCCGATGCGTATTGGACGGGAACCTACGACGGTCTGCTCGATTATTGGGATGATACCTCCAACGAAACTACGGCCTTTGCACTCAAGCTTTTGCTCCGGCAAGACCGGTCGAGCAGCCTTCTGCCCAAGGCGGCCGTGTGGCTCAGCAAGCATCGTGACGGCGATTACTGGTACTCGACCAAGCAGACAGCCATGGTGATCGGTGGGCTGACCGACTATCTGGCCGTGAGCGGCGAGTTGGCGAACAGCTCCGATGTCGAGGTGCTGGTGAACGGTGCGAGTGTCGGCAAGCGCCACTTTGCTCCCGAGGATGTTTTCGCGCTGCCCTGGAAGATCAAAATTCCCGCTACGCAGGCTGCCAGCGGCGGTCAGGTGATGGTGCGCAAGAGCGGCAACGGTATCACCTATTGGGCCGCTGAAAACAGTTGGTACTCCGCCGACCGCAGATCCTTCCAGCAAGGCCAACTGGCGCTCAACATTACGCGCGACTATTACCTGCTCCAGAAGAATCAGCCCAAGCCAACCGATGCCATCACCTACGATCTGGTGCCGCTCAAAGGCGCGGTGCATGTGGGCGATATTGTGGCCGTCCGGCTGGCGCTGAATGGAACCAGCTGGAAGTATCTGCTGGCCGAGGATCCGATTCCGGCGGGGACGGAGTTCTTGCCTAACACCGGCCTCTACACGCTGAACAGCAAGCCCAGTTGGTGGTACGACTGGTTCACGCGCAAGGAATTCCACGACGACCGCGCGGCCTTCTTCAACACCGAGTTTGGCGGGCGGCGCGAGTATGTTTACCTGCTCAAGGTCGTCAATCCGGGCAAGTTCATCATCAGCCCGGCGCAGGCTGGGCCCATGTATCAATCGAATGTGCAAGCCACTACCGATCCCGCAACCCTGGAGGTGCAGCCGTGAGATATTTCAAGGACTTGTTTGAACGCCTGTGCCAGAGCCGCCGCTGGGTTGCCGCGCAGTTTGTCTTGATTCCGCTGCTAATTCTGATCGGGATCGCCTGGACTCGCCTGCCTGAGAAACACGTCTGGCAGGTGCTGCTCTCGCTGCTGCTGCCGCTGTTGCTGGCCATCTCGGCGCTTGAACTGCAAGCCGGGACCATGCGCGGACTCTCCAACGACGACGGCAAGCGCGTCAAGCTGGTGTGGGGCGCACTGACGCTGCTGGTCTGGATTGTGGTGGTTTGGATTTGCTGGGCGCTGCTGGATTGGTGCGATGACCGCTTCATTCAGTGGGCGGGCTACCTGAACTCGCAGTCTCCGGCGCGCTGGCGGGCGAAGTTCCTCACCTACGAACACCTCTATCTCTGGATGACGTGTCTGGAGTGGGTCTTGCGCTGGATCGTGATTCCGGCCAAGGTGATTCCTTACGCGATAGCCTCGGCGCAGTGCGGCTGGCGTTTGCCGTTGCGGCGAGTGTTGCATCTGCTATGGAACTGGCGCTGGTGGCTGGGCGTAGCCCTGGCCGCGCTGGTGGCTGTGTGGCTTCCGGGCCGCTTCTTTACCGCCGCGCCGCATGGATCGGTCCTCGCACAGGAAGCTCGTGTGACGCTGAAGCTGGCCACTACTTACCTGCTTGGGGTGGGCGGCTGGGTTCTGCTGCTGGCGTGGGCGGGTGTGCTCTTCGGACGGCAACAGCCGCTACCCGAAAGCGATGCTGTGACGGAACTGTTTGCCCACATGCGCGCGAGCCGTCGCTGGGTTTGGGCGACGCTTGGCTGGATGCTGGTGTGGACGGTGGTGCATCGTTTATTGATTCGCATTCCCGACGATCTTTCGTGGAAGGATTGGCTTGTCGTGCCGTTGACGCTGATTCTTCTGATTGCGGCGCTGGTCTTGCAAGTCGTCATGGTGCGCAGTCTTCTCACAGACGAGGGGAAGCGCGTGCGGCTGGTCTGGGGAATATTGGCGTCACTCCTCTGGATGGTTCCTCCCGTAGTTGCAATTGCTTTGCTGGAATCGCTGCACGTCATGGTTTTGCAGTGGGTATTGGTTTCGTTGGTGGTTCCCTCTATCTTCATTCCGTTTGTAGCAGTATCAACAGTGCGAGGACTGCGTCTGCCGTGGAAAAGAGTTCTACGCGTGATGGGTGCATGGCGCTGGTGGCTAGGCGTTTTGTTTGCGACGTTGGCCTGGGCGCTGGTCGAATTGATCTCTAACAACGTATTCTCCACGCCAACTTGGGTCGCGGAGTTGAACGTAGGCGCGACCAATTTGCTAGAGATGGGCATCTGGGTTCTATTGCTAGGCTGGTTTGCTGTGCTTTTTGACCGTACGATGCCGCCCACGCAGGAGGCGCTTGCGGAGATTCCGTCTTTGGCCGGTCCGCCGAAGCCTGACAAACAAGCCTCGGTCAAGCTGCCGTTACCGGAGGGTGAGTAACGCGCTCTGCGGAACGCCAACCCGCAGCCACTCCAGCACCTGCGCGCGGCCATAGCGGTCGAGAAGCTGCTCTGCATACCAGCCTGCGGCGCGGTGCGCGGCCTCTGACTCCGCTTCGCTCGCCGAATGGATCAGCTTCTGGTTGATCTGATCGAGTGTGAGCAACGGTTTCGACTCTCGCCGCACTTCGCCGGACCAGGCCTCCACCAGCCCTTCGCGCAGCCAGAGCGGCGTCTGCGCGGTGGCCTGCTCCTCCACCAGCGCGTGTAGGAACTCGTGGCGCGCTACGCTCGCGAGCAGCTTGCGCGCGGCCAGAATTCTCAACGGCTGCAAGGCGATCCGGTCGCCTTCGGTGAAGGCCGCCACCCATCCGGGCGCTAGCGTCGCCTCGCGAAAGGCCGGTGTAGAGCGGTAAGCGCGCACTGCAATCGCGCCTTGCGGACTAAGCCCGCTGCGGCTTTCGGCCTCGGCCAGCGCGCGCGACAGAGCCGGAAGAAACTCGCCATCCGCAGCCTCGCTCGTCTCCAACGTGAATCCCTGACCGCCGAGTGTCTGCCAAACCGCACCCGTCGTCACTTCGGCCAGCGTTGCGCCGGGGAAGTACTGAGCCAGAATCTCGCGGTATCCGCGGCCCTCGCGCCCCATCTCCGCCGCGCCGGCCTGGCAGAGGCCCACGCCGTGGCCCGAGCCGCGACCATGAAAGAGAATGCTGTCGCCCTCGGCCGCAACCTCAAACCAATTGCTGCGAATGCGATTCCATCCCAGCGCACGGCCCACGGCAAGGCGAAAGTCTTCCGCCGGAATCTTCGTCGCGTCGGCCAGCAGCACGGTGGCCCGACCGGATTCGCCGCGCTCTGCCACGGTCAGCGTCTTCCATCCCGGCGCGGCCAGCCCCGCCGCGGCCAGTGCCTGCATCAGCTCCGTGCGCGAAAGCGTCGCCGACCACTCGCTCGATCCCACGCGCTGGCAATACGGATCGGGGCGCGAAACCAGCGAACCTTGCGCCGGATGACCCTGCGGCCAGACCTCCGAGGCCGCCGCCGTGTGTCCTCCGCAGTTCTGATGAAAGTACGCCTCGGCGCGGCTGCCGTGAAACCACAAACTCTCACCGTCGGTAGCCAGCGCAGCCGCATGAGCTTCGTGCGTCGTGCGCCAATGCACCCACTGGCAATGTGTCGAGTCGCAAACATCGAAAGCCGTGTGCCCGTGGGCTGGAGCCAGCGCATAGCTCCGCGCCGCCACGGCCAGAGCCTTGCGCGATTCCGGCCCGTCCGCCGCGCCACTCTCGGCCGCCACCACAAGCTCCACATATTGCTCCACCGGCAACGTTGCAGCCAACACAAGTGCGCCCGATTGCGCCGTTATTTTCAGCGGATAGGCCAGCGTCAGCGACTCCCCGTGAGCGGTGATCCGATAGCTGCCGGCAAGCAGCATCGCCGTCGAGGCGTGGGCTTGGCCGTTCTCGGCCGCCCATGTCAGTCCGTCCTTTGTTACCCGAACCGTAATGCTCCCAAGCGGCTTGGAGGAGCACCTCTCACAGAATCGAAGCGTCGCCCCGGAGACAGGTGTGATGGTTGCATAATGATCGCGCCATAGCGTCCACACTCCCACGCGAATTGTGGAGCGCGCAGGTGGCTGGGCCGGCGTCGCGGCGCAAGCCACGGCCATGCAGACAGCCAGCACGGCCCGCCTCATGGCTTCCTCAACGGCGAGTGAACCAGCAGGCTAGCTGCTACCTGCGCCGCCTCCGAACCGTGTCCCAAGGGAATGTAGACGGCCACGACCACTTGCGGCGACTCCGCCGGCGCAAGACCCACAAACCAGCCGTGGGTGGCGCCGCCGCTTTCCGCGCTGGCGGTGCCTGTCTTGCCGGCAATCGGCACGCTGCCCAGCGAGGCAGCTCCCGCCATGCCAAAGCTGGCCGAGTCCGTCAGCCCCGCATTCACGGTTCTTGCGGCTATCGTCTCCCGATGCGCGGCCAGCTCAATCGCCAGCGACCGGTAGGCCTCCGCCAGCTCCAGTAGCGTCACGCGAATCCCTTCCACGCCCAGCGCGGCAAGCTGTACCTGCTCCGGCGTGCGCGGCTCGCGAAAGGCAGCCACACTTTCTTGCGAGGTCAGCCCTGTAGCCGCCAGCAAGCCTCGCTCGCTGAACGCGCGCCGCAGTTGCTCAGGAGACAGCCTCCCGGCCAGCTCGGCAAAATAGGAATTGCAGGACCATGTAAGCGCCTGCTCCGCATTCATGGGATCCATCACGGGGTGGGAACAGTTGAGCTGGTGGCTGCCGAGATGCATCTGACGGTTGCACGCAACCCTGCGCTCCGCGTCCCATCGCTCGGACGCAAGAGCGAAGTAGAGGATCAGCGGCTTCAGCGTCGAGCCGGGTGTCGCCAGCGTGCGGCTCGCCTCGGATAGATGGACGGACGCGAGCAGGTGCCCGGAGCCTATCTCCAGCACCAGCACACGAGCATCGGGAGCATCATGCGAGGCCTGATCGGCGGAGTGCTGCCAATGCGCGGGGTCACGCGTCCCGCTCTGCGCCGCACGGATGGTCTGCGCCCAACAGGCCGGACCGGCACTTGCCAGCACCGCCAGCACTATCCCCGCTCGTTGCCAGAAAGGACGCATCTATAAAGTATGAACCATGCGCAATGAGGACGTTATAGCAAAACCACAATAGGTGAATCCAAGGCCAGGGCTCTAAAGAGTTGTTTTCACCAGGAAACAACTCCTTTGATGAGGGACTTTTGGGCATGGAAATCGTGGTTTTGTTCTAAGCTGTTTTCCTCCAGCGCAGAATCGGCTTGCGGGCCGCCTGCACCTCGTCGAGCTTTGAAACGCGCGTCGAGTGCGGGGCAGTCTTGATTAACTCCGGCGTCTCCTCGACTTCACGGGCGATGGCGCGCATGGCTGCGATAAACAGGTCCAGCTCCTCCAGCGACTCGCTCTCCGTCGGCTCGATCATCAGCGCGCCGTGAACGATCATCGGGAAGCTGACCGTGTAGGGATGGAATCCGTAGTCGATCAACCGCTTGGCGATCTCGCCGGTTGTGGCTCCGAGCGCCCTCTGCCGCTTGTCGCTAAAGACTACCTCATGCATCGACGCAGTCTTGTAGGGTAACTCGTATATGTCTTCGAGTTTGGCGCGGATGTAGTTGGCATTGAGCACAGCGTCTTCTGTAGTTAGCCGCAGGCCGTCGGGCCCGTTGGCCAGTATGTAAGCTAGCGCTCGAATGAACATGCCCACATTGCCATAGAAGGCGCGCACACGGCCTACGGAGTTAGGACGGTCATAACTCCAGCACTTCGTGCCGTCCTCGTTTTGGTGAAGCACCGGAGTCGGCAGGAACGGTTCAAGAAAGGCCTTGCAAGCCACCGGGCCGGAACCGGGACCGCCGCCGCCGTGAGGGGTTGAAAAGGTCTTGTGTAGATTCAGGTGCATTACGTCCACACCGAAGTCGCCGGGGCGCGCCTTGCCCACCAGCGCATTCATGTTAGCGCCGTCCATGTAGAGCAGCGCGCCCTTGGCGTGGAGAATCTCTGCGATCTGCGCGATCTGGCTCTCAAAAACTCCAATCGTCGATGGATTGGTCAGCATCAACGCGGCGGTCTCTTCGTCCACTTGGCGTGTGAGCGCCTCTAAGTCAATGCCGCCTTCCGAGTTCGACTTCAAATTCTCGACCGTATAACCGCAGATGGCTGCGGTGGCTGGGTTTGTGCCATGCGCCGAGTCGGGAATGAGAATCTTCTTGCGTGGATTGCCCTGCGACTCATGCCATGCGCGGACTAACAAGATGCCGGTAAATTCGCCGTGTGCGCCAGCGGCTGGTTGAAGCGTGATCGCGTCCATGCCGGTGATTTCCAGCAGGCAGCGCTGGAGCAGATCGATGACTTCAAGAATCCCCTGCGCCAGCGATTCAGGCCGGTAAGGATGCGCATCTGCCAAACCTTCAATGCGGGCGACGAACTCGTTCACGCGCGGATTGTACTTCATGGTGCAGGAGCCGAGCGGATACATTCCCAGGTCGATGGCATAGTTCCAAGTCGAGAGTCGCGTGAAGTGGCGGATGATCTCAATCTCGCTGAGTTCTGGTAACTCGCCTGGCGTAGTGCGATGCACCGCACCGAGAAGAGCCGCGGCGTCAACCGCCGGCACGTCGAGCGGAGGCAGCATGTAGGCGCGTTTGCCCGGCGAGGACTTCTCAAAGAGCAGAGCCTCGTTCTGCGTCTGGTGCGCGCGGACTTTGCCGGTGATGCGGGAAACAGAAACATCAGATGTTAACATTCTTCAAACCTCGCTCATATTTCCTGCAATATGTTGCTTTGTAACAGGGCATAACTTTAGTCGTGCCCTTTTACAAGGCTCTCGCGTCGATAGTGCTTCTCATTACTGTGCCAATCCCAAAAGCCCATTAGGGCGGTAAGAAGGAAGAGTAACACAAAAGGAAAGAAAGCATGAATGCCATGTAATTTGTTCGGATACAGATAGAAGTCGAAGAAGAGAAACCAGAAGGACATGATGCCGCCAAACCTCAATATCCACCAAATGAGCACATAGAAGACCATTCCATGCTGCCGGGTCTTCTCCCACGCAAGGCAGCGTTTTTCGAATCTCGCGGCAATCAGATCACGATCCGCCTTCAGCATGAAATCATTCGCCTTAGCCATCGCATTCTCCAATCCCAATTATGACTTTACAGCCTTCTTATAGTTCCTAATATCTCATAATTCGACGAGTCCTGACAGGACCTTTGCCGTGGTGTCGATGTTCATGCGGCTCACGACTTCCGTCGCGCACCAGAGAGTGCAGAGGTGCAGTTCGGGATACCAGCGGCTCAAATCAATGCCGCCGACAATCTTGTTATCGAGGAGGCGCTGAGTCCATATTGTCGGGGCCTCTTCGGTTTGCAACACAAACTCGTGGAAGCGCGGCGCGCCGGTGAAGCGCAGCTTTGCGCCGGGCTGTGAAGTTAGCGTCGAAGCCGCGTAAGAAGCCTTTGCCATGTTATGCTCGGCTAACTCGCGGATGCCTTCCTTGCCGTAGACGCTCAGGAAAATTGTCGCCATCAGCGCGACTAATGCCTGATTCGTGCAGATGTTGGAGGTGGCTTTCTCGCGGCGGATGTGCTGCTCGCGTGTCGAAAGAGTCAAAACGAAGCCGCGATAGCCGTTGCTGTCAACCGTTTGGCCGACCAGTCGGCCCGGCATCTGGCGGACGTATTGTTCTTTCGTCGCGAGGACGCCGCAGAATGGGCCGCCATAACTCAGCGCGACGCCGACGGATTGCGCTTCGAGGCTGACGATGTCCGCTTCGACCGGCGGGCGCACGATGCCCAGTGAGACGGCTTCGGCGATGGAGACGATTAGTAGAGCGCCTTTCGAGTGAACAATCTCCGCAATCGCCGGAATATCCTCGATCACTCCGAAGAAGTTAGGACTTTGCACTAACACGGCCGCGGTTTCTTCTGTAACTTCCGCGTCCAAAGCTGCAAGGTCAACGCGGCCGGTTTCGCGGTTGTAGCCGGCCAGAGTCGTAAGCAATCCCTGGTGCTTGGCGTAAGTGGCCAGCACTTCGCGGTACTCGGGATGAACGGTCGAGGCGACGACGGCCTTGTGGCGGCCGGTCACTCGAACGGCCATCATCACCGCTTCCGCCGCGCCGGTCGAGCCGTCATACATGCTGGCGTTAGCCACGTCCATGCCGGTCAGCTCGGCTATCATGGTCTGAAACTCGAAGATGGCCTGCAATGTACCCTGAGAGATTTCGGCTTGATAGGGCGTATAACTCGTCAGAAACTCGCCGCGCTGAATCAGTGAGTCGATGATGACCGGGCGGTAGTGGCGATAGGCTCCCGCGCCGAGGAAGCTGGCGTAGTCGGTGGCGTTCTTCGCGCCCGCCGCGCGGAAGTAGTCGATGATCTCGCTCTCGGAGTGCGCGCGCGGCACGTCCAGGTCGTGGTTCAGGCGGTGTTCGGCGGGGATGACGGCGAACAAATCGTCAATAGACGCCGCACCGATTTCGGCCAGCATCGCTTCGCGTTCGGCGTGAGACTTGGGCAGATAGCGCATTTCAGTTCCTAGCTTTCTTCCGCAATGAACGCCTCATAAGCAGCGGCGTCGAGCAGTGCGTTGAGTTCGGCGGGGTCGGCTAGCTCGACCTTGATGATCCAGGTTTCGTGGGGCTTCTCGTTGAGCTTGTCGGGGGTGTTCTTCAGCTCCTCGTTGACAGCGGTGACCGTGCCGGTGACGGGCGAAAAAAGGTCGCTGACCGCTTTCACGCTCTCAACCGAGCCGAAGCTCGCGTTGGCGGTGACCGGGTCGCCCACTTTGGGCGCGTCCACGTAGACGATGTCGCCGAGGGAGTTCTGGGCGTAGTCTGTGATGCCGATGGCGCCGATGGTGCCCGTAAGCTCGATCCATTCATGCTCGCGGGTATAACGGTAGTTTGCGGGATAAGGCATGGCTGGTCCCCTCCAAATTGAACGACATTTCAGTGTACGTCGCGGAAGTTGATGGAAGGGTGAGGAAAACCGGGACCAGTGACTGGGGGACTAGGAGCCAGTTTGAGCCCTATGCGGGGCCGAAGCCGGGATAGGGCGCCAGCGGCGCGACGAGCACGATCTCCAGCATTCCGGCCTCAAAGATGGGCAGGCTGGCAAGGGCGGCGCGGATTTCGGCCTCGCTCGGGGCCTCCCAGAGAATGGCCGCGCCGGGCAGATCGGTGCGACGCCAAATCTGGCGGAGAATGCCGGAGGCGTAGAGTTCGCGGACGCGCTGGCCCTCGCGGGCGACCAGCTCCGGGGTGAAGGCTTCCGGCGGAAAGACATCGGTGCGGCGGCGGGAGAGCGAGAGGAATTGCATGAAACGATTGTAAGGGCAGGGGGTCAGGGATCAGGAAAACGTTGCGTGCACGCTTCCGATTTGTGATGGCAGCACGCTGCGGCCCAGTCTTCGGCCGTAAATTACCCCGAAACACTCCAAAATACGATATGATCCCTTCTAATTGGTGTCAAGACTAGGAGGTTTTCCCCATGCCGAAGTACGTTATCGAGAGAGATATTCCCGAAGTTGGCAAGCTGTCGACAGAGCAATTGAAGGCGGTATCACAGACATCGTGCGGTGTTCTGCGGGAGATGGGCCCACAGATTCAGTGGGTTCACAGTTACGTCACGGACGACAAGATCTACTGCGTTTACATTGCCCCGGATGAAGAGGCAGTGCGGGAACATGCCCAGCGGGGCGGCTTCCCGGCTAACTGGGTCTCACGCATTCGCTCGGAGATCGATCCCACAACGGCCGAGTAGCCGCGAAGAACCTCCGTCAGCCTTCCGTATCGCTACTTTTCAAAGAACCTGCCATGCCCGCCATTGGCCCAGGGATTGTAGCGTAAGGCGAAGTTGGCGCGGGTTTGGACGCTGGGGTGGTTGTACTCCCAGAACTCGATGAAGGGGCTGGGATTGGGGTCTTCCAGCCAGGCTTCACCCAGGTGGTTGAAGGCGGAGACGGCGGTCTTCTGCGGGTCGGCGACCAGGCCGTGGATGGCTTCCTGTCCGTAGACGTCGGCCTCGTGCTCAAAGTGGCGGCTGAAGGAGTTGCCGGCCGGTTGCAGAATGAGGTTGGCGGCCGAGAGGGCGAAAAGCAGCACCAGGAAACCCTGACGGCTGGCGAGCGGAGCTATTCCATTCGGTCCGCCCAACAGCAAGCGCGAGCCGAAGCGGCGGGCCAGCCAGCCGGCAAACGCGGCCGAACCCCAGAAGACAAAAAACATTCCGGCAGCCATGCCGGCAAGCTCTTTGGGAATGTGGTTGAGGACGTAATGGCCGCTCTCGTGGCCGAAGATGAAGAGCACTTCGTCGTCGGGCAGGCGGTCGGTTGCGGTGTCCCACATGACAAAGCGCTTGGTGGCGCCGATGCCGGTGACGTAGGCGTTGAGGCCGTTGGATTTTTCGCTGGCCTTCATCAGGAACATGCGGTCGGGGGCGATCTTTGTCCCGGTACGGGCGACGACGGTCTCCAGCCGGACCACCAGCGCCGGATGAGTTTTGATGAGCGGCTCGAACTTGTTGAAGATGGGTTCAAGCAGCGGCTCGGCAAGCACGGAGATAAGAATCAGCGGCAGCGAGATCAGCCAGATCCATGCCCAGTAGCGGCGCGGTGAGACGCGCACCAGCCAATTGAAGAGCAGCAGAACGGGTGTGCCGAAGAGGAGTGAGAGGCCCAGGCTCTTGGCCAGATCGCCCATCCAACTTCCCCAACCTTGCACGCTGATTCCATAGCTCCGGCTGACCGCGTGTCCGATGGCGTCGAGCGGCAGATCGGCCAGCGTGGTGATGACGAGAAAGGCGGCGAAGAAGAGCAATCCCTGCATCCAGCGGCGGAGCAGCAGACGCTCAGCCCATGCGGCCAGATTGGCGGCCCAGTGCGTGGCGAGGAGGATCCATAGCACGGCCAAGCCCCAGAGCGAGCCGGTGATGTCGAGGGCGGTGCGGATGTGGCTGAGGGTGATGGCCTTGGCGAGCTTGTTGGGCGGCAGGTTGTAGGCCTGCGTGGTGGCGGGCTGGGCTGGAGCGGCTGTCGAGGCCCGCGCTGGCTGGGAGGGCGCGGGCTGGGCGAAGCAGGAGAGCGAAAACAGGCCGATGAAGCCGGTGAACAAAATAGCCAGGCCAAGCGCCGGCAGCATTCGGAGCGCAAACTTCATGGGCGGTTTCCTCTTGTGTAGCTTACTCTGAGACAATCCTGCATGAAGACGTATTTCCTGGATTTTCAGCCTATGAGAGAGATTTCTTTTGCCTTCGGAAAGCGGTCAGCCAACAGAGCTAGTATCCGCGCGGTTTGTGCCGTTTTAGTGTTGGGCTTGCCGGTGGCTGCCGTGTCGCAGCAGCAGGCCGCGCCGCCGCTCCTCGATGCAATGACCACCGAACTGCATCGCGCCTTTACCTCGCTGGGCAAGCAAGGCGACGACAAGCAGTTGCCGCCCTACTTCCTGAGTTATGCGGTGAGCGACGCGACCATGGTGGCGATTCAGGCGCAATATGGGGCACTGGTGAGCAGCTCGGCTAATCACATGCGCGTGGCCGACGTGCAGGTGCGGCTGGGCGAGCCCAAACTGGACAATACGCACGGCACTCATCGCAGTTCGGCGGTAAATAGCGCCTCTATGCCATTGGCGGACGACCGGGAGGCGCTGGCGCGGTCGCTGTGGCTGGCCACCAACGCCGGCTACGGAAAAGCGCTGGAGAACTACCTGCGGGTAAAAACGGAAGCAGAAGTCCGCGCCAAGGAGGAAGACTCCTCGCCGGACTTCAGCCAGGAGGCGCCGCAGGTCTACCTTGGCAAGCCGGCGCCGCCGGTGAAGATCGACCGCGCGGCCTGGGAGCAGCGCATTCGGGCGCTCTCGTGGCTCTTCCGCGACTTCCCGGATGTGAACCAGAACCTGGTGATACTCGCGGTGCAGAACGAGACCGACTACTTTGTTTCGTCGGAAGGTTCGCAGGTGGTGACGCCGCACACGCAGGCACGGGTGGTGTTGATTGCCGTGACCCGCGCCGACGACGGAATGGATTTGTTCCGCTCACAGACCTTCGAGGCCGAGTCGGCGGAGGGCTTGCCCACGCAGGCCCAGTTGGAAGCGGCAGTACGCGAGTTGGGCAACAGCCTGGAGGCGCTGCGTAAGGCTCCGGTGACTGAACCCTTCGACGGGCCGGCGATTCTATCCGGCCGGGCGGCGGCAGTCTTCTTCCACGAAGTGCTGGGCCACCGGCTCGAAGGCCAGCGCCAGCGAGGCGACGAAGAGGGCCAGACCTTTACCAAGGAAGTGGGCAAGGAAGTGCTGCCTGCGTTTCTATCGGTGGCGGATGATACGACGCTGACCACCTTCGGCAAAACCTGGCTTAGCGGCAACTACCTATATGACGATGAGGGCCAGAAGGCGCAGCGCGTCGCCCTGATTGAGGACGGCGTCTTGAAGACCTTCCTGATGTCGCGGCTGCCCATTGCCAGCTTCGCCAAATCAAACGGCCACGGCCGCGCGTCGACCGGGCATGTGCCCACCGGACGGCAGGGCAATCTGATTGTTACCTCGACGAAGACCGTGCCTGAGGCCGAACTGCGCAAGCAGTTGATCGAGGAAGTTAAGAAGCAGGGCAAGACCTACGGGCTTTACTTCGAGGACATCTCTTCGGGGTTTGCCGTGACGCAACGCACTTCTCCGCAGGCCTTTCAGGTGATTCCTCTTGTAGTTTGGCGCGTATATGTGGACGGACGGCCGGATGAGCTGGTGCGCGGAGTGAGCATCGTGGGCACGCCGCTGGCCGCCATGAAACGCATTCTGGTGACCGGCGACAAGAGCGAGGTCTTCAACGGCGAGTGCGGCGCGGAGTCGGGCACGATTCCGGTCAGCGCGGTGGCCCCGGCGATGCTGTTCAGCGAGATGGAGACGCAGCGCCAGCCGCAAGGCACGGCGCGGCCGCCGATTCTACCGATTCCTGGCGTGGAAGCGGTTGCACCCGCAAAGAAGGAGGCGCAATGAACTCGATTCGTCCTGTTGCACTATTTGCTGTAGCCGGATTTCTTGCGGCCATCCTCGGCGCAGCCTGCCTGAGCGCGGCTGGACAGACCCCTGCCCAACCCACCCGCGCCGATGCCGAAAAAGACCCCGTGTTGAAGGCCATGCTCACGGAGATGGACCGCAGCAAGGACCAGTTGCAGTTGAAGGATTTTCAGAAGCCGTTCTTCATCCAGTACCGCATCGAAGAGGTTGACGGCTTCGAGGCCAAGGCGGAGTTTGGCGCGGTGAGCAGCTCCCGGCGCGGCCATGAGCGGGTGGCGCGGGTGACGGTGCGGGTGGGCGACTACAAGACCGACAGCTCCGGAGGCCGGGGCGACGGCGCGGTCGAATTGGCGGCTCTGGACGACGACTCGATTGCGCTGCGGTCGGCGTTGTGGATGGCCACCGATCAGGCCTACAAGAGCGCGTTGGCAATCTATGCCCAGAAGCAGGCGGAGTTGAAGCAGGTGGAAACTCCGCCGCAGGCCGACGACTTCAGCAAAGAGACGCCGGTGATCTCTCTGGCCGAGCCGCTCAAGTTGAATGTGGACGAGCGCGTCTGGGAGGGGTGCGTGGCGCGGGATAGCGGACTCTACCGCACGGATGCCACTGTCAAGAACGGCCAGAGCGACGTGCAGAACTCAGTGGAGAGTTTTTCCGCTCGGGTAACGACCACCTGGCTGGTGACTAGTGAAGGGACCATTGTGCGCAAATCGGCAGCCGGCTACCAGGAATCTTTCGGGGTGGGTACGCAGGCGGCTGATGGAATGAGGCTGGACCGCTCCTATACGACCACCGGAACTTCGCTCAAGGATTTGGATGCGCCGAATGTCTTCGAGAAAAAAGCGGTCGCGCTGATCGCCTCTCTCAACGACCTGCGCAAGGCTCCGCTGGTAGAGGAGGAGTATCACGGACCATTGCTGCTAAGTTCCGACGCTGGCGCCGATACGCTATACGCCCTGTTGGGGAGCGGTGTGACGGCCACGCGCCCCAAGTTGGGCACCGAGGCGCGTACGAACGGCCCCTTTGCCTCCAGCTATCATGCGCGCGTGTTGCCCGAGTTTATGGATGTAATGGATGATCCCGGCCTGAAAAGCTTCAACGGCAAGGGCCTCGTGGGCTCATACGACGTAGACGACGAGGGTGTTCCGGCGCAGGCCGTCAAGCTAATCGTCACCGGTAAGCTGGAAAATTACCTGCTCGGCCGCGAGCCGGTGCGCGACTTTCCGCAATCGAACGGCCATGGACGCGCCGGGCTTACAGAGGCGCCGAAGCCATCTATAGGCGTGCTCCAGGTAACTGCGAAGGACGGACTGACGGACGAAGATCTGAACAGCAGGTTGCTGGAGCTGGCCAAGGATCGCGGCCTGAAGAGTGTCTATTACGTGGCCACCTTGGGCGGCAATCTGACTCCGCGGCTGCTGTATCGCGTCACTCCGGACGGCAAGCGTGAACTGGTGCGCGGCGCGGAACTTGACGATCTGGACCAGCGTACACTGCGCTCCGGCGTAGTGGCAGCCGGCAAGCAACTTTGGGTCGCCAATTACTTTGGCGAAATCCCGGAGACGGTGCTGGCCCCGGCGCTGCTGATCGACGACGTGACCATCCGCCGCGCCAACAAAAAGAATGACAAGCTGCCGTTTTATCCGCCGCCGGAGTAGGGCTTACGCGGCACGCGGTTCCCTTGTAGATACAGCCGAACTGGCCTTTCACCAGGCCCCTGCGTCTTGATAGACTCCAGCCATGCGGTTGCGCGACCTCAAGTCAGAGCTCGACAAATTCACCAGCCCGTTCCACGGCCTCTCCCGTTACTCCATCAGGAACTGGATCCGCGAGATGCCCAGGTCGAAACGTATCGTCACTTGGGTGGGGTACTTGCTCCAGGGATACGCGATTTGGTGCCTTATGTCGCGGTCTCTGGTGTGGCCTCTGATATGGCCGCATGGAATTCTTCTCTATGTTTTTGTGTGGCTTTTTTACGTCATCGGCTGGTGGCTGATGAACGCGATGCTGGCTTCGGAATTTGTCCGCAAGACTCAGCTTGAAGCCGACCAGATTGCCGCGCGACAGATCCAACAGACGCTTCAACCCGGAAAACTGGACGAGTTGCCGGGCTACCAGGTCGAGACATTCTACAAGCCCTTCCGCGAGGTGGGCGGAGACTACTTTGATGTCATCGAGCTGGCGGGCGAGCGAACGCTTTTCGCGATCGCGGATGTCTCCGGAAAAGGGATGCCGGCGGCGCTGCTGGCGGCGAATATACAGGCTTTGGTTCGAAGCGGCGCGAGTTTTGAGACAGATCCGCTGGCTTTGGCCCGACAGATCAATAGGCACCTCTGCCGCTACACCCCAGGCGACCGCTTTGCGACAGCGGTCTTCATCGTGTTGAGCCGCGATTCAGGAGAGTTGACCTATGTGAACGCCGGCCACAACGCCCCGATTGTCTTTGGTTCCGGGTCTGCGATAGTGCTGGAAGCTACAGGCCTGCCGCTTGGGCTGTTTCCCGAAGCGGAATATGAAGCTCGCACAGCTCTTCTTTCTCCGGGCGGCGCACTTCTGGTTTTCACGGATGGACTAACCGATTCGATCTCCGGAGAGAATGCCGAAGACCGTTTACGCGAAGCGCTGGCGGACAGTTCGGCGAGAACGATGCTTACTCTGAAATCGCTGGTAGATCCGCATTTCAATGAGGATGATGTCACCATCCTGCTGGTGAAGCGCAATGCCGGCGCTGCTTCGCGCAGCACACCTGGATAGCTTCATTTGCTGGCCCAGAGATGTCAGCGATGGCCAACCTGACTTACTTCTTCTTCCAGCCGCCAACGATCGCGCCCATCAGGATCATGCCGAGCAACCAGAAGCCGGCGTTAATGCCGAGCAGGCTCCAGCGACGGACCTCGAAGACATATTCTAACGACAACGCAGGGAGCATAAAACCGAGCCACAAGAGCGCCGCAACTTTGATCCCGCGCAGCAACGTTTGCGGGCCGGTGAGCTGGATAAGGCAGGAGATGGCGGCGGCGATCACAGCCTCGGCGGCTAGGGCCACGGCGAACTGAAGCGCGGGATTTACACCCGAACTCGTCAGCCACTGACTTGTGCGCCCGATGCCGTTCAGCCATGGTTGCAAGAAGATCGAGTACCAACCGGCTTCCAGCAGGAAACAGGCGACTGCGGCCATCAGGATGGCCAGATAGTTCTGCTTGACTTTCGATTCCTGAATTGTCATACGACCTCCTCATCCGTTCTTTTCGGAAAGTATAGGTCATGCGGGATAGCCCTTGACCAGAGAAAAATGAAGAATGCGGTTAGTCCAGCCGCGTGAGGAAGGCATCGCCCTCAGCGGGACGCAGCTTGCGGGCGATGGATTCGGCCAGCTCGCGATTGTCACCCTCAGGACGAATGCGCACCCAGTAGCTGTCTTCACCGGGAAACTCTATCACGTTGGCGCCGGGGTACTTGCGCTCGAGTTGCGCTTTGAGCTTGTTGGCCTTGTGCTGGCTGGTGAAGGCGCCGATCTGCACGCACCAGCGGCCGCCGGTATCGATGGGCTTGGGAGTGCGATAAACCTCCACGCGGACGCGCGCCGAGCCCATCTGGTAGATGCCCGTGGCCTTGGCCGAGGCGATGGTCAGATCGAGAATCCTGCCCTCCACAAACGGGCCGCGATCGGTGATCCGCATGGGGCTGGATTGGCCGGTCACGAGATTGGTCACCACAATCAGCGAACCCATGGGTAAAGTGCGGTGGGCAGCGGTCAGGTTGTGGTTGCTGAACACTTGTCCGTTGGCGGATTTGCGGCCCCTGGCCGCGGTGTACCAGGTGGCCAGCCCCTCCTCGGTCAGGATGGGCTTGTGCGTCTTTACATAGTCGAGGTCATCGGCGCTGACGCCGCCCGGTGGCGCCCAGGTTGGCGCAATGTGCGCCGGCGAAGGCTTGCCATGAGGCGCAGCGGGAGTGGGTTGCGACTGGGGAGGAGCAGCCTGCGGCGCGGGCAGCTCTGCAACAGTCTGCTGGTGGCCGCAGCCTGATAATATCAGCAACAACGGAGCCGCGAGCGCCAGCGCCACGCCGGAGCCGCGCCGGATGCGCCAAGTAAATCGGGTGCCCCAGGTCCGGATTTTCGGACCTGGGAGGCCACGAACCTCTGCCGAGGTCTTCATCAAGGGCGCGGACCCGTGTTCTGCTCAAAGCGGTCAGCCAGATCGCGCAGTTTGCCGGCCACGATGCGTAGCGCCGAAATCGATTCCTTGCGAACCTGCGGCACCACCGCGGCGTTCACGTAAGCGATGGCGTGGCGCAGCTCCATCTCGATCAACTCGACGGCCTCTTCGATGCGTTCGCCCACGCTACCGGGACCGGGAGGGGGAGGAGGATAAGAACTCATAACGGTACACCTCGCGCTGGAGATTCGTGCTAATCTCTTTCTCAGTTTGCGATGCGCAGACTGGTGCGTCAATCTCCGTGAGGCCGAAGGTGCCGCAATCGTCAATACGGAAATCAGATTCCCGGCGGTTGAGCCATAGGCGGTTTGTAGCCTGCGCAGGTTACTTTTCACTGCAATTTTCCGTCAGACTTGAGCAGACGCATCAGGATGCGGCTCAGCGGATGCGTGCGAGGGTCCCTTTTTGCAAAACGGTTTGAAAAAGAAGACCGGGATCAAATCCGCCACCGGCCAAGACAAGTTGAGCGGGGCGCTGAGGATGGGTCATGCCGTTCTGGCGCTGCTTGCGCTGGCATTGCTCTGTGCGGCGATTCCGGCGTGGGCCGGGCAGGCGGAGGCGAGCGCCAGCTCTGAACTCCCGGACGCTCCCCAGCCACAAAGTTCCGCCCCTGCGCCGGCAACCTCGCCCTGTACGGCGGGAAGCAGCGCCCGGCCCGCGACGGCAACTCCTGCGCCAACTCCCGCAGCCGGGACTGCGCCGCCGGCATCCAACGCCCAACCTGGAGTGCAGTCGGCGTCTGGCGCGCATTCCACCCCTTGCACGCCTCGGCCGGCGATCAATTGGTATGAGCGCTTCGTCAATGGCCCGGATGTGAAGCCAATGACGCGCCGGGAGAAGGCCCGGCTGGCGGCGCGCAATGTGGCGGACCCCTTCAACGCCCTCACCATTCTGGGCGCCTCGGCCATTGCCGTTGGCTCCGATGCCGACTCTCCTTATGGCCCCGGCATGAAAGGCTTTGGCCGCTACGTCGGCGTCAGCTATGCGCAGGACATCACCGGCGAGTTCTTCGGCACTTTTTTGATTCCCTCCATCGTTCACCAGGACCCGCACTACCACCGTATGCCCAACGCCAACATCCCGCGCCGCATCCGCCATGCCATCGTGCAGGTGGTCTGGACGCAGGGAGACAACGGCAAGGGGATGATGAACTACGGCGCCCTGGTGGGTTTCGCCATGGTCGACGAGATCGGCAACTTCTACGTCCCCGGCCAGCAGACCAATCTGCCCGCCAGCGGCGAGCGATACGTTACCGGCCTGGCCAGCGCGCCCATCGATAACTTCGTCACCGAGTTCCTGCCCGATGTGGCCCGCCGCATTCATCTCCGCGTCGTCCTCTTCCAGCAGATCATCAACCAGGTGGCCAAGGCCCCCGGAGCAGGGTCGCCGTAAGCCGTTGGTCCTGGACTGGCAAAGAGATTCTTGATGCGGCGCGAGATTCTGCTGGACTTCTACGCCCCACTCCCCTTAGGATGCTGAGTAATCTTCAATCGAGGTTATTCCTGTGCCAATCAGCAAGCAACACGTGCTGTCAGCTTCTCTGCTCGGACTTCTCCTCGCGTTCGTCTCCCTCTCACTCTCCGCCGCGGCGCAGACCACCGCCCCCAACGAATGGACCTGGATGGGCGGAAGCAGCACTCTCGGTGTTTATGGCACGCAGGGAGAACCGGCTGCCGGAAATATCCCTGCAGGTCGTTGGCTGGCTATCAAATGGATAGATAAAAGCGGCAACCTCTGGCTCTTCGGAGGATATGGACTCATTCCTTTTGCTAATGGCTCTATAAATGGATATGGGTACGCCCTCAATGACCTTTGGGCGTTTAATCCCTCCACGAATCAATGGGCGTGGATGGGCGGAAATCAAGGCGCAAGTATGAGTGGAGGAGTCTATGGTACATTGGGGAAGCCTTCAATCAATAATTTCCCTGGAGAGCACTCAGGTGCAGTGAGTTGGACTGATAGTAACGGTTATCTTTGGTTTTTTGGTGGCAATGGCGAGGGTGCAACCCTCTCGGATTCAGGCACACTCAACGACCTTTGGGAGTATAACCCTTCTACCAATGAATGGGCTTGGATGGGTGGAAGCAATAATGTAGTTTACTTGGGCGGAGGACAATACGGACAAGTTGGAGTATACGGCACATTGGGAACCCCGGCTCCCGGAAACGTACCCGGGGGACGCGCTTGGGCATCAAGTTGGACTGACAATAGTGGTAGCTTCTGGCTCTTCGGCGGCTCTGGCTTCGATTCTCAAGGCAATTTAGTCAACCTTAATGATATTTGGAAGTATGACCCCTCAACAAACGAATGGACATGGATGGGCGGAAACAGTGTAGGGTCTTTCACTAACGTCGATGGCGGCCAATCTGGAGTGTACGGCACATTGGGGATGCCGGCTGCCGGGAACATTCCCGGAGGCCGCAGTTCAGCGGTGAGTTGGACCGACAATAGCGGTCATTTCTGGCTCTTTGGTGGTCAGGGTAGCGATGCCAATGGAACTTGGGCTTCGGCTCTCAACGATCTTTGGCAGTACAATCCTGCCACGAACGAATGGACGTGGATGAGTGGAAGTAGCACTGTGGCTCAGGAAGGAAGCTACCCAACTGGAGTTTATGGCACTTTGGGTGTGCCCACGGCGGAGAACGTTCCTCCAGGTCGTTATGACGCCATCGGTTGGACTGATGGGCGCGGAAATCTGTGGCTCTTCGGAGGCACTAATGACACTAATGACCTTTGGGTCTTCAATACATCAACGAATGAATGGACTTGGATGGGCGGAAACAGCGTGGTGAACTGTGGGTTGAATGGATGTGGATTTTCGGCAATAAATGGAACATTGGGTATACCTGCTCCAGAAAATATTCCTGGAACTCGCAATGCAGCTTCTAGTTGGACTGATGGCAGCGGAAATCTCTGGCTTTTTGGGGGTTCTGGTTATGGCGCCATTGGACAAATCGGGTTTCTCAATGATCTATGGATATATAAGCCTTCATTAACACCCTCTTTTACGGCAACAACATCACCCACAATTTCACTGGCAACTGGTACTTATAATCACGCGCAAACAGTTACAATCACAGACGCGATGCCAGATGCATTGATTTACTACACCACCGACGGCACTACGCCGACAGCTAATTCATCTCTATACGGTAGCATATATAACCCTACAATCACTGTAACTAACTCCGAGACCATAAATACCATTGCTATTGCGCCGAATTATCTCAACAGCGCAATTGTTTCAGCAACTTATACAATGGATATGCTGCCGGATTTCACTTTAAATTCAATCGGAGGGTTCACGATTACGGCCGGACAGAGTAGCAGTAGTCAAATAGGAATCATTCCATTGTATGGGTTCAACTCGACTGTTTCATTCTCCTGTTCGGGCTTGCCTTCAGGAGCATCCTGCAACTTTTCGCCGTTAACCGTAACGCCGCCCGGTACAAGTACTACAACCCTCACCGTATCCACCACTGCAGCGAACACATCCTTATATCGTAACTCAAGCCCGTATATTCCAGCTTCGGTTTTGGCTGCTGCACTCTGTTGTTTTGGCTTGAGAACACGTCGGCGTTTGCAAATATTTCTGCTACTGACAATATGCATGGTTGGGTTCGGTTTCTTGACCAGTTGTGGCGGAGGATCATCTACCGGAGGTAGCGGAGAAGGAGGAGGCGGAGGAGGAGGAGGTGGTGGTGGTGGCACGCAACCTGGTTTATACACAGTGACTTTGACCGCATCCTCCGACACACTCTCGCACTCGGCAACTTTATCGCTCACTATCAACTAACATATTTCAACAACGGTCCGAAGCGGCATTGATCCTTCGGGCCAGCCGTTCGGCATTCTCTATTGAACATTCAGCGCCAGATTCTCTGGCTATTTTGGGCGCTCTACGTTGATTCCATCGGTCATTCATTCACCTGATGAGTAAGGCGTGTGTCAAGTCCCGAGAGCACAGTTATTCGGTAAAATGCCAAGGGCGCAATGGAAGTGATCCATTGCGCCCCGGCATTCTAAAGTTCGTCTTTCTTAATCGCCAGCCTTGACAGTCAGGCTAACCACGACCGAACTGGTCACCTGATGGGTCTGAGTCTGAGTTGTTGTATTTGTCAAGCTAGAGCCTCCGCCGCTGGCACCGCAACCTGTGCAGACAGCAGCCGTCGCGGCCATCAGGATCAGCCCCACGCATGCAGTTACCCAGATGCCCCTCGCCGCAAGACGTCTCCTGAAAATCACCAGAGGAATCAGAAGAACCGGCAGCAGAATGCCTGCCAAAGAAGTATCGGGCAAAGTTTCGACGAAGACCACTGTGATTTGGTAAGTCCCGGCCGGCGTTGTCGCGGAAGTTGCGATTGTCAGCAATCCACCAGAGTAAGTGCAGGTAGCTCCGGCAGGAAGATTCAGACACGCCACCGTGGCGCCGATAACGGTGGAGGGCAAAGTTACCGTATAACTAGCCGGTGAGCCGGCAGTTACGGTTGCCGTCACTGTTGTTATTGTCGGTGCAGTTACTGCACTACCAGCCGTATCCACTTCAAACTGCATCGCGGAGGAGACGCCGCCTCCCGGCGCAGGAGTTTGCACGGTAATTGCGGTAACTCCTGCCGTTGCAATCTGACTAGCAGTTACCTGCGCAGTAAGTTGGGATGAGCTGACATAGGTTGTGGCGAGTGCGGTAGAACCCCAGTAGACCGTGGAGTTTGCCAGGAAGGTTGATCCGTTGACTGTCAGTGTGAAGGCCGAGCCACCCGCGCTGGTATAGACTGGCAAAAAGCTGCTGATAACCGGAACAGGATTTGACGTAGGAAGATTGATCTGAATGCTCTGCGCTGCTGTTGTCGCCGCCGCATAGTCTGCGCTCGCGGCCTGATTGGCCGTGATCGTCACTGTGCCTGCGCCGGTGATGGTCAGCGTGCCGCTGCTAAGCGTCGCCGGACCGCTTACTGTGAAAGTGACAGGATTGCCGGAGCCGCCGCCGGTGGCGCTGATCGCGTAAGTCAGATTCGCGCTGTAAGTCGCCGTTGCGGGCAGGTTGTCAGTGAAGGTAATGTTCTGCGACGCAGCGCTGATCAGGATACTCTGCGTCGCCGGCGTCGCCGCTGCGTAATCTGCGCTGGCGGCCTGATTGGCCGTGAT
>Ga0326727_10005962_pt1 | contig 34043 bp, 25 predicted proteins | sample MB2enrmetagenome_FD_207643 | JGI IMG/M metagenome (GOLD analysis project Ga0326727, IMG submission 207643) | Lab enriched peat soil microbial communities from McLean, Ithaca, NY, United States - MB29MY | ecosystem: Environmental > Terrestrial > Soil > Wetlands > Peat | place: USA: New York...
AGTTGCCGCCGCTGCTCGTGCCCTGGCCAATGTTCAGGGAGCCGCTCTCAACAGTGACCGTGCCGGTGTTGTTGAACACGACACCGCCATCGAGAATAGCGGCGTCGGTGTCGCCCGACTTGAGGAATGTCCCGAAATTGTCAAAGAGCGTCGTGCCCCCACTGTTGCCGCCCACAAACATGTTGCCACTTTGCGCGTTCCACAAACCGTAGTTGTAAATCTGCGCGTTGTTGCCCCGGACGCCATAGAGCGGGGTATTGGTCCAGTTGACCGTCCCGTAGTTGGTTAAAACCAAGCCGTTAAAGCCATCCCCGCCCCCGGCCACAATGTTCAACACACTGCTGGAGCTCAGGGTCGCCGTGCCGGCCAAAATTCCGCCATCCCAGTTCAGCGTCCCGGCAATGGTACCCCCGAAAGTTGCCTGGCCCCCCGCCACATAAGTGCCGGGGCCGGTGAACGTATTGGTGCCGGTAAAGGTGTAGCCATAGATATTGATGATGCCCGCGCTGGCCGTAGTAAAGTCGCCTCCGCTGCTGGCGCCCCCGCCATTCAGCTCCAGGGTCCCGCTCTCCACGTTAACGGTTCCCGTGTTGTTGAACACGACATTGCCATCCAGCACGGCGGTGTTGATGCCGCCCGACTTGGTGAATGTCCCGAAATTGTCAAAGAGGCTCGTGCCCCCACTGTTGCCGCCCGCAAACGTCTCGTCGCTTTGTACGTTCCACAAACCGTAGTTATAGATCTGCGCGTTGCTGCCATGGATGCCATAGAGCGGGGTATTGGTCCAGTTGACCGTCCCATAATTGGTTAGAACCAAGCCGTTGAAGCCGTCCCCGCCCCCGGCCACAATGTTCAGCACGCTGTTGCTGGCCAGCGTCATGTTGCCGGCCAGGTCGCCCCCGCTCCAAGTCAGCGTGCCCGTCAATACATTGGTTCCGTCAAGCGCGCCGCTGGAGAGGTTGAATTGGCCATTGGAACTTACCTGAATCGGTCCATTGACCGTCAGGGTAAACCCTGCCCAGCCCAGGCTTTGTGTGGCGCCGCCGGCGCTGGCGCCCAAATCCAGACCAGCCACTGTCGGGCTGACATCCAGGGTGACGCTGTAAGTGCCCGCCACGGTGATCACGGCGGTGTCGTTTGTGCTGGGAACCTGGTTTGGACTCCAGTTGTTGGTGTTGTTCCAGTTTCCGCCGCTGCTGTTGGTCCATGAACAAGTGTTCGCTTGGCTGGGAACCACACTGGCGGTAAAGAATGCGACAATCAGTCCAAGCCTGTGAAGAGCGGTTCTTTTTTTCATAAGCAAACTGAAATTTGCCTTTTGGTTTCTCGCCTACGAGGCGCGTGGGCGTTTTTCTGGACTTTGTTCCTTCTCCACCGATTTACAAGTCCTTTTTCTCAATCCTGCCAATTTCCCGGCAAAACCGGACCCGGCACGCTTCTTGCCCTCCTCATTCTTGCGTGTCTCACCAGCCCGCGTGTGCGGGTTGGACGGAGTCCGGTTGAGCTCAACAGCCGGACTCCGTTTTGTTTCGATTCGCAAATCTGCATTCGGCACGCTTCTTGCGCTATTCAAGATTGCGTGTCTCACCAATCCGCGTGTGCGGATTGGGCGAGGCCCGGTTCGAGCTCAACGGCCGGGCCTCGTTTCGTTTTAACCACCACAAAATCAACCATTTGCGATCTCATGGCGGAATGGCTCGCCGCGACATCCATCATCCATTGACTCTCCTCTTCCCCCCTGCCTTCATGGCTACAAACACAAAAGGCCCTGAATTCGCGGCTTTACTGTACCACAAACAGGGCGGATTAACTCTCGCAATGCCACGGCATCCGGCATGGGACCGGACGCCTTGGCCAGTCTGACGGACCGCGTGTCTTTACTTCACGTGGCCGGAGACCAACTTGGTCATCTCAAACATGCTGACGGACTTCTTGCCGTTGAAAACGGCCTGCAGGGTCTCGTCCGCATTGATTTGGGTCCTGACCTTCTTGTCTTGCAAGCCGTGCTTCCGGATATAAGCCCAAAGTTTCTTGGTCAATTCCGTCCGCGGGAGCGGGGCGGCGCCAACGACCTTGGCCAGTTTTTCATCCGGTGTGACCGGCTTCATGAACGCTGCACTTGGTTTACGCTTGGATTTTGTTTTTGTAGCCATGCCCCTTTATTGACTGTCTCCGGGAGGAATGCAACAAAAAAATCGCGATTTTTGCGCTTTGCACTTGGGCATGGCAGGGTAGGCTCAGATCATGATTCGCAACATCATCTTCGATTGGTCGGGCACGCTGGTGGATGATCTGCCCGGCGTTTTCGCGGCGACGAATCACGTCTTCCAAATGTGCGGACTCCCGCCTCTGACCCTGGACCAGTTCCGCGCCGAGTTCTGCCTGCCTTTCAAAAACTTTTACGACCGGTTCCTGCCGCACATTCCGCTGCCCGAATTGGAACGCGCTTTTCACGCCAGCTTTATCCGGGCGGGGCATGAGGTGGGGGAACTGCCGCACGCCCGCGAATTCCTGCAATTCTGCGGCGCGCGCGGCATTCGCTCCTTCGTCCTCAGCACCATCCGCCCCGATTATTACGCCGCCCAAACCGCCGTCAACGGCTTCGATAACTTCATGGAGCGCGCCTATGTGGCGGTCCTGGACAAGCGCGCCAAAATCGCCGAAGTGCTCGCGGCCAACCGGCTGGCCGCGACGGAAACACTCTTCGTTGGCGACATGCAGCATGACATGGAAACGGCGCGGCACGGCGGCGTTTTTTCCTGCGCGGTGCTGACCGGATACAACCGGCTGGAGCAATTGCGCGCCAGCCGGCCGGATCTCATCGTCAAACATCTGGGCGAATTGCGCGAAATCCTGGCGCGGAACGATTTTGCGTTGCCCCTCGCCGGCTGCCCATGAACCCCTTACGTCAGCTCATATTTCGCAGCCTGCGCTTTTACGCCCGCAGCCATGCCGGCTCACTCCTCGGTGTGGCCGTGGCCGGAACCGTGCTGGTCGGCGCGCTGGGCGTGGGCGATTGCATGAGGGAGAGTTTGCGCGAAATGGGTCTGGCCCGTTTGGGCAACATCACTTTCGCCCTGCCGGGAAAAGACCGCCTTTTTCGTGACGCGCTGGCGGACGATATGTGGCCGGCGGGTGTTCCTTCCGGCCAAAATCCCGCGGCGGGCCGGGCCGCGCCCGTCTTGCAATTGCCCGGAATCGCCGCCAACGCGGACGGCTCGCGCCGCGCCAACCACGCCCAGATTCTCGGCGTGGACGCGCGTTTCTGGGCGCTCGCGCCATCCGCGTCGTCCTCCAATAACTTCACCGCCAACGCCGGCTCCAACGGCGTCGTTCTCAACGGGCCTCTGGCCCGCCAGTTGGGTGTCAAAATCGGCGACACTATTTTGCTGCGCGTGCAAAAGCCTTCCCTGCTTTCGTTGGAAGAGCCGATTTCACCGCAGAATGACCAGGCTTCGGGATTTCGCCTGGCCGTGATCGGGATCGTGTCCGACGCGCAACTGGGGCGCTTCGGGTTGCAGGCCAACCTCACGCCCCCGTTGAACGCCTTCGTGCCGCTGCATTTTTTGCAAAGCAAGGTGGATTTGCCGGGCAAGGCAGATTTGCTCCTCGTCGCCGGAACCGCCGACGCGGCCAACCTGATGTCATCCTTGCGCCGGCATTGGACGCTGGCCGACGCCCAATGCGAATTGCATCCCTCGCCGGGCGGAATGGAACTGCGCAGCGAGCGGGTCTTCATTGATCCGCCCATCGCGCGGGCCGCCCAGGCGCTGGCGCCGGAGCCGGAATTGATCCTGACTTACTTTGCCAATGAACTGCGCGACGGCACGAACACCACCCCGTATTCCATGGTCACCGCCGCCGGCGCGCCGCTCGTCCCGCCGCACATGCGGGACGACCAGATTCTCATCAATCAATGGCTGGCGGACGATTGGCGCGCCAAGCCGGGCGATGCAGTGGAGCTGGCCTATTATGTTCCCGGAGTGACGCGGCGCATGGAGGAAAAGCGGGACCGTTTTCAAGTTTATGCCATCGTCCCGATGCAAGGAATGACCGCCGACCGGTCGTTGCTGCCCGATTTTCCGGGCATTGCCAAGGCGGAGTCAACCGCCAATTGGGACGCCGGTTTTCCCATTGATCTGGGCAAAATCCGGCCCAAGGACGAGCAATACTGGAAGGACTACCGCGGCACGCCCAAGGCCTTCGTCACTCTCAACGCCGGGCGGCGGATGTGGGGCAACCGGTTCGGCGATCTGACCGCCATGCGCTGGCCCAATAAAACCGGCGCCGCCGCCATCAGCGCGGCGGAGCGCCAAATCCTGTCAAACCTAAATCCGGCGTCGGTCGGCCTTTCCTTCCTGCCCGTGCGGGAAATGGCCCTGGCCGCGGCGGCGACGGGCCAGGCGCAGGAGTTCGGCGGTCTGTTCCTTTCCTTCAGCTTTTTTCTCATCGCCGCCGCCCTGATTTTGCTGGCGCTGCTCTTCCAACTGAGCATGGAAAAGCGGGCGAAGGAAATTGGAATACTGCTGGCCCTGGGCTGGCGGCCCGCGCGCGTGCGGCGGCTGCTCCTGGGCGAGGGTCTGGCGGTGGCTGTTCTGGGCGGCCTGCTCGGCGTGGCCGGCGGCGTCCTCTACGCCCGCGCCATCCTGTGGGGGCTGGCCACGGTGTGGAGCGCGGCGGCGGCCAATTCCGTCCTGCATTTTTATATGACAGCCACCACCCTGGCCGGAGGCGCCGCCGCCAGCATCCTCATCGGCGTGGCGGTGATGTGGCTGTCGTTGCGCGCGCAAACCAAACGTCCCGCCCGCGAACTGTTGGAACAGGGCAATGAATTGGAGGTCCGGGCCGCGCCGGCCAAAGGCGGGCGTCGCCGGGCCGGCTGGGTCGCGGCGGCCAGCTTCCTGGGCGCGCTCGTCCTCACCGCCAGCGCGCTGGGCAAGCGGGACAGTTGGGCGGTGGAAGCGTTCTTTGCTGGCGGCGCGTTGTTGCTCATCTCAGGAATCGCGATGGCGGCCGTTTGGTTTCGCGCCCTCGCTGCAACGCGCGTCTCCAAGCCGCTTTCGCTGGCCGCGCTGGGGATGCGGGGCTGCGTCCGCCGGCCCAAACGCAGCCTCGCCATCGTTGCCTTGCTGGCCGGCGGAAGTTTTTTGATCATCGCTCTCCAGGCCAACAAGCTTGATGCCCGGCTGGAAGGCGGCGCGCGCTCTTCCGGCACGGGCGGTTTCGCCTTCATCGGTGAATCGGCCTTTCCCGTGATGCAGGACCTCAACACACCGGCCGGCCGCGATTTCTTCGGGCTTCGCCAGGAGGATCTGCATTACGCGGCATTTGTGCAGATGCGCGTCCGCGACGGCGATGAAGCCAGTTGCCTGAATTTAAATCGCGCCCTTGTCCCGCGCCTCCTGGGGATCAATCCCGGCTTGCTCGATGAGCGGCACGCCTTCACCTTTGCCGCCCTGGCCGACAAATCATTGGCGCAGCACCCCTGGTCCGCTTTGCAACGCCGCGCCACATCCCCTCCCGATGAAGTGCCGGCCATCGGCGACGCGGCCTCCATCCAATGGGCGCTCGGCAAGAAAATCGGCGACACGCTCGATTATACCGACGAGCACGGCAATCCGTTCAAGGTGCGCCTCGTCGGCGCGGTGGCCAATTCCATCTTGCAGGGCAGCCTTCTGATTGACGAAGCGGAGTTTGTCAAACGGTTTCCCGGGGAAAGCGGCTGTCGCATGTTTTTGGTGGATGCGCCCTCCCATGACGCGGCGGCCGTGGCGCGGGCGCTGGGCCGGGCCTTGCAGGATCGCGGGCTGGAATTGACCCCCGCGGCGGACCGCCTCAACGCCTTTAACGCCGTGCAAAACACTTATCTGAACACCTTCCAGATGCTTGGCGCGCTCGGGTTGCTGCTGGGCAGCGCCGGGCTGGGCGTGGTGGTGCTGCGCAACGTCCTGGAAAGGCGCGGCGAACTGGCCGTCCTGCTGGCGGTCGGTTTTCGGCCCCGCGCCCTGCGCCGCCTGGTCCTCTGCGAACACGGCGCGCTGCAGGTGCTTGGTTTGTTGCTGGGCATGTTGGCCGCCTGGCTGGCCGTCCTGCCGGTCCTGCTTTCCCCCGGCGCCCTGCCGGCATTCGGCGCCCTCCTGGCCGCCATGGCCCTGGTCCTCGGCAGCGGTCTTCTGTGGACATGGGCCGCGGCGCGGCTCGCCTTGCGCGGTGATCTGATCCAGGCGCTGAGGGAGGAATGAGGAATTCAGAATGCAGAATTCAGAATGCAGAATTCAGAATGAAGAATGAGGCGGCGCCGTTCGTGAAAGGAATATCCGCCAGCCAGAATTCACCGGGCTGCGGCATCGTCGTATAGGCCCTCGTCTTCCGGGGCGTAGCTGTTCTGGAAGGCGCTGTGATCACGGACCGCTCCCTGAATTCTCCGGGTGGCCGGCTCAGAAATCTCAAGTTGCATGCGGCGCTGGTCAACCCAGACGGCCAGCTTGGCGAAGTCCTTCAAAGGCAATTGCTCGGCGGCGCGCTCAATTTCCTCAATCTTGCTCATGGCAAAACGATAGCCGCGTTCCGGTGAAAAACAAGCTCTTGTTATGTCAGTGCGTTTGCCCTCTCTACACCGCCGGGGAATATTTTGCCGGTTGAAGTATGCCGGCTCGCGACTAAATTGAGCAATTCGATGAGCGTGAATTTTGCAAAATCAGTTTCCCGTATTCTATGTGTTGTTGTCTGCGGCCTTGGGGCCGGGAGGGCCGGGGCGCAGGCAACGGATGGAAAGGCGCTTTACGAAAATAATTTTGACAAGGCCGCCGTGGACTCCCTGCCCGATGATATTTTGGTCATGACCGGCAACTTCAAGGTCAAGGAAGCCGAGGGCCGCAAGGTGCTGGAATTGCCGGGCGCGCCCGCCGAGGATTTCTACGGCGCGTTGTTCGGTCCGGCCACAAATTCAGGCGTCTGCGTCAGCGCGCGCATTTTTGGCGCCGGCGCCAGACGGCGTTTCCCTTCCTTCGGGGTCGGCTTGAACGGTGGCAGCGGCTATTGTCTGAGGGTTTCGCCGGCCAAAGGCGTGCTCGAGCTTTACAAAGGCGACGAAATGCGCACCAACACCGCGCTGGCCTGGAAGCCCGGTTCCTGGACGATGCTGCGCCTGCAAGTGCGCCCCGCCGCCGCGTCCTCCTGGATGGTGGAGGGCAAGGCGTGGGAGCAGGGGACGCCCGAGCCGGAAGATTGGATGATCGCCTTCGAGGAAAAAACCGCGCCGCCCAACGGCAAGGCCTCTCTCTGGGGAACGCCCTATTCGAGCACGCCAATTTGGTTCACCGATCTGAAGGTCAGCGCCATCGCCAAAGGCCGGTAAGAAAAGAAAATGCGCGGCGAGGGAAAAAGAGATAGGCGCTCCCGCAAGCGGGATATCGCTCATAGAGCCGTCTTGACGCCCCGGACAATGATCTCGAACCGGTACTTAGACGAGTTCCTCTTCGTCGCGCAATGCTATTTATACCGTTTCCCCGGAGGAAATCAAGCGCAACTTATTCACAAAATTATTCACCGTTTCCCGGTTCGCGATATTGCAGCGCGTGCAGTTTGTGGTAAAGCCCGCCCAGCGCCAGCAGTTCCCCGTGCCGCCCCGTTTCCACAATGCGGCCGTTGTCCAGCACCAGTATCACGTCCGCGTTCTGGATGGTGGACAGCCGGTGCGCGATGCAGATCGTCGTCCGCCCCTGCATCAGCTCATCCAGGGCGTCCTGCACGGCGCGCTCAACCTCGGTGTCGAGGGAGCTGGTGGCTTCGTCCAGCACCAGAATGGGGGCGTTGCGCAAGATGGCCCGCGCGATGGAGAGCCGCTGCTTCTGCCCGCCGGAAAGGGTCACTCCTTTCTCGCCAATCTGTGCGTCGTAACCGCCGTTTTTCTCCATGATGAAGGCGTGGGCGTGGGCGTGCCGGGCGGCGGCTTCGACTTCGGCCGCGCTGGCGCCGGGGCGTCCGCAGGCAATGTTGTTGCGAATGGTATCGTTGAAGAGGATGACGTCCTGCGTGACCACGGCAATTTGCGAGCGCAAATCGAGCAAGGCGACGTCGCGCAAGTCCACGCCACCGATCCGCACCGCGCCGGCCGTCGGATCATAGAATCGCAGCAACAGGTTGGTCAGGGTGGTTTTGCCGGACCCGGTCGGGCCGACCACGGCCACCATCTGGCCGGCTTTGATCTTCAACCGAATGTCCCGAAGAACCATCTTGTCGCCGTAACCGAAACTGACGTTATCAAAATGAATTTCGGCCCCGGAGGCGTGAAGGGGAACGGGGTTGGTTGGATCTGCCAGCGTATTGGGCGTGGCCAGCAAATCGAAGATGCGTTGCGTTGCTCCTTCGGCTTGAGTGATCTGACTGTAGAGCCGGGTCAACGCCTTGATCGGCGGATACAGGCTCAACAACGCGCCGGCAAAAACAGCCAATCCAACAAAGCTGGCCGCCGGCGAGAGCGTGAGATAGATGAACATCCCGCAAATGCCGATGGCCCCGACAAATTCGATCATCGGGCCGGGCGTCTCGGTGGCGCGGATCACCCGCATAAAGTTGCTGCGGAACGTGTTTAACCTTGTCTTGAACTGTTCTATGACGACCTTTTCCAGGTTGTAGGCCTTGATGATGCGATTTCCGGTAAATGATTCCAGCATCACCCGGCTTAACGCCGCCTGTTCGGTCTGGCTGTTGGCACTGGCGCGGCGCCCCTTGCGGCTGTAAATCGAAATCGGAATCGCGCATATCGGGAAGACGATCAACGACAGCAGTGTCAAACCCGGGTAGAGTCCAACCATCACCCCCAGCCAGGTGATGATGGTCACGGGCGACTGGATCATGGTCACCAGCGACACCGCGATCATATTTTGCAGAATACTGATGTCGTTATTGCGGGAGATCAACTCGCCGGTGCTCGTGCCGGTGAAAAAGCTGAGAGGCAGATTGAGCAGGTGCTCAAAAAGTTTGAGCCGCAAATCGCACGTCGTTCGCACCGCCACCCATCCCAACAGGTACGAACTGAGGTAGGCCACCACCCCGCGCAACAACACCACCAGCGGGATCAAACTGAGAACGGCAATTCGCCATGCCGCCGAGGCGGCGGCGTGCGCCGAGAGCGAATTGTAAAGTTGATAGAGCGTGGCCAATAAGGAAGCCGGAATCCAGGAGGGCGGTTTGGGCAATTCAACGCCGATCAACGCTGTTTTCCCGAAGACCACTGCGATAACGAACAACACCGTTCCCAATACGGCGATTTGCCCCATGCCATTGAGCATGCCAAAGAGCACGCCGAGAAGAAACCGCCCTTTGTAGGGCCGGTTTAAGTCCCAGAGCTTGAGCAGAAACTTGATCACGTTGCCCCATTATGCGCCCCGCGGTGGAAAGTTCAAAGTTTAAGGTGCTGGCCCGAAATGGGCCGCAAGGGCCGAATCGCCTCGAACACATCCTCCGGCGAGATCGCCGCCAGACATTCCGGCCGGCCGCGGACCTGGCAATCGTTCCGCCCCTCCTCGATGCAGCGGCAACCCGCCGCCAGATACTTGTGTTGCAGGCTGGCTGGCGGCAGCCATTTCCTCATGCCGGGAGATTTGCGAAAAATGGTGAAAGTCGGCACCCCCAGCGCCACCGCCAGATGCAGGACGCCGGAATCCAGGCCGAGGTGAAGCCGGCAGCGTTGCAGCAACGCCGCCAACTGGCCGATGTTCAGCCCCGGCAAACAAACCAGCCGCGCGTCCCGCACCGCCCCGCCCAGCCGTTCCAGCCGCGCCGACTCGCGGGCGTTGGCCGCGGCCGTCGCCACCAGGTGCGCCGCCGGGTCGCTCTTCAGAATCATCCGGGCCAGCTCGATCCAGTTTTCCAGCGGCCATTCATTGAGCGGCGTGCTCGCGGCGTTGATGGACAAGTGAATGGAATTTGCCGGGATGTGGGCCGCCGCCGATTCCCGCGCTTTCTCCGGCACGCGCAAATCAAACCGGGCCGGCTCCAGCGCGAAACCCGCGGCCGCCAATACCTGCCGCCGCTGTTCATAGACCGCGATACCCGGGTCCTGGCGCGCCACCCAGTTTGCAATGAGCCAGTGGTTCCAAAAATGGCGGCGGCCGCCCTCATGCGCCAGCCGCCATTTCGCGCCGGTCAAAGCTGTCAAGAATATCGTGCGGTCCGACCCGCTGAAATTGAACGCCGCGTCATACTTTTCCCTCCGCAACGCGCCGATGATGTCCCAGTGCCGCCACCACGCCGGGCTTTGCGGCGTCAACGGGAACGCCCGCGCCCGGTCCACGCACGGCGCCAGTCCGAGCAACTCCGCCCCGACCGGCGCGGACAAGGTGTGAAGTTGCGCCTCTGGATAATGCCTTTTGATTTCCCACAACGCCGGAACAAGATGGACCGAATCGCCGAGGAATCCCAAATCAACCACGATGATTTTGCGCGCGGATTTGGTTCTTTCGTAAAAATTGGCGGGCGCGGATGGCATGTCATCCTTCGGTTAGTGCTTGCGCATGAAAAAACAACCTGCCGCGTCACCCTGGAGTGCGGCGGATAAGGTCCACCAGATCCGTGGTCGAGACGCCCGGCACCAAAGGCAGAAACTCCACGCGCCCCCCATAAGCTTCCACCACTTTTGCCTCCGGCACCGGCTTGCCGTGAGGCGGCGCGTAATCGGCCCCTTTGCAATGCACTTCCGGCTTGAGCCGCCGGAGAGACTCCTCCGGCGTCAATTCATCGAAAATCACCACCGCATCCACGCACATCAGAGCCGCCAGTATTTCCGCCCGATCCGCCTCCGGCAGGATGGGGCGGGCCGGTCCTTTAAGCTGGCGCACCGACGCATCACTGTTCACTCCCACCACCAGGATGTTTCCCAGTTCGCGGCAGGCGCACAAATTCCGGACATGGCCCTTGTGCAGAAGGTCATAACAGCCGTTCGTCCAAACCACGGTCAGGCCCGCCGCGCGCCATCCCTCGCGTCGAGCCAGCAACTCAGGCCAATCGCAAACTTTCCAGGCGGGTTTTGCCGGATCCGGATCGCTTCTGGCGTTGGCACTCATTTACTTGATTTGCGCATCTTGTCGCCCGATTTTACGGGCGGCGCAACCAGACGCGCAACCAGAAATTCGTGGCGGCGGCGCGGCGGCGCGAGACGACCCTGACCATCGCGCAAATCGCGCAACGGCTGCGCATGGGGAGCCGGGACACCGTGAACAATCATCTCTATGAATGGAGGAGAAGCAATAGAGACTCCATATTATTGGGCAAAAGTATGGTAACCCCTTCTACGACTTTATGAGCGGGCCAGCCGGGCCACCGAGCAGGGGTTGACCAGCGCCCTGTGGGAAGGGTTGCGGACCGCTCGCCTGCCGCCGGACTTGCCGCCTTTGGGACAAATCCGCTTCGGCTTCACTTAACCGGCCGGCGCGGAAAGCATCCAGCCCGATCCTGTTGACAGTCTAATTAACGAAATCCGGCTCCCTCTGCCCGGGATCCGCGCTTGCGTTTCACACAGACCCTCACCTGGCCATCGCTGCTACGCTGCTCTGTTCCGGGCGTGGAAGGGACTTATTCGGAATCGCCGCCCGCCAAATAAAAGAGTGGATATTTGCCACAAGTGAAAGTACACTGTCGGTGGAAATCACAGCGGGCCAACGAAGTTAGTCTTGGAAGCGAATGCGTATGCGGCGCAATAACCCAGGCGGGTGCGGAATCAATTCGATTCAGAGAAAGTCTTATTTGCAGGCGCAAATCCAAATCGGACGTTACATGTTTGTTCTGTGGATGTCTGCATTGTCCGCCGCAACGGCGGCGTCCGGGCCGGAGGTCATGAGATTGGAGACTATTCCGGCCACAATCAAACTACAACAAGGGGCGCACCGACAGGTATGGGTTGTGGCACGCAATATTTCGACGAATGCTGTCCGGCTTTTGCCACTTGATTGGACGGTCGCACCGGGGATTTCCGTGGCGCGACAGACAGGCGATCAATCCGATGTGCTGCCGGATGGCGGTGTCCATTGGTTGATGGACGTTTCAAGGACGAACGAGTCGCACGAAACCGGGCAGGTATTCTTCCGCCTTGATTACAAGCGGCTCGATGCGGCGGGCACAAATGGAACGGTAAATTGCGTGACCAGTTCGCTGGAGGTTCAGGACCTCCCGATCACGCCTTTGGAGCAACTGGTGGACGTGCGTATCGAAAGCTCGCTGAAGCTTCTGCAGCAGCCGCAAACGAACGCAATTTACGTCGTCATCAAAAACAAGGCCAATATTCCGATCACCCTCACATCAATTAACGCCCGCGCGCCGGCAGATATAAATCTGGCCGGATTGTCCGGTTCCAGGGTGGTGGCCCCGCGAGAAGAGGCGGCATTTGAATTTCAAATCAATGCGCGAAGCAGTGTGCATCCCGGCAAGCACCTTCTATTGTTTGAGAACAACCTGTCTTGGCTTGACGAAGGCCGTCTCCAAACCGGCACGGTGCTCAGCAAGTACGAATGCGACGTTGGCGTTATTGGTGATTCAGAGTTTCTGGTGCCGGTGGGGGTGCCGTCATTCCTGCTTTTGCCCGGGTTTCTCATCACGCTCGTTTTTGTCATGCTTTGGAATGCTTTCCATAAGGAAAATCGGATTACTTGGGATGCCAAGAAACCCGAGTTCTGGTCGCTGGCGGTGATCATCTCGCTGCTGGCCATTGCCATTTATCGCATCTGGGGCAGCAACCTTCTGGAGGGTTACGGATTGAAGGATGTTTACTGGGTATGGCTTGGCTCGGCTGCCGTCGGCGCGATGGCGTGGCTGGCGGTGGAGGCTGGCTTATATCTGCGCCGAACCGCGGCCGCACGCAGGCAACAGAAGCAGGATCAGGAAAAGGATAGAAAGACATTTAAAATTGGAGACCAGCCGTTGCAAGCGCTTCGGAAACTGGGGCTAAATAACCGCAACTTCCTGCTCAGGCGCGTGAAAGCGACTTATGGCGGACAAACCGCGCCGGCTTTTGTGCTTCAGCCGGCGGAAGGCGGGAGTCAGACGCTCTGGATCGCCCCACAGATCGAGGTTTCGTTCGACAACGCCCCGGACCCCAAAATCAAGGCGGATTGCAGTCGCGAGTTTGATGACCTGCTGAAGAGTACCTGGGATGCTGATCGGGTGGCAAACTTCATTGAGGGGCAGGGGCATGAATGGATCCAAGCCTACTGGGTGGCATCCGGACAATTGGACGGCCCACGCGACCTTGCGGGCGGAAGTTGCGCTAAAGCAGACGGGGATGCGACTGGTTCGCTCGTGAGATGGAAAACATAAAAAAGCGGCCCCCGTGGAGCCGCCATTATTCAAGCAGCAAATGAACCCCTTTGCGAGGGACTCATTTTGCTGCTTGATGAGTCAACGTTAATAATCGCACAAGCTGAAAGGTTTTGCAATGATTAAAATCAATGATCTGCGAATATCGTGGATCTGGATGGAAACATTCCCGGATCTGCTTGTCAACCCGCCCAAACTCAGATCGCGCTGGGGCAATCTCGGCTCCGATCTGGAATACAATTCACTGTTTCAAAGCCCTCCGGCACCACCAGATTCATTGTCCCTGCCCTGGGAAACCTCAACCCCCTGGCACATCCACTACTTCTGGCGGTATTACCTGGGCAAGGACGGCGCAAATGTGCCGCCCGGAGAGGCCTTCAAGCGTTTGGTGCCGTTTCGGGGGCCTGGTTCCGGCCGTGTTACGACTCCCTGGGCTTCCGGAAAAGTTATGATGGAGTCCTATTACTATCCCCACGGCTTGGCTCTGGTGATAACGGTTCATATTAGAGACGACCTCCCATTGGATGACATGGTTGACAGGGCGGTGGAAGCGGCGAAACACGCCAATTTTGACGTAACGTGGGCCGGCGGCTCTTGCGCCAAGTTCACAATGCCGCAATTGGCTTCTGAAGCAATGAACCGGCTAAGGAGCTATGTGTATGGGCCGAACACCCCGGAAGGCACGCCGTCGCCGAGGCCCTTTACCGTGGCTACGGTGGTCCGCGGCAGCGGTGTGGACAAGGCTGCGCCCAACATTGACAAGGACGATGTGCATCGCGCGCTGGAGGGCCTGTGCAGTTGGCAAGCCACGTGGAAGGACGACGTGCTCCATCCGCTGGCGCAACGAGCCGTCGCCATCCGCAACGCTCCACCGAGCCACTTGCTTTACGGATTGGCCCGCGGTCGCGCAGTTTGGTTTCCCGCATCGTTTCTTGATCTGGGGAAACAAAGGAGTTCCCTGGCGTGCTATCACCGTAATCTAATGTTCGCCTCCCTGCAGACAGAAAGCCTGGCGGGACTCATGGTGCTGGCTCGCGAGCGATATCAGAATCCGGCGCCGGCCTCTCCCCTGTCGAACTCAATGGATGCGCTCCTCCAATCTGCGGCTGAGGTTCTCGGGAGGCTGTACGTTGGTGATGCCAAAACGTATCGCTCGTCAAGTCCAACCGTGCAAATCAAAGACAACAAATGGCTGGACACGATCAACTATGTGAGAAACGTCTTTGGGCAGGCGCCCTTGCCATAAGCACATTTCCGAAGGCCGTTTGGATGACAAGCAAACAAACGCGGGGAATTTGGGCGGCGCATTGGGAGTAATTCAGGCCGTCAAAGGGTCGCCATGCTGCAAAGGCGCGAAGAGCTTTTTTCCTCCTGGCGTCTTTGCGTTAAAAGGCCCGTTCTTTAACCGGGAAATCTCCCGATTCGGAATCGGGATGGTTCAGTTCTCTTCGGTCGCGCCTCTTGTTCTTTTTCCCGGCAGATCAATTCAAGTGATTCTCCATGAAGAACTTACATGCCAAACCCGCCATCTTCCATCAACTCCTTTCAAGCCTGATCGTGCCTGATCGTGTAATATTGTGACTGACTTGAGCCTTCCCAACGGGTAAATTAGTCCGCATGAAAATGGCGACAACACCGGCGGAAAAGCGGCGCTGGATGCAACAGTGGCGCCAAACCGCCATTTTTCTGGATGAGGTCAAGCGGGACGAATTGGCCAACCTGACATCGAAGCAGGCCAAGCGTCAGATCAGGAACGTCCTCGGGCTGCCGCCAGGCTGGCGCAATCCAGATGAACCCTGTGGTCTTGTTGAACAGCAGGCGTTTTTTCAACGGCGGCGCCGCCAATGAATCCAATCATCCCCACCGCTGTCAACCTTCAGGAGTTTTTCCAGAAACGCAAGTGGAGATTCTGCATCATTGGCGGCGTGGCCGTCCTGCGCTGGGGGGAGGTGCGGGCCACCCAGGACGTGGATGTGACCCTTTTGACCGGCTTTGGAGGGGAGGAGTCCTACGTTGACGAATTGCTGGCGGTTTACCCATTGCGTCCGCCCTGCACCCGGGAATCGGCGCTCATCAACCGTGTCGTATTATTGACCGGACTGCAAAACACCCCGATGGACGTGGCGCTGGGAGCGGTGGACTTTGAAGTGCGAACCATCGAGCGAAGCTCAATGTGGAAGGTGCAGGAGAACCTGTGGTTGCGGACCTGCTGCGCCGAGGATTTGCTGGTCCATAAATGTTTCGCCAACCGGGAGCGGGATTGGGCCGATGTTGACGGCATCCTGGCGCGGCAGTGGAATAAATTGAACCTGAATCTGGTGCGGAGGGAACTCAAGCCGCTGGCGGAGTTGAAGGAGGAGCCGGAAATTCTCGCCCGCCTGGAAAACAAGATCGCCCATCACAACCAGCCTTTTACCCTCATCAAACCTTCCAAACCGAGGAAGAAGCGACGATGAACAAGCTCCCCATTTCGGTCTGCATCATTTCCGGCGCGGAAGCCGGCCGCATTGACCAGGCCCTGGCCAGCGTCGCCTCCTGGACTTCCGAAATTATCGTCGTGCTCAACCAGGAGGTGGCCGACGGCACTGACCAGATCGCCGCTTCCTTCGGCGCCAAGGTTTTTCGCGAGCCGTGGAAGGGGCACATCGCCCAAAAAAATTCCGCCTTGGAAAAGGCAACCCAACCCTGGATTCTGGGATTGGACGCCGACGAAGCCGTTTCGGAGCCGTTGCGCAACGAGATTCTGGCTCTTCCGGCCCCGTTCTCAAACTGCGTGGCCTACAGTTTTCCGCGCTGCACATTTTATCTGGGCCGGTGGATTCGTCATGGCGACTGGTATCCAGACCGTGGCGCCCGGCTGTGGCAGCGGGGAAGAGCCTGGTGGGTGGGTGTTGATCCTCACGACTCCCTGCGCGTGGACGGCGCCACCGCGAAGCTCCGCCATGACCTGCTCCATTTTTCCAATCCAAACATCAGCAGTTACGTGCGCAAGATCAATTACTTCGCCGATCTTTTTCTCCAGGAGCAGTTGGCCAAAAAGGCCCGCTGGTCCGCCGCTGGCGCCATTTTTCGCGCCGCCTGGCGCTTTGTTCGCGCCTATTTTTTCCGGCTCGGATTCTTGGATGGTTATCCCGGCTTTTTTATTGCCGCCTCGACCGCCTATTCCACCCTTGTCCGGCACAGCCGCCTCTTCGAGCATCTGCAAACCGCCCAGCCGCCATGCGCTCCGACCAAATCTCCCTGATCATCTCCACCTACGAGCGGCCGGACGCGCTGGAGCAGGTGTTGCAGGGCGTCCAGCGCCAGTCGCATGCGCCGCTCGAAATCTTGATTGCCGACGACGGCTCCGGTCCCGCCACCCGCGCCTTGATCGGCCAATGGCAAACGCGGCTCGCCGTTCCCTTGCGCCACCTCTGGCAGCCCGATCAAGGCTTCCGCAAAACCCTCATTCTCAATCAGGCCGTTGCCGCCGCCAAAGGCGATTACATCGTCCTGCTTGACGGCGATTGCGTGCCGCATCGCCAATTCATCGCCGACCACGCCGCTCTCGCGGAAAAGAATTTCTGGGTGCAGGGCCGCCGTTGTTTTGTCAAAGAGAAATTCGCCGCGGCCTTCTCCCCCTCCGCGCCTCTTGGCCGGTGGATGCTGGCCGGCCGCATCACCGGCCTGGCCAAGGCCATTCGCCTCCCTTTTCCACTCATCCGCCGCAACACCGGCCAGCGCGGCATTATCGGCTGCAACATGGGCTTCTGGCGCGAGGACCTTCTCGCCATCAACGGCTTTGACGAGGAATACACCGGCTGGGGCATCGGCGAGGATTCCGACCTCGGCACCCGTCTTTATCATCTGGGCCGCCCACGCAAATTCGTTCACGGCCGCGCCATTGTCTATCATTTGAACCACCCCATGCTGGGCCGCAGCCACGTCGAAGCCAGCCGGCAACGTCTGGCCGAAACCATCCGCTCCGGCAAAATCCGTTGCGAGCGCGGCATTGCACAATACCTTTCCAACCCGGCCCGCTCCTCATGAATTCCACTCCTCAACCGGCCCGCGCCGGCCTGCGCATTCTCCATCTCGATTCCCTCCTCACCGGGGGCGGCACCGACGACCAGTGCGTCAAACTTGCCGCCGGCCTCGGCCAACTCGGCCAGCGGGTCACCCTGGCCGGCCCGGCCGGCCGCGAATTTTCCAAATACATCGCCGCTTCCGGCCTTCCGTTTTTGGACACTGGAAACACTGCGTCGCAGCTTGCTTTCATACTGCGCGCCGCCCGTTTCATCCGCCGCGAAAAAATTCAGATCGTCCACGGCCACCACGGGCGCGACCTCTGGCCAACGATTTTCGCCGCAAAATTTTCCGGCGCCAAACCGAAGATCGTCCTGACGCGCCATCTGGCCAAAAGCCCCGCTTCCCCGGCCAGCCGCCGCTTTTTGCTGGGCCAATGCGACGCCCTGATCGCCGTTTCCGAATTCGTCGCCCGCGTCCTGCGCGAAGGCGTGTACGAGCCGGATTCGCCGGAAGAGGAGCGCCGCCGCCGCCCGCCCCTTCGCGGCGATTTTTCCAAAATCCATGTCATCTATGGCGGGATTGACACCGCGCAATTCAAACCGGCCAGCGCCGAAGAAATGCGGCGCGAGCTTGGACTTCAACCGGGCCAATACGCCTTTGCCGTGGCGGGCGGATACGATTGGCCGCGCGGCAAGGGCCAGCGCGAATTTCTCCTGGCCGCCGCGCGGGCGCATCAGAAAATACCGCAGGCCCGCTTCCTCATCATCGGCCGCGGCAGCATGGAGGAAATCCTCCGGGCCGACATTCAACGGCTGGGCCTTGTGGAAAAGGCCTGGCTCACCGGCCAAAAGAGCGACATGCCGCAAGTGATGAACGCCATTGACTGCCTGGTGCATCCGCAAATCGGCACCGAAGCCCTCGGCCTCGTTATCTGCGAAGCCCACGCCTGCGGCAAACCCGTCATCGCCTCCGCTCTCGACGGCATTCCCGAAGCCTTTCGCCCCGGCGATTACGGCCGCCTCGTGCCGCCGGAGAACATTCCCGAACTCGCCGCCGCCATCGAAGCGCAAGCCGCCCGGCCTCCGTTCAGCCCTGCCCAGGCCGCCGCCCTGCACGAGAAAGTGGCCCGCGTCTTTTCGCTGGAATGTTGCGCCAGGGAAGTCTTGCGGCTTTACCAAAATCTGGCGCCCGGTCAATCGGGGCGCTGACGGGCGGCGCATCCCTGCGCGGCAACAGGTGGTTTCCGACGTTCCACCTTTCGCGCTTGACTATTCGCGCGTCATAATTGTTCATGCAGGCCACGACAATATTTTCCATGTGTTCAGAACAGATTTTGTTGAACGGGCCAGGCACACGGGACCCAAGAAAGGGCTTTGCAGGGAGTCATTCCAAGGCCCTTCCGTCTTCAGCCAACTTGACGGCGCTGGCAATTTTTACAGATCAGCTTGGCCTCAATACCGAGCCGGTCGTGCCCATGCTGCGGCCGTTTCTGCATGGACCAGATGCGCATGCCGGGAACCCCGACGCTGCCCGATACAGCCATTATTATGAGTTGGCAGACCGGCTTTTTCAGCGGGTGGATCGTGGCGCCGCGGAAATCGCCGTGCTCCCCTGGGATTGGAATCGTGTCCGCGACAATCCGGCGCTCGTCCGTCCGGCCCGGCGCTTCATCCGGGAAAACGCGGCGGCGGGCCTTCGCACCCTGGTTTTTTCCGTGTCGGATCCGGAGGCCGCCTTGCGCGAGCCGCAAACCATCCTGTTTCGAACCTCGTTGATCGGGAGGAAGCTTCGGGCGGACGAACACGCCATGCCGGCCTGGGGTGTTTTTGTGCCCGGCCTTTCCCGGCAAAACCTCTCGCTCCGGAGTTTTGAGCCAACCCCGACCGTTGGTTTTTGCGGAGCTTCCTACCGGAGTGGATTCAGAGAACCGAACTGGTTCCGCCGCAATTTCCGGCCCTGGCGCTGCCAATACGAGCGGGTCTTGCCGAAAAAGCCGGGACTGCGGGCGCACGTCATTGACCGGCTGCGCAAGGCATCCGGCATTAAGACCAACATTGTTGAACGGGAACGCTTCCTTGCCGGGGCCTTGCAAAAAGGAGAGTTGAACCTGGACGCCTACGTCATCGCCCGCCATGAATACGTGCAAAACCTGCTGGCCAGCGACTACGCCTTGTGTGTCCGGGGCGGCGGCAATTTCTCCTTCCGCCTTTATGAAGCGCTGCAGCTCGGACGCATCCCTCTGTTCATCAATACGGATTGCGTTTTGCCCTGGCCGGAGCACATCCCCTGGCGCAGCCTCTGCGTGTGGGTCGAGCAGGCGGAATTGGATGGTTTGGAGGAAACGCTGCTTGCCCACCACCGCCGCCTTGGCCGGGGCGGGTTTGAAGACCAGCAACGCCAATGCCGGGCCGTGTGGGAAGATTATCTTTCGCCTTCGGGTTTTTTCACCACCTTGCGCGCCTGGTTGCAGGAGCGGGGCCATTGCCGGAATCGCCCGAAAACCTGAACGCACTCGTCTGCCTGCCGCCCGTTACGATGAAAGTGAAAATTGATTTCTGCGACTTCGGACCGGGCTACCCGAAGACGGACAACTTCTTCTACCATGTTTTGCGCGAGCGCTTCGATGTCCGCATTTGCGACTGCCCGGACTTCCTGATCTTCGCCGACATCGGACGGCATGTGCATCGGGTGCATAACTGCGTCAAGATTCATTATTGCGTGGAGAATTTTGCGCCCAATTTCAAAATCTGCGATTACGCTTTCACCTGCCACGAGATGGATGATCCCCGCAACCTCCGGTTGCCCTGCTATGCGTTGTGCGATCCACGGGCTTTGCTGAGGGAGAAGGTGAGCGCGGAGCAAATTCTGGCGTCGAAAACCAAGTTTTGTGGATTCCTGGCGAGCTACGCCAACAGAAAAACCCGGGTGCGCAACGAGTTCTTGAACAGACTTTGCCGATACAAGAAGGTGGACTCAGCCGGAGCCGCGCTCAACAATGTGGGCTATCGCGTGCCCCGAGGCGAGGCGGCCAAGCTGGAGTTCCTCCGCCCCTACAAATTCAACATCGCCTTTGAAAACGGCTCCACCCCCGGCTACACCACCGAGAAAATTACGGACGCCATGCGGGCCGGGTGCGTGCCGGTCTATTGGGGGAACCCGCGCATCGCCGAGGAGTTCAATCCCGCGAGCTTCCTCAATTATTTCGATTTTCCGAGCGAAGAAGCCCTCATCGAAAAAATCATCGAACTGGACCAGGACGACGCCAAATACATGGAATATCTGCGCCAGCCCTGTTTTCACAACAACCAGCCCAATGAATATTACAGCCACAAACGGCTGTTGGATTTCTTTGAAAAAATCTTCACCACTCCCATCACCCCTGTCTCCGCCCGGCGCTATCCGCTGCAAATTGACCGCTGGATTCCCGTCCTCAAAAACCGGTTAAACAGGTGATGAAACGTCAGCCAATGGTGGTCAGAAAGGTAGGGCTGGCAGTCCCCCATATTAATCTTTAATCCATTTTTCTGACTCCATTTTTCTGACAGTTTCTTATTGGGTCAATGCAAAGAAATATTGGTTGTAATAGGCATCGTTAAGTCAGAAAAATGGAGTCAGAAAAATGAAAATGGAATTCTTTTTCTCGCCGCAGTCCAGCCCCTGCTATTAAGTTAGCGCCTATGGGGCAGTCGCCCTGTCCGCCCTACCCACCGTGATACATTGCCATCAACGATCATGGGGCCTCTCTCCGTCCAAAACATGGCCGGTGATCTGCCGGATTTTGCGCTGCGCCCGGTTCCGCGCCCGCCGCGCCCGCCACGCGGCCGGTTGCAGCAACCACGGCGTTTTGGCCCGCCGCCGCCTGTCCAGTTCGTCCTGCGCCAGCGCGGCCTCGTTCAGCGCCGGTTCCAGTTCCGCCCATCGCGCCGCTTCCAGTATCTCCGCCGCCGCGGCGTTGCGGACGCGCTGCTCCGCCACCACCTTCTGCGCCAGCCGGAACAATTGCAAACCCAGCGAATCCACCTGATAGTCCGCCGCCGGGTAACTTTTGGGATGGGCGCGGAACGTGGAAAATCGCCGCGGCGTCACCGCGATTCTCAAATCAAATATATTTTGCACGCTCCATGCGCCGTCCCCGGCCAGGCCGAAGTCCGTCGGAAAAGGCCGTTGCTTCAAAAAATCCGTCCGGTAAAGATTGCTGGCCGAGCTGCCCGTCAGCGCGCACCACAGATTTGTCACCGTGTGCAAAAATTGTTCCGTCCGCGACAGCGGCGCCGGCCCCTCCAATTTCCGGCCTTCCAGGATTTCGTCTATCAACCACCGGCTGTCGGGCAGGGCCTGCCCGGCGGCGTTGATGAAACGCGGCTTGCTGATCACCAGATCGCTTCCAAACTCCTCCGCCACCTGCCGTAGATGTTCCAGCCCGGTCCGCGTGATGGCATCGCCCACGGTCGCGATGTACACATACTTGGCGCTGATGTTTTGGATCCCAAAATTCCACGATTGATACAACCCCGGCGGATGCGTCAAGTAAATCGCGCGGGTGTGCCGCAGTCCCGCTCTCAACTGGTCCACCGTCCCGTCTTCCGAGTCGCTGTCCACCACCACTATTTCCTCCGCCAGGTCAGCCCATGACAACAGGGACGCGATATGTTCGGGCACAAGCGCCGCGCAATTGCGGGTTGGAATCAAGACCCCCATGCCTGGAATGATGCTGTGGTCTGCCATTTGGTTGGAAGGTTAACCGGTTCTTTTCTCAGGCTCGCCTCCGGCTATAAGCCGTTTCAAGTTTTTCCAGCGCGCGGCCCGGCGCTCCCGTTTCGCCAGCGGCAGCAAGGCGTCGCAGATCCGGCCAAACTCCGGTGTGGGCGGGACCAACCGGCTGGCGCGGCCGTCGCTTTGGCCGGCAAAGGCGCGATCTTTGCCTTCGAGCGCCCGTTGGTAAACTTCCAGATAGCGCCTGGCTTGGATTTCCATCGAGAAGCGGTCCGGTATCAGGCGCGCGCAGTTTTCGCTCATCCGTTTTCGTCCGATCTGGTCCCGGGAGAACGCTCCGATCAATTCCGCGAATCTGGCCAGGTCGAACGCCGGCGCCAGCAGCCCGGTTTCCTGCGGCGTGATCGCTTCGGGCAAACTGCCGATGTCGAAACCGATCACCGGGGTGCCGCAGGCCATCGCCTCCAGCATGGTGTTCGGCAGGTTGTCTTCCAGCGACGGGAGAAGAAAAGCGTCCGCCGCGGCATAAATCCGCGCCAGTTGCGCATCATCATCAATTCGCCCCAGGCAATTGACCGGGACGCCAAAATCGTCCATCTGCCGGCGTGAGTTGCCGAAGCAAAGCGCCTGAAAGTTCCCGGCCGCGAGGGCCATTTTCAAAATATCCCGCAATTCGCCGATGCCTTTGCGCTTCTCCTGGAGGTTGTCCGCGCCAAACAAGAAATAAATTGCATCAGGGTCCAGTCCCAACTGGCGGCGGGCCGCCGCCTTGGGCAGCGGCTGAAAAACCCGGGTCTCAATGCCGTTGGGAATGATCTCAATAGTCCCTTGGGCGAACAAGGCGCTGCGCCGGGCGCAGGCCGCCAGCCAGCGGCTTGGGCAGACGACCACGATTTCTTGGGCGTTGATCGAACGGGCCGATTCTCTTAATCCGGCGGCGGCCAGCTCGAGCCGGTCGTCGGCCAACTGCGGGCAGCGGGCGCAAGATGTTTCGTAGCCCCGGCAGCCGGCTGAGAAATGGCAGCCGCCGGTGAAGGCGCGTTGATCGTGCAACGTCCAAAAGAGGGGCCGGCCCGTTTGCTGCAAACGGGCGACGGCGGGAGGGGAGAGAAAGCCCGATACCCAATGCAGATTGAGCACGTCGCAGTCAAGAACTTGCGGATTTTGCGACAGGTCATATCCAAAGCCCGGCAGCGAAAAGCAACTGTTGGACAGTTCTGTGCGATGCGGCTTTATCCAGTACTTCTCAATCCATTTGAGCCGCTGCTGTTGCCTTCTGGCGGCGGCGCTTTTATCCAGGCGCGCCGCGAACACCTCGGGATCGGTCGTATGTTTTTCCCGCACCAACATCGCTGATCCCTGCCCCAGCGCCAACAATCCGCGATGCAGCCGCCGCGCCGCCCGCGCCGCGCCGCCGTGGCCATCCGAATCGCATATCTGAAGCGGGCGCATGGTCCGGTTGCGGCTTGTCTATTGTTCCCAACCGCCGCCCAGCGCCTTGTAAAGCGCGATCAAATCGGAGGAAACGGCGCGCTCGCTCTCGATCAGCGCGTCCTGGCTTTGGTAGAGCGAGCGCTGCGATTCCAGCACGCGCAGAAAATCCGCCAGGCCGTGCTGATAAAGATCGCGGGCCAGCGCGACCGCCCGCTGGTTGGCCTCGGCGGCGCGGTCCAGCGATTGGCGGCGCGTTTGCTCCTTGGCGTAGGCTGTCAGCGCGGTTTCCACGTCGGTAAAAGCGGCCAGCATGGATTGCTCGTAGGCGGCCAGCGCCTGGTCCACCCGGGCATTTTGCACGCGGATGCCGGCCCGGATGCGGCCGGCGTCGAAAATCCGCCATTGCACGGTGGGGCCGGCCGTCCAAAAACGGCTGCCGCCGGAAAACCAGTCGCCCGCGCTGATGCTTTGCAGGCCAACGTCGCCTGTCAAAGAGAATTTCGGATAAAGCTCGGCCGTGGCGGCGCCCACCCGCGCGCTGGCCGCGGCCAATTGCCGTTCGGCCCGCTGCACGTCGGGCCGCCGCTGGAGGAGTTCCGACGGCAGGCCCACGGGAACCTCCGGCGGCGTCGCGGGCATCGGCGCCGCGTTGGTCAGTTCTTCCAGCAACGCGCCGGGTGGCTGGCCGAGCAGCAACCCCAGATGATAGACCGCGTCGCGAAAGCCGCTCTCAAAAGCCGGGGCCTGGGCGCGGGTCGAGGCCAGAAGCGCGTCCGCCTCCTCCACGTCCAAATCCCCGGTCAGTCCTTTCGCGAAACGGTCGCGCGTCAATTCCAGGATTTGCTCCTGCGCGCTGATGTTTTCGCCGGCCACGGCCAGGCGGCGCTGAAAGGCGCGCGCCTCAACGTAATGGCGCGCCACTTCGGCCAGGACAGTGACCAGCAAATCGCGCCGGCCAAATTCCGCCGCCTCCACGTCGGCCCGTGCCGCCTGGCTGGCGCGGCGTGTGCCGCCAAAAACATCCGCCTCCCACGCGGCGTCGAAGCCGGCCTGATAGACATTGGCTTCCAGCGGCGTTCCCGGCGGGAAGGGGAAAACTCCGTTGGCGCTGAAACGGTTGCGCTCATAATAGCCGGAGGTGTCGAGCGACGGGTAAAGGTCCGCCGAAACCACGCGCGCGGCGGCGCGGGCTTCGCGCACCCGCGCCACGGCGGCGCGCAGATTCAGGTTGGACTGCGCGGCGCGCACAAGCAGCGAATCCAGTTCCGCGTCGTGAAACGATTTCCACCACGCCCCGCCCGCCGCCGGCAGGTTGGTCTCGCCCCCCTCCTGCGGCGATGCCCATTGCGCCGGCGCGCCGGTTTTGGGCGGATGATAATCCGGCCCGACCACGCAGCCGCCCAGCAGTCCCGCCAGCAGAAATGCAGCGGCGCGAAAGAAAGCCAACTGTAGCGGCGGTCTACGACCGCCGCAAAATGGAACAGCCCGGGGTAAAGCTTTCATGGCGTGGAGCCTTCGCGCCGGTCGGCGGCGGCGATGAGGCTGAGAATGGTCTCGACGGCGGCGTCCTCGCCCTCGGCGGTGTTGAGCATGACGTGATAGAGATGGCGCGAAGGCCACTCCGCGTGAAAATAATGCCGGATGAAGGCTTTCCGCTCCTGGTCCACAGTGTCAATCATATTCATCGCCTCGGTTTCATTCCCGACCTCCGCCAGCACGCGCCGGTATTTCAGCTCGCGCGGCGCGTAGAGGAAAACGCTGAAGGTGTCGGCGCGCTCCCGCAGGAAATAGGCGGCGGCCCGCCCGACAATGACGCACCGCCCCTCCTCCGCCGCCCGCAGGATGACTTGCTGCGCCAGGTGGACCAGGCGGTCGGCGTCCACCACTTCCGCGTCGGGCAGGCTGACGCTGCGCTCGTGGCTGCCGCGCCAGAAAACCTTGGCCAGGCGGTAGAGCCAGGGGTCCACGCGCTCTTCATTCTTTTGACAGTCTTCCGGGGTGGCCCTGGCCAGCAGGGCAATTTCGTCCGTCAGGGCATGGTCGAGCAATTTCCAGCCCAGGCGCCGCGCCAGTTCCCCGGCGATGACCGTGGCCCCGGCGCCAAATTCCCGTTCAATGACAACGATGCGTTTCATGGGTTGCGGACTAATGAGCGGCCATTCCGGGCCTGGCAGGCCTGGCCTCGCGGAGCAGCCAGACGCCCAGCGCGCAAACCAGGCCCAGCCACATAAAGGCGTAGAAAAGCTCGATGAACGCCCAATAACTGGTCTGCTGGTGTATCGTGTTGTAAATCATATCCTGGGCGCGCAGCCGGGCGTCCACCGGGCTGAAGTGCGATTGCAGCGCGCCCTGCACCCGGCCGAGCCTTTGCAGGTAAATCGGATTTAAGGCGGAAACGGGCGCGGTCATAAAAGCCTGATGCGCCTGGGCATACCGTTCCAGCAGGGTGGCGACCATGGCGATGCCGACGCTGCCCCCGATGTTGCGCACCAGGTTCTGGATGCCGGCGGCGTTGCCGATTTGATCATTGCGCAGCGTCGCCAGACCGACGGTGGTCAACGGCACAAAAATGAAGCCCGCGCCGAAGCCGCTGATTATATTTGGGGGAATTATGCTGCTCTGGGACATTTGCAGGGAGAGCCGGCTGAACATAAATGCCGAGATGGAAAAGACGACAAATCCGAAGGCCGCCAGCCGGCGCCCGCCCACCCTGGCGATCAAGGCCCCCACCACGAACAACGCGAAAAACGCCCCCACGCCCCGCGGCGTCACCGTCAGTCCCGCGTTCAGCGCCGTGTAGCCCAGCAGCGTTTGCAGAAAAAGCGGTTGCAGCGTGACCAATCCATAAATGGCCGCTCCAAAAAGAAAAAACAACAGGCACGCCACGGAAAAATTGCGGTTCTTCAGAATGCGCAGGTTGACAATCGGGTGCTTGACGCGCAGTTCCCAGAAAATAAAAAACAGCAGCGCGCCGGCGGCGACTCCGGCCAGCCAGCGCATCCGCATCGAATCGAACCAATCCGCCTCCTGCCCCCGGTCCAGCAGGATTTGCAGCGCCCCCAGGCCCAGGGTCATGAAGCCGATGCCAACCGTGTCAATCCGTTCCGGCTTGTCATGGCGAATCCACGGCGGGTCTTCCACAAAAATCGAAATCATCATCACCGCCACCACGCTGACCGGCAAATTGATGTAAAACGCCCAGCGCCACGACCAGGTATCCGTCAGCCAGCCGCCCAGCGTCGGCCCCAGGATCGGCGCGCAGACCACCCCAACGCCATAGACCGCCATCGCCGTGCCCCGCCGGGCCGGCGGAAAACTCTCCAGCATGATGGACTGGGCCAGCGGCTGGAGCGCGCCCCCTCCGGCCCCTTGCAGCACGCGCGCGCCAATGAGCATCGGCAGGCTGGTGGCCGCCCCGCAGAGAAAGGAGGAAAAGGAAAAAATGATGATGCACGTAATCAAAAAGCGTTTCCTCCCGAAATACCGCGAAAGCCAGCCGCTGGCCGGCAGCACAATGGCGTTGGAAACCAGGTAACTGGTCAGCACCCACGTCGCTTCCGACAGCGTCGCCCCCAGGTTCCCGCCAATGTAGGGCAGCGCGACCGAGGCGATGGACGTGTCCAGCACTTCCATGAACGTGGGCAGCATCACCGCCGCCGCGATCCACCAGGGATTGACCCGCGGACGCCACGGTTGGTTCATTTCACCCTCACCCTGGGTTGGACCGACATGCCCGGCGCCAGGTTGAACTGCGTCAGGTCAACCGGATCGTCAAATATAATCTTCACCGGCACCCGCTGCACCACCTTCACGTAATTCCCCACCGCGTTCTCCGGCGGCAGCAGGCTGAAGCGCGCTCCGGCGCCGGCCTGCACACTGTCCACCTTGCCCTGAAACTCCCGTTGCGGACAGGCATCCACGCGGATGACCACCGCCTGGCCGGGGCGCACCCGCCCCAATTGCGTCTCCTTGAAATTGGCCACCACCCAAACGTCGTCCGGCACCAGCGCCAGCAGGGCCTGCCCGGTTTGCACGTAGGCGCCCTCCTCCACCGTGCGGCGCGTGACGCGGCCCGCCCTCGGCGCATAAACGGTGGTATAGGACAATTGCAATTGCGCCTGTTCCAGCCGCGCCCTGGCCTGTTTCACCTGGGCGCGGGCGGTCTGGGCGTCGGCGCGGTCCAGCTCCACCTGCGCCAGCGCGGCCTTGGCCTTGTTGCGGGCGACTTCCACCTCGGCGGCGGTGGCATTGGCCTGGGTTTTGGCCAGATCAAGCTGGCTCTTGGAAACCGCCTGGCTTTGCACCGATTCGTAGCGCCCGCGGTCGGCCTGGGCGCGGTCGGCGGCGGCCTGGGCGGAGGCAATCGCGGCGGTCTCCTCCTCGGCCTTGGCCTGATCCACTGTGATTTTCGCCTCGGCCTGCATCACCTGGCTCTCGGCCGTGCCCACATCGGCCGTCGTCTGATCCAGCGCCAACTGGTAATCGCGCGGGTCTATTTGCAGCAGCATGTCCCCCGCCTTCACTCTCTGGTTGTCCGCCACCAGCAACTTGACCACCGGCCCGGCCACACGCGGGCTGACAAAGGTGACGTAGCTTTCAATGAAGGCGTCATCCGTCGTCTCGAACGGCGCGACGAAACGCGCGTAATACCACCAACCGACGCCGCTGGCGGCCAGCACCATCACCAGGAAAATGTAAAAGCCCGGCCCGACCCGCCGGCGGGGCGGCGGCAAAGAGGCGGTTTCCGAGACGCCGGGACGCGGCGCGGCGCTGGGTTGATTTGTCAGGTTTTCGTTTTCCATCAACAACCTGGATGCGGCCTGAAGGCCGCCCGGTTATGCAAACTTTGGCGGAGACGCGAAAATTTGTCAAAAACTTACGCCGCTGATTGCCATTCGTCAGTGACGGAGGGCGAAAAGGCAGGGCGGGCCGTCCTCTGCCCGCCGTCCCACGCCAATTCCCGTGTAGCGGCGGTCTATGACCGCCGCCAGATTTCTGCAGAAGAAGCGGCGCGCAATTTTGATCTGCGGCGGCCATAGACCGCCGCTACATTCCGACGGCGGGCAGGGGACTGCCCGCCCAACCAGCCGTGCCAGGCGCATTGCGCCCGCCGTCCTTTTTCAATTGACTCCGTTGCCTCCGCAGGATTAGCCTCCTCCCGTGGCTCGAATGATACGCATTCCATATCCGGGGACGGCCTGCCAACTCCTGAATCGCGGCGACCGGCGCGGCCATTCCTGCCGGCAATCAGGACCGGCGGCGCTTCCTGCAAACCCCAGAGCACCGGGGCAAGGGCAATCTGAGGAAAGGCACCACTGGCCTTGGAATGGCGATAGCCGGGCGACGAAACGTTAAAAATATGAACGATACCACGACCCCTTAACGACCCCTTAATGCAAATGAATATTCTTCCTCTGTCAGCATTGGTGCTTGTGCTTTTTTGTTTGGGGTGTGATGTTCAGCAGCAGCCATTGTATCCCGTGGAAGTGCGCGTTGTTACGACGGGAACGGCCAACGGGGTTTCAGCTTTTAGCTATGGGGTTGAGTCAAACAGACTCGACTATGTAGTACTAGAGTTGGGCATTGCACGTATAGATTCTCATCTGGAAGGCGGACTCACAATTGGGACCAATGGCCGCTCATATGGCGAGCAGCATTTAAAGCTTGATGGTTTTGACATGAAGGTCTCCTCTTCAAAGCGGTTGTTCATTGTAGATAAAGAAAGGTTTTATTCGGAACCTCTGGCAATATCTCTCCGCGAATTTGAAGAAGAAATTCGTAAAAGCCCTAGCGGTTTCAGTGACAAGATTCGAAAGACCGCATTTGGCGATAAATAGTAACCGAATAGGAGTCAAATAGGGGTCAGTTAATGGTATTGTAGAATAGGGGTCAGTTAATGGTATTGTAATATTTCTCCAATAGAGCATCACCGACCGCATCGAAAAGGATTGGTTATAGAAGTTCCTCGACGTTGCCGGTGGATTGCTCCCTCTTTGCTCCGTCAGGTTAAAGTTTCCCTTCCATGCCATGACCGGGGCGGAGGGGCAAATATCCGTGACATCCGCGAAATCCGTGGTTTCCTCCGCTCTTGTCAATCGGAATAGCGCCGGAAGAATGACCACGGATTTCACCGATTTTACGGATGGGGAAGCCCCCGCAAGAAAGTTGCCATGGAAGTTGTGCGACGGTCATAGACCGCCGCGATAGGATGAGAATCTCCTGCCGGAGATTGCGGTGGAAGGGCGGGAAGCAAGCCAGGGAAACGAAGAGGGGCCATTACTTCGCGGCCTTCGGAAGGAAGGGTTGCGCAGGCGTCTTCGCCTGCGAGTTGAACGGGCGTCCCGCCCGGTCATTCCTTACGGCGGGACGCCGCTGGAACTCGCCGCCGGGACGGCTGCGCTGCTTTCCCCGCCGTCACTGAACGCATTACCATGGAAAATGAAAGTCGCACTTGACCTCGTTTAAATTAGATGCTAATTTGTGATAGTGATGATGGGAATAGGCAAAATGAGCCGGTTGGCCGGCGCAAGGCCGTCGCGGGCCAGCGTCTCCCGCCACGCCGGGCACGCCCAATCAAGCAACTCAGGAAAGTGCAATAACTCTATCAAATAAGTATGATTTTCCCGAAATCCCTGCCACAGGAGCCTTTTTATGCGCCTTTTGAGCTTTTTCGCGGCAAATCAACTCAAGTCCTTTTCTTGCAGTGCAATAGTGAGAGATCGCGCAATTCCAAGAAGATTTTTGCCGCAAAGGAACGCAAGGAACGCATAGACAAGGACTTATGTTGTTTTCTCTCTGCGATCTTTGCGATCTTTTGCGGCAATTCATTTTGGTTGCGGCTGGCTGCGCTGGACCTCTTGAGCTTTTTCGTGGCAAACGGTTCTTCGCTGTTTTCGGGGGAATGCCGGCCGCCATTGGGTTTGTTTTCCTCTGCGATCTCCGCGACTCTGCGCGAGTCAAAAATCCCCACAAACCCCCTTTCGGAACCTTCACCAATGAAGGCTAATGAAGGCTGCTGAAGGCAAATAAAGGTAAAAAAAAATAAAAAAATTGGTGAGAAAACACACCACCAACGCCAAGACAATGACTTGTGTTAATTCTTTACAATTTCCGCGCCTCGCCCGTCCATCAGGCGATTCCGCGGGGATTTCATTGCGGATTGATGCGGCCCCTCACCCTTCAGTGGCCGATTTCCAGTTCCCGCACCAAATCCTTTGCTTGATAGACTTTGCTCAACGCTTCCAGGATCGCGGGCGAGGCGACGGAAGTGGCCCGCCCTTGCTTGTCGCTGAAGGCGTAGTCCCACGGCAGGCTCTCCAAGTTGCCGTCGAAAATAATGCCCACAAACTCGCCGGCGCGGTTGACCACCGGGCTGCCGGAGTTGCCGCCAATGATGTCGTCCGTGCTCACGAAATTGAGCGGCGTGTTCAAATTCAGCCTCGATTTCCGCTTCGCCCACAGCGGCGGCAGATCGAACGGCGGCCGGTTGTTCATTTCCCTGGCGCGCTGGTAAATCCCGCCCATCGTCGTGATCGCCGGAACCGGCAGGCCGTCTTCCTCGTAGCCTTTGACCGTGCCGAAGGAAAGCCGCAGCGTGAAGGTCGCGTCGGGATAGCCTTCGTTGCCCAGGAGGGCGTTGCGCGCGCGCGCAATCGCGGCGTGGGCCTGCTGTTTGATTTCGTTTTGTTCATCGGAAACTTTGCGCAGCGCGCGCGCCGGCCCATCAATCAACCGCGCCAGTTCGATCATCGGATCATGCGCCGCCGTCACCGCGCCGGCGCCGCCCTGGTAAAGCTGTTTGCGGAACGCCACGTCGCGCACTTTCGTGGTGTTGATCAACTCCACCGCCCGGTCGCGCGGCGATTTGCCCGCCAGCACTTTTTGCACAAGTTCATCGTTGTCGCCAAAGGTTGTCGCCAGAAAGGTGAGCGAGTCGGACAGGGTCAGAATTTCCATGTCGTTGTAAATTGGCTCTTCCGAGAAAAGGGCCAGTTCCAGCGAGATTTTGCCGGAGTCGGAATACTCGCGCAGCCGTTCGCCGTTGGGTTTGCCGCGCTCATCGCCGGCGCGGAGCAGCGTGCGGGCCAGACGGTAGCTCTCGCAGTTGAAACCCTGCGCGCCTTCGAGCAACGAGTAGCGCACTGCCTGGTTGGACAACGTGGTGGTGGCCTGGGCAATTTTATCGTAGGCGAGCCAGGCATCGCGGTGCATCTCGGTCTGGCCGACCCCCAAACGACTTTTGAACTCCGCCTCCGCCCTGGCCTTCGGCCCCATCAAATCCGGATCGAGCAATCCGGCCAGGCGTCCGTCCAACGCTTTGCGGCTGTTTTGCACGCCGAACAGAAATTCGCGGGCGCGCCGCGCATTCTCCTCGGTGCGGGCGCTCCAGGCAACCAGCATCACCTCTTCCCGCTTGAGGATGCCCAGACGCAACGGCAGCGCCTGGTCGCGCAGGTTTTCCAACTCCGCCATCGTCAGCATCCGGCTCGTGCCGCCGGGATGGCCGGAGACAAAAACCAGCTCGCCGTCCTTAGGGCCGGCCGGCGAGAATTTCAGATAATCTTTCACCTTGGCCGGCTGGCCGTTTTCGTAGGCGCGAAAGAGGCAGATGTCGAGGTCGTAGCGCGGAAATTCAAAATTGTCCGGGTCGCCGCCGTAGAAGGCGATCTGCTGTTCGGGCGCGAAAACCAGCCGCACGTCGGTGTAGCGTTTGTAGCGGTAGAGTTGATACGCGCCGCCCTGCCACAGTGTCACCACGTCGGAGCGCAGGCCGGTTTTGTCGAGCGACTCTTTTTCGACGTCCGCGATGACCTTGCGGCGCGCCAGGAAGGCGGCCGCGGCGTCGGCTCCCGCCGGCACGGCGGCATTGACGCGGGCCGTGACGTCCTCGATGGATTGGAGGACGTTCAGCTCCAGGTCCAGGCATTTGATTTCCTCGGCCTGAGTGCGGGCGTAGAAGCCGGTCTTGAGGTAATTCTTCTGCGGCGTGCTGAATTTTTGCAAAGCGTCGGCGCCGACGTGATGGTTGGAAATCAAAAGGCCGTCCTCGCTGACGAAGCTGCCCGAACCGCCGGAGTTGAAGCGGACGGAGGCCTTTTGCAAATGTTCGAGCCAGGGATCGGTGGCGTCGAATTGATAACGCTCGCGCAGAATTTGGCGGGGCGGTTGATTGAAGAGCCACATTCCCTCATCCGCGCCCGCGGCGAGCGCCAGCGGCAACGTTAGAAGTGCAAGGTTGAGTGATTTCATTTATGGCGCGAAAGGTAGCATGGCGGAAGTGCAACGCCAATGAACTTTGCAGGCGGGGTGGTAGCGCGTACGGGAATCGCACCCGTATAAAGTCAATCATAGAAAAGAGCGTCAAAACCCAATAAAACACAGTGTTTGCAAGGGTTTTCTCAATTTTCGGTTATGCGATGATGTAACATATAAAGACGTATTAAAACATGAAATATGTCGTCAATTGTCGTCAAAATCACAACGGGTTTTCAACCCATCGCTGGCCCGGCCCGGTTTGGGTAGGAGAAATTGCGCCCAGCGGTCATCAGCGCCGCGTTGACGCGCGGCTTTGTTGCCGGTGGCCTTCTCCCCGGCTGCCCGTGCAGGGAAGGCCCGTCAGGCTCAGTCCTGTGCGCGGGAATAGCCCTTCCAGTGAATCATCGGCTTGCTTTGCCCTGCCCGCCCCGCTGGCGCGTCCAACGGGGCAAGGCTGGCACATTGGTAAAGCGGTTTGGGAAAGATTGCCCATTACAGGCGTTTTGATTGCGGGGGGATGTCATCATGCCGCCCGCACTCGCTTCGCCTGGCGTTGCCGCGCGATTGGAAGCCGGGCGGCCCGTTTTCTTCAAGGTGTGACCGCCTCTTTCGGGGCATTCCGCTCAAATTTGCCCCAGGACACCTTTTGACTACAGGCGGGCTGCTATCATGCCAGCCTGCCAGCTTTCGCCCGGCCCACGGTTGCGGACGAACCTGCTTTTTGTTGAAAGCCAGCCGGAAGACCAAATCGCGAGGCCTTGCACCGGCATAGTTGCTTGACAGCCTCAGAGGACAATCCTTCTACTTTACAGGGGTTTTTCAAAAATTGGTCTCATACTCAATCAGCGCAGGTGTGGCACACTAGCACATCCACCGCGGCCCGCCAAACGCGCAGGACCCAAGCCGAAATAGACCGGGGGCGTCGGGAAATGGGGGAATTTTCAAAAATTGGTCTCATTCTCGGTGAACGCAGGTCCCTCCACCGACGCCACGTTTTCCCTGAAAAGAGATTCCTTAGCCGGGGGGGTGAACAAGCATTTCCAATATTAAACGCTCCCCAAAATGACGTGCAACAATTACAGACGCCACTACTGGCGATGCCAACCGAAATTGGCCGGTCCTGGGCTTGCGCGAAAACGCCAACATCCGACCGCAGGGCAACATTCACGGGAAGCAACCTCGTGGCTCGATTTGACACCGCACATGAACTTCAGTCAACCCCGCAACCCAAGACGTTCACCATCGAATGTTTTTGTGATGCTTTCCAACGCCCCACCACAACGACCCCCCTACAACGCCGCAGATCGAGTCAGGCGCGCGCA
>Ga0326727_10005964_pt1 | contig 34029 bp, 25 predicted proteins | sample MB2enrmetagenome_FD_207643 | JGI IMG/M metagenome (GOLD analysis project Ga0326727, IMG submission 207643) | Lab enriched peat soil microbial communities from McLean, Ithaca, NY, United States - MB29MY | ecosystem: Environmental > Terrestrial > Soil > Wetlands > Peat | place: USA: New York...
GAACCCGCTCACATTCAGTTCAGTTCGGTTCAGTTGGGTCTAAGTAGGTATGTTTTCAGTGCAGTTCAGTTCGCCACCGGCGCGTTTCAGGCCGTACGGGTGGCTGGCGGGTCTGTCGGTCGTCTGTCGCGGTCATGCACTGGCGAACCCTGCCCATGAAACCGACTTTCCGAAGGTAACTCACGAACACGGCGACCCCGCCGAAGGGGGTCACAGCCCGCTTGGTCTCCCGCAGAATCAACCGCTCGCCGGGGAACAGAGCAGTGACTTCCCACGGAACCGGATTGTCCGCAACGTTTGACTCCACTCTCCTCTTGTCTCAAACAGTTCCGCGGAAAACCGGAGGGCAGCTTCGGAATTCAGGTTCAACGGAGTTCCGGGCAATCTCTTCTTAAGGGCAATCACAACCCAGTCGTATCCTCCAAACCAGCCCGAGTTCTGTTAGCATTGCACTCACCTTGCCCCCGTTACATACTTCCATCAGAGTTCATTCCCTCCAGCCGAACTGGCCCAATCAGACCGGACGGAAGCAACCCGTTCTCCGTATTGGTCTCCTCCGGGAGATAGTTGGCACTGCGGCCCCGCCCGGAAAGCGCGTTGAATAGAGTATTCACGACTGTGATCTGCAGCGTGTTCTCTCCGGCTTGCAGCAGTGAGGTAACGTCTGCCCTGTAAGGTCGAAGCAGGAGTTGGGGGCCGGGTTTTCCATTTATGTTGATCTCAGCAACATCTTTTACATCGCCGAGGTCAAGCACGATACGACGATGGCTTCCAAGAAGAGGCGCAGGTACGGTGAACGTAGTTGTGTACTGACCACGCCCGGAGAAATTCTTTAGCTGGTGAGTCATTGTCCATTCTTCAAGGGATGGCATTTTCATATCGATCACTTCGGGTTGGCTGCCAGGTCCAATCCCCCTTCCGTGAAAATCCCAGCCATTCTGCCCCAGAGCTATCTGGAGTTCAGGCTGCGCAGGAGCGGACATATCAACTGGTTTTCCTGTTGGCTTTCCATCCGGATCAAAAAGCAAAAGCACCGATCCGTAGGGATCAACATGAATTGGCACGCGAACTGTGCTTCCACTCCTTTCAAAATGCTCCAGCGGACGAATATCGCCTGTCCAAGGGTTCCAGAGCTCTGGCGTGCCAATGGCGTGGCACTCAATGATGGTCTGCTTCGCATTATCCCCGGGGTTGCGCAGAAAGAAGATGTCAAGCTTGCCGATGCGCTTCTCGATGAATGGCAATGAGGGGCCCTCGAAATGAAGGTTCGGCGCAACGGATGCGTCCAGAATCTTTGCCACCCCTTTGGCATCCGACGCCACATGTACCCGGCCGTTCGTGAGAACACTCCGGAGCAGATCCGGACCGGGCTTCCCGGACAGTTGGCCGTCCACGACGTTTGGTTCCGTTGTCGGGACGCCACCCATGAACACAATGGGGAGCCCCTGACGGGCGAACGCCACCAACTGGCCGGAAAGTTCGACGGAAAGACTCTCCTGCTGCGGAAGTACCAGCACGCTGAACTTTTCTTCTCCGGGAGAAATCAGTTTGCCGTCCACCACTTTCGATCTCAATATCGTGTAGGCATCGATGTGGTCGAAGTTATATCCAGCATCCATGAGCTGGGTATCAATCTCCGGCTCGGGAGGCGCGGGATCGATCGCATCGTGGGCCAGCAGGCTGCGATAGAGCGCTACTGGCACCGCGGTGGTTCCTGTCTGCGATATGTATTGCAGACGGGTGATGTATTGGTTCAACTGAGGCAGATATGGCCAGAATGGATTCGACTGATTCATGTCGGATGAGAACGGTCCATCGGTCGCGAACGGATGCCAGCCGGGGAACGGCCGGTCCTTATATTCATAGGGATAGCCGTGATAAACAATCTCATTGATCCCAGCTGTTAACAGTTCGTCAGCGAAGCGTTTGATTTTCTCCGGAGTCGTCTGGTATGCCTTACCGAACCAGACAAAGCTTTCGCTCGCTACGATCTTTCGCCCGTACAAATCGGCTCCCGAAGACGCCATTTTGAGAAAGTCATAGCGGCCATTGTCCAGAAGGTCCTCGGTCTCCGGAATGCTGGAAGCGCCATAGACCCTGAGCAAGTCGGTCGGTGATCCGTGTGCCTGCACACGCGATTGGAGATTGTTCGCCGCGGCCCACTGGATGAAGGGTGAATAAAAGTTTTCGATCATGACATCTGAGACTGTCTGCCAATAATCACGCCGAACGCGATCACCGAGTCCCTCGATGTTGTAAAGTGGCACCCTCGCGGCGGTGCCACCGTATGGCACTCCAAAACCTGGGACCTTGAGAATGGGTAAATAAGGGGTCAGATCATATCCACGGCGCTGGCGAAACTCACCGAGAAAATGATCGTTCCAGTATAGGTAGGCTTGGACCTCAAGGCTGTCACAGAAGACGGCCCGCAAGCCATGGCCAAAATACTGGCCGTCATACTGACGGGCCGTGCCCCCGACGCTTTGCGCGTACGCGTCAAATGCTTGCTTGCTCATATGGTCCAGAACAAGCTGCGCCCCTGATCCGGCGCCGCCGACGACTCTTTGCCCGGTTGGCATTTGTTTGAACGCGAATAGTTGCCATGTGCCCGCGGGCACATTCCAGTCCAGCGTGCCATCGGGCAGCATGTGCTCTGTAAGAACTATCGAAGTGCCCAAATCGAGCTGGCCTGTACTCTTCACTACCGGAGCCTGGCCCGGACCTTGATTGGGGAAATACTGTACTGTGTCTCCGCGAACCGCGACCACGGCCACGACCTTCTCTCTTTGCCTGAATTCGTTCAGCCAGCCCGGCGGCAGATTCGCATCCTTCGTGATGCTTGCGTTCAGAAGGGGCATCACTGTCTTCTGGTGAAAGTGAACGGGCCCTTGAATAGTCTGGTGCGCCGACCGCAATTCCAACGAAGACAGTTCAGGAGTAACGACTCTTGCTCCTCCAAAGGGCCAACCCGAGCCAAAGGTGTAGTCCAGCCACATTCCCTTCGCACGCGCCTCATCGAGAGCGGCCTGCACATGGCCAAAGAACGCCGGGGTCAAATAATCGTCAACGCGCTTTCGAGCAGCCTCAGGCATTTTGGGATTGAGCCCGATCTTAAAGGGCTGAATCTCCGCGCCGCCAAAGTTCGCCTGATCGAGCAGATCTACTTCCCGGCGCAACTCTGCATCGTTTACATGGCCGCCCGGCCACCACCAGCGCACCATAGGACGGTAGTCCTTGGCGGGGTTCTGGAACTGCTGGGCAACGGCGGCACCAGTCTGCGCCGATAATGGTGCGCTTGCAACTGCACAGAGCAAGCAGAGTGCGGCGAGTTTCATACTCTGGCTCCTCTTTTCCAGGCGAAGTGGGAACTGAATGATGTGTGGGTCATTCACCGACTGGCTGAGATCGATCAACCCGGTCGTCAGGTTCGGATTGATATCGTTGGGATGGTTGAGGACATTGAAGGCATCCGCGGTGAAACGGAGTATCTTCGTCTCTGTGAACTTGAACGTTTTCATGGGTTCTTATTGGCTTTCAGAGAGAAGTAGCTCCGCTGGTAGAGCCTCCACGGAATTCAGGCAGGCGAACCTGTTGCAAACACATTCCGTATCCGCTGCCGGGTGGATCGTCGCGATAGTTCGTGTGCAGATAGCCGTTGGTGAAGTTCGCCGCGTACATGAGCCATAGACCGCGGCCGTCCGCTGCGATGAATTTCGACGGAATATTCACAAAATAGGCCTGCTCGCCAAAGTTCTTCATGAAAACGACCAGCTTCCACGGCCCTGAGATGCTATCCGACTCCAAAATGTATGTGTTGAAGCGCGAGATAGTGTTGCCGCCGTCCGTGATGCACATTAAGTATCTTTTGAGTGTCGCGTTGTAGGTCATAGTGACGCAGCCTGCACGGTCATCCCACTCCACTAAGGGCTTCAGGTCGGAGAAGCGGCGGCTCCATACGGCGCGCCCGCGGCGGTCATGGCCCGCGAAGAACTCATATTTTGCCGGGTTGTTCATGTTTGCGACCGCCGGCTCCACACGGAACAGATATATCTGGTCCCCCGTGATCCAGCTCAAGTTCGCGGGACGCGGCGTCGGGTCGGTAGCCACGGCGCCGTGCGCGACGAGATAAGCCTTACCGTCCGGGGAATGCTCGAGGTTTTTTCCGAAATCTACGAAATGCGGCGAACCGATCTTTACCGGGCCGCCGGGCTTAGCAGGTTCGTCAAACAAAGGGCGCTGCGGAGTATGCCGCGTATCGGTCCAGGTCCTCCCGAAATCGCCCGAGTGGCGGAATCCGACGAACGGGCCGAGAATATCCCAGTTCAGTCCTTTTGCGGGGTCGCCGTCCGAGTCCATCAGACAATACGTGCCGTAGTGCCAGACTCCGTTGTAGACGAGACTGCCGCAGGGATAGCGGCCACCGTAGGGCGCAGGATTGCCCGGATACACGCCCGCATTGACGATCTTGAGGTCGTGCGGCGAATCACCGAGAATCGTCGCGTAACCGGTCGTTGGATTCTTTCCGAAGGAGCTTGAAATGACCGTGCCCACCTGGCCATCGGTCCACGGCGAGTACAGGTTGCCATCGGAAGCCCAGGACGGATACCAGGTGTCCGCGTCGGCGTAGCGTGCGTGGGCTCCGGTGAACCGGATTCCGGCGAATGCGTTCGAGGGCGGGAACGGGCAGCCGGCTGGCGGCTCGGAGGGCCACGTACGGCCTTGTTGTCCGCGCGCCAGCATGCGCGAGGAAAGCGCGGCCAGCGTTCCGAATGTGAGTTGGCGTCTGCTGATCATGCTAGGCTTCCCGTAAGTTATTATAGCGGGGTCCTGGCGTATACCAGGAACCCGGCGCGCAGGGCGTGGGTACCTCGAGGCCTACCAGGGCTGCTTTAAGAACATCCGGATCAAGTTGTGGTTTGCGAGGCATATGGCGCCCGCGTACAAAAGAACGTGATCTAACCACAACAGAGTAGAAACAAGAGGGCAACGACAGCAGAAATTTCCTCCGCGCCAACACCGAGCAGATGAGACATAACGAGCCTCTGAGATCGCGAGGGAAACGATCGTTACGCAGGTGTATAGTCCTGGAAAAGGTCAAGAGAGCGCGAACCACGCTCAATGTACATTATTGATTCCTCCCAACGCTTCTTGGCTAATACGGAGGGGTGACGCACCTCGACCGGGGTTTCCGGTTCCCACCTAGGTCCTCGACCGTGAAGTCCGTTTCTTTACGGTAGCGGAATCTACGTGTAACTGAGCCGCGACCGTAAGGGAGCGGTAGCAACGCATCACGCGGTCGAGGTACTAGCACTGTAGGGCGTTCTCGCCGGACCGCACGGCCTCAAACATCGCCAGGATGTTTTCGGCGGGGACGTTGGCTTGTATGTTGTGCACCTGCTGGAAGACGAAGCCACCGTCGGGTGTCATCACGGCCAGTTGTTTGCGCACGTGTTCGCCGACTTCGTCTGGTGTGCCGGCCGGGAGAACGCGTTGTGTGTCGCAGCCGCCGCCCCAGAACGTCAGCTCGCTTCCGAATTCCCGCTTCAGGCTCTCGGCATCCATGCCGCGGCAACTGATCTGCACGGGGTTGATCGCATCGAGACCGGCTTCGATCAAATCCGGCAGCAGTTGGCGGACGGCTCCGCAGCAGTGGAGCATCACCTTCGCCCCGGCCAGTTGCTTGGCCCTGTGCCACAGCACGGAGTGTCGCGGCTTGAGGAATTCGCGATACATGCCGGGAGAGAGCAGCGGCGCGTTCTGGCCGCCCAGGTCGTCGCCGAACGAGATGATGTCGATATACGGGCCGACAGCATTGAGGAACCGCTCCAGGTTGGCCAGGTGGATCTCGGTTATTTTGTCGAGAAACGCATGCACCCGCTCGGGCGCCTCGCCCAGCATGGCCATGAAATTGTCCATGCGATACAGAAACTGTCCCATCTCCAGCAGGTTGCCACCGAAGAGTGCCACGATGGCGCGGCTGGACCGTTCACGCAGTTTGCGCGCGCCCGCCCGGAGGCTCTCTGCGTCGGGGGCGCTCGGTCCTGGCGGCGAGGCAATGCTCGTCCACATACACTCCGCCATGGCCTCTGGAATGTGATCGAGATCGTCGTCTTCCAGGAACGGCCAATAGGCTTGGTCGAAGAACGCCGCTCCGCCGGGCTCGCGGGCGAGCAAACGGCCGCTGGCTGAGCGAAGCACCCATTCGCCGTCGATGCGTTCGGGCTTAACCCAACGGGGCATCTGGCACGGAGTTCCGTCCGGCAGTTCCCAGTCCGCCCACCAGGAATCCTCGAGCGCGAAGCCGCGTCCCATCTCGATGGTGTCCACACCCAAGCAATCCAGAACATCCTCATCCACGATGGCAAGTTGCTGGATGGGGTCGTAGACGCGGATCGGATGGGGTGGGAATCCCAGCGCCGCCCGCAGACGGGGATAGGCCATGGCGGCGATTCCGGAAGAGCGATGACCCGAGAAATCGATTGGCACGCGATCAGGAGTCCGATGGTCCATCGCCATGAGGACGCGTTCTCTCGATGTCATATGAATTCTCTCCTTCGCTATAAATTTGCAATGGACATGAGCACGGTCGCGACAGCAAGCAAAGCAAGGCCGGCCAGTAGAACGCGCACCGAGCCTCTCGTGGCCTCGGCCCATTCCCCCATCAGGAGCCCCGATCCATTGGCGGCCAAAATCATGAAGATCTGATACAGGCCCCAGCCGGTGGAGGTCCCCAGTGTGCCAAGAAAACGCGTCGCCACCCCGTAGAGGGCTACAGCGCCCATCCAAAGCAGACCCATCAGGGCACTGTAACCAGTCTCGGGCCAGACGGTACGAAAAGCAGACCAACTGCGATTGCGGGAGAGCAGGTACATGCTGTAACCGGCGTTCGGGATGAATCCTCCGGCCAGCGCTACGGGCCAGACCGCGAAAGGAGCGTTAGCCGGCGCCGCCCCGAGTTGGACAGCCTGCCGCGCGACGTTTTCGCCAAAGGCGAGGGCGAAGTTCACCATGGGCGCGAGCACCCCGCAGAGAACCGCCAGTGCCAGCGCGACTCCATAGCCCGAGACGCGGCGTGCGGCGCCCGAGACTTCGGAGCGTTCCCGCTCGCGCCCGGCATATCCGCACACAGCGACCCCAGCCAGCATCACCGCGGTCCCGGTGAGTAGCAGGCTGCCCTGGGGCGTGGCCAGTAATTCGCGGCGCTGCACCAGCACAGGCACCAGTGTGCCGAACAGGGCACCCAGCCCGACGATGATCGAGAAACCGAGCGCCATGCCGAGATTGACCACGGATATGCCGAAGAGCACTTGGGCGATACCCCAACCTGCGCCGAACAACAAGGGCACCAGCAGGTCATTCAGCGAAACTTGAAAGTAAACCCTCGTCAAGTGCGGAATCGTGACAACCGCGAGCACGCTCGGAATGAGCAGGAGAGACACGAAGCTGAATATCAGCCAGGCGTTTTCCCATTTCCAGTTGCGGACTCCGCGTAGCGGCGTCATGCAGTTGCCGCACATCGCCCCCGCCAATAGAACCAGGAAGATTCCGAAAATCAGATGTGACGGCATGGGCCCTATAAGACATCCACTTCCAGAGTCACCGGGAACATATTCAGGCCGTAGGGATTCTGGGGCTCCTTGTAACGGGTGAAGTCGCCCGCTGCAAAGATCCAGAACTTCCTTCCGTCCTCACTGATGAACTTACTGGGGATGGATGGGTTGTAGAAGCCCTCGGGTTCGAAGTCCTGGCTGTGGAACAGCCTCCAGGGACCCCAGGGCGCCGGCGCGGAGTAAAGCTCCCAGCGGGTTGCTTTCCATCGCCGTTTGGGATCATCGAGGTGGGGATAGTGCCATTGAGGCAGGATGTGCAAATCCAAACCCGCAACATAATGGATACCGGTCATGCTGGCCCGGCCCGGAGAACGGAACACGTATAGGGCATTATCGTGACGGGGCCGCCAGACGGGTTGGTGGTCGCCGGTCCAGTCATGAACGAATTCCCAATCTTCCGGGTCCAGCCGCCCGATAAGGCCGCGTGACACACGCCCCAGCGTCATATAGTTTCCGTTGTTCCAGGTTCCGTCGTTCGAAACGGCATACACATACCGGTCCGCTCCGTCTTTACTGCCCTTGCCGTCCTTCCCGTACTGAACGAAGAAAGGATTACTGAAGACCCGCCCGGGAAACATGGCGTGCCCCAACTTGGGAGTATTGCTCCACGTTTTGCCGTGGTCTGTAGACTTGATGATGCTCGCGTCCCAAGTCTCCTGAATCCAGAAGTGGCGATCGCTGTCTATGCCCATATCTCCTACCCCGTCGTAGTAATGCCGGCTGACCGAGAGGTAGAGAACTCCGTCAACGCAGGCCATCCCGGAGGCTTTCCAGGACGCGTTATCCTCCTTGAGTTCGGCCGCCTTTCCGAACTCGGCCATAGGATTGACGGTCACGCCCTGGATGTTAGGAGGCGGGCCGCCCGAAATCCGGTGAACGGCGAGATTGCTCCACGCGTTGGCCTTATCGAAACCGGCGGTGTCGTCTGCCGAGCAATACAGGTTGTCATCGTCAGCCCACGCCGCTGTCCAGGTGTCCCCGCTGGAATTAGGGACGCGGATCGGCGGCCCGATCTGGGCCTCGACGATCCGCTGCTTCTTAGGCGGTGGCGTCTGGGCGCTTGAGAGACTGCCCGTCAGGGCAGAAGCGATCGCGCTGGCCGCACCAAGCTTCAGGAAATCGCGCCGCGCCGGCAACACTTGCGATTCCGAACGATCGTTATCATATAGAGACATTTCCGCCAGTTCCTCCAGTCTCCTGATCTCGCGGATCTCTGTGGCGCTGTGAAGCAGATGACTCTCTGCTGACCGGCGCCAGTTCCAGACAAGCTATGTCCTGGTAAGTGTATCGCACCAGCGGTGGAGTCGGCCTACTAACAGCCACAGCGCCACCGCCCGATTTCGTCGTTCGAGAGCCACCGGAATTCCGCGATCGCGGCCCCATTTGAAGCGATATGTTGGAGGGCCTATTTCCCACGGTCGTTAAGAATTCCGCGATCGCGACCCCATTGAAGCCCGACGGGCGACGCTACCGATAGTCGCTACTTTCAGCGGAGAAGCGCGGCAAGCTCCGTTCATGGTGGAAAGCCGACCTCTCCGAGGCAGTCTAACGGATCGACCGACGACCGGACGTAAATACGGGTTTGGTGGTCTGTCAGAATTTCGTGCCGCGACTTTGGTGGTCTGTCGTGGTCTGCCGAAGCCCGTAAGTCTACGAAAAAATGCTAGCGCTAACGGGAATCGAACCCGCTCACCTAGCGAGGAAGACGCTGCCTGCCAATGTGCAAACACCGTTGACGCCGCGCTTCAAAATCGAGGGATGGCCTTCGCTAGACCCTCAGCCGCACTCGATTTCATCCATGACCTGCCGCGCCGTCAGCCGCCATTCCAGCACGCGCTCGGCCTTGCTGCCCGCAACCTGCTGCTCGAGCAACCGCGCTTCCAATGTAACCCGTTGCACCGGTGAGGAATACCTGCATGGCTATGGGTTAGGATACGGCGCCCAGCCGGGTTGCCCCGGGGCGGTAGGATCTCCCCTCCCGTTCAACCCCAAAAGGCCCGCCTCCAGCCCCAAAAAGAGGCTATTCGGGCCTGATGGGCTTCAAAACTCACGATTTCCGTATAAGATAGAGAGGCTCAGCATCGGTGTCCGGTCGCGTGGGGGGCGTTTCCGGCCGGGCCGCTGGCAGATCTTAAAGCCGTTATGGGCATCAACATCGGTCTGGATATCGGCGCCATCAGCCTGAAGCTTGCCGCGCTCGGCAAGCCCGAGGATCGCGCCGCCCTCGAATCCGTTTGCACGGCCAAGCCCTCGTTCCGGTTCATGGACTGGGACGCGCCGGGCGGCAAGCGCCTCCCGCTGGTGCTTTCCCAATACCGGCGCATCAGCGGCAGCCCCATCCAGTCGACGTTCGATCTGCTGCAGGAATTCTATGACATCGTCCCGGAGACCAGGATCGAAGGGATGCGCGTAACCGGGTCGGGCAGCCGCACCATCGCCAAAATTCTCGGCATTTACTTCGAGAACGAGTTCAAGGCCATCGCGCGCATGATCGCCGCCTTCTATCCGGAGGTGCGCACGGTCTTCGAGATTGGCGGGGAAAGCTCGAAATACATCCGGCTCGAAACGCAGCCCGATACGGACCAGCCCGGCATCGTCGATTACGACCGCAGCGGCGAGTGCGCGGCCGGGACCGGCTCGTTCCTCGATCAACAGGCGCTGCGGATGGGCTACTCGGTCGAAGAGGTCGGCGGCGTCGTCGCGACTGCGCACTGCGGGGCGCGTATCGCGGGCCGCTGCTCGGTGTTCGCCAAGAGCGACATGATTCACGCGCAGCAGAAAGGCTACACGCCCGCGGACATTCTCCGCGGACTGTGCGATGCCGTCGCGCGCAATTTCAAGAGCAGCATCGTCAAGGGCCGCCCGGTCACCAGGCCGGTCGCGCTCATAGGCGCGGTCTCGCAGAACGCCGGAGTAACGGCCGCGCTCCGCGAAGCCTTCAGCCTCCGGGAGAACGAGCTCGTGGCGCCCGAGCTGTATGCCTGGTGCGGCGCCATCGGCAGCGCGATCCTCGAAGCCGAAGAGCGGAAGAAGCGGTCGCTGCGCGATGTCCACAGGCTGAGCCAGCACGAAACGGAAGAACGCGTCGAGGACACCAGCCCGCTCTCGATGGACGATGTGGTGCTGCTCCGGCATCGCGTCGGCAACTACGCGGCGCCGCCGGACGCGAGACCGATTCCCGCCTACCTCGGCATCGACATCGGCTCGGTCTCGACCAACGTGGTCGCGACCGACGAGCAGGGCGTGGTGATCCAGGACATTTACCTGCGCACCGCCGGGAGACCGATCGAGGCCGTGCAGCAGGGGCTCACCGAGGTGGAGCGCGAGTGGGGATCGCGCCTCGTGATCCAGGGCGTGGGGACGACGGGATCCGGCCGGGAACTGATCGCGGAGCTGGTGGGCGCCGACGTCGTCAACGACGAAATCACGGCGCACAAGACCGGCGCGCTGCACGTATCGAGCACGCTCGGCGGCGAGCCGGTGGATACGATCTTCGAAATCGGCGGGCAGGACTCGAAGTACATTTCGATCGAGAACGGCATCGTGGTCGATTTCGCGATGAACGAGGCCTGCGCGGCGGGCACCGGTTCTTTCCTCGAAGAGCAGGCGGAAAAGCTGGGCATCAGCATCAAGGGCGAATTCGCGAAGCTGGCGCTTTCCTCCGCCGCGCCCACACCGCTCGGCGAGCGCTGCACGGTTTTCATGGAGCGCGACGTCACCGGCTGGCTGCTCAAGGGCGAAGCGGTGCCGGACATCGTCGCGGGCCTGGCTTACTCGATCGCTCTCAACTACCTGAATCGCGTGGTGCGCGGCCGCAAGATCGGCAAGGTGGTCTACTTCCAGGGCGGCACGGCGTACAACGATTCGGTGGCCGCGGCCTTCGCCAAGGTGCTCGGCAAGAAGATCACGGTGCCGCCGTACAACGGCGTGATGGGCGCGATCGGGATGGCCCTCATTGCGCGGCAGTGGCATCAGGCCACCCGCGGGCAATCGAAGTTCCGGGGCTACGACCTCTCGCGGCTCTCGATGGCGACGCGCGACTTCGTCTGCAAGGCCTGCTCGAACCTCTGCGACATCAAGGAATTCACCATCGAAGGGCAGAAGAGCTTCTGGGGCGACAAGTGTTCGGACAAGTTCCGCAAGCCCTCGGCGACGGGGCGCAAGCCGGTCACCGAAGACCTGTTCGCGCTGCGCGAGCGTCTGATCGAGACCATCGCCGGGCATTCGCTCAGCGCCTCGAAATTCGAGCGCGTGCCCGGCAAGCTGTGCGTGGGCCTGCCGCGCGCGATGTCGATCTTCGACCATCTGCCGTTCTGGTACCGCTACTTCCAGCAGCTCGGTATTCAGGCGGCGCTCTCTCCGGCGACGGACCCGCGGATCTCCGCCGATGGCCTCGAGCTGGCGCTGGCGCAGCCCTGCTACCCGGTCCAAGTGGCACACGGCCACGTGGCCGCGCTCCTCGAAATGGGCGTGGACTACGTGCTCCTGCCGAACGTGCTCGACGCGGAGTCCGATCAGAACTCAGGGTGCTCAGCGCACTTCTGTCCGTGGAACCAGACCCTCCCGTTCGTCATCCAGTCCGCGGCGGGAATGGAAGCGCACCGGCACGCGTTCCTGATTCCGCGGCTGCACTTCCAACTGGGCCGCGGGCAGGTCGCGGGCGGTTTGTACGAAGCGATGCACAAGCTGGGCGTGAGCCGCCGGGAGAACGAACGGGCGGTGGACGCCGCCTATGCCGCCCAGCGCGAGTTTCAGTCGCGGCTGCTCGAAGCGGGGCGCCAGGCGCTCGAAGTGCTCGACCAGACGGGCGAGCCGGGCGTGCTGCTCGTAGGCCGCGGATACAACATCTACGATCGCAGCATCAACTGCGATATCCCGCGAAAGCTGCGGCACCGCTATGGCGCCAACGTGATCCCGATCGATTTCCTGGTGACGGGCCGCGAGCCGGTCGGCGACCTGCATCCGAACATGTACTGGGCGTCCGGGCAGAAGATTCTGTCGGCGGCGCGCCTGGCCAGCACGCGGCCGAATCTGCACGTCATCTACCTCTCGAATTTCAAGTGCGGGCCCGACTCCTACATCAAGCACTTCACGCGCGAGGCGGCGGGCGCGCCGCTGCTCGTCTTGCAGTTCGACGGTCACGGCAACGACGCCGGCTACATGACCCGCTGCGAAGCCTATCTCGACAGCAAAGGAATTCTGCGATGCTACAAGTCCGAGCCGCCGATGGCCGCCAGCGCAATCCACTAAAGGGCAAGCGGATCTTCATTCCGCCGATGGCCTACGGCAGCGGCCGGACCTTTGCCGCCGCGTTTCGCGCGCTGGGTCTGGACGCCGACATCACGCCGCCCTCCGACCATCGGACGCGTGAGCTCGGAGCCCGCTACACCTCGGGCGATGAATGCTACCCCGCCAAGGTCACCATCGGCGATTTCATGAAGCTGCTCGAGCAGCCGGGCACAGACCCCGCGCAGGTGGCGCTCTTCATGCCCACCGCGGACGGCCCTTGCCGCTTCGGGCAGTACACGCCCTACCTGCGCAGCATTCTGGCGAAGAACGGCTATCCGCACACCGAAGTCATCGCGCCTTCGAGCAACGATGGCTACGCGGATTTCGGCGACATGGCGAAGCAATTCGTGCGCACCGGCTGGCGCGCGCTGATCGCCGCCGACATTCTGCAAAAGACTCTGCTGCAGCACCGGCCGTACGAGTCGCAGAAGGGCAGCGCGGAAGCGGTGTACGAGGAATGTCTCGACGACGTCGCGGAGACCATCGAGACGGCACCGCTCGAGCCGGGCGTTCAATTGAAGGCCATCCGCGATGCGCTGGCGCGTTCGCGCGAGCGGTTCCATAAACTGGCGGTGAGACGGGACCGCAACACGCCGCTGATCGGAATCGTCGGCGAGATTTTCTGCCGCCTGCACTGCTTCTCCAACGAGGACCTGGTGCGCCGGCTCGAGGAGTACGACGCCGAGGCGTGGATCTCCGATATCACCGAGTGGATCTGGTACACGATTGCGGAGCAATTCCGGAAGCTCGATCTCGGAGGGCGGCGGTACTCGCTCGAAACCGTGAAAGCCTGGGTGCGAAAGAAGGTGCAGCAGCACGATGAGCACGTGCTGCTGGAACCGTTCCGCGGAGACTTCGTGGGCTACGAAGAGCCGACTGTCGAAGAGGTGCTCGAAGCGGCGCGGCCGTACCTGCCCGCCGATGGCGCGATGGGCGAGATGGTCCTGAACGTGGGCAAGGCGATCTGCCTGGCCAAAAAGGGCGCTGACGGAATCATCGACATCAGCCCGTTCACCTGCATGAACGGCATCGTGTGCGAAGCGATCTACCCGCGCATCTCGCGCGACCTCGGCGGCATTCCGATCCGCAATTTCTACTTCGACGGCACCCAGAACGATCTCGACCGCGACCTGGGCGTCTACATGGAGCTCGCCCGCAACTACCAGCGCCGGAAGAAATGGCAGCGTACGTGGCCGGTGGCCAGCCGGGGATAGAGCAGGTCGCAGGTTGAAGGATGGTCAACCGAGCGTTCTGGAAATGATCGCGCTCGTGGAGAACGTGTGATTCAAACTCGCGGGAAAACTGCGAGGTTCAGGTTGACCCGCTACCCCCTGCGTTTGGGTGGAAGTGGTTGGCTGTCGCGTTGGTTAACCAAGCTGCCCAAAAGAGCAACGCGGGTACACCTAAATACACGACTCCGTCATATTGGCTCAAGCGTCTAGTCAAGGTGTATACGAGTAGAGCCGCCAGCGTGAGGCTGGACCCCTGCAGTTGCCATTTCCACGCTAGGATGGACCCTGAGCATGCCAGGACTAGGAGTGCCGGGCCGGACCAGCCGTTCAAGGTGGAGGGTAAATGGGAGATTTAGCTGACAAACATCACTATGAATAGAGCACACACTGCGACGCTTGAGGCGCGTGCAGACCACAGTATCACTCGTGAAAGCATGAGGTGCCTCCTTAGGCTCACTTTGCGCGCCGGACGTCCGGATGTCAAGAGGGTTTGTAATGTCAACGGAGAAACGGGAGAAACGGGTCAGCCTGAACCGAGGAAAAGCGACGGACGTTCCTCGTTGTGCCCGCGACGCGAGTCGTCAGGGTGGAGAGGCAGAGCTGAAGCCCCGCGCGCGCTGAAAGCCCACCCTCCGCGCGGCCCTATTCCGCCGACAACAGCCCCCGGTTGGCCAGGATGCGGCGGACCTTTTTGGGGGAGACGCTCAGCCTCTTCGCGACGCGCGAGACCTTGCGGTCTTCCCGCTCCCAGACCTTCGGGATGATGATGCCGGCGAACTCTTCCGTGATCTGCTGGAAGGTCTTGTCGCCGACCAGGCCCTGCGACCATTCCTGAAGGACTGAATCGATGGAGCCGGAGCGAAGCAGGCGGCTCCTGAGGGTTTCGAGCTTCTCCCAGACATAATCGTGCCCCTCGGAGCGCAGGAGACGTTCGGCCGATTCGCAGCACTTGCGCGCGCCCTCGGTGTCGGCGAAGAAGTCGTTCGAAAGCGTCAGCCCTTCCCAGATGTAGGCCCGCGCCAGCAGGCGCTGGTTCTGCGTGTGGCGAGCATACTCGAGAGCGTCCCGCGCGTGGTCGTGTGCGAGCTGCGCGTGGCGCTGCGGGTCGCCGATCTGCTCCTCCACCCGGGCGTTTTCCACCATGCACTGGAGGATGCGCGCGCGGGCCATGAGAATGTGGTCCTTCTTCTCCTCGCCGAGTTGGAAGGCCGCGCCGGCCTCGGCCGCGGCGCGGTCGAGCTCGCCGCTGTCCAGGTGCAGATAGCCGTAGTTGAGCTTTACGGCTCCGGAGCCGTGGTGCCGCGGATGAAGCTGGTAGATCGCGGCGGCTTCCTCCAGCTCGGACATGGCCTCCTGGCGCAACTGCTCGAAATGCGCGCGCTCCCCGGCGAGCGCGCGGCCGGCGACTCCCGCCTTGTGGCGGCGGGCGGCTTCGCGATCGATCTTCTCGTGCAGGCGGAGCGCGATCAGGCGCTTGACGAACGCCATGTTGACCAGCGCCCTCGCGAGATTGCGGTGGCGCGGGTCGCGCTGCTTGTACTCTTCGATGGCGCGGGCGAAGCGCCGCACGGCTTCTTCGTAGCGGCCCTCGCGGCGCGCGATGCGGCCATAGGCGGACTGGATGTTGCCGCGAAGCACGTAATCGTCGCTCTCGCCGAGGGCCGTCTCGGCTTCCTTGAGGACGCGCGCGGCCTCCGACAACTTGCCCTTCTGGAACATGAGCCAGCTCTCGAGGGCCTGCATGACCGCGGCCATTTGCTGGTAGCCGAGATCGAGCGCGAGCTGTTTGCCGCGCACCGTGTAGCTGAGGGCATCGTCGTAGCGGCCCTGGTTGCGCAGCGAGCGCCCGATCCAGAAGTTGGCGATGGCGACGAGCTCCTGGTCGCGGATTTCGCCGGCCACCGAGAGCACGAACTCGAGGCTCTGGATCGCGGTTTGGTATTCCTCGTCCGCCATGGCGACGATACCCTCGGCCATGCGCAGGTGTACATATTCGGCGAGCGGCAGGGCGGCGCGGTCTTCCTTCGGAAAGCGGCCGAGGAGGTCCCGGATGAGGGAGAGATCGGCGAAGCCGGCATCGACCCACTGGGCGGCGTAGCCGAGAAACGCGGCGGCGTTCTTGCTGGCCGGATCGAGCGATTCGATCAGCGGGCGGCACGCGGCTAGGTGGGCCATGCCGCTGCCGATGCGGCGAAACGCCAGGTCCTCGCGCAGGCGCTCGAGGAGTTCGCCGGGTATTGCGGCCGAGGGCTGAACCGCTGAATCAGCCATGATAGTCGCCTATGCTGGGGTTGACAACACTCCGGTTTTCCAGTGGGGCAGGCAAGCACGCCCGATACCACATGTTCTTGTTGTGGGGCGGACCCCCTGGTCCGCGGCCGACGCCCTCGTCGGCCTGGGCGCGGCGCCGATGCGCTTGATCCATCAGTGATAAAGCGGGTCCAGGGGGACCCGCGCGGACCAGGGGGTCCGCCCCACAACGGTTGTTGAGCCTTCTCCGCATACTGTCTATGCTGCGCCGCGCTTCCTGGCGGCGCGCTTCTGCGGGCGGCCGGCCGCGGCCGCAACCTGATGGATGGTCGCGGCGGCCTCGGGCGGTTTGCGGCCCGCTTCGGCGAGACTGCGCTGCAACGCTTCCATGAGGTCCACCACCGGCGCAAGCTTTTGCGGCCTGGCGGGGCTCACCGGCTTGCCCGCGCGCTTGGACTCGATGAGCTCGAGCACCTTCTTCTGATACTCGTCGTGGAACTTGCCGGGCTCGAATGGCGCGGCGAGATTTTCGACCAGGCGCTGGGCGAGCTCCACCTCCTGCGGGCGGATTTCCATCTGGCCTGGCTGGCCGTACTCGGCCACCTGGTGCAGCTCGTTCGGGTAATAGACGGTGTGCAGCGTCAGGCCGTTGTCGCGCGGCCGGACCAGGACCACGTACTCGTGCTGATGCATGGCCACCTTGGCGAGCGCCGCGTAGTTGGCCTGCTGGAGCGTGCGGACCAGGAGGTCGTAAGCCTTGCGCCCGGGCTCCTCGGGGACGGCGTAGTAAGAGGTGTCGAAGTAGATCGGGTCGACTTCGTCGAGCCGGACGAACTGGAGGATCTCCATGTTGTGCTCGGAGGGCGGGGCGATCTTTTCCAGCTCCTCGGAGTCCACTTCAATGAAGGAGTCCTGAGCCTCTTCGTAACCCTTGACAATTTCATTGCGCTCGACGACGCGCTCGCAATGCGGACAGAAGAGCTGCTGGCGAATGCGCGTGCCGCAGACTTTGTGTACTTGATGGAAGCTGACATGTTCGCGCCGCGCGGCGGCATACAGCCGGATCGGCACGGAGATGAGCCCAAAGGTGAGATAGCCCTTCCAAACGGTGGCAGCCATAACGCCGCTCCCCTCCTCTTGCGTCCCCAGTGGAGGCTACTGGCATATTACCGTAAGCCAAGGTATTCAGGCAAGATAGATGTGAATCTGGAGGATCCGTCGACGCGGCCCGTAAGGAAAATCGAGAGACGATCGGAATCGCGCCGAGGGAGTGCGGAGCTCGTAGACGCCTAGGCGGGGTAAACCCCGCGCGGGTAAGCTTCATCCTCCGGCGATCCACTATGATAAGACGTACGGAGGATTTTGATGCGACTTGGAATAGGCGTTTTTCTGATGGCTGCCGTGTCGTTATCCGCGCAGCAATATTCGGTGCTGGTTTTTTCGAAGACCACGGGCTTCCGGCACAGTTCCATACCGAACGGCATCGCGGCGATCCAGCAGCTTGGCGCCAAGAACGGCTTCAGCGTCACGGCTACCGAGGACTCGAGCCTGTTTACGGCAGCCAACCTCGCCAAGTACAAGGTCGTCGTCTTTCTGAGTACGACCGGAGACATACTGGATGCCGATCAGAAGGCCGCCTTCGAGAGCTATATCCACAAGGGCGGCGGCTTCGCCGGCGTTCACGCGGCCACCGACACGGAGTACAAATGGCCGTTTTATGGCAAGCTCGTGGGCGCGTATTTTCTGAGCCACCCGAAGATTCAGACGGCCACCGTCGATGTGACCGACCGCACCCATCCCTCGACGGCGGCTTTGCCCGCGACCCTCACGCGCACTGATGAGTGGTACAACTTCCGCGTGAACCCGCGCGGCCAGGTACACGTCCTGGCCGTGGTGGATGAGAAGAGCTATACCGGCGGCACCATGGGCGACCATCCCGTGGCCTGGTGCCACGAATTCGAGGGCGGGCGAGCATGGTACACCGCCATGGGCCACACCGAGGAAAGCTACGCCGAGCCGTTGTTCCTCGACCATCTGCTGGGCGGAATCCGTTCCGCCGCCGGCGTCGTACCGGCGAATTGCACGGTTTCCAAACCTTAAGATATCCTGGTCTGAAAGGCGGCCGGTTTTTCTTTGGCACCTGGAGTGCTAAAGTCCTTCTCGCAGGCTACTGCAATACGCTATGGCAAAAGGCAACGTCACCATCAATGTGGAGCGCTGTAAGGGCTGTGCATTCTGTGTCGAGTTCTGCCCGACCAAGGTTTTGGCCCTTTCGTCCGCGTTCAATTCCAAAGGCTACCATCCGCCGCACGTGGTAGATCCCGAGAAATGCAGCGGTTGCGATCTGTGCGGGATGTACTGCCCGGACTTCGCCATCTACGGCTGGAAGGCGGCCGCGGCGCGCCCGGAGGCGGCTGTTCATGCAGGCTGATCCGCGCGGAGTGCTCACCGGCACCCACTTTCTGGATGGCGACCAGGCGTGCTGCGAAGGGGCTTTAGCCGCGGGTGCGCGATTTGCCGCAGGTTACCCCATTACTCCCTCGACGGAAGTGGTGGAGCGGTTCGCGTGGCGCATCCCCACCGTCGGCGGCACGTTCATCCAGATGGAGGACGAATTGGCGGCCTCGATCACGATTCTGGGCGCGGTTTGGGGCGGAGCCAAGGCGTTTACGGTGACCTCTGGCCCGGGATTTTCGCTGATGATGGAGCACATCGGCTACGCGGTGATGACCGAGACGCCGTGCGTATTTGTGAACGTCCAGCGCGGCGGGCCTTCCACCGGCTTGCCCACGCTGCCCGCGCAATCCGACATGATGCAGGCCCGCTGGGGATCGCACGGCGACTACGAGATCATCGCGCTGTGCCCCAACTCGCCGCAGGAATGCTTCGACCTTACGATCCGGGCGTTCAACCTGTCGGAGCAATACCGCACCCCGGTGATGTTCATGATGGACGAGTGCGTGGGCCACATGACGGAAAAGGTCGTCATTCCGCCGGCCGGAGAACTGGAGGTTTACCCGCGGCGGCACACGCGCCGGACGCCGGCCCAATACAAGGCTTTCGAGCCCGACGAGGACCTGGTGCCCGCCATGGCGCACGCGGGCGAAGGGTACCGCTTCCACATGACGGGCCTGACGCATGACGAGCGCGGCTACCCGTCGATGACGGCCCAGACGCACGATAAACTGGTGCGCCGCTTGCAGCAGAAAGTGCTCGCCGCCGAGAGCCGGCTGACGTTCGTCGACGAGGCGGGCCTCGAGGACGCAGAGGTGGTCGTGGTTTCCTACGGCATCACCTCGCGAGTGGCCGAGCGCGCCATCGGCATGGCCCGGAAGAAAGGCATAAAGGCGGGCCGATTGAGACTAATCGGCGTGTGGCCGTTTCCGGATGCGCACCTGCGGGAGATCGCCCAGTGCGGAGTGAAGGCGTTCGTCGTGCCCGAAATCAACCTGGGGCAGATCTCGCGCGAGGTCGCGCGGGCGACCGGTGAATTTACGAAAACCATCGCGGTTACTCACGCGGGCGGCGGCGTGCACCGTCCCGAGCAGATTCTCGACGCCATTGTGGAGGCAGCGAAATGACAACGCTTGCGGCGCCCCCGGTGAATCCGGTCGAGCCATTCCTGCGGACGGAAAGAATTCCGCATATCTGGTGCCCCGGCTGCGGAATCGGGACCACGGTGAACTGCTTCGCGCGGGCGCTGCTCGAATCGAAGCGGAACCTGGATCGCGTGGCGGTGGTCTCGGGCATCGGCTGCACGGGGCGCGTGGCGGGCTATGTCCGGCTGGACTCGTTTCACACGACGCACGGGCGCGCGATTCCGTTCGCCACGGGCCTGAAGCTGGCGAACCCGTCCCTCGACGTGGTGGTGTACTCGGGCGACGGCGACCTGTCGGCGATCGGCGGCAATCACCTCATTCACGCCGCGCGGCGCAACATGGACATCAAGGTCATTTGCGTGAATAACCTGATCTACGCGATGACCGGCGGGCAGACCGCGCCCACGACGCCCCCAACCGCGATCACCACGACCGCGCCGTATGGCGCCTACGAGCCGTTGTTCAATCTGGCGGGTTTGGCGGCGGCCGCGGGGGCTTCCTACGTGGCGCGCTGGACCACGTTCCACGTCCGTCAACTGACGAAATCCATGGCGGAGGTGTTCAACCGCCGCGGATTCTGTTTCATCGAAGTGCTTTCGCCCTGCCCGACGCTGTACCAGCGGCGCAACAAGATGGGCGATGGCCTGGACGCGATGAAGTATTACCGGGAAGCCAGCAAGATCAAGCACGGCGCCTTGGCGAACGAGGCTGCGATTACGAAAGACGGCGAGATCATCGTCGGCAAATTCGTCGATCTCCAGCGGCCGGATTACATCGAATTGATGCGCAACCAGCTCTCGACGCAACTGGGCGAGCGCTACGCGGAGGCGGACGACCTGGTATGCGCCTGACTGAGATCCGTATTGGAGGTTTTGGCGGACAGGGCGTGATCCTGTCGGCGATGGTGATTGGGAAAGCCGCGGCCATCCACGAGGGCGGCTACGCGACCTTGACCCAGAGTTTCGGGCCCGAGGCTCGCGGCGGCGCCGCGGGCGCGCAGGTGATCCTGTCGGACGAGCCGGTGTTGTATCCCTACGTCACGCGCCCGGATATTCTCGTCGTCATGTCGCAGGAGGCGTATACCAAATTCACCCCGGACCTGAAGGAGAACGGGATTCTCATTGTCGAGGAAGACCTGGTGCGGATCTCCGGCATCAGGGCCGGTGAACGCGTCTACGGAGTGCCCGCGACGCGCATTGCCGAGGAACTCGGGAAGCGCATGGTGCTGAACATCGTGATGATGGGATTTTTCGCGGCGGTCACCAAAGTGCTCTCGCCCGATTCGTTGCGCAAGGCGGTGGCGGATTCGGTGCCGCCCGCCACGCGGGAACTGAATCTGCGGGCGTTCGACCGGGGATTCGAGTTCGGTCTCGCCAAGGTGAGCGAACTCGCCCGGGAAGACGAGGAGCCCGTTCCCTCGCTCGAAGACGAATAGGTCAGGCGGCGGCGACTCGCCGAGCGAACGTCACGATCGCCGGATTCACCAGGCGGTCGAAATCGCGGAAGCGCATGTGAATGACGTCACGGTGCGTTCCCGCATTGAAGGCAATGGTCTCCTGGCCCGCGAGCCGGCCGTCCACGTAAACGGGCAGCTCGAACAGATTCCCGAAGGGCGGCATGGCGCCCAGCTCGCAGGCGGGGAAAAGCCCGGACAACTCCGCTTCGGTCGCAAGGCGCAGGCGCGCGAGGCCGAGGTCCTGCCGCAATTGCTCGAGGTCCACCACGCTATCGGCGGTCAGCACCGCCATTCCATAGCCGTTCTCGCTGAGAAAGATCACCGTCTTGGCGATTTCGCGGACCGGGACGTGCTCCGAAGAGGCCACTTCCCGGGCTGTGTACGCCAACGGATGAACCGTATGGGTGTACTCTGTTTTGTTCCGATCCAGGAACTCCCGCAGCTTGGTAAGAATGGGCACGATCGTCTCCTTTCCGAAGCAATCGCCTTCGCTCCGGTCCCTGGAGAACCGCGGAGGGCGCGGCGGGACGCTGGCCGGCGAGTGCTCCCGTCCGGGAGGAAGTCCAACCTGAATTTACTGCAAAAGGGGTGCGGGCGCAATGGGGCCGCGGGTAGTTTCTGAAAAGTAGGTTGAGCATTGATGAGAAAACAGCCGTGGCTTGCTTTCCATCCAATCCGGCCGCGCGACGGACGTGTGCCATCGAACTGTTGGGGTGGATGCCGCGTTATAATTGGGGCGGAGGGATGATAGGTGCTCAACGAATTCCAGACCACGCGGGTTTGGGAGAACATGCTGGCGGCAGAAGCACGCTCTCTCTACTTTGGCGATCTGGCGACTCGTTACACGCGCCGCAAACAGTGGATCACCGGAGCGTCTTTCTTCCTGTCGTCCGGCGCCGCTGCCACCATTGTCGCCAAATCCCCGCAGTGGGTCCCTTTGGTACTGGCGCTGGTATCGGCTATAGCCACCGCGTATGCCATGGCCGTGAACCTGGATAGACGCATAGCGACCATGGCGCAACTGCATTCAGCGTGGAACCAGATCGCAAACGAATACGATCGCCTCTGGAACCATGTGAACGACGAGGACGCCGAAGCCCAGCTAGAGAAGATCATGGAGAAGGAGAAGGAGCCTTCGGAGCTAGCCACTACGGATGCACCCAACGATCAGAAACTTCTTGGGCAGTGGCAGGATCGTGTCTTCAGTCTTTACCATCTGACGAGTCAGCATGGCTAGAGAGGAGCGCTTTGGAAAGAGCTGGCCTCCTATGCCAAAGCCTGCACCGCCTCCGCCGCCACCCCCAAAGCCTCAGCCCCCGCCGCCTCCGCCCCCAAAGCCCAAGCCCTAATGGCTCAGGCCAATAGCCGCACTTCCCGATTCCGCGGAAACCGAGGATCGGTTGCCTATTGAACCGTCACCGGCGCTTCCGGGCTGCAGGCCTCGGCGATGCCGGAAATGGCGGTCGCGCAGAGCGTTACCGTGGTGGTCATCGGCGGCCAGCCCTGGGGGACGACTAAATTGACCTGCTGCACTCCAATGAGGCCCGGGGCCGGTCCGACGTAATCCGGATCGGTGATCCACACATCGTTGATCTTGGCGGTGATCTTTCCAACATTGGCCGGCGGAAGGCCGGTGGCCAGCACCTGGATCACGCTGCCGGCGGCGGCCGGGTTCGTGGCGCTGTTGACGGAGTTGTCCTGATTCAAAATCCCGTTGGCGAAAATGCCGGGCGACATCGGAGTCAGCCGTACCGTCTGAGGCTGGCTGCTCAGGCCATCGACGGTGACTATCATCTGGGCCATGGAAAGGTCGAGAAGCGCCGGGGGGACTTCGAGATTGATCTGGGTAGCGCTGTTGTAAAGCAAAGTGGCCGCGATCCCGTTGAAAGTGACCGAGACGGAGTCGCCCGCCAGTCGCGCTCCGAAAAGCGTGGCGAGCGAGCCCGGCACCATCCAGCCTGACGCAAACGTGGCGGCCTGCACCACGGAATTCACCTGGGGCGCCGCCGGGTTGAGGGGCGGCGTACTGGTGACGGTGAGGGTCAGGGGCAGATTCTGCATGCCCGCCGGGCCGGCGTCGATGGTGAGAGTGGCCGTGTAGACGCCCGGCGCCAGGTTCTTCGGCATGACCAGCACATTCAGCATGCCCGATCCGCCGGGGTGAGGCACGCCGTAGGTCAGGGTCGCCCAATTCGATCCGCTCAGGTAGGTTACCGAAGCGGCCCACGCGAGCACGCCGCCGCCGCCGTTCGCCACGCTGATCCAGTTGCTGACGTTGGGGCCGCCGGTTTGGGCGGTGAGATTGAGAGACGGAGCCGTCACAACCAGGCTCGGGAACGCGGCGCAGTCGCCGAGCAGCGAACAGTCGGGCGGAGGTTCGACCGCCACGAACCGGGGAATGGGGTCAACGGCCGTGGCGACGTCAACTGTCGAGACGGGCCCGAAGGTCACGCTTTGGGAAGGGTTGCTGATTGCGCCGCCGGTCGGCGGCAGGCCGAGCCAGGTGGGGATCTCGGCGTTCTCGCTCATGGCGTCGTTGGCGTCGGCTACCGCGTAGACCGCAATACCGCCGCCATTGGTTAGCGGCACCCCGGTCGCACCGTTCAACACCGCGGGCCCGGAGCCGGGAGCGCCGGGCGTGTAAAGAGGCGTGCCGCCAGCGCCATTGGCGTCGGTGCCGATGACACGAACCAGCAGCAACGTTCCGTTCGCGGTTCCGGGTGTGTAGATGCCCGAAAGAGAACTGCCGCCGATCAGTGGGGTGGAGGTCGGCTGGGTGGCGTCGGAACCCGCGATGGCGTCCGGAACAAAGAGGCTCGCGGAGGCGGGGAAGCCGCTATAGGTCAGGACAAATCTCGTGCCCGGACTGAATGCGCCAGGGAAGCCTTCCGTCACACGAGTGGACGACAAGGCGGTTCCGGTTGCAAACAGGTTGGTCACATTGATGGTTTCCGGCAAGGGCGAGCCGTAGCAGTTGACGAATTCCGTCTGCGCGCCGGCGAACAGGCCCCGAAAAGGCACGCCGACGGTCACCATGGATTGGTCGAGCAGGAGGGCGGTGGTGGCGCTGGTCCAACTCAGGCTGGCTACAATCGGTTGGTTGCCGCCGACCCCGAGATCGGCGACGGCTGCGCGCAGGTTCGAGATGATCAGGCTGGCGGTCCCGGTCGAGGAAAGCGTGAAATTAATGCCGTCGAATCCAACCGTGTTCGGCGTTCCCAGCGTCGGCGTGGCGCCCGCGGAGCCGGTCGTGGAATCCGTCTGGACGGTCAGCACCGCATCGACGACATTTCCCGGCGAAAGGCGGTTGGTAACGTTGACGGGCAGGCTGACGGTCAGAGACCCCGTGACCGCGCCGTTCGGCGTGCCGCCGCTGCAGTTGAAAACGATGTCACCGAGCTGCTCGGCCAAGCCCTCCGAGCGAACCACGGCGGAGACGACGGTAACCGCGCAGGTCAGCGAGGACGCCGCGCTCGCCGCGGCCAAGGCCGGCGCGAGAATTGCGCATACAAACAGGTTCCCAAGTTTCACAACGTGCCTCTCTTGCCGATCGCTCAGCCGCCTGAACCCGAAGCGCTGGGCATGCACAGGGCGCTGGGACCGGCATGGGCGCGGGCGCAAAAGCGAGTTTTGAGAAAATTATGACACCAATACGGCGGTTCCTCAAACATTTAATGGCAGCCGTGGCGGCGCTCCGCGCGAGGCGGTGCTTTCGGGGGCTTGTACCGCGCGGGCGATTTCGCGCGTCCAGCTAGATAGGGTTTATCATGAAGAGGTTGCACGGGAAATTTCATCTATCGGGAAGGCTTCCGGCCGGAATAATGGCTTCGGCCCTGCTTGTACTGGCCGCGCCGGCGGAGTTGAGGCCCGCCCGCGGGCTATACAATCGCACCGAGTACGGCGCCGCATTGAAGCTGCTGGCCGGCGCGGCCGGGAAGGACGCGGCGGCGTATGCTCTCATGGGGCAGTGCTACTACATGCAGGGCGACCCGAAGCGGGCCGCCGACAGCCTTCAAAGGGCGATCGCTCTCAGCCCCACCGAATCGAATTACTACCTTTGGCTGGGGCGCGCATTCGGCCGCCGCGCTGAGGCCGCGAGTTTCCTGACGGCGCCCGGCTATGCCGGAAAGGCGCGCGACGCTTTCGAGAAGGCCGTTCAACTCGATCCCCGAAACCTGGACGCCCTCAGCGACCTGTTTGAATACTACCTGGAGGCGCCGGGTTTCCTTGGCGGAGGCCTGGACAAGGCGGCGGCCCTTACCAGCCGTATGACGGATCTGAGTCCCTCGGAAGGGTACTGGGCCCAAGCGCGGCTGGCCGAAAAGCGCAAGGAGTTCGGGACGGCCGAGCAGCAATTGCGCCGCGCGGCGGAACTGGCGCCGCGACAGGCCGGACGGTTGATCGACTTGGCCAAGTTCCTGTCTAAAACCGGCCGCTATCAGGAGAGCGACGAGGCTTTCCGGAAGGCGGAGGCGATCGAGCCCGGTTCGCCCAAGCTGATGTTCGCGCGCGCCAGCGCCTATATTCACTCGGGCCGCAATATCGAGGAGGCGAAGCAGCTTCTGAGACGCTACTTGAACGCCTCTCTCACGCCCGACGACCCGCCGCGGCGGGAGGCCGAAGCGCTGCTGCGGCAGGTATCCAGCACATAATGCACCTCGGCGAGGCGCTCTCCTTCAGCGTGAACGCGCTGCGCGCGAACAAGGTGCGGAGTTTTCTCACCGCTCTGGGCCTCGTGATCGGAAACGCTTCGGTCATTCTTGTGGTCACGATCTCCCTTACCAGCCGGGATTACATTCTCGAGCAGATCGAGGGCATTGGCTCCAATATCGTCTACGGGCAAGCCGTCGTCGGGTCGCCGGAGGCCGCCGGGCAGGTTGCGGCCGACTACGTGAAGATGGCGGACGTCGAAGCGATGCGCCGGCAGCTCGGAGACAACATTGTCGCGGCGACCGGAGTGGAGACAAGCTTCGACCGAATGATTATCAACGGCCGCGGACTGGATGTTCAGGTGAACGGCTCCGATCAGGAATATCAGCGCGTGCGCAACCTCGTTGTGCTGGCCGGGAGATTCCTCGATGCCAGCGATGCCGCCTTGCGCCAGAAAGTGGCGCTGGTGACCGAGAAACTGGCAGAGCGGCTCTATGGCGGCCAACAGGCGGCGATCGGCCAAGTGATCAAGATCCACGATCTTCAGTTCACGATCATCGGCACGTTCCGTGAGAAGGTGCAAAGCTTCGGGCTGTCCGAACTGGCGAGTGAAAGCATCCTGATCCCGATCACCGTGATGAGCTATTTCGTGCCGGTGGAGCGCATCGATCCGTTTTACATCCAGGTGAGGCGCGCCGCGGATGTGCCCCTCGTCACGGCCGAGGCCCGCCAGATCCTGGAGAGCCGGCACCGCGCGGGGGCGCGCTACGCGGCGGAGAATCTCACCGCGATTCTCGCCGCGGCCAGGCGGATCTCGCTGGTCCTCACGCTGGTTCTGATTATGGTGTCCGCGATTGCGCTGATTATCTCCGGTATCGGCATCATGAACATCATGCTGGTGACGGTCACTGAGCGCACCCGCGAAATCGGCCTGAGAATGGCGGTCGGCGCGTCGCGCCGGGACATTGTGAGCCAGTTTCTGCTCGAGGCGGTGCTGATCAGCATTTCCGGCGGCTGCGCCGGAATCCTGGTGGGTGTCGCGATTCCGCTGAGCGTGCGCCTCCTGTCGGAGGACATCGTTGTCCCGATCTCGGGCCTGTCGATTGCGATTGCCTTCGCGGTCTCCTGCGTCGTGGGCCTGGTGTTCGGATTGCTTCCCGCGAACCGGGCCGCGCGGCTCAACCCCACCGAGGCGCTACGGTACGAATAGAGGCCGGGTGGGGACGCCCGCCCCAGGGACGGCTAGCTCTTTAACTCGATGACGATCACTTCGAGCGGGCGCTCGCTGAGGTTTTCCGGCAGATGCTCGCCCGCGGGCGAGCGCATCACCTCGCCGCGAGATACCCGATGTTCCTCGGTCCTGCCGTCCGGAAAGGTGAACCGAAACCGGGCGTCGCTCATGAAAATCGCAATGGATTCCGGATGGCCGTGCATCACGGACCGCTCTCCGGCGCCGTAATTGCACCGGAGCACACGCACTTTGTCGTCCTCGAGATCCACCTTGTAGTGCCTTGCATCGACGCGGATCGGATCTTCGTAGGAAACGCGTTTTGGACTCGCCTGCGCCATAGGGGATGCCCCTCCTTTCGAATGAGTCAAGCTTAAACCGGCAGCGGCCCGGATTCAAGCGGAAAGTGCGTCAGCGCGCCCGCTTTAATGCGCCGGTTTTCCCAACAGGCCGGTGACTCTCATCCAGTCGTTCAGCCGAGCGGGCCAGGTCGAAAGCACCGGGTCCTTCTGCGCGAGGCCGACTCCGTGCGGTCCGTGCGCATAGAGGTGCATCTCGGCCGGCACGCCGTTTTTCCGGAGGGCCAGGTAGAACAGGACGCTGTTCTCAACCGGTACGGCCGGGTCATCGGTGGTGTGAAAGAGGAAGGTGGGCGGCGTCGCCGGGGTCACGCGGCGCTCGTTCGAGAGATACTCGATCAACCGCGGATCGGGGTCGCTGCCGAGCAGGTTGTGGAGCGTACCCTCGTGCGTGTACGGGCTGGTCAGTGTAATGACCGGGTACGCCAGAATCGCAAAGTCCGGTCGGCAGCTCTCGCGATCGGCCGGGTCCGCGGCGTTTGCGTCGCCGGAGTCGAAGTGTGTGGCCGCGGTCGAAGCCAAATGGCCGCCGGCGGAAAACCCCCAGACGCCGATGCGGTCCGGCGCGACTCGAAATTCCTCCGCCTCGTGGCGGACCACGCGAATGGCGCGCTGGACGTCTTCCATCTCGACGGGATGGTGGTATTTCGGTCCGAGCCGGTATTTCAACACGAACGCAGCGACGCCGCGCTCGTTCAGCCACCCGGCGATCTGCCGGCCTTCGTGGTCCATCGCGAGCGCGCCGTAGCCTCCACCGGGGCAGACTACGACCGCTGCGCCGTTTGCCTTTTCAGGCGCCGGGAGATAGAGCGCGATGCTGGGTTTATCGGCATCCTCATTGCCCAGCGCGCCGGGCGCTCCGTTCGGCCACAGCAATCGGGTTTCGGGTTGCGCCAGGGCGGCGGCGCAGGTTGTGAGGAGTGCGAGAATGGTCCTGACCATGCGTACCTTCTTACCACAGCGCTCGAGAACCTCGGAGCGCGGCCAATGAGCCAGGAGACTTTGGCGCTGGCCGCGATCTGGTACGCCGCCTTTTTGCTCTCGCTGACTTGCCATGAGGCGGCGCACGCGTTCGCGGCGAAACTGGGCGGCGACCTCACCGCTTACAACGCCGGCCAGGTGAGCTTGAACCCGCTGCCGCACGTCCGGCGGTCGCCCTTCGGAACGGTGGTCATCCCCGCGATCACGTTCTTCGCGAGCGGCTTCATGATGGGCTGGGCCAGCGCGCCTTACGACCCGCGCTGGCGCGAGCGCCATCCGCGGCGCGCCGCGTGGATGGCGCTCGCCGGTCCGGCCGCGAATTTTCTGCTGGTGGCGATCGCCATGCTGGCGATCCGCGCGGGCATCGCCGTGCGCTTCTTCGCGGCGCCGGAGCGCATCACGTTCTCCCAGATGGTCTCGGCTGCAGGTCCCGGCATCGCCGAGGGCGCTGCCACTTTTGTCAGCATCGTCTTTTCGCTGAACCTGCTGCTCGGCGCATTCAACCTGATTCCGGTGCCGCCGCTGGATGGATCGACCGCGATCGGACTCATCCTCAGCGAAAAGGGGGCGCTGCGATTTTCGGGATGGCTCCGCGAGCCGGCGTTCTCCTTCGCCGGCCTGATCGTCGCCTGGCGGCTGTTCGACTACGTTGCCGGTCCGCTATTCCGTATCGGCCTGGCGGCGCTGTACTGGGGTTTCTGAGGGGCGGGCGCCAAGCCTGACTCATGCCGGAGGCTGCCGCTCGTTACCAGCCGACCGGCCTGCCCCGGTTTTGTTCGTCGAGCCACTTCCGGAGCGGCGCGAAGTAGTCGCGGATCGCGGTCGCGTCCATTTCGCGCTGGCCGGTGAGAGCCTCGAGGGCATCCGGCCACGGTTTGCTCTGGCCCATCTCGAGCATGGCGTTCAGGCGGCGGCCGGCTTCCTGGTTGCCGTAAACCGAACAGCGGTGCAATGGCTCCTTGCAGCCCGCGATTTGCGACAAGGCGCGGTGAAATTGAAACTGCAGAATGTCGGCGAGGAAGTAGCGCGTGTACGGAACGTTGGCCGGCACGTGATACTTGGCGCCGGGGTCGAAATCCGCTTCGGTGCGCGGCACTGGCGCGCCGATGCCCTGATATTTGCGCCGCAGCTCCCACCAGGCCTGGTTGTATTTTTCCGGCGGAATCTCGCCCGAAAAGACCTTCCAGCGCCATTGATCGATGAGCAGACCGAAGGGCAGGAAGGCCAGCTTATCGAGCGCGCGGGAAAGCAGCAGACCGATGTCTTTCGAGGCATCCGGCGCTTCCTTGAGGAAGCCGAGCTTCACCAGGTACTCGGGGGTGACCGAAAGGGCGATGGTGTCGCCGATGGCCTCGTGAAAGCCGTCGTTGGCGCTGTCGCGGAACAGGAACGGCTGCGCGTCGTAGGCTCGCTGGTAGAAGTTGTGGCCGAGCTCGTGGTGGATGGTGGTGAAATCCTCGGCGGTGATATCGATGCACATCTTGAGCCGCACGTCTTCGACGCTGTCGACGTCCCACGCGCTGGCGTGGCAGACCACATCGCGGTCGCGCGGCTTGACGAACAGCGAGCGCTCCCAGAACGTTTTCGGCAGCGGCGCAAAACCGAGCGAGGTGAAAAAGCCCTCGCCGTAGCGCACCATCCCGAGGTAATCCACGTTGCGGGATTTCAGAATTTGCGTAAGGTCGTAGCCGGGATCGGCGTCCTTCGGAGCGACCAGCGGGTAGATGTTGTCCCAGGTCTGCGCCCACATGTTTCCGAGCAGGTGCGCCGGAATGGGGCCATTGGCCGGCACCACGTCGCCGTACTTTTCGCGCAGCTTCCAGCGCACGTAGGCGTGCAGCGAGAGATAGAGCGGCTTCACCTGCTCCCACAGGCGGTCCAGCTCCTTCACGAAGGCTTCGGGCGGCATGTCGTACTTCGCGCGCCACATCGCGCCCATGTCGCCGAAACCCAGCTCGCGGGCGCCTTGGTTGCCAAGCTGGACGTAGCGCGTGAACTCGTCCCGCATGGGCGGCGCGATGGCGTGCCAGCCGCGCCAGACATCGAGCAACCGATTGGGATCGCGGCTGGTGGCCATGATGCGCGTGATCTCTTCGAGGTCGAGGCACTTCGAGGGATCGCCCGCGGGACAATACTTGCCCTTGCCGTAGGCGCCTTCCATGGCGGCCGCGATCCGGGTCAGCTCCGCGCTCTTCTTCGGATCGGCCGGCGTGGCGAGCGTGAGCGACACCTTGAGCAGCTTGAATTTGCGGGCCAGCTCGGGCGGCAGGTCCAGCTTGTCGAAGCGCGTGGCGCGCTTGGCAAAGGCCACGGTTGCGGCGATGGTGCGTTCGTCGGCGCCGGCGGCTACGGCCTCGGTGTCATCGGTGATGTAGGTGGACTGGATCCACTCGGCGCGGTTCGAATAGGTCGACAGGTCGAGCAGCGTGCGCTCCACTTCATCCATGAAGGCTTTCGCTTCGGCGAGGGTGGGTTGTTTCCGCGGCGCCGCGCCCGGCGCGAAGACTGCGGAGAGCGCGACTACGGCAACGGTGCGGAGTCTCATAGATCCAACCTAGCCCTGATAGGTGCCCACGACGATGACCGCGATCGGAAGGTCGCCGGCCTTGGAGTAGAGGACCCAGTCGTCGCCCTCCTGTTTCAGCGAGGTTGGCTCGGCGGAGTCGGGCTTCCAGGTATTCAGAACCGCGGGATGGCGGGTACCGGAGGCCTTGCGGCTCATGTCCATAAGCTGGTCGAATTTCGGCGTGGCGCTGAGATCGGTGTCCTCGATTGCGCGCGAGAGGATCAGAAAATCGCGGGTCGGAGCCACGCCCTGGTGCGCGCCGTCGACCGGATAGAAACCCAGGCGCAGCGTGTACACGCCGGGCTGGAGGGTCTGGCCTCGCCGGTCGGTGGCCTTGCTGGAGAAACGGATTACGCCGAGCAAGGTTCCCTGCGCAATGCCGGTAAACGAGACGTTCTGCTCGCCATTCGGCGTGCTGGGAACACTCGTGCGGAACCACACTTCGCAAACCGGGCCCTTCGGTCCAACGACCTTCGCGCCATCCCGCTGGAGCGCGTCCCGTATGGAAGGCAACAGGTCGGAAGGCGGCGCGCCCGCGGACTCCAGCTTGTATTGGCCAAACCCGCAGACGGTGAACAGGGAAAGCGACAGCAACAGTTTCCTCATCTCAGCTCCTCTTTCCTATTTCACCCTAGAATGGCGAAAGTTGCTCGGGGCCGCCTGCCCCGGGCCCGGTTTGTGCGCCGGACTGCCTAGCGGTTATCCTGCATCTGATATCCCGCCATGTCGAAAGTACGCCAGCGTGGACGCCGGGGGCCGGCTAAGGGCCCTAAGCCAGGCGATGCCGGAATCCGGCGAGCGGCCGGCCCGCGGCTTTTGGGAGTGCCTGCATCGGTCCTGATTGCCGGTCTGCTGGCGCTGGCTGTTGCGATGGCCTTCTGGCAGGTCTGCGAGGCCGGTTTCCTTAATTTGGACGACGCCGGCTACGTGACGGCGAACTCCGATGTTCAGCACGGCCTGACCCGGGACGGCGTGATCCGGGCCTTCACATCCGCCCACTCCCCTTACTGGCATCCCGTGACGTGGCTTTCGCACATGCTCGACGTCCAGATGTACGGGATGAACCCCGCCGGCCACCACCTGACGAACCTGGTTCTGCACCTTGCCAACACGCTTCTACTCTTTTGGGTGCTGCTTCTGCTGACCGGGGGGCTCTGGCGGAGTGCTTTGGTGGCAGCGCTGTTCGGCCTGCATCCGTTGCACGTCGAGTCCGTTGCCTGGATCGCCGAGCGGAAGGATGTTCTCAGCACTTTTTTCTGGATGTTGACGATGCTCGCCTATGCCCGCTATGCGAAGAGTCCCCGGCTCTCCAGGTATATCGGCGTGCCCCTTCTGTTCGCCGTGGGCCTGATGTCCAAGCCGATGCTGGTCACGCTGCCCTTCGCGCTTCTGCTCCTGGACTACTGGCCGCTCCGCCGGTTTGGATATAAGACTGGCCGGGAGGAAGGCCGTTCGCGGAGCTGGCTGCCGGTCTATGAGAAGATTCCGCTTTTTCTATTGTCGGCCACTTCCAGCGTGGTTACCTACCTGGTGCAGCAGAGAATCGGCGCGATGGCCACCACCGAATGGCTACCGTTCGGAATGCGCGCGGCGAATGCGCTGGTTGCCTACGTTGCCTATATCGCAAAGATGCTCTGGCCAAAGGACCTGGCCATCTTCTACCCGTATCCTGGCAGCCTGCCGGCGTGGAAGGTTGCCGGCGCGGCCCTGGTGCTGTTGCTCCTGACGGCGATGGCCATCCGGACCGCCCGCTCCAGGCCGTATCTCGCCGTCGGCTGGTTCTGGTATCTGGGCACGCTGGTCCCGGCAATCGGTTTCGTGCAGGTGGGTATGCAGGCCATGGCCGACCGATTCACATACGTTCCTCTGATCGGCCTGTTCATCATGATTGCCTGGGGTATTCCCGAGCGGCCGCGGTGGATTGCCGCGGCGGCTGGAATCGCCGTTGCCGTGCTGATGGTGCGAACGTCGGTCGAGACCGGTTACTGGCGCGATAACGTGACGATCTTCAGCCGGGCACTGGCCTGCACCGAGGACAACTACATTGCCCACAACAATCTTGGCATCGCGCTGGTCGGCCAGGGCAAGCTGGGCGAGGCCATGGAGCACTACCGCGCGGCGCTCGCGATCGCGGAGCGGCTGGCGCAGGCGCAGCCGGATCGGGCCGACTACCAGAGCGACCTCTCGGATTCGTACGTGCGAGTCGGCGACCTGTACAGCACCCTGGGCCAGGGGGAGCAGGCGCGTGAGTACTTCGGGAAGGCGCTCGCAATCCGAGAGCGGCTGGCGCAGGCGGAGCCGGATCGGGCCGACTCCCAGCGCGACCTCTCGGTTTCGTACGAGCGAGCCGGCGACCTGTACCTCGCCCTGGGCCAGGGGGAGCAGGCGCGTGAGTACTTCAGGAAGGCGCTCGCGATCGCGGAGCGGCTGGCGCAGGCGGCGCCGGATCAGGCCGACTACCAGCGCAACCTGTCGGTTTCGTACAACGAGGCCGGCGACCTGTACCTCGCCCAGGGCCAGGGGGAGCAGGCGCGTGAGTACTTCAGGAAGGCGCTCGCGATCGCGGAGCGGCTGGCGCAGGCGGAGCCGGATCGGGCCGACTACCAGAGCGACCTCTCGGTTTCGTACAACAAGGTCGGCGACCTGTATCTCGCCCTGGGCCAGGGGGAGCAGGCGCGTGAGCACTTCAGGAAGGCGCTCGCGATCGCGGAGCGGCTGGCGCAGGCGCAGCCGGATCGGGCCGACTACCAGCGCGACCTCTCGGTTTCGTACAACAAGGCTGGCGACCTGTACCTCGCCCTGGGACAGG
>Ga0326727_10005965_pt1 | contig 34028 bp, 28 predicted proteins | sample MB2enrmetagenome_FD_207643 | JGI IMG/M metagenome (GOLD analysis project Ga0326727, IMG submission 207643) | Lab enriched peat soil microbial communities from McLean, Ithaca, NY, United States - MB29MY | ecosystem: Environmental > Terrestrial > Soil > Wetlands > Peat | place: USA: New York...
TGGCGTCCCGTCAAGCGGTCAAAGCGTGGCGTGGCAAGCCGTCGCGAGCAGCGGCATCACCCTGCAAGGTCCGGTTTCGGTCACCACCAACTCCTCCGGCATCGCTGCACAAACGCTCACCGTGGGCCCGCTCGCCGAGGGCCAAACCGCAAGCATCAACGCCTGCCTGAACGGCACCAGCCAATGTGTGGCCTTCACAGCCTTCGGCGCGCGGCCGGAGTACGCGGCGCTTGAAGCCATCTCCGGCACCAGCCAGAGCCTGACCGCATCGGACACACCGAATCAGATCGTGCTGCGCCTTCTAGACATGGACGGCAACCCAATGGCCGGCGGCACGGTGGCGCTTTACGAGGCGCTCTACGCGTGGACGCCACCTTGCTCGCCCAACGTGGTATGCCCGCCGGGAGCGCTGCTGGCGACCCAAGCCTCAATGGGAACCACGGCCGTCGATGGCTCGGTGACCTTCGTGCCCGCCTCGCTGCCCGGTGTGGCTACGAATCTCATGGGCCTCGCCGCCTCGGGAAACACTTCGACGGTGAACGTGTCGATCGAGCAACATCCGTGAAACAGGGACCAAGGGGTCGAAGGAACGAGGGAGCGGGGCTGACGGAGCCTTGTTCTTACTTATTCGAGAAGCATAAAGGCGTTGTAACGGCGAGCACATAGCTTCTTCATGCGGCAGGCGCCACGGCTGGAACCCGGCTCGGCTTCGCGCCCGCTCAGCTTCGCGCCCCTCGGCTCCGCACCCTACAATGAGAACGGAACCCAAAATCCACGAGGAGAACTATGCCGCTTTCAGGAGAAGCCATCCGGCTGATGAACTACATTGACGACGTTGCCGTGACCCTGCGCCGGGTGCTGGCTGCCGCGCCCACGCTATCCGCCGAGGAGCGGGCCATAGTGTCCGAGCATCTGCTCCGCGCGCGACCCAGCGCGGAGGAAGTGGCTGCAGCTCTTGCCGCCAAGTAAGCCCTTGTGACCACCGTTGCCATCATCGGAGCCGGGCCGCTGGGGCGCTGGCTGGCGCTGGGTGCGGCCCGCGCCGGCTTTCGTGTGCTGCTTGAGGACGTGATGCCCGGCAATCTCCAACACGCGCACGAGTCGATCCGCCAGGAGCTCGGCAGACTCGAGTTGAACCCGCAGGCGCTGCCCGCGGTGGCCTTCGTCTCCACCATTGAAGACGCGGTTCGCGAAGCGGATTTGGCGATCGATTGCGTGCCCGACGAGCTGGAATCGAAGCTGGAGATTCTGTGGCTTGTGGACCGCATGGCGCCGCCACGCACCGTGATTGCTACGCCCACTACGAACCTGTCGATTGCGGATCTGGCCAGCTGCACTAACCGGCCAGAAAAATGCATCGCCATCGTCGTGGCGCCCAAGGATCTGACAGCAGGCGCGGGACCCGGCATCACGCTGCGCGCGGCCCCAGCCACAAGCGAGGAAACTGTGGCTCTGGTATGCAATTTCTGGCAGAAGCTTGGATTCAGGCCGGTGGTGGAGCGGAGCGCGTCATCGTGATGTGTTTGTTGTCCCACTCTTGCCGCAAAGAACGCGCCAAGGATGGGGCACGGTAGGTTTGCATAGGGGTGAAAATGGTGGATTGGAGTTCGTAGTATCCCACCTTAACTGATTCGCAAGAAACGCGAATCGGCGAAGGTGGGGCACCCAGATTTTCTTCAGACCACCCAGGCTTTCTTCAGACCACCAGATATTCTTCAGAACGCACAGATTTTCTTCAGACAGCTGCCTCACAGGCGGCAGATCAGCAGTTCGCGCTGGTAGATCATCTCCGGCGGCAGGTGATCATGCACGTCGATGAACAGTTCCTCGTGGCCGAGGATCTCCTTGCGCCATGCGGCGCGGCTCACTTCCTGCATCTTCTCGAACTGCTCCCGCGGGAAGTTGAGCCCTGCCCATTCCACGTCTTCGTAGTAAGGCGTCCAGCCGATGGGCGTCTCACGACCTTGGGCGCGGCCATGCACTCGGTCCACAATCCACTTGAGCACGCGCATGTTTTCGCTGAATCCCGGCCACAGGAACTTGCCGTCGTCGTCCTTGCGGAACCAGTTGACGTGGAAGATGCGCGGTGTCGAACTCAGGTTGCGCTGCATCTTGAGCCAGTGACGGAAGTAGTCGCCCATGTGATAGCCGCAGAAGGGCAGCATGGCCATGGGATCGCGGCGCACCAGTCCCACAGCGCCGGCGGCCGCGGCCGTGGTCTCAGAGCCCATGGTGGCGCCCACGTAAACCCCGGCGCTCCAGTTAAACGCCTGGTAGATGAGCGGCATGGTGGTGGAGCGACGCCCGCCGAATACGAATGCACTGATGGGCACGCCTTCGGGATTCTCCCACTCCGGATCGATCGAAGGGCACTGCGCAGCCGGCGCGGTAAAGCGCCCGTTGGGATGCGCGGCCTTGGCGCCGGTTCGTAGGGCGATTTCGGGAGTCCACAGCTCGCCGCGCCAGTCCAAGCATTTGGCGGGCGACTCGCCGGTCATGCCCTCCCACCACACCCCGCCGTCAGGCGTGAGCGCCACATTGGTAAAAATCGCGTTGCGATTCAACGTGGCCATGGCGTTGGGATTGGTCTTGTCGCTCGTGCCCGGCGCCACGCCGAAGAATCCCGCCTCGGGATTGATGGCGCGCAACTGGCCGTATGCGTCCGGCTTGATCCAAGCGATGTCGTCGCCGACCGTCGTCACCTTCCAGCCCTTGAAGGCCGGCGGTGGAACCATCATGGCAAAATTGGTCTTGCCGCACGCCGAAGGAAACGCTGCCGCCACGTAGGTCTTCTCGCCCTGCGGCGACTCTACGCCCAGGATCAGCATGTGCTCGGCCATCCAGCCTTCGTCGCGCGCAATGTTCGAAGCGATGCGCAGCGAGAAGCACTTCTTGCCCAGCAGCGCATTGCCGCCGTAACCCGAGCCGTAGCTCCAGATCTCGCGCGTCTCAGGGAAGTGCACGATGTACTTGGTGTCGTTGCAGGGCCAGGGCACGTCCTTCTGCCCCGGCGCCAGCGGCGCACCCACCGAATGCATGCAGGGCACCACGCGCTTCTCGCCTTTGTCGATTTCGGCCAGCACCGGCAGGCCAATGCGCGTCATGATGCGCATGTTCACCACCACGTACGGCGAATCGGTGAGCTGCACGCCGATGCGCGACATGGGCGAACCTACCGGCCCCATGCTGAAGGCCAGCACGTACATGGTGCGGCCGCGCATTGCGCCGTTGAACAGCTCCTTGAGCTTTTTGCGCATCGCGAAGGGGTCGATCCAGTTGTTGGTGGGCCCGGCGTTGTCTTTGGAAAGCGAGCAGATGAAGGTGCGGTCTTCGACGCGCGCCACATCGCGCGGGTCAGAGCGCGCATAGAAGCATCCCGGCCAGCGCTTCTGGTTGAGCCGGGTCAGGGTGCCCGACGCCACCATCTCGTCGCACAGCCAGTCGTATTCCTGCTGGCTGCCGTCGACCCAGTGGATCGCTGCCGGCTGCGTGAGGTCGGCCATCTTCTCCACCCACCGGATCAGGTGCTTGTTGGTCGTCAGGGGCTTCGCAGTGCTGATTCTTCCCTGCTTCATACTCGTTCCTCTTCTTCAGACGATGGTGGTCCGGCAGCAGAGTCTATGCGATTTAGGATACACATTCAGCTTTAGCCTGACCGTCACCCTCAAAAACCGGACAGGTTCGCAGCAACCAGGTTTTTACTGGGCTTTTGACTTATTTATACGTGATTGTGCATCGGGCGGCAAGACGGCGGCCTGCCACGGCCCGGGCCCGGGCGCGATTTCCACCACGGATTCTCGATGGCAGCGCAATCCACCTAAGTAGTGTGAGGAGGTTCTAGCGCGTTGATGGGGAGGGAACGTTTTCGCTCGAGTCGCACGCCATCTCTGCGCACTCCCACGTCTCAACCTTCAGCGCGCGGTTCACTTCAGCAAGATATAGGGTCCCTCCACAAGAAGGACACTCGCGAAAAAACGAGCGCGATGCATCAAACTGGCCGCCGGCAAAATCCGAATATCCGTGAGCATAGCGGAAGATGCGTTGACAGTCGCGCCGTTGACACCGGTGGAATGATTGGGTTTCATCCGATGCTGATTCTTCAAGCATGACTCGCCGCATCGGGCAATGGTGAAGATCACACAAAGGGAAGAATCTCGTCTTGGGATGGCTGTTCATGGTTCCTCCCAGGAAGGAAATCCACTTGGCCAATCGCAATGCAGCGAGAAGTTAGGATAGATCCTGCCGGAGATTGCGCCAGGATCACCGATCCGCGGTGGCTTCTGCCAAAGCACGGAAGGAGCGAGGGAGATCTGTGCGATTGAATTCCACTCCGTCGGCAACCAGTTGCCTTGCCTTCTCGGCAAGGGTTGCCCGTTTCGCGAGCAACTTATTCTCGGCCCCCTCGCGGTCGGCTGTCGACGCGAACTGGACAAACTTCTCCAGATAGGCGAGCTTACGATCGTAGAGATCAATTTCCTGATGGAGCGATTTGAGGAAGTATTTGTCGTGCGGTACTTCCTTTTTCTGCGGCACTTCCTTTTTCATGGGGAACTCCTCGGAGAAAGCTGAAACGCTGCGAGTTTGAGCGCGAGAACGGGAACGAACGGGAGAGTCCCGCACGGTACCGCCTTCCTGTGACGACGTCGTGAGCGAGCCCGAATAGGCGCATGTCGCCTGGAGGAATCCGAAAGCCGACCCGTCCCTGAACGCCAAATCCAAGAAATCAGGGGGAGGGCCTTATCCACGCCGCTCGAAAAACGATGTACTAACGGCCCCTGCCGCCGCCAAAGCCGCCACCGCCGCCTCGCCGATTGCCGCCGCCACCACCGCTGGTCTTCCGCGCCTGGAAGCAGTTCTGGCAATACACGGGACGGTCCCCGCGGGGCTCGAATGGAACCGTGGTCTGCTGTCCGCATCCGGCGCAGATCACGCTTGTACCTTGCGATGTACCGCGGCTGTAACCACCACCGCCGCCGCCCTGTTGTTCGTTTTTCTTGGCTTGACGGCACGGTTTGCAGCGCTTCGGCGAGGAATAACCACGCTCGCGGAAGAATTCCTGATCCTCAGCGGTAAACGTGAATGCCTGCCCGCAATCGCTGCACATGAGTTGCTGATCTTCAGCCATATATCCCTTTCGTCCATGCTTCTGGTGTGTAGTGCGTTCGAAAAACCATCGAACTTTGCTGTTTTGCCTCGACCGCTTGCCTTCGCGGCCGACTCATCCGCAGCAAAGTCCGTTGAACTCATTGACCGGTTTCGTGCGATTGCAAAGTCAAATGAATTCCGCCTTGAGATGCCAGACAGGGATGAACTCTGTTTGCGTAGAAGGCAGGGGGTGCAGAGAATTTCCGTGTCATTCGAGTTGCCCGGGAGCCTCAGCATGCAAGGAGCAGCAAAAGCGCTGCCGTCGAGTGCTGGAATCCTCAAGTAAACCGGCGAACACCGGGAAGATGTCGCAGACGACCTCTACCCGGCGATTCATTCAATTAGACAGCCCGGACGTTCTCGGCCTGAAGGCCTTTCGGACCTTTTACGACGTCGAACTCGACCGCCTGGCCTTCCTTGAGCGAGCGGAAGCCCTCACTCTTGATGGCTGAATGATGCACAAACACGTCTTCGCCGTCTGCACGGCTAAGGAAGCCGAATCCCTTCGCATCGTTAAACCATTTTACTGTGCCCTGTTCCATGACTATTCCTTTGTTGCGTGATGTATCGCTGAACTCAAGTGGAATTGTTTGCGAGTTGAGCGGGAAAGCAGAACAGGCAAGAACGCCAAGTCGGATTCGACGACCAGCTTTAAGTATATCACTCCCTGGAAGTAAAACCCTGCTGGTTGAGAACTCCGGCTCAAAGCGGCTATATGCCGATTCACAGGAGTTGCGGGTTTTGGGGTCGCGATTAGGAGAAGAACCACAACAAGCGTATGCTCACTCTAGAGGGGATTCGCAGCACACTCTCTTTCCAGCCCTCCTCATCCTTGTGTCTCCGGCGTGGCACTCGAACAGCACCAGGCCCGGTTCTACGGACCGCACCAAGACGAACCCGGCTCAGCAGCAAACGCACAACTACCGAGAATTGGGGCGCACATGCGATCAAAACTGGTGTATTCGGCTGGACTCAAAATAGAAAACCGCTTTTTGTTGTCCGCCACGGTGATGCGCGCGGTGCGCAAGCTGCACGTCAGCTCCTGCAGGACTGAAGACACGCTCAATCGCGTGTTCACCGATGTGGCGGAAGGCCGCTATATCGACGTGAAAATGCCCGAGATCACACCGCCTCCTGCCATCGACGCGCTGGTGGTGGTTGCTCCGCTAATTTGATCGGCCCGCTTGATCGGCCCGGTTCAGGTCGGCGTTAATCTCGCTTCCCGTCCACAATCCTATTGCAAGCCTTGCAAGTATTTCTGCAACCATGCGACGGAGCGGCTGAGCTCGTCCTGCTGGTGCTCGCGCTTCATAAAGCCGTGTCCCTCCTCGGGATAAAAGACCGAATCCACGGTGCGGCCCTCCGCCTTCAGAATGCTCACCAGCTGTTCAGCCTCTTCGCGGGGAACCCGGATGTCATTATCGCCCTGCAGCACAAGCAGTGGCGCGGTTTCGCTGCGAATATATTTGAGCGGCGAGCTGGCTTCATAAACAGCGCGGTCCTTCACAGGATCGCCCAGCAGGCTCTTCTCGTATTCCTGCAGGACCGGATCTTCGTGTTCCAGCATGGATAGCCAGTTCAGAATGCCGTACTCGTCCACGGCCGCCGACCACACGTCCGGCGTTTTGCCAATCGCCATCAACGTCATGTAGCCACCGTAGGAGCCGCCCCAGATGCCCACGTGCTTGGGGTTGATATACCCCGTGGCTTTCAGGAAATCCACGCCGGCGATCTCGTCTTTCAGGTCAGCGCCGCCCAGGTCCTTGATATTGGCGTTCTGGAAACTCATGCCGTAGCCCGTCGAGCCGCGGACATTGGGCGCGATCACCACAAATCCGCGCGAGGCAAGCAGCTCCGCGCGGCCATTGAACGCGTCCGTCACCTGGCCCGTGGGGCCGCCATGCGGCATCACGACTGCTGCGGCTCTGCCGTCAGGCTTCAGGTTAAGGGGAACCCACACAAACGCCGAAATCAGCATGCCGTCGAAGCTGCGATAAGTGACAAGCTGCGACTTGGGCAACGCGGTGTGCTCGAGCGTTTGGTTTGCGTTGTGCGTGATTTGAGTGAGCCTGTTGTCCGCAGCCAGGCGATACAACTCCTGCGGATGGCTTGAGTCCTCATGCCGGAGCAGCATGGAGCCGTCCGGCAGAAACGGCGTGGGCGCGCCAGCGGGAAGATTGAGGCCCGCCGGTACGCCTCTTTCGGACTCCTGCATCGATTTCAGATCGAGAAAGCGCGTCGAGATGCGTCCATCCGCGTCCTTGAGATACACAACGCTTCCACCATCCGGCGTAAAGGCCACCCCTTCAGCCGACCACTGCGTATCCGTCAGCCAGCGCAGCTTCCTGCTCGCGAGGTCAAAGAGGGCCACATTCTCATAGCCGCCCTTGGCGTTCGAAGTGACGAGCAGCATGCCGCCTTCACGCGAGACGTCAGAGATCGATACCAATTGCTTGCCCGTGTGCTCCAGCAGTTGCTCCATGGCGCCCGTGGCCACGTTCACGCGATAGATTTCGGAATCGTCGATCCCTATCGAACGGGTCGCATAGATGAATTTGCCATCCGGGCTCCATGCGTTTTCGCTCCACGACGCCTTGGGATCGGTCTCGTGTGTCAGCTGGCGAATGGCACCGGTGGGCCAATCCATCACGGCCAGGTTTGTGGACGGCGCGGTCTTCTGTTTGACGCCGATGGCCAGCAGCTTGCCGTCCGGCGAGAACTCGTCCACCGTTTCGCTCACGTCGGGGGTATTCGTCAGGTTGCGCGGATCGCCTCCACCCACCGGCACCACGTAGATGTCGTAATACTCGTTGCCACCGCGGTCCTGGCTGTACACCACTGCGCTGTCGTCTGGCGTGAAGCGGGCACCCATCTGGCGGTCGTTGTTGGTCACAAGCTGGTGCGCAGCCGTGCCGTCCACATTCATGATCCACAGATTCAGCCGGCCGCTGGCATTGCTGGTGTAGACAAGCTTGCGGCCATCGTTCGAGTGCGCCACATCGCCGATACGCGTCGTGGTCAGCAGGGCTTCCACGCGCAGCGGCTCAGTGGCCGCGGCGCTGCCTGAGGTTACGGCGTGCGGATCGGTCGGGACCCGCTGCGCCGGTCCATCGCCGTACGCTGCCATGGATACACAAACAAAAACACTCAATGCAAGGAGCGAGATTCTCATATGCCGACCCTCCGGAAAACGAATGCATCCACTCTAGCATTCCGTGCCCGGCAAGTTATCTCCCAAATCGACGTAACCCGTCCAGCGAGCTTATACTCAAGACCGACGAAAACGCCGGAATGGAGGGTCGCTCTTCATGCGCCGAGTCGTGCTTTTCGCTCTCCTTTTGTTCCTGGGTACCGCGGTATTCTGCCAATCGATGGCGACTCCGCCGGGAAAATCGCAGGCTCCCCGTAGGCCATCGGCGGTTCAGTGGCCGCTCGATTTCGGCAATGTTCAACCGGGGCAGACTGCGGCTAGACCCGCGTTCAAGAATTTCAATTGTCATGGCCTGAATACGGCCCCGCATCAGGCGACTGCGCCGATTGATTTAGACCATCTCTTCAGCGCGTCCTGTACGGATTTGCAATCGCACACCGAACCCTTTGCGCATGTCGAGCTCTTTGCGCTGAATGAGAATTCTTATTCACGGTCTCCGCTTGTGGTTCGGCCGCATCCGAAAGGCGAGCCAATCCCAAAGCAATGGCCAGACCTGAAGTTCGAACAGATTCCGACCCAGTGGCCAAATCTGAAGCTGCAGCTAATCGACGGAGGATCTCCAGGTTTGGTTCCCCCTCACGGCAGCACAAAATAACTGCGCCACAAATCATCGAAAGTCATAACAGCGGGTATTGATCGGGTCGTCGCATGGCCGCCAGTGATCAAGTGATCATCTCCGGTTCACTGGTGACTCGCCAGGCGCCGAAATTCAAACGCCTGGCATGCAATCCTTTCGGATCGCTGCCAGGCGTTTGACATTAAGGCTTGCATGAACCTGAAAAGAGGTCTATGCCGCGTTCTCGTTGGCTGCCACTGAATTGACGCCGCGCACGCGAAAGTGGGTCATCCGGATGGACAGCGCGCGTTCGATCTTGTGCAGATCGTTGCGCTCGGCCGGTCCGGCAAAGGTGGATGCGATGCCCTTGGCCGAAGCGCGGCCGGTGCGGCCAACGCGGTGCACAAAATCCTCGGCCACTTTGGGCAGATCGAAGTTGACCACTTGGGCAACGTTGGCCACGTCGATGCCGCGGGCGGCCACGTCGGTGGCCACAAGCACGCGATGCCGTCCCTCGGAAAAGTTGCGCAGTGCCGAGTTGCGTTGCGATTGCGAACGGTCGCCGTGAATCTGAATGGCCGCATGGCCGGAGCGAATCAACCGCCGCGCTACCCGGTCTGCGCCGTGCTTGGTGCGCACGAAAACCAGGAAGCTGCCCTTCTCGGCATTCAGCAGATGCTCCAGAAGCTCCTGCTTCTTGTCGGCATCCACGCTGAAGGCGCGCAACTCGACGTTCTCGGCCGGCTTCATGGTTGAGCCGATCTCGACACGAACCGGGTTGTTGAGATAATTGCGCGACACTTCCTTGACCGTGCCTTCCAGAGTGGCCGAGTAGCACAGGGTCTGGCGCTCTTTGGGAATCATGGACACAATGCGGCGAATGGCCGGTTCGAAGCCCATATCGAGCATGCGATCCACCTCGTCGAGCACCAGGATCTTGGCCGAACCCAGGCGGACGAGCTTGCGCTTGAGGAAATCTTCGAGGCGGCCGGGCGTGGCCACGATCAGCTTGGCACCGCGGCAAATGGCCTCAAGCTGCGCATGTTCGGCCATGCCGCCCACGACCAGGGCCACGGTCTGTGTGTCGTTGAGGCGGATAGCGCGAAAGGCTTGCTCCACCTGCATGGCCAGCTCGCGCGTGGGCAGCAGAATGAGGGCGTGGGCAGCGGGACCGCGGCACTCGGCCGTCTGCAACATTTCCACGATGGGAATGAGGAAGCTGAGGGTCTTGCCGGTTCCGGTCTGCGCCGTGGCCAGCACATCGCGGCCTTCGAGCGCGGGCGGAATGGCCGCGGCCTGCACTGGCGTGGGAATCTTGAATTGGTTGGCTTCGAGGCGGGCCATCAAAGCCGGGGAAAGTGAAAACTGTGAAAACTGAGTCGTCAAAATAGACAATCATCCTATAGGCGCCGGGAGCCCAAGATTTCATAGGGGCCTGCAAACGGAGCCGGACATAGAAGCGCGCAAACCCATCACTGGGCGCGAGCCTTCTCAAAAACAATACGCGTAAGGAAGAACCAAAAACGTCCCTGGGACTGGCGGCAAGCATTGAATGAATGCCCGCGGCCCGGAACTGACCCACGCTCGACGAAACGCCAAGCGGCACGCTGCCGATCGGCACCCTTGAATTGCGCAGTGCATGCGCTGTCCCGACATTGCTGCCCACCCACTCTGCAGTGGAGATGCAGCTCGACATACTTGATCCTTACAGAGATCAAGAACTGAGTCACCGGGACGGAAACTCAAGGATTACGCTGTAGGGGCTTGGGGAAATCTGTGCAAGGCTGAGTTGCCTTCAGGGGGCAAAGCGCCGCTCACGACCAAATCACTGAGCGCAAACCCAGTATAGCATGATTGCGTATTTCTCCCGCTGAGGCGTCTCTTCCAATAGAGACTGAGCCGGCAAAAGGAAACTTTAAAGGTGTGATTGGAATTCGGGTGGATTCGGCGAGGTCGATGGGTGAAGCGGCTGGCGATGTTTGAGGATTTGGCTCCTCAGGTAGGACTCGAAAGCACAAATTAACGTACTTTCAACAACATGCAGAGCAGCGGATGACACTAAAAACCCACCTAAAACCACCTAAAACGGACAAACGGAGCGCGTTTAGAGCGCGGATTGCGATTCACCCCTCTCTTGGGCCAGCGTCAATCACTGCCCTGGACACTATCGGGCTATGCCCCCAAAAAGTTAACGGGCTGAACCCTTCGGATGAGGCCTATTCAGACCCTCGAAAGGGGCCAACTCAGAGTAGCGAAATCAATGGTATCTGCCGTCAGATAAATAGCCAACTTTTCCGCATTTGTCCAACACATGTTTGCCAGGCTCAATGCGGTGCTTCCATTCCTGGGGGGTATTCGATAGATTCAGGCGAGACAACGATTGAATGGTTGGTGGCGGGCCCCTGACCAGTCTGCGTGTTCCATATGCGGATGGTGATCCGATCCCCTGGGCTCAACGAATAACTGCCCGACCCATATGCCCCAGCAAACCCGCTTATCTCGATCTTTGTATCGGTCCAGAGTGCAACGGACAGCGTGATCTGGTCCGCAGGGAAGTCCCGCGAACTGCCGGCATTCCAATTTCTCGATTCGTCCGTCACTTCGATGCTGTTGGAGTCTCCCGAGTAAGGCGACCTCCTTCCGAAGCCGCTCCCCGCAATCGTGATGGTTTGTGTGCCTTTAGGCTGAATGTAGCTGACAACTGCTATTTGCGGCCGACCTCCAGCATTCTTTTGGCCCTGGCGTGGGTTTGCGGCGCTTGCGGGGCTGCCCTCGGGATCCGTGGTGTGAATTGTGGCGCGGGTGGTCTTGACAAACCAGCCGATAATCGAGATCCATACCACGAGAAACACGCCTATCAAGATTAGAAAGAATTGCAGGCTCGCAATTGGCGGACCAACTTTAAGGCGGGGCGACTTGATCCGTGGAAGCCCCAGCGCTTCAAATTGGGCATTTCTCTGATTTAGTGCATTCGACAAATAAGTTTTGGTTAGGCGATACCGTCGGAAGCCATTGCTGACGACCTTGGTTGAGACACCTACCAAGATCGCTCCGATGAGTGACCCAAAAGCGACAATCGGCTCTCCTCCCGACCTAGCTGGGTCCAGCCGAGCGAATAATATGTAGAAGAACGAGCTTGCAACCGTGAAGATGCAGAATGCCAAGAAGCCGACGAGACAGCCGTGCGAACGCGGAGGTAGCGAGTTAACCTGCTGTTCAACGCCGGTATGCAGTTGCTCCTGAACCACTGGTTCCCAATTGGAGTATTTGGCCCTCAGACGCTCCAGCACCGTAGAGACAGTCCCTTGACAGAATGTGCCTTGAGCAGACAGTTCGCGGATCGTCTTGAGGTCTTGCTCGAGGACCGGGCAGGAGCTAGCGTCAATTTTGTCCAAGAATTCGGCTACCGGATGTCCTTCAACTCCGAGAATCGCGTCGATCTCCTGCGCGAAAGTAGCTGACAGGAGAGTCACCTCCCGCCCGCCTCCTCGCGAATGAAAGGCCCCACCCTCAAGCCAGGACACGAGAGACTGAGCCTCTACCCTCCATTCCTTTCCGTTGTGATCAGCGCCCTGCATCGCCCCAATTAGCCTCAACGTGGATGAAATCGAATAGAGAGACAACCTGAAACCCTCAACCATCAGGGTCTGAACTTTCATCGCCGTGCGGAATTGGCCTGATGACGTAAGTTCGGAGGCAAGCGCGGCTAGGTGCCCCTCCGAGTCGCGTGATACCCAGCCACCGAGACTCTTCTCAATCACGGCACACAGCGTTTCGACTAGAGGGCTGCCATCTCCAATCGAGCGAAGCGCAGATAAGAACATCTCAGGTCTCGCCTTGAAGGCGGGCAAGCTCAACATCTGAATCCGCTTCTCATCGAGCGCGTACGCTTCTTCGCGTCTGCCTTTTCTTTTGAGCGAAGACGATGCGATACCTACGGCGTCGAAGTTGCCCGGGTCCTGCTTCATCGCTTCGAGCGCAAGCCTGAGGGCTTCGTCAACCAATCCCGACTCAAGCAAGGCCCTTGCTTGCTCGCTTTTCGCTTCCGCTTCGAGCTTCCACGCGTTGGCAGTTATCCTGCGGCGCTCTTCCGTGGCGCGCTCCATCGCCATTTGCGATTCGAATGCCGCCTGCTCTGCCGCTTCGGCCATCTGAGCAGTCTGCTCCTCGATCGCTGCCCGCATCGCGGCCGTTGCCGCTTCCTGGTCGCGAGAGGCGCGCTGCGCCACATCTTCGGCCTTATCATTTATTGCGCAAACTGGACAAGCTAGCCCCTCGTAAGTTGCGAGGCAGCGAGGACAAGTACCGCGCGACATGATACACCTCCGACCTCAGTCCGTCTCATCCACAAAGATCGCTAGCTTGCAGGAGTGGGAACTGGAACGTGAGAATGGCTGGCAATCTTGTTGAACTGATTCTGAAAGATTGCGAACGCAATCGGTCCTAGGAAGATGGCCAGAAGAAAACTCCCAATCGGACTGAATTTCTTGGTTACAAACGATATTCCAGCGCACCAACTCCATACCCAGTAGAGGTTTACAAAGGGAACAATCAAGAGCCAGGGCGTGACAATCTTCGCCCCGAGGTTGTTCATTTCTTTCTCAGTTTCCACATACCAGACGATGAGATAAATTCCAAGGGTGATTACCATGAGCAAGATTATTCCCACCGGACTCCGTTTTTTCATTCTTCTGTCTCCTTTTTTGGCGGCCGAATTGTGATGCTATTGTGGCTTAGCCTTTACGGGCGGTGCACAGGCGAGATCAATCTGAACGTCTGACTCTTCTTTGCCAATCCACACATTAGCCACTGTGCAGCGGGCATATACAATCTCCTTCGGAGCAAACTTCGACACCGTTTTTGCAAATGCCTCATATTCTCCGTACTTATCTCCCCATGACATCAGATATTCGCCAACCCGTCTCCTGCATGTGAGCATTACCCCAGCGCGCGGATGGTCTACGGACGCAATCAGGCAGTAGAAGTCAATCTCTGCCCCAGTCTTGAAACTCTGGCTGTCTTGCGCCTTCACCTTACTCAAGGCGTTGGAAACTTGACTTGATGGTGGATTGTCCGCACGTTGAGCGAATGCAATTGAACAAGTGACTAAAAGCAGAGTCCCTAAAATGTTCTTCAGCATATTATCCCTAACCTTCCTTACAATGTTATGATCACGGCTAAGTGACAATCACTTACTACGCTCTCAGCCTACAACGCGCTACGGGGTCACATGTACGACATATATTCTGTCAGGTTGACCGAGAGGCATTGAGACCTTCAGAATCGCATATCCATCCTTCTTCTGCGCGAGATCTGCGCAGGCTACTTGATATAGTTTCTCCCTCTTTGCGACAAGAGTGATGCTCAATGGCGACTGCCCGCTTTCATTGAATGTTTTGCCGATGGAACTCATCCAATATAGCTTTGACTCAGTTATTGTTGAATCAGGCATGTTTATGTAGAATGACCGAACGCTAGTAGAACTGGGAAAGGTTTGAGCATTCGGGAGTTCATAGACTGCTTCGCCTATTTCTTTTCCGTAGGTGGTCAATTCCAAGAGGCCGTGGGTGGTAGAGGCAAAAACTCCGATCCTACTCGAATCAGGAGCGCTTTCACAACCAGTCAATTGGAACCAGGCCATGCAGATGCAAATCGTCACAATCAATCTGGGCACACGGAGGTACCAACCTCCGCAAGGAATTAGCTGAGTTGCCATTATTGCACTCCTTTCAAAACATCGCGGCAAATGCGATTTTGGAAAACCATGCGGCTATCAGAATCATGATTGGCACCGCAGGAATGGCGCGAACTGTTGCTATCTGCAAAATCTGCGTACAACCAGCAAAGAGAATCAGGACTGTATACGTCATGGCAAACACAGCTATGAGGCCGATAACCTCAATGTTCGAAGCACCGAGTATTCCCGACGCTAGAAGCACTATGCTCGATGGCACAAGCGAAACACCTGCCAGGAAGACATCACCCTCAACGGTTCCACCTTTGCTTTGGAATACCTTGCGCGCCAGGATTGCGGTGCCAGTAACAGCCGCAGGCGGTATGACTCCCAAGACCAGAAGTTTGAGGATGTCTATCAGACCCGGTGATCCTGCCCACCGTGGAAGCATCAAAAACAATCCGATTACAGCGCAAAGATCGAAGAGGCCAGCAAAGACTAAGCCCGTTTCCAGTCTCTCCCTTTTGCTCAACTCCGAAAGAACTGCTGGCAACCCCTCAACTGGATTGACAATCAGGGCCTTCAGGACTTTCCATGAGCTTCGTGCCAGCGCCTCGACTTTGACACTCTGCAACGACGTCACCGAGGCCACTGCCTGTGTACCGGCGCCGTTGATTGCGAAGCCGCAATCTCCACAAAACGCCGCGCTGTCGTTGAGGGAGCTTCCGCATTGTGGACAGGTCATACGGTACCTCCATTAGCTGGAGTCGCTGCACTGGCTCCTGAAGTTGCCATTTCAGAGGGAGAACCGCATGCTTCACAAAAGCGGGCAGTCGGTCTGAATGCCTGGCCACAATGGGTGCAAAACCGCTGCGAGCCGGTCTGGACGCTTGATGAATCAGTAGGGTTCCGTAGCCCTGAGTGATCAGTGCTCGGGCCGGCAGATACTCCCTGTGACTGTGGCGGAGACCCGCGCGAACCCGTTTCGAATCCTTGAGCAATCTGACCCTGTTCACTGGCCATTATCCCAGCCTCTCGCGTGCGTTTGCCTTGAAAAAACAGGAACACATTCCACGCCAAGCCTGCGAAAAACAGCAGGAGAACCAGTGTGAAGCCTGTTTCGTAACTCACAGCGGCTAGGCCCTGACTCTGTTTTTGGATTTCCGCGTCAAGTCTTGCCCGCATGATGAGAAGCGAAACGGCCCCGAGGCCGCCAGTCGCCGCACATGGGCCCGCCATTTTTCGGCCTATGAGGCAGAGCACAATGCCGACGAGAGCACAAAGCCCGGCAATAGCGGCAAATGGGTCGGGGGCAACTTTTTGAGTTTGCGGTGGCCCAAATGGCTGAGGTTGTGTCAGAGTGGTTCCCGTCGCCAGTTGTTGACCGGTCAGAGTGAATGCCTTTATTCCTCCACACGACACAGTCATAAACGGCAGAAAGAAGCACAAGGCACTACCAACGAAGATCAGCAACGAGGCAATCGATTTTCGACATTCCATATATCCCCCACTGCCCAAAAATCGTTATGCTCAGAAACTCTACTTGGCCCCGACCTCTTGACGACGGTTAGTTGAACTCATTTGCCATTCGAACATGCACGAGGCTTAGTCGCGACTTTTGAACCCGTGATACGGTCCTCAAGGTAAACTACCGCGACAGGAAGTCTACAGAAATCCACCAGAGTCACGCCTAGCACATTCATCAGGATATGCTGAGACGGAAGTTCATCTGACGAATCGTTAGTGCTTGAAAGATCGATCCCGAAGCATTCCTTCGTCTTGCTGTCTTCGAAACACGGCATATTTGCGTTGTAATCGATGATATGCTTCGATGTCTTTTCGAAAATCTCGCCGCCGAACTCATCCGTACCAATTGATCGCTTATGAAAGTTATTAACTCGAACTGGGCCAGAGTCAGTATCAATTATGATTGTGTCACCGCCTTGGGCATTAACACCTCTGGGAACTGTGTTTCCCATAGCTGCCGGTTGCACAATAGGTGCAGGGTTCGCTTGCACGCTGTGGTTCGGTGTCGATACCAGAGAACCGCTGGCCAGCTTCGGAAGAGATTCAGAGACGTATTGTGCTAGGAGCAGCTGCTTTGAAATGCCTGCGGGCGGGCATTGCACCATCAGGTTTACGTTACATTGAATGCCCGGAGGGAAGAAGTCGACGACGAAGTTCTTGCCTTCGGCCTTGAAGCTATAGGTGACGTGGGCAGCACCTGCATTGTTAAAGACTTTGCCAGGCTCTACGTCTCCGGGAGGCACCGAGATTTCCGCATCGTTTCCATGAACCATAAATGCGATTGAATTTATGCTCAAGACCAGATCGCCTCTTTCGCAGGGCCTGAGTGTCAACTCGTGGCAGGCGCCGATCATGATCCGAGATTCAAGCGACAACGCCTTATCCCAAGCATCGGACAGATCAGATTGCCGGTGTGGCTGTCCATCCGTGAGCACAATACGGCCAAGCCAAACCCAAGGCTCGCCGCTTGAAGGATTTTGACTTGCAGCTTCCTTAAGGTCGGTGCTCGCGGTGCCCCAATCTCTTGATTTGTAAGCAGTCATGGCGGAGCGCATACAGCCGCTAAAATCGCCACAGGAGGAGGATGGATTTGATGAGACGCCCGTTGATGGCATCTCGCCGCCGGAAGCGACAGATGTTGATGGTTCTTCGGCGGAAATGTTCGAGTTGGCGGCTTCGGTCGTAATAACTGGCTCTATGCAGGTGGCAGGCGGCCCAGGACGGGCCTGACCGCGGCTGAGCCAAGGCGGCCGCACGAAGCAATAGGCGTTCCAGCCACTAAACATTTGAGGAACAGTCATTCCGACCGCGTCGCTTTGCCCAGAGCTATCTGCGACGGCTATTGTGCAGTGCAGAGAAGAGATTGCGCGAGTCGGCAAATCGCTCAAATCAATCACTAAGTGCCGCACATCCGGATCATCTACTTTATGCGAAAGATTGAAAGAGCCGCATCTCGGCGTCCAAGTAAAAGGCGGTTTGCCTCCGACAGCCTCTGCTCTTAGAGTGCCATGGCCTGCCAGTGCTTCGCGTGACCAGAGCGTGTTCATGATCATGAGCGGCGCGTCCCACGGAGTGTCCCCCTGGGCGAGATGATTCACTGTCATCACGAGCTGAGACTTGGTGCTCAGGTCAAATTCAAGCATGGTCTCTTTGAGAAATTTCCCGTCCACGAAGGGGGAATCGTTCAGCGACGGATAGTCTATAGTGACGTAGACTATCGTGCGATCGTACCCGCCATATTGGATCGAGTCTTGCACATGATCCGAACGTGTCTCGCTCACTTTCCATTTCGTGTCAGGGAGTAGCAGACTCTGCAAAGAATGAATTTGCTGAGCTGGATCGCCACTCAGCCCCTGCAACAAACCGCTAATGACGCCCGCTTGGCTTGTCAGGCTGGAGATCTTGGAATCGTAATACTCTTTCGTGAGTTTAGGCCAAAGTACTTGGGGATTCTGGGCCTTGATCTGGTCGAGCTGATTTTGATAGCCGTAAGACAGATCAATGAGTGTTTTAGAGTCATTTGTCTGAAGTGCAGCTATGTATCGCGCTACAACGCCCCCCGCAACTGCGCCCATGCCCCCCTGCTTCGAGGGATTCGCATGTGCTGGAGAATTACTCTTGGTCTGTGAAACTGCGAGAGGCACAGGCGCACCCAAAGATAGTGCAAGGGCGGCCACAAGCAGCAGGGCGTTAATTGCTTCGTGAAGTCTCCGAGTCATGTTCCCTCCGTGCACCAAGGTTGGCGCTGAAGATCGAGATAAGACGTTTATTATTCACTTCGTCACAACCCGCGAATCTCGCCTCGCCCAATTAAACCCTTAAGGTAACCCCACCTTAAAAACGGTCCCGAAGTAAATTGAGCTGCCGCCATAGTATGTTGTCCCGTATAGATTCCCGTCCTTTCCCTGAACTAATCCAGAGTAGGGAGCATCTCCGTCGCCAGTTTGCGGCTCTTCAAACTCGTGTAAAACGGTCACATTCCCAAGGCTATCCATCTTGAAAACGGTCCCACATCCTCGGAAGGATGGATACGGGTAGTTCGAGCCGACATTGAAGTAGTAAGTTCCGCAGGTTAAATCCCCTCCTGCCCACGTGGTGCCATAGAAATTGCCGTCGTTCGCCTGGATCAAAGGGGCTACCGGAAACGATCCATCGGGACCGGAAAATGTGTGAAGAATAGAAAAGTTGTTTCCGCTCGTATCTAGCTTGAACACTTCTCCGGTGGTCGTAATTCCATTGCTGGAACAGAAAACGCATGCCGCCGTACCGTAAAGGAAACCGTCCGCTGCTTGGATAAGCGAGGCTACTGGAGCATCGCCATCTGAACTTGAGAACGAATGGAGAAGTTGAAAGCTTCCAGAAGTGCTTAGTTTGAAAATCGTGCCGTAGCCGCTGGCACCGCCTCCGCTGGTTGTCCCATACAGGTTTCCATCACTTCCTTGAATGAGTGCCGCTTGGGGAAAGTTACCGTCGGTTTGTCCCGAGAATGAGTAGAGTAAGGTCACATTTCCAGTAGTGTCCATCCGGAAGACTGTGCCACACCCGTACCCACTCGATGGATTGTAGTCAAATGGTCCATACGCAGGCATACCCCATCCATAAGGGGTACAGTTCAGATTCCCACCTGCGTAGGTCGTCCCGTAAAAATTGCCGTCGCTGGCTTGCATGAGTCCGCTCCAGGGCCATGCGCCAGTTGAAGTGCTGGAAGAAATATTCGGAAAGGAGAAAGGGACTGTTACGTTCCCCTGAGAGTCAATCTCAAAAATCGAGCCATTCCCCTGTGAGTCAATCCCATAGAAATTGCCGTTGGTCGTCTGAATTAGGGACGATATCGGCGCGCTGGGCGATGTCGAGAGCTGGGCTAGCTTTGTAATCACCCCGGCACTCGTGATTTTGTAGGCGTACATCTCATTCGTGCCGTAGAAATTGTCATCCGTGCCTTGAATGAGACCTGCAGGTTCGAACGCGCTCGGGAACGAATTGAGAACAGAATAGGAGGGTGCGGCAACAATAGTCACAGTCGCTGTTGCTGACAACGAGGAATTTGCGGTGCTCGTTGCAATCACATGGTAGGTGCCGGTTGTGCTTGGAGCCGTGTAGAGCCCGGCGGAAGAGACCGTACCTCCGGACGCACCTTCCTGAATGCTCCAAGTGACTCCGCCTCCGCCAGGTGCGGTTGCGGTGAATGTCTGCACGGCGTTTACGGGCACACTCACTGAGACCGGACTGATGGTAACGACGCTGGTTGAAGGGCTGATTGTGAAGATTGCCGGGGACGATGCTCCCCCTCCTGGTCCTGGATTGCTCACCACGACTGCGAAAGTCCCCGCTGTTGAAAGATCGGCCGCTGAGAGATCGATCGTTATTAGATCGCTATCAATATATGTAGGCGAATGCGCGACCCCACCATAGGTGACCGTGGAAGAAGGCAGGAAGCCGGTTCCCACGATTGAGACTGTGTAGGTGCTGAATCCAGCAGGCAGAGTGTTCGGAGAAAGCATGTTGATCGCAGGTACGGGATTGATGGTTGTGCTAGATGTAGATTCGTAGAGCCACAAATCGTTGAGCTCTAAAACATTTCCGGCCGAATCAAATCCAATGCCGCCAAACAGCCAAAGATTGCCATGGGAATCCACACCGCCGGCTGCGTTGGTTCTCGCACCAGGCAGGTTCGAACCCGATGGCGAACCTTCAACACTGTATGAACCTGCTTGTCCGGGCAAGGGCGAACCACTCATCAGAGCCCAGGACTCTGTGGCAGGCATAAATTCCCAAAGATCGTTGAAATACCCGCCGTAACCCACATCTTCTGTGAGATAGCCCCCAAACAACCAGAAGTTCCCGCTGTTATCCACCCAGCTCGTTGCCGCGTAGCGAGCGCCCGGGAAATTCTGATTAGAAGATGTGCCGGTTAGACCATATGTGCTCGGATAGTCTAATGAATTCGAACCACCCATCCACGTCCATGTGCGCGTGGACGGGCGAAACTCCCAGAGATCATTAAACATGCCATAGTCAGAGCTCGATAGTTGTTCGTAGCCGCCAAAGAGCCACAGGTTTCCGCTCTTGTCGATCCAATTGGAGGCGCTGATGCGCCCTGGCGGGATATTTGTCGTCGCCGGCGTTCCCTCGGTACCATACACTCCGGCTTGATCGGCCAGATTTGCGCCGTCAATCCATGTCCAGGTCAGCGAGGTCGTGTTGAACTCCCAAAGATCGTTCAGGTATCCGTTGTTGCCCTGCGAATCGAAGCCAATGCCACCGAAGAGCCAAAGATCACCGCTCCCATCAATCCAGCTTGCCGACGAGCCCCTGGCTCCGGGAACATTGCTTGGCGCGGCGGTTCCCGCTACTCCGTAGCTTCCGGGTTGATTCGCGCCGCTTGACCCGCTTACCCATGTCCACGCATTTGTGCTCGGGACGTATTCCCAAAGGTCGTTCAGACTTGAAGTACCGATGTAGCCGCCAAACACCCAAAGGTCTCCTTTGGCGTCAGTCCAGCTCGCTTCACCTAAGCGGGCACCGGGCGTATTCGAGGTGGACGATACCCCCTTTGTTCCATACACGGCTGCTGGGTTAGCCGTGTTTGCGCCGCCTATCCATTTCCAGGCACTTGTACTAGGGTTGTACTCCCAAAGGTCATCCAGAGCTCCCGAAGTCCCCGTCGAATCGAAGCCGTTACCCCCGAATAACCAGAAATTCCCGCTGGGATCAGTCCATCCCACTGCACTGTCTCGACCTCCGGGCGAATTTGATGTCGATGGTACTCCAACCTGCCCGTAGACACCGGTCTTGCCGCCGGTACTACTCCCACCGAGCCAGTTCCATTCGCCTTCAGTCGATATGGCGCTATTGACGGTGAAAGATGCCGGCGCAGATGCTCCGCCGCCTGGCGTTGGGTTGATAACTATTATCGGATAGATTCCCGGTGTGCTGAGATCTGCCGCTGTAAGCTGGACCTGAAGTTCAGTGGCGCTGACAAACGTCACCACTCGACCGTTCCCATTTATGGTTACGTTGGAGCTAGAAAGAAAGCCAGTACCGTTGACAGTAACAGTGAGAGATTGAGTGCCGACCGCCGCCGCGACCGGACTTAGGCTCGTGATAGTCGGCGTCGGATTGCCATAGACCCCCGGCGTTACTGTGAAACTCATGGAGCTGGTCGCGACTCCGCCGCCGCTGTCGACAGTAATGGGACCGGAGGTTGCGCCGGCGGGAACCACCGCTTCGATTTGACCATTCAGTGCGCTGAGAATCTTAGCTGCCGAGCCGTTGAATGCTACCTGGTCAGTCGGCAGGCCGAAATTGCTGCCTGTGATGTACACGGGGGTTCCCACCGGGCCTGATGTTGGACTGATATTTGTAATGTCTGGCGGAAGAAAGACGATTATCCCGCCCAAAGGCAGGCTGTTGAAGTATGTCACCCCGTTCGGGTAAACAGTGGCTGTCACTGTCGCATTCGGTTCGCTTCCACCCGCGCTCACGGCGAGGTTGTAGGTGCCTGCGGGCGCAGCAAAGGTTTCTGTACCGCTTGCCTGCCCGATCACGATCGTATTCTGCCCGCTGCTGGTAACCCAGCCCGTAAGAATATCCGTTGGTATATCCGAAACTTGCTGCGCGATTTGGCCACCACCCGCGAGCTGCGTGAGCGATTCGCCGCTCAATTCAGTGAACTGGCTCGCTTCGGATTTGACGGCAACATTCGCGAGGGACTGAGATACCGCGCCGCCGCATCCGGCAACTGGTGTCGCGAGTGGGCCACCCGTTGCGACGTATTGCTGAGCCCATAGATACGCTTCGTAAGAATCCGCCGTGCTTGTAAGGAAATCGCTGTTGATGAACAGTCCCTGACAGCTGCCGCTTGATGCACAGGCCGAGGTCAGGTCTTGGGCAAATTGCTGCATTTGGGGATCGTCGGGAGAAAGCACTGGGTACGGAGATGGAGGAGGGTAACCCGACAATGAATCGAGAAGCTGGTTGCAGGCCTGGGCGTTTTGTGCGGGGCTGAGAAGACCGAACGTAAGGACATCCAAAACCGATTGAATAATTCCCTCGGGTCGTGAAGCAGTCAGACGGGAGCGCATGGGTGCGGAGGATTGTTTTACCGCCGCTTGGAGTGTCGAGTTTTGGTTAACCACGCCTTCCAGTTCATCGAACATTGAGACCAGATTATTTCCGACTCCCTGAAGCGCGGTTGCTTTTGTCCAGTCCGGGCTGGAGAACGTCGAGCGGGTCTGTATCGCGTTGCTATAAAGCTGCGCCTCTGCCTGATTAATATCTGTGTTAGTCGCATAGTTTGGAATTTGGACCACTGGGACCGAGAAATTCGCGCTTGTATTGCCGTTTGTGCCAGTTGTGGCAACGACCTGCATGGGAAGAGTAGACGCGGTAGGTGCTGTAAGAGCGGTAGCAATTGTGTAGACTTGATCTCCGGCGCTCTGGTCGCCATTCTGCCCAGTGTCACCCATCGTTCCGACAAGAACTGGCGTGCCGGTTGCCAGGTTAAAGAGCTGAACCTGAGTGTTGGCGTTTGCGCCCCGAACAAAACAGGTTACCTTCACTTGCGTTGTTTGCCCTGCTTGAAGTATTGAAGGAACGGCTATGGCCGTCGTTGGGGATGGCAGAGGATTTACAGTTACTGTGGTAGAACCGGATTTCGAGCCGTCTTGAGTTGAAGTCGCAGCAATGGTTGCAATTCCAACAACGGCAGGGGTAAAAACGCCTCCGGTGCTAATGGTGCCAATGCTTGATGGTGTGACGGACCACGTGACGGCGCTACTAAAACTTCCAATACCAGACACAGTTGGTGTGCATGTTGCGGTTTGATTCGGCAGAATTGACGCTGGCGTGCAAATGACCGAAACAGCAGTAATGGCTGGAGGCGGGTTCACAGTAACCGTCGCTGCTCCGGATTTAGTCGAATCCTGCGTGCTGGTCGCGGTAATCGTCGCTTTGCCGGAAGCTGGGATAGACGAAGGTGCAGTATACAAACCAGAATTGGTAATTGTTCCCGAATCAGCGGACCAAGTGACCGCCGAACTGAAATTTCCGGTCCCGGTCACGGCTACAGAACATTGGCTAGTCTGTCCGGTTTGTATGTTTCCCGGGCTGCACGTCACCGTAACTGAACTAATTGTCGGCGCATTACCTCCGCCTCCACCGCCGTTTCCGCTTCCCCCGCCGCAAGCGCACATGAAGAAGGGAACAAGAAATGAGAGTATTATTAGCAGTTGAAAAAAGGCGCTTCTGTGGGCAGGATTCCGACGTGCCAGGACGTTCATCTTTCATTTCCCCAAGAAAAGCGGTATGACCCGTGATCTTACCCGATGACAGGCGGAGCTATTCTCAAAAATCAGAAAAGGGAGATTGGCTCTGTGATTCAGTGACTAAAAGAATAGTGCTCTATTCGCACTTGTCAACCAAGTCGCGCAGCCGGACATCCAGTGAAACAGCGATACGGTGAAGCTTCACGATGCTGATATTCCGTATTCCGCGTTCCACACCAGAGATAAACGTCCAATGGAGACCGGCTTTTTCTGCCAGCTGCTCCTGCGTTAACCCGAGTGCTTCCCGTCGGATACGGATTGCCTGTCCCAGGTTTTTCCTTGGATCGGTGACCGAAACGTCCACTCACCGATGTTTTCGTTTTCAGGTAAACGAGTACATAGTATATAGTCTATATGGCTGATAAAACACAAGAAAATCCTGCCGCCTTGTGCAAATCAAGGCAGACCAACTCGTTACGCGGCGGTATCGCTCCTCCTGCGAGATCGCTGTGCAACGAAGAATCTCAATCGAATTGGTCCGCTGGCGATAATTGCCGGTCCCGCTCCATTGCCGTAATTCGCTGAATCTAAATGGACATAAAGATCCACCGGCTACGCTGGAGCATCTCAATCGGCTCTCAGATGGCCAAAGGCTTACGCAAAGTTCGTGAACAACTCGGCCGGCTTGACGGAAAGCGCTTTTGCCAGCTTGACGATGTTCTCCAAGGCGACATTCCGTTCACCGCGCTCTACCCCGCCGACGTAGTTGCGATGCAGGCCAGCCCTCTCGGCCAGTTCTTCCTGGGAATAGCCCCGCTCGTCGCGGAGTTGCCGCAACCTTGAGCCAAATCGAGACTTAACGGAGCGTGGAGCCACATCTCCATGCTCAAATCCTGACCACTATGCGTCTACACACGATGAGTGTGATAATGTCCTGGTTGGCACAGCGGCCTATGGGCCACCCGCGCACACCAAGCCGAGAAAATGCTGCAATGACAGGAAATTCACTGAGAGAGGCCACGAATTGGGCGGGCGGCGTACGATGCTAAAGATGAGGAGGGAGAAATCGTGAGTACCGATTTCATCGACTGCCCAGAGATGGCAGGAAAAACCATTCAGTTGCTCAGGATTCACCGCGACACCGGCGACGGGTCGCGCGTCCAGATCGAGTTGACCGACGGAACCAGCTTTACCTGCTACGTCCTGGTCCGTCCAGCCGTAGAAGCATCCTTATATAAGGGTGGAGTGGGTACCCCGCAGACCATCCGCGATTACAAATTCTAGGCCAATCCTCCCCCACAAACCCCCGCCGTTATTCCCAAATGGAATAACGGTCTCCCTGGAATTCATTGGACGCGGCCCCCAAACCGCCCTAACTTTGCGCTTATGCTGACCGCACGTCAGCGGAGGTGCAAAGTGAATCGATTCCGCCGCATCTTCCGATTCGACACCGCTCGCAATCGGCCGCTCATTCCGTCCGCCGCCTGGCTGACGGGACCCAATCTGAAAACCACTCTCATCTCGGCCGTACGTACGACGGCACCCACCCTTGTTGCGCTCTCGATAGCCAGCGTGGCCCATGCCCAGGGGACGATGGACTTCTCTGGCGCGACCACGCTGATGACCACCTTCAAAACCTTCGCCATCTATGCGGGCGCGGTCATCTGCTTCGGCGGACTGATCTTCGCCGGAATCCGCATGATGTCGGGGCGCTTCCAGGACGCCATTCCCGGACTCTTTGGCGCGCTCTTTGGCGCGGGAGTCCTGGGCTGGGGCGCTGGCTGGATTGGTTCGCTCACCGGGCAGACGATGCAGTAGGAGGCGGCCATGACCAAGCGAGGAGAACCGTTACCGATCAATCAGGCGCTCAACAGGCCGCGAGCAAAGCTCGGATTGGACCTAAGCGCATGGATGGCGATTGTCTTCGTCTGCGTAACGGTTTTCCTCGTGGGGTTCCGCGTCGTGGCGCTGATCGCCTTTCCGTCGCTGGCCGCAGGCGCGTGGCTGATCGTCCGCAAACATCCGAAGATGTTCGAACTTTGGGGCTTGAGTCTGAGCCAGAGGTCCTACTATGACCCGCGTAAACACTGAACAACAGAAATTCACACCGTGGTTCGCCAAGGCGGGTGCAGCTTGTAGCATCGTGCCGATTGCACGCTTCGTCAACGACCGCATCTTCGCGCTGAAGGGCGGCGGCTACGGCTGCCTCTTCTCGCTCACTGGCATCGACGAAGAGGGACTGACCGATCAGGAGCTTGATGCTCAGATGCGCTCGATTGAAGGTGCGCTGCGCGGACTGCCGGAAGGGGCTTGTCTTTACCAGTACACGCGCGTTATGTCCGGCTTCGACCTGCCGCGCAAAGACGCCTACGCGAATACGGTCACACAGGTTTTCGTCGATGATAGGCTGGCCTTTCTGAATCAGTCGGCAGGCTTTCGGCGCGTCGATCTGCATTGGTGCCTAACGCTGGAGCCGCCGAAGGCCGCGGCCTTCGCCCGCAACCCGAAGGAGCATGACACCGACACGACGCGGATGCTGGCCGATCTTGAAAAGACGGCCACGCTGCTCGAAGGCCATCTCGGCGGCACGCTCGGCTTGAAGCTACTCGACAAGAACACTGTCTTTCCGTTCTTCAGCTACTTGTTCAATCTCGAAGAGTGGTCTGCTTCCTACAAATTGGCCGCCGATGACGGTGTGGACCGCCAGATTGTGCAAAGTCCGGTGGCCTGGCACAGCGACCATCTGACCATTGGCCGCCGCTTCGTCCAGATGTTCTCCCTGAAAACGACGCCGGAAGCGTCGCGGCCCTGCCTGTTCTCCGGGCTCGCGGCGCTCGATTGCGACAGCGTTCTTTTGACGACATGGCGACCAAAGTCCACTGCCGCAGCACGCAGCGAGATTGACGCGCAGGAAAAGTTCATCTCGTTTTTCAAAGTCGGTGTTTTGACTCGCGTCATGAGCGGCCATGACACGGCCTCGCTCGAAACCGGCGCGGGCGCAAGAGCCGCCAACACGCAGGTCGATGACTTGGGCGAGGTCATCCGCTCGCTCGACAAGAAGGCACAGGGCGAATTCTCGCTTCGTTTCCTTGTCGCCGCGCGCTCTCTGGACGAGCTGCGCGGCATAGCGTCAGCCGTTCATCGTGTCTTTGTCGATACGCGGGCGCAGGTGATGGAGGAGACGCTGGGCAACCTGTCGTCCTTTTATGCGATGTTTCCCGGCAACGGCAAGTTCAATGTCTTCCCAATGTGGATGGCAGAGGATCATCATGCGCGCCTCTCGTCAGTCTTCGCGCCGAATCTCGGTCATCCGTATTCTGAAGACCTCGACAATGAGTACCTCAACATCTTTGAGACGCGTACACGGACGCCGTTCTTTCAGGACGTGTATGTGGACGGCGTGCGCGTCATGCTGATCCTTGGACCGACAGGCACCGGCAAATCGGTTCACGGCAACATGGCCATCGCCCACGAGCAGAAGTATGGCGGCTTTACCTACATCTTCGACATTGGCGGAAGCTATGAGAGTGTCGTCGAGTTGTACGGCGGCCGCGTGGACCGTATTGGCAAGGATGGCCCGCGCGTCAATCCTTTCCGGCTGGAGCCGACAGAAAGCAATATCGCCTTCCTTTATTCATTCGTCAAGCTGCTCTTGACCAACGGCGGCGCGGAGCTGGAACCGGAAGACGATGACATGATCCACAAAGCAGTGCGAGATATGTATCTGCTCGATGCTGAGAACCGCCGCCTCTCCAATCTCTTCCTGCCCAAGAAGCTCAACCGCTATCTTGCGAAATGGGTCGGCACCGGCGTCTATCATGCCATCTTCGACAACGTCGAAGACAGCCTGTCGCTCTCGCGCCTGCAATGCTTCGACTTCCAGGGCGTCAACAACGAGCAGTACGCCGACCTGATCGAGCCGCTGATGGTGTGGCTACTGCGGCGGATCAACGATGTGCTCTACAACCCGGCCAATCTCGGCGTGCCCAAACACATCCTGATCGAAGAGATTTTCTCTTCGATGAAGAACCGGCAGTTGCTCGAAGGCGCGCTCGCTTCGATCAAAACCGTGCGCAAGAACCTGGGCGGCGTCACGATGATTGGCCAGTCCGCCGAAGACCTGGGGGCCAATGCAGATTCAATTGTGAACTCCTGCACATCGTTTCTGTTCTTGAAAGACGCGACCTTCAACCGCAAGCGATACGCGGAACTCTTCAAGATGAACGAGCAGCAGATTGCGCTCTTCGAGAGCTTGCAGGACCGCGAAGGTCTCTACATGCGCCGCGATGGTCTAACCAAAGTAGTCAAGCTCAATCTCGACAACCGCAGCTATGCAGTCTTTTCGACCAAACCGAAAGACCGTGTTCGGCGTGCGAAATTGATCGCCCGCTACGGACTCGCCGAGGGCATTACGAGGTTCGCCCAAGGCGAGCAGGAATAGCCACCCAACAACTCGCAAATCACACCGCAGAAAGGACACAACTGCTATGCGCCCCACCCTTTTTGTCTCTTTTTCCGTTTGCATGATGCTGGCCGCAGGCCAGCTCCATGCCGCGACCGACCCGCATCCACTCCAATCCAACGCGCCGCGCACGGTCACAGTGACCGAGGCGGACGCTCCGCCGCAGATTCGCGCAGGGCTTTTGCAATCGACACTGATCGTTTTGCCAGCCGAAGAAAAGGTCGCCAACGTCTTCGCCGGCGACACGGTGAACTGGATCTTCGACGGCGGTCACGTGGCTTCGCGCTTTATCAGCGTGAAGCCGAAAACGGCGAACGCGACGACAGACATACACATCGTCTCCGATCACGGCAACGAATACACGCTTGCACTGCGCGAGGTCTCCGATGATTCCGATCCCCACTTCGATTCCAAGGTCTTCATCGCTCCCGGCGACCAGGCAGCCAAAGAAAGGCTGGCGCAGTTACCGGTATTCGTGCCGGTTGCCGAGTTGAACAAGGCGAAACAGGAAGCTGCTGCCGCGAAAGCCGCTCAGGAATCCGAACTCAAAGCCGAACAGACGAAAGCCGAGCAGTATCGGAGCGAATACCCAGGCTCCCTGCACTTCGATTACGTGTGGGACGAACGCAAGGGGAAGGAATTCGGCCTCCAGCAGATCTGGCGCGACGACAAGTTCACTTACCTGCGTGGCCTATTCCAGGAGACGCCTGCGCTCTACGAGGTGAAGGACAAGAAACCGTCGCTTATCAACTTCGATTTCAATGGCGGGCTATATACCGTGCCGAAGCTGCTGGACAACGGGTATCTCGCCATCGGCAAACAAAAAGTCGAATTCCATCGTGAGGGAGGCGCGAAGTAGCCATGACCGAGCAAACACCTAAGACACCCGCCACGATTCCTGAGCAGCCAGAAGCTACGCCCCCGCTCAGAAAAGGAATGCCGGTGGTCATCGCACTGGTAGCGATACTCGCCATTCTCGGCATCGCCAATGTAACCAGCTTGCTGCGCGGTAACAAGAAGACGGCGCCGACAAGCGCGCTGCCGATGCGCCCGGCCTCGCCCAGCGCACAACAAGTATCGAGCTTCGAGACGCAGCAACAGTTGCAGGCGCAGCATGATGCTGAGGAAAAACAGCGTCAGCAAGAGTTGTTGGCCGCGATGCAGCAACTTCAGAACACCGAAGGCGCGCCTGGTCCCGAGTCTTCCAGCGCCGCGCCGATGACAGCGGCGCAGCGCGATGCGATCTACGGCGGGAGTTCCAATGCGCCGCAGCACACCTCGAATGTTTCGGAGGCGCAGGCCGAGGCAAAGCAACGGGCACTGGCGCGTGAAAGGCAGAAGCAGGACGCCATCAACAGTGACACGATGGCGATTGACTTTGCGCACACCGGAGAATCTGCGGCCGGCTCATCACCCAATTCGCAGACGGCTGCGGTGCAGGCAGAACGCTCGGAAGCGCTAACTTCCACGAAAGCGGAAGAGGCGGTGATTGTCAATGCAGTGCCATCGCAGAAAAGTTCAAGTGCGGCGGCAACATCGGAGCAATCGACCACGGCAAACACCAAAACCGATCCGATGGGGCCGTATCCGTTTGACCAGTATCAGGGCCGACTCTATCGAATCTTCGAGGGTACGGTTCTCGAAGGGGTCGTCACCAACCACATTGACGGCGGGCTCAACGGGCCGATTCTCGTCATGCTGACCACCGATTACTACTCCCATGACCATCAACAGTTGCTCATGCCGCAAGGCACACGCCTGATCGGCACCGTGCAAAGCGTGGGTAGTTCCCAGCAGCGCAAGATGTTCGTCACCTTCCATCGCGCTGTCTGCCCGGATGGATTCTCGCTCGACTTCGACAAATACATTGGCCTCGATCCTTTGGGCACGACCGGACTCGCCACCAAGGTCGATCACGGATACTTCCAGGCTTTTGCTGCTGCAGCCGCCGTCGGCGGTATCGGCGGCCTCGCGCAGATCGGCAACAACGGAAGCGTGCTCGATCCCTCTACCGAGATTCGCAACGGCATCTCGGAGCAGACGGCGAGCGAAGGCGAACAGATATTGAATCACTTTCTCAACCGCCTGCCGGTCATCACCCTCAAGGAAGGCTCGCGCGCCCGCATTTACGTAGGCCACGACATTCTGATCCCGTCCTATGCGGAACATCGCATGGACCCAACACTGTAGCGCCGGAGACTGGCCATGATTGAGCAGAGCGAACGATCGCGGCATCTGATCGAGGTTTCGCGCCGTGCCATGCATCGCGGCCATGATGCGTGGGCAGCGTTCAACTTGAGCGACAAGGTGACGGTGGCGCTTGTGCTCAATCGTGCCGACTGGCTCGAAGAGTTTGGCTGCACGCTGGCCGACGCCATCGAGGAGGCGGGCGAGGAATGGATCGTCGTCATTCCTCGGATTGCCCGCGAGCTACTCAACGAAGGGCTATGACACGGCGCGGCAGCCAATTTAACCAACAATAAGGAGGTAGTATGGCAATTCAACTCAAGAAGCAGCGCAAGTGGCTCGTAATCACCGCCGCGGTTCTTTTGACCGCGACACCCAGCTTTGCGCTCTTCGGGATCGGCGACATCGTCTTCGACCCGACCAGCTATGCCAGCCTGATTCAACAACTGACCACACTTCAGATGCAGTACAACATGGTCAAGAACAACATCGCCCATTTCTCGTTCAAGCAGCAGTGGCAGACGACGCTGCACACACTCGAAAACGTGAACGTCGCCAATATGTTTGGCGAGACGGCCGGCATCAGCATCGCGCTCAACTCGAACTTTCCTTCCACGTCGGCATCGGCATGGAAGACGGCCACGATGTCGATGAATAGCGGCGCGAGCAGCTACCTCGCGGGTCAGTCGCTCGGCAGCTCGCGTATGTCGCAGCTCGCTATGGTTGAAACGTCTGACGCCATCTCTCCCGACTGCCTCACCGCTGTCGGGCAATACCGGACCAACAGGTCGGAGAACTCCACGGCAAATTCCTCGCTGCTTTCGGATCAATTCGACAGTGGTGAAGGCACCAACAGCGAAGTGCAGCAGCTCAACCTTTTGAACGCATCCGAGGCGCAGAAGTTGAGTGAAATGCAGGCGCAGGGCACGCTGCAATCCTGCCTCGCCGGGCAGATGACTGTCGCCAACATGGAACGGCGCAATGCTGCCGTCGAAGACATCAATACCGCGGTCCTCGTCCAGCAGCAGCGCGCAACAAATGACACAAGTGCTGCCAGCGAAAGCAATACCTGGCAGACCTACCTTCCGTGAGTTGAACCATGCGGCGCTGGCCTGCCCGGCCAGCGCCACTTTTCCCACTACGAGGTGACGACGATGATTTCACCAACCTTATTGGCCCAGGCTCTCCCGAGCGCCAGCTCCGGAGTGGATTGGCTCTACCAATTCACCAACAACCTGACGAATCTGACCACGCAGAATGGCGGCGCATTGACGCAGCTTGGACTGACTGAGTTGAGCTGCATTGCCCTGTTCACTCTCATCAGCATGGTCATCAATTGGAACACCTCCACGATGACCGCATGGCGCTTTCATTCGCACCCGGTTCGCGCGGGCGACTTGACCCACTTTCTTCTGCGACTCATTGTCTGCTGCCTGCTCATCAATTACTGGGTGAATCCACTACCCGGCGCGAGCTTTGGGCTGAATCACTTCTTCAGCTATATCGCCCAGGCGATGGTAGCCGCATTCGATCAGAGTTCGCTCGACAATCTGCTCCAGCTCATGAAGACTGCTGGCGACAATACGCCGATGCCGTCGCTGACCGCACCAGTTCAGATTCTTTGCTACTTCTACGTCCAGGCTCTGATGGGCGTTGCATCGGCAATCCTGTTCCTGATCAACTGCTCATCGTTCATCCTTTATGGTGTCACGGCACTCTTCGGTCCAGTCTTCATTCCGCTGCTGATGACCAGGACATTTCGCGGAAAGTTCTTCCACTTCCTCGACGTGTTGCTGAGCTTCGCCATGATTCGCGCCGTCGCCGCCGCTTTCATATTCGTGTGGGCGGGTTTCCTGAATACCTTCATTCAGCAAACCTTCAACGGAACCTACACGATGGAGATGTGGCTGGCAAACCTGATTCCCTGCACGATGGTCTACCTCGCATTCATCATCAACATGCTCTTCATCCCGAGCATGACGCAGGCGATCTTCGGCGGCACGGCGGGCTTGGCAGACAGCGTTTCCAAGGTCGGCGGAGCGGTTGCTTCCATCGCCATGATGGCCGGTTGAGGAGGACGCCATGTGGACCTTTCTCTTCAGCTTTCTGCTCTTTCGCCGGCTCAAGCTATCGAAGCCCTTCCGATACGCGCTCGCCGTGCTTTTGATCGGCCTATTCATCGTGATCCTGATCTACACGGTGGGCCTGTTTCTCACGCTTGAAGAAAGGATAAGTGCATCCCATGCAACGACACTCGACTTCTTCTGAAGCCCCTCTCACGCCCGCTGAATCTCTGCTCGTTGACCACATCGGCAACGAGGTCTATGCCTCGCATTATGCCGAGCGGAAAGCCTACCGGCTCATCCTCGCCTGTGGCACGGTCATGCTGCTCGCTTCGCTCGGCATGAACCTGATGCTGGCGCATCGCCCGGTGGCGAATCGTTACATACGCATCGACGAAATGGGCCGCGCCCAGGCGATCCAATACAGCGACCTCAACTACTCGCCCCGAGAAGGCGAAGTCCGCACCTATCTGACCGATTGGGCAAACTACCGTTACACGGTCAATCGCGACGTAATCGCGAAGAAATACCCGCTCAACTACTTCTTTCTGTCTCAGGCATTGGCGTCGCGCTTGATGGGCGAGGACAACGCCAACCACCTTGTCTCTCAGGTCACGGCGGGCCAGATCGAAGCGAGTGACGTGCAGGTCCAAAACGTGACCATTACGACGATGTCTGAAGAGATGCTACAGGGAGCGCGCATTGCCCGTGGAACGGCGCTGATGGCAGTTGATCGCTTCTACTCGGCAGAGAATTCGCACGAGCCACGCACGGAGCATTGGTTGCTCAGCATCACCTACTATCTGAACCCTAAACAGGTCAGCGATCAGGCCCGCGTCTATCCGCAGTACGAGTTCATCAATCCGCTGGGATTGACCATCACTGAGTTCCACGAAAACCGTGTCTCTGTCGATGTGCACAATCCAGACGCAACCGCAGGAGCCACGCGATGAGTTTCGACCTGATACTGCCGTTCTTTCCAGAGGAGTTGCGCGAGCTTCTACTCGATCCATCGATCTCCGATCTGATGATCAATGGGACGAGCGGCGTCTTTGCGGACCGCAAAGGTGTCGTGGAGCAGATTGGACTCACACAACCATTCACGAATGAACGCTTGCAGGCTGCCATTGAGCGCGTGGCGCGCATCCTTGGGCAGGATCTGACGACGCAGAATCCGATTCTCAATACGCGCTTGCCGGACGGCTCGCGCGTGGCTGTCGTCGGCTCGCCTTCTTCGATAAACGGACCGACATTCACTGTGCGCAAATTCAACCGCTGGTTTACCTCAGATGAACTGGTCAGGGCTGGCTGCTTGCCTGCCCATGTCCGGGATACGGTTGTACGACTGATCGAAGGACGGAAGAACGGCATTATTGCCGGTGGCACCGGCTCGGGAAAGACCACGCTGATGAAGGCTTTGCTCGATCATGTTCCGCT
>Ga0326727_10005967_pt1 | contig 34020 bp, 34 predicted proteins | sample MB2enrmetagenome_FD_207643 | JGI IMG/M metagenome (GOLD analysis project Ga0326727, IMG submission 207643) | Lab enriched peat soil microbial communities from McLean, Ithaca, NY, United States - MB29MY | ecosystem: Environmental > Terrestrial > Soil > Wetlands > Peat | place: USA: New York...
AAGGACGTGATCGGACCCGGCGGCAAGGTGATCAACAAGATCATCGCCGACACGGGCGTCAAGATCGACATCGAGAACGACGGCCGCGTCTTCATCGCCTCGCCCGACGGCGAGAGCGCCGAGAAGGCCAAGAAGATGGTCGAGGCGCTGACCAAGGACCTCACCATCGGCGAAACCTACCTGGGCACCGTCACGCGCCTGATGAACTTCGGCGCGTTCGTCGCGGTGCTGCCGGGCAAGGAAGGCCTCGTTCACATCAGCCAGCTCTCGCCGGAACGCGTCGAGCGGGTCGAAGACGTGGTCAAGGTCGGCGACCAGATCATGGTCAAGGTGGTGGAGATCGACTCGCAAGGCCGCGTCAATCTCTCGCGCAAGGCCGTGCTCACCGGCGAAGAAGTCGGCTCGCTGCGCAACGGCGAGGCCCCTCCGGGCCGCGACCGCGGCGGCGACGGGGGTCGCCGGCGCCGCGGTTAACCGCCCGCCAAACGACCTACGTTACGAAGCCCCGAGCCGTCCGGCCCGGGGCTTTCGTTTGCGTGCGATGGTACTATACCAATCATGCTCGCATTGCAGAGAATAGCGGCCCACTGGTGGATCCTTTTGCTGCGCGGGATCGTGGCGATACTGTTCGGCGTGCTCGCCTTCTTCTATCCGGTGTCGACCGCGGCGGCGTTCGTGATCCTGTTCGGCGCCTACGCGCTGGTCGACGGCGTGCTGACCATCGTGTCGGCGCTGCGCATGGCGCATCCGGACAGTGGTCGTTGGTGGTGGCTACTTCTCGGTGGGATCGTCGGCGCCGCGATCGGCATTGCGACGTTTTTCTATCCGGGCATCACCGCGCTCGCGCTGGGTTTCTTGGTGGCCGGTTGGGCGATCGCGACGGGAATCTTCGAGATCGGCGCCGCCTTCCGCATTCGCAAAGACCTGCCCAACGAGATCTTGTTCTTCGCAGCCGGCATTCTGTCGCTGCTGCTCGGCTTGATCCTCGCGCTGCACCCGTTCGCCGCGCTCATCGCTTCGGTTTACTTGATCGGTGCGTACGCGATCCTCGCGGGCGGCGTGATGGTCGTGCTGGGTTTCCGTCTGCGCCGCCTGCACGGCACGACGGCCTCGCCGACTTAGACGAAACCGCGATACGGCAGCATGGGGATGACCTCGACGTCCATCATGCCCTTCTCGAACAACGGCAGCGACTCGATGATGCGCCAGGCGCCTTCGTTGTCGGGCGCTTCCAATACCAGCAGCGCGCCGGGCACGTCGCCGCGCGAGTAGATCTCGCGCACGTCGCCCCGCGCGTAGGCCGCGCGCGCCGCTTCGGCTTCCGGCCCGAGGGCCGTGACGAACTCCGCCTCCGTGAACGACTCGATCCGGCGCCGGGTGATCGCGATAAACTTCATCGCCCTGCGCGTTCGCGGCGAGGGCTCACTCCCCCGTCACTCGCAATGGGCGCTGCATGGCGCGCATCTCCGTCTCGGTGAAACCGGGCTCGAAACGGCCCGGCATCGCCCTGCGCGACGGTAGCCTCGAGGTGCGCGTCGCGGCGCCCCCGCGCGACGGCGAGGCCACCGAAGCCGTGCGGCGCGCCTTGGCCGCGGCGCTCGGCGTGCCGCCTCGCGACGTCGCCCTGGTCCGCGGCGCCTCGGCCCGGCAGAAGGCCTTCGAGATCGCGGGCCTCACCCCGGAACAGATCCACGCGCGGCTCGTCGCCGCCGCCGAACCCGAGGGCGCGGGGTAAACCGGGGGAACCGCTCGCGTCGTCCAACCAGGATGTTCCATGGCTTTTGACTCCCTCGGACAGTTCGTCGCGGCGCTGCGGCGCGCGGGCGAACTCGCCGAGGTGCGCGCGCGCGTCGACCCGCACCTCGAGATCGCCGAAATCACCGACCGCATCGTCAAGGCGGGCGGCCCCGCGCTGCTGTTCACCGACGTGGCGGGTTCCGAGTTTCCCGTGCTGACCAACCAGTTCGGCACCGAGCGGCGCATGGCTATGGCGTTCGGTGCGAAGAGCATCGATGAAGTCGCGGCGCGCGTGCGCGGCATCGTCGACCTGGGCAAACCGCGCAGCCTCGAACACGGCTTCGCGAAGGCTGCGGCCTTCGGCTCGCTGGCCTTCGCGCTGCCCCGCGTCGTTACGGATGCGCCGGTGCAGCAGGTCGTCGAGAGCCCGGCGGATTTGAGCCGGCTGCCGGTGCTCACCACCTGGCCGCTCGACGGCGGCCCGTTCGTCACGCTGCCGCTGGTGATCACGCGCGACCCGCAGAGCGGCGTGCAAAACGTCGGCATGTATCGCATGCAAGTCTACGACGCGACGACGACCGGCATGCACTGGCAGCGCCACAAGCAAGGCCGCGCGCAGGCCGCCAAGTGGGGCAAGCGCGTCCCCGTCGCGGTCGCGATCGGATCGGATCCCGCGCTCACCTACGCCGCCACGGCGCCGCTGCCGCCGGTGGTCGACGAGTTCGCCTTCGCGGGCTTTCTGCGCGGACGCCCGGTGCGGCTCGTGCAGGCCAAGACCGTCGACCTCAAGGTGCCCGCCGACGCCGAGTTCGTGCTCGAAGGCTACGTCGACAACGACGACCTGCGCGTCGAGGGTCCGTTCGGCGATCACACCGGCGTCTACAGCCTGGCCGACTACTTTCCGACCTTTCACGTGCAGTGCGTGACCCGCCGGCACGCGCCGATTTACGCCGCAACGGTCGTCGGCAAGCCGCCGATGGAAGACGCCTGGATGGGCAAGGCGACGGAACGGCTCTTTCTTCCGTTGTTGCAAATGGTCGTGCCCGAAATCGTCGACTACAACTTGCCGGTCGAGGGCGGCTTCCACAACCTCTGCATCGTCTCGGTGCGCAAGTCGTACCCGGGGCAAGCCAAGAAGGTCATGAATGCGCTCTGGGGCCTCGGCCACATGATGATGCTCACCCGCTGCCTGCTGGTGGTCGACGCCGACGTCGACGTGCACGACGTGCGCGCCGTCGCCTGGAACGCGCTCAACAACGTCGACGCGTCGCGCGATCTGGTGGTGATGCCGGGACCGGTCGACGACCTCGACCACAGCGCCTCGAACGGCGTGGCGCTCGGGCACAAACTCGGCATCGACGCGACGCGCAAGACGGCCGACGAAGGCTACGCGCGCGTGTGGCCGCCCGACATCGCGATGGACGCACCGACGCGCGAACTGGTCGACCGGCGTTGGCACGAATACGGACTGCGGACGCGCTTCGAAGGCGACGCGTGGTCGGGCCAAGGCGAAGCCGCGCTGCAGCGCCTGTTGAGCGCGGCGGCGCTGGTGCCGGGCACGATCGATCGCGCCGCGTTGCACGCGCAAGCGGTGAAGGCGCTCGAGGGCGGCCGGTGATCGGCCGGATCCTGCGCGAGATTCGCATCGAGCACACGCTCTTCGCGCTGCCCTTTGCCTACGTCGGCGCGGTGCTTGCCGCGCGCGGCTTGCCCACGCTGTGGCAGTTCGCGTGGATCACGCTCGCCGTGCTCGGCGCGCGCACTGCGGCGATGGCGGCCAACCGCTACATCGACCGCGACATCGACGCGCGCAATCCGCGCACGGCCAAGCGCGCGCTGGCCACCGGCGAGATGTCGCCGCGCGTGATGCTCTGGACGGCCGTCGCCGGCATCGCGCTGCTCATACTGGCCGCCGCCGAACTCAACCCGTTGTGCGTCGCGCTGCTCCCGCTCGCCGCACTGGGCATTCTGATCTATCCGTTCTGCAAGCGTTTCACTTGGCTCACCCACTTCGTGCTCGGCGCGGTCGACGGCTTCGCGCCGCTGGGCGCCTACATCGCCGTGAGCGGGACCATCACGCCGGCTGCGCTGCTCGTCTTCGCCGCGGTGACGATTTGGGTGGCCGGCTTCGACGTGATCTACGCGCTGATGGATCGCGACGTCGACGTGGCCCAGAACATCCGCTCGATTCCGGCGCGCTTCGGCGCCGAGAGCGGGCGCAGGCTCCCGATTCTCCTCCACGTGCTGATGGTGCTGCTGCTCGCGCTCGCCGGCGTGCTCGCGCAGGTCGGGCCGCCGTATTACGCAGGCGTCGCGTTCGCCGCCTTGCTGGCATGGTACGAGAATCGCTTGTTCGGGCTCTCGAAGAATTTGTTCGCGCTCAACGAAAGGGTCTTCGTGAGCAATATGGCCTTCTCGGTAAGCTTCCTGGTCACGACCCTCGGAGGGTTCGCATGGCGCGCCTGATGCGCCGCGGCGCGTTCTTGGGCAGCGCGGCTGCGGCCGTCGCAGCGAGCGTCGCACGGCCCGCCTCCGCGGCAAGCGACTTCGGGCCGCCGCTGGGCGGCACGGCCAACATCGCGGTCATCGCGCCGTTCACGGGCGACTCGATCCGCCTCGGCGAGCAACTCGCCAACGGCGTGCGCGCGGCGATCGACGACGCCAACCGCATTCACGGCTCGCTCGATCGCGTGTTCCTGATGCGAACCTACGACGATCAGAATCTGCTCGCGTCGGGGTTGCTCAACGCGGGGTTCGTCTGCGACGACGAATCGATGCTCTGCACGATCGGCCACTTGAGCGGCCGCATCACCGAGCAGTGCCTCACGACCTACGTCAACGCGCACATGCCCCTGATCGTGCCGGTCTCGACCTTCGACCGTCTCACCACGCACGGCTACGCCAACATCTTGCGTCTGCCGACGAAGGATTCGACCGAAGGTAACCTCGCGGCGGGCGTCGTGCTGGCCGACGTAAAGCCGAAGTCGTCCGTCGTCTACTATCAAGACGGCGACTACGGCATCGACACGGCCGCCGGCTTCCACGACCGGATGCTGCGCGACAAGGTGCAGTCGCAAGCGGTGCGCTTCGCCTGGGACAAACCCGACTTCGCGGCGGTCGCCAAGGTGGCGCTTGACGCGAAGCCCGACGTGATTTACCTCGCCGGGCTCACCAAAGACATGGCCCCGCTCATCGCCAAATTGCGGGGCGGCGGCTACAAGGGGCCGCTCTACGCCTCGCAAGGCTTCTTCGATCCGCTGACGCTCGACAAGTACAAGGCCGACGTCGAAGGCCTGATCGTGTCGACCTCGATGCCGCCGCTCAATCTGGCACCGGCGGACTATCGGATTCGTGCGGATTTCCAGCAGAAATACGGACCGTTTACGCCGCTCTCGGCGTTCGGCTATGCCGCGGGCCAGATCGCCATCGCCGCGGTGCGCCGTGCCGGCGCAGCCGACCGGATCGCGGTCGCCCGCGCGCTGGGCATCACTTCTTCGTTCGACACCGTCGTCGGCTCGCTCCAGTTCGGCAGCACCGGCGATCCGATCGATCCCAACGTCTACTTCTATACCGTCAAGGATGCGAAGTGGGCGTACCTCAAGGCGGCGCATCCGAGCAGCTTCATCTTGAAGTAACTCCACGTTCGGCGGTCCGGCCGCGCGGTGCCGCGACGTGATGCGGCACCGGCAGGTCGGACGGGTCGTCGTCGAGGTCGATGCGGATGCGCAGCCGCCAGCTGCCGAGCGTGAGCGAGAAACCGGTCGCGAAGTATTTCATCGGCTTAGAACTCCAAGCGCTTCCAATTGAAGATGGCGACCCCGGAGGCGATCAGCGCGATCGCCCAAACGATGCCCGCGCGCACCCAGGCGTCGAGGGCGAAGATCGAGTTCGGCTTCAGGACGCTGGTGGCGTCGCCGTGGGTGGTCAACGAGTTCATGTACGCCAGCGGGTTGAGCACGTTGAGCAGCATGATCAGGTCGTGCACCGCCGGGGGCAAAAACGTCGCATGGCTCAGCGCGACGAGGATGGTGAACGTCGCCCAACTCAGGCCGACCACCGTGCCGCCGCGGCCTTTGAGCCCGGCCGCCACGGCTTGGACCAGCGCGTACCACATGAAGGCCACGCCGAGGCCGAGCGCCAGCAGCACTGCGGATTGCTCGGTGAAGTGCAACGGCACCGGCCCGACGCCTACGGCCAGGGCGAGGTCCAAGCCGACCAGGTAGACCAAGACGCAGGCGATGACGAAGGCGACCAGAATCGCGGCGAGGCCGGTGAGCAGGTACGACGCGGCGATCAGTTCGAGCGAGAAAGGCTTCGTCCGAATCATCTCGGGCGTCTCGTTTTCGCGGCTGAGCGTGCCCCCGATGATCGTGGCAAAGATCAGCGCGGTGCCGAGCGGGAAAGCGAACAGCACCGCCATGTCGAGGCCGTCCCTCAGATCGCTGTGTGCGCCGGCCGCGTGCACGTTCATGTTGACCGAGACGACGGCGAAGAGCGCGAGCGCCGTCAGCGGCCCCGCGTACCAAGCGAGGTTGCGGCGCATCCGCAGAAACTCGATATAGTTCATGCCTTGTCTCCGTGCGGGATCGTGGCGTCGCGGCCGTCGACCGCAGTCAAGAAGATGTCCTCGAGGCCGAGGTCCATGATGCTGACGTCCTTGGGCGAAAATGCCTCGAAGCGTTGGGCGATCGCCTCGCTGTCGCGGCTGACGTACGCGCGCAGAATGCGGCCGGAGCGTTCGATGCGGCGCACGCGCGGGTCGCTCGCCAATCCGTCGACGTCGGGCGCAGCGGTTGCGAAGATCGCTTCGACGATCTTCTCCGTCGTCTTCAACTCGTCGACGCTGCCGTTGACCACGAGCTTGCCGTTCTTGAGGATCGCGACGCGGTCGGCGGCGCGTTCCACTTGACCGATCTGATGCGACGAGAACAGGATCGTCGCGCCGCCGGCGGCGGCTTCGATCATCAGATCGAGCACGAGCCGCTGAAAGACGGGATCGAGTCCGCTCGCCGGCTCGTCGAGGATGAAGATGCGCGGCCGGATCGAGAAGGCCAAGATCAAGGCCACCGCGGTGCGCTGGCCCTTCGACAGGCGCCCGACCTTCTTCTTGCGGTCGAGCTTGAACATGTCGACGAGTTCGTTGGCGCGGGCGGCGTCGTAGCGCGCGTAACAGCGGCGATAGAACTCGAGGTGCTGGTCGAGCGTGAGGGCTTCGTACAGCGCGCTGCGCTCGGGCACGTAGCCCAAGTATTCGAACGTGGCCGGCGTCAGTGCCGCGCCTTCGATCGCGATCGAACCCGAGGTAGGCCGCGCGAGGCCGAGCAAACATTTGAAGGTCGTCGACTTGCCCGCGCCGTTGGGTCCGAGCAGACCGCAGATCGAGCCGGGCTCGACCTCGAGCGTCAGGCCCGAGACGGCCGTAAAGTCGCCGTAGCGCTTCGTCAAATCGCGTATCGCGATGCTATGCTCCACCGTTACTCCTCACCATGCGCGGGAAACCACCGTCCGAGTGCGTCCTCGAGCAGCGCGCCGATGCGCTCCCGTTCGAGGCCTAAAGCTTTGGCTTGCCGGATCGCTTCGGCCAGCATCGCTGCGGCCACGTCCTCGGCGGCGCGTCGCGCTTCGCCGGGTGCGCCGTTGGCGCGAACGAACGATCCTCGCCCGGGACTCGTCTCGATGATGCCGTCGCGCTCCAGGTCCCGGTAGGCGCGGGCGATCGTGTTGGGGTTGACGGTCAGGTCCAGCGCGAGCGATTTCACCGTCGGCAGCTGCTCGCCCGGAGACAAGGTCCCCAGGGCGACGGCCCGCTTCACTTGCTCGATGACCTGCAAGTAGAGCGGGACGCCGCTGCGCGGGTCGACCGTGAAAATCGCAGGCACGGTCTTAGAACTTCACGCCCCAACCCGGGAAGATGGCGCTCGACGGAGCGCTGGGGATGACCGTGCGGCGGGTGGGATCGTACTTGTCGGGATTCTGGCTGCGCTTGCTGGTGTCCATGTGGCGTCTCTCCTTCAGTGTGCCCTAGCAACTTGTACTAGTGTATTAGTACAATAGCACACTAATACACCGTGTCAAGGGGGGACGGCGAGAATTTTCCGCGGGTCGTCCACCCCAGGTGCGGCGAAGCCCCCCGGGCCATGCCGCGCATCGAACCCGTCAGACCCGGACCCGGCCAGGAGTCGGTCTGGGACTACCCCCGGCCGCCTCGCCTCGAGGCCGTCACCAAGCGCCTGCGCGTCGTCTTCAACGGCGTCACCGTCGCCGATAGCGTCCGCGGCTTCAGGGTGCTCGAGACCAGCCATCCGCCGGTGTACTACCTTCCGCCCGGCGACATCCTCAAAGGCGCGCTCGAACCGGCCTCCGGCAGCAGCTTTTGCGAGTGGAAGGGTCGCGCGGTCTACTGGGACGTCGTCGTCTGGGAGAAGCGCGCGAAGCGCGCGGCGTGGTCGTATCCCAAGCCGTCGCCGGCCTTCGCCGGATTGACCGATCACGTCGCCTTTTATGCGAGCCGCGTCGATGCGTGCTACGTGGACGACGAGCGGGTCGCGCCCCAGCCGGGCGACTTCTACGGCGGCTGGATCACCGCCGACATCGTCGGCCCGTTCAAAGGCGAGGCCGGAACGGCCGGATGGTAGACGGCCTCTTCGCCGGTCCCGATTCGATCCGCGTGCGCGGCGAACGCGCGGCGCTGGTCTGGTCGCTGGTGCTGCTGCCGGTCACGCTCGGATTGATCGGCGCCATCTTCAAGAGCATCTCGATGTCGGAACTGGCCTTGCTCGTGGTGGGCGGCATGGTTTTCGTCTCGATCTCGCGCGGACGGCTGCTGGGCAGCAGCATCCGCATCGACGGCCGGCAATTTCCCGAAGTGCACGCGATCGTCGAACGCATCGCCGCGCGGCTGGGCATCGACACGCCGCACGTCTTCGTGCGCGACGACGTGTTCGTGCCGATCTCGGCGGTCGGGATGGGCGAGCCCTATTCGCTGATCATCTCGAGCCAATACCTCGAACACTTGCGCGACGGCGAACTCGCCTTCTTGATCGCGCGCGAACTCGGCCACATCGCCGCCGGGCACACGCGCCTCACCTCGCTGCTGAGCGCATCGGGGCGCGAGAATCCGGCGATCGCGCTGATCTTCGGCGCGTGGCTGCGCCGCATGGAATATACCGGCGACCGCGTCGGGCTGGTCTGCGGCGCCTCGCTGCAAGACGCCATCGGCGCCATCGCCATCACCACCTTTCACGCGATCGGCCGGCGCGTCGACCTCGCGCGGCTCGCCGAGCAGCAACTCGAACTCGAGGCGGATCCCACCTTGCGCATGGGCGAGTGGGTCGGCGGCGTGCCCTACGCCACCAAACGCATCGCCGCACTCGACGCCTTCGACAAGGAACCGCTGGCCGCGACGTGGCGCGCGCGGCTCGCCCAACCGCAACCGAAGGTCGAGGAAACGCCGCACGAAACCGACGTCGCCGGCAACGTGCGGCGCCGCGAGTGCGCGCCGGTTACCCGTCGCGCGATCGCACTGGCCATCGACGCGTTCGTCGTGAGCGCGATTCTCAAAAACACCGATCTCATCATGATCAAGGAAGACGACGTCGACAAAGCTTCGAAGGTCGTCGTGCACGGCGTCCACGTCTCGACCAGCCTGCCGCTGCTGATCGGAACGCAGACGCTCTCGATCGTCTTCGCGCTTCTCGTCTACAGCGCGATCTTGGTCGCGCTGACCGGGCAGACGCTGGGCATGATGGTCATGGAGTTGCGCGTAGTCACCACGCGGTACCGCCGTCCGACGATCGCGCAAGCCATCTGGCGTTACGTCAGCGGCGGCGTCTCGATCGTCACCACCGTTGCGCTGGTCGGCTTCTTCATGCGGATCCATCCGCACGACTATCTCTCGCGCACCCGCCTGATCCGCGGCCGCGGAGCGGGCTCGCGTCCCGAACCCTTACGCATCAAAGCGGGTTAGACAGCTTCGATGAAGGCAATTCGCGTATCTGAAACCGGCGGACCCGAGGCGCTCCGCTTGGAGCACGAGGTTCCCCGCCCCGAGCCCAAAGCGGGCGAAGCGCTGGTGGCGGTGCGCGCGAGCGGCGTCAACTTCATCGACGTCTACTACCGCAAGGGCGCCTACGCCGCGCCCGGCTTCCCGTTCACGCCCGGAATGGAGGGCGCCGGCACCATCGTTGAGGTCGGAGCGGGCGTCACCGGCCTCGCGCCGGGAGATCGCGTCGCTTGGGCCATGTCGATGGGCAGCTATGCGGAGTTCGCCGTGGTTGCGGCCGGCAAGCTGGTCAAACTCCCGGAGGCGGTGTCGTTCCGCGACGGCGCCGCGATCATGCTCCAAGGCATGACCGCCCACTATCTCTGCACCAGCACCTACCCGCTGCAGGCGGGCGAGGTCGCGCTGGTCCACGCGGGCGCGGGCGGGGTGGGCCTGCTGCTCACCCAGCTCGCGAAAGCGAAGGGCGCCACGGTGATCAGCACGGTGTCGAGCGACGAGAAGGCGGATCTCTCGCGCGCCGCGGGCGCCGATCACGTGATCCGCTACGATCGCGAAGAATTCGGCCCGGAGGTGCGCCGCCTGACGGGCGGCGAGGGCGCGCACGTCGTCTACGACGGCGTCGGCAAGACGACGTTCGAGCAGAGCCTCGACTCGCTGCGGCCGCGCGGATATCTGGCGCTCTACGGCGCGAGCAGCGGTCCCCCGCCGCCGTTCGACCTCGGCCGTCTCTCACAGAAGGGCTCGCTCTTCGTCACGCGCCCGACCTTGGCAAATTACGCTGCGACGCCCGAGGAAATCGCCTGGCGCGCCGGCGACCTGTTCGCCGCAATCGCGGCCGGAAGCCTGAAACTGCGCGTCGAGCACGAGTACCCGCTGGCCGAAGCGGCCCGGGCCCACGCCGACCTCGAAGGCCGCAAGACGACCGGCAAGCTGATCCTGACGGTCTGACCCTGCCGTTTCGGCGGGTCGGAACCTAGCCGAAGCGGCGATGCCCGCCGCCGCGCGACCTGCGATAGTCATTCTCATGAACTCCACCGAACCGAGCGCGCTCGTCGCGCTCTCCGACGAACTCGCCGCCGCCGTCGCCCGCGTGGCGCCGTCGCTGGTCTACGTCGACGGCAGCCCCCGCCGCGACGCCACGGGCGTCGTCTGGAGCGCGCGCACGATCGTCACCGTCGACCACGTCCTCGACCGCGATGACGATCTCGAGATCGTCCTCGAAGGCGGACGGCGCGTCGCGGCGACGCTCGCCGGCCGGGACCCGTCGACCGACCTCGCCGTGCTGCACGCTGCCGTCGACCTGCCCGTTGCCCCGCGCGGGGCGCGCGGCGATTTGGCCGCGGGGCACATCGTGTTGGCCGCCGGCCGCGACGAGGACGGGCGGCTCGGCGCGAGCTTCGGCGTCGTCAGCGCGCTCGACGGTCCCTGGCGGACGTGGCGCGGCGGCGCGGTCGACCGTCTGATCCGCCCCGACCTCAGCATGTATCCCGGCTTCTCGGGCGGCCCGCTGCTCGACGCGGCGGGCCGCGTGATCGGACTCAACACGAGCGGGCTCTCCCGGCGTACCGCCCTGACGATCCCGGCCCAGACGATCGACCGGGTCGCCGGCCAACTGGAAAGCCGCGGCTCGGTCGCGCGCGCATACCTCGGCGTCGCGCTCCAAGACGTTCGCCTCCCCGAGACCCTGCGTGCCGCGCTCGGGCTCGACCGCCGCTACGCGGCGCTGGTCCTCGACGTGGCGCCCGGCGGTCCGGCCGAGCACGCCGGGTTGGCTTTGGGCGACGTGCTGCTGAGCGTCGGAGGCGTGCCCGTGGAGGGAGCCGAGGACGTCCAGCGTGCGCTCGGCGGCGACAGCATCGGAACCCGGGTCGCCCTCGAGATCCTGCGTGGCGGAACGCGGGGGCGGGTCGATGCCGTGATCGGAGAGCGCCCCGGTGAGTGATGCGCTGCAGGCGGGCCTCGCCGACGTGGTTCGGCGGGTCCGCCGTTCGACCGTGCATGTCTTCGACGAGCGGGGCCGCGGATCGGGGGTGGTCTGGAACGACGGGCTCGTCATCAGCAACGCGCACGTCGTCGGATCGATGCGTCCCCTCGTCGAGACCGGCGCGGGGCGCGCCCGCGGACGCTTGCTGGCCCTCGACCGCGACCGTGACCTGGCCGCGATCGGCGTCGATCTGAGCCGATTGGGCACGGTCTTCGCCACGGTGCGGGCTTCGGGAACGCTGCGCTGCGGCGAGTTGGTTCTCGCGGTCGGCAACCCGCTCGGGCTCGACGGCGCCGTTGCGAGCGGCCTCTTTCAGGGCGCCGGACGGCGCTTCGTGGTGGCCGACGTGCGGCTCGCCCCGGGCAACTCCGGCGGTCCCTTGACCGACGCGGCGGGCCGCGTCATCGGGCTCAACAGCATGTCGGCGGGAAGCCGCGCCTTGGCCGTGCCGAGCGAGGCCGTCCAAGCTTTCTTGAATCGACACGGCTTGCCGGGGAGCGCGTTCTGGCGGGCCGCCTGATCCGCACGCTGGTCTCGGCGGAGTCGCCTTTGGATCGGGCCGGTCTCGAAGGCCTGCTTCGCGACGCGCCGGGGATCGCGGTCGTGGGCGAGGGCGATGCGGCGCGTCTGCCGCGCCTGGTCGCCGACCTCGGCCCCGACGTGCTGCTCGAGTTTCGCGCCGGCGAACCGGGTCTGTTGCGACTGCCGACCGTTTCGCTCGTCGACGACCCACCGGCCGCTTGGGCCGCCCGAGCCGCGAGCGGCGGGTCCGACGGGTTTGCCGTCCTCGCGCGCGACGCCGAATCGGAAGAGGTCTGCGCGGCGGTGCTCGCCGTGGCTGCCGGCCTGGCCGTGACTCGTCCTCGGGCGCTGCGCGACGTGCCGCTCCGGCTGGGGGCGCCGCCCTCCGCCGCCGAGCGGCTGTCGCCGCGGGAGGTGGACGTCCTCGGCGAACTCGCGCGCGGCTCCGCGAACAAACAGATCGCCGCGCGGCTGAATATTTCCGAGCACACGGTCAAATTTCACATCGGCTCGATCTTCGCAAAGCTCGGCGTGGCGAGTCGAACGGAGGCGGTGACGCAGGGCGTGCGCCTCGGCCTCATCATGTTGTGAGCGACCGAAATCGAGCGACTGCTCGCTCGTAGCGCAGCACTAGACGAATAATCCCAATTCGCGCCTGCGCCGCGCGCGGCCGGGAAAATTAAGCAAGCGTTGGGGCCCATTACCCTTCCCGGGGCCAAAAGGCCCGTGTATACTCGAATTCCCCAGCCCTCCCCCGGCAGTCCCCATCGGAGCCTCTCCCCATGACCCGTTTGCGCTTCCTCGCCGGCGCGGTTGTCGCTATTGCCCTCGCGGTCGCGATCGCCCCGGCTCGAGCCGGCTTGTTCACGTCGGTACCCATGGCGCGCCAGCACCCCTCGTCGAACCAGCTCCAACACCTGATCTTCATCGTTCAGGAGAACCGCTCGTTCGATCACTTTTTCGGGACCTTTCCCGGTGCCGACGGTCTCCCGTCGACGCCGCCGTGTCTGCCGAGCCAGTGGTATCCGAGCCAGTGCTTCACGCCGTATCCCGACCACAATGCGTCGAATCAAGGCGGCCCGTACATGAACCCGTACCAAGTCGACGACATCGACGGCGGGAAGATGGACGGCTACGTGATTCAGCGCGAACAGCAACTCGGCTCGAAATGCGCGCCCCAGAACGGGATGCGCGTCGATCCCCGGCGCACCGTCGCCGTGACGATGGACGAAGAAGGGACGACGCAAAACGTCCACTGCATCGTGGACGTGATGGGCTACCACACACAAAAGGATCTGCCCAACTACTGGAGCTACGCGCAAAAGTACGTGCTCTACGACCACTTCTACGAGTCGGCGGAGTCGTGGAGTCTGCCCGCCCACCTCGCGCTTTTCTCCGGCTGGTCGGCGCAGTGCACGAAAATCAGCCCGCCCGAGATCAGCAGTTGCGAGAGCAGCCTCACGGGCAAGACCTGGTCGCAGGCGACGCCCTTGCCCTACGCCAGCCCGCAACCTTATCTCTGGACGGACATCACGTATCTGCTCTATCAGAACAACGTGACGTGGTCGGCCTATCTCGACGGCGGCCTGGGCGGGGCGATCGGGCCGCCGAATACGGCGGTGCAGGGCATCTGGATTCCCCTCGGCGGGTTCGAGACGGTCGTGCAGGACGCCCAAACGGGCAACGCCCTCGGTTCAACGGTCACCGACTTCATCACCCAGGCAGGCAACGGGACGCTGCCCCAAGTTTCGTGGGTGCTGCCGAATTACAACGACAGCGACCACCCGCAAGCTTCGGTCAAGAAGGGCCAAGCCTACGTGACCAACCTGGTCAACGCGGTGATGAAAGGGCCCGATTGGAGCACCAGCGCGATCTTCATCATCTGGGACGACATGGGCGGCTTCTACGATCACGAGCCGCCGCCGTTCACGCTCGACGCCGACGGCCCCGGCCTGCGCATCCCGGCGATTCTGATCAGCCCGTACGCGATCGGCGGCACGATCGATCACCAGATCTTGACGACGGACTCGTTTCTGAAGCTGATCGAAGACACGTTCGTGGGCGGCGAGAGCATCTGCCAATCGGGCCGCTCCGACCCGCGGCCGGATTGTCGCGACGAGTCGACGCAGCTCGGCAACTTACTGAACGACTTCAACTTCTCGCAAAAACGACTCGACCCGCTCGTCCTCTCGACACACCCGATGACGACGTTGATCGATAACGACGAGGACGACTCGCAGCGTCCCGGCCCTCGGATACGCCGCGCGCACTAACTTCGCACGGCCGGTCGGCAGGGGAAGAGCGCCGTGGCGGGCGCATTCCTCGTAAAGGCTCAGCAGTGCATCTTCCCCTACCCCGCACTCGGCCCGGAGATCTTGCCATGAATCGCTTGCGCCTGATGATCGGCGCCCTCGTTGCGGTCGCGCTCGGAGTCGCGGTCGCACCGGCCAAAGCCGGCCTCTTCACCGTGCCGGCGCTGGGGCCGCAGCCCGGAATCCAGACGCTCCACAAGAAGAAGAGCAACCCTTTCTCACAGCTCAAGCACCTGATCTTCATCGTTCAGGAGAACCGCTCGTTCGACGAATACTTCGGCACGTATCCGGGCGCGGACGGCATTCCCACGAACCCACCTTGCCAGGTCGACCCGTGGTATCCTAATGCCTGCGATACTCCCTATCCCAACCATAAGGCAAGCAACCAGGGCGGCCCGTACACAAACCCCTATCAGGTGCAAGACATCGACGGCGGCAAGATGGACGGCTTCGTCGAGTCGCGCGAACAGGAACTCGGACCGAAGTGCGCGCCCACCAACGGCCGCGCGCCCGATCCCAACAAGATCGTCGGTTACTATCGGGACGAAGAAGGCATCACGCGCGCCAAAAAGTGCATCATCGACGTGATGGGCTACCACACCCAAAAAGACATCCCCAACTATTGGAGCTACGCCCAGAACTACGTCCTCTACGATCACTTCTACGAGTCGGCGGAGTCGTGGAGCCTGCCGGCTCACTTGGCGCTCTTCTCGGGTTGGTCGGCAAAGTGTCAATATAATCCGCCCGAGCTGAGCACGTGCACGAGCAATCTCAACGGCGACTTCTGGAACCCGAACGGCGAGAATTCGGAGCCCTATCTGTGGACCGACATCACCTACCTGCTCTACGAAAACAACATCACGTGGGCGGCGTATCTCGACGGCGGCGGCCTGGGCGAGCCGATCGGCGGTCCGGGCAATCTCGTCCAGGGAATCTGGATTCCGCTCGGCGGATTCCAGACGGTCAACCAAGACGGCCAGTACGCCAACGCGATCGACAATCCGACCTCTGAATTCATCACCCAGGCGGGCAACGGAACGTTGCCGCAGGTGTCGTGGCTCTTACCGGACTACGACGACAGCGACCATCCGCAGGCCTCGGTGAAGAAGGGTCAGACCTACGTGACCAACTTGGTCAACGCGGTGATGAACGGTCCCGATTGGGACAGCAGCGCGATCTTCATCGTGTGGGACGACATGGGCGGCTTCTACGATCACGAGCCCCCGCCGTTCAACATCGACTTCGACGGCCCGGGCTTGCGCGTCGGCGCGATCATGATCAGCCCGTACGCGATCGCCGGGACGATCGATCATCAGACCTTCACCACCGACTCGTTCCTCACGCTGATCGAAGACACGTTCGTCGGCGGCACCAGCATCTGCAACTCCGGACGACCGGACCCGCGCCCGGACTGTCGCGATCAGTACTCCGGATACGGCACCTTCGCCAACGACTTCAACTTCAAGCAGCAGCCGCGGCCGCCGATGTTGCTCTCGACGCATCCGATGACCACGCTCGTCGACGACGACGAGGACGCGGCTCCCGCGATCCGCGGCGTTCGCCGGGGAGTGCGCTAGCACTATTCGGCAAGACGAAGAGGCGGTCCGAACGGGCCGCCTCTTTTGTTCTTTACGTCGCCAAGCAGGTGAGCGGGGCGGTCGCGGGCGCAATTGCCACAACCGATGACGTTGACCCGAACGGCCGAAGAGGAGAACGCGCGGCCCACGGTTAGCAGTTGGAGGCGAGGTACGCATTAGCATCGACGGCGGCTCCGGGATCATTCGCTGTCCCTGGGCGCTCGAGGAGCCCGAGCGAACGTACCACGACGTCGAGTGGGGCGTACCGGTACACGACGACCGGCGCCTCTTCGAATTGCTCACGCTCGAGGGCGCTCAGGCGGGTTTGAGCTGGAAGACGATCTTGAACAAACGCGAGGGATACCGCCGCGTCTTCCAAGATTTCGATCCCGCCAAAGTCGCGGCTCTCGACGACGAGGCGATCGAAGCCGCGGTCAACGATCCCGGCATCGTGCGCCATCGAGGCAAGATCGTTTCGACGGTGGGCAACGCCCAGGCGTTCTTGGTGGTCCAGCGCGATTACGGCTCGTTCGCCGGCTTCTTGTGGACGTTCGTCGGCGGCAAACCGCGGACGAGCGCCCACGCCGCCGGCGCCGCGGTGCCCGCGACGACGCCGCTCTCGGACACCGTCAGCAAGGAGTTGCGAAAGCGCGGCTTCCGCTTCGTGGGCTCTACGATCGTGCAATCGTTTCTTCAAGCCTGCGGGGTACTCAACGACCACCGCGCGGACTGCTTTCGCGCCGCCGAGATCGCCCGATTGCCGTTGCCGGAACTGTGACGAGTTCGGCTGCGGGATTATCTCAGACAGCCCTCCAACGCTCCGGCATGCGCAGGTTGCAGGTTATCTGGATGACTCTTTTTGCGGTGGCGTTCGCTTCGGTCGCCCTCGCACCCGGAAGCGCCGCGGTAATCAACCAGGGTAAACTCAAACATCTGATTTTCATCGTGCAAGAGAACCGCTCGTTCGATCACTATTTCGGAACGTACCCCGGCGCCGACGGCATCCCGACCGCGACGCCCTGCCTGCCCAGCCAATGGTACCCGAGCCAGTGCTTCACGCCCTATCCCAACCACCTCGACAGCAACCAGGGCGGCTCGCTCAAGATCGCCGCCCAGATGCTCGACATCGACGGCGGCAAGATGGACGGCTTCGTCATCACGCGCGAGCAGCAGTTGGGACCCGGCTGCGCGCCGCACGACGGCAAGCCCGCGCCGCGGCGCATCGCGGCCACGATGGTCGACGACGAAGGCTTCACGCAAGACGTGCACTGCCTCGTCGACGTGATGGGCTATCACGACGGCACCGATCTGCCCAACTACTGGTCGTACGCGCAGAATTACGTACTCCAAGACCACTTCTTCGAGTCGACGATGTCGTGGAGCTTGGTGGGACACTTGGCGCTGTTCTCCGGGTGGGCCGCGGTCTGTCCCGACACCGATCCGCCGCAAATCAACTCGTGTTACACCTCCCCGGCGGGCGTCGGCTGGTCCCCGAACGAAGCGCCGCCGTATCTCTGGACCGATATCACCTATCTGCTGTATAAGAACAACGTCAGTTGGCGCGTCTACAACGACGGCGGCCTGGCCGGCTCCCCCCAGGGGAAGAACGGCACCGCCTGGATCTGGGACGTGCTGCCGGGATTCGAGACGGTCAATCAAGACGACCAAGTCGCGAATGCGGAATACGACCAGACGCAGTTCTTCAACGACGCGTCGAACGGTACGCTGCCTCAGGTGGCGTGGCTCTTGCCCAAGTACGACGACGCCGAACATCCGCAAGCGTCGATCGCGCAGGGTCAGAGCTACGTGACCAACCTGGTCAATGCGGTGATGAACGGGCCCGATTGGTCGAGCAGCGCGATCTTCATCACCTACGACGACATGGGGGGCTTCTACGATCACGAGCCGCCCCCGTACGCCTTCGACAGCTTGGGCCTGGGCATTCGCGTGCCCGCCATGATCATCAGCCCGTACGCCAAGACCGGCTACGTCGACCATCAGGTCTGCAGCACCGACTGTTACTTGGCGCTGATCGAAAAGGTCTTCCTCAAGGGCGAATCGCTCAGTCAATCCGGACGGCCCGACCCGCGCCCCGATTATCGCGACACGGAGAGCCAGTACGGCAGCCTGCTGAACGACTTCGACTTCAAGCACACGCCGCAGCGGCCGCTGATTCTCTCGACGCATCCGATGACGCTGCTGCGCCAAGATCCCGTCGACGCTTCCCCGCGCCCGGGCCGGCAGGTGCGACGCTGATGTTTCCCGCCTTCGGGCTGCCCGCTCCCGCGCTGCACCAGCCGGGCCGCTCGGGACTGCAGCAACTTCAGCACTTGATTTTCATCGTTCAGGAAAACCGCTCGTTCGATCACTACTTCGGCACGTTTCCGGGCGCCGACGGCTTTCCGAATCCCGCTCCGTGTTTGCCGAGCGAACGTCATCCTTCGCAGTGCGAGACGCCCTATCCCAACCACGCGGCCAGCAACGAGGGCGGACCGTACCTCAACGAATACCAGCAGGCCGACATCGACGGCGGCAAGATGGACGGCTTCGTCATCCAGCGCGAGAAGCAGTTGGCGCGGGAAGGCTGTCCGTACGACGAGGAGCTCGGCGAAGTCGACCCCGACTGCAAACCGGGCAACATGGGCGACATCGTCGACGTGATGGGCTATCACGATCAGACCGACCTGCCCAACTATTGGGCCTACGCGAGCACCTACGTGCTTCAGGATCACTTCTTCGAAGCGACCCACTCGTGGAGCCAGCCGAGCCACCTGTTCATCTTCTCGGGCTGGTCGGCCAAGTGCACCAAACCGGGCGAGATCGACAGTTGCGCCAGCTCCTTCGGCGGTGATTTTTGGGGCACGAAGGACCCCACGCCCTATCTCTGGACCGACATCACCTATCTGCTCTATCAGAACGGGGTGAGTTGGGCCGCCTATCTCGACGGAGGCCAGGGCGCGACGTTCACCCACCACGGCGTGCAAGGCATCTGGAACGTGCTGCCCGGCTTCGAGACCGTGCAAGACGACGGCCAACTCGGCAACGCCGAAGTGAATTTGAAGCAGTTCTACAGCGACGCCGCGGCGGGGACGTTGCCCTCGGTCAGTTGGATTCTGCCGGAGCAGGCCGATAGCGAACATCCGACCTCGTCGGTGGCGCACGGCGAGACCTACGTCACCGGTTTGATCAACGCGGTGATGAGCGGTCCGGAGTGGAACAGCAGCGCGATCTTCGTGACCTACGACGACGACGGCGGCTTCTACGATCACGAGCCGCCGCCGTTCGACTTCGACAAGCTCGGTTTGGGCATTCGCGTGCCGGCCTGGATCGTGAGCCCGTACGCCAAGACCGGCTACATCGACCATCAGGTGTGCAGCACCGACTGCTACACCAAACTGATCGAGGACGTCTTCCTGGGCGGCGAGCGAATGGATCAAGCCGGCCGTCCCGACCCGCGTCCGGACTATCGCGACCAAGAGTCGGACTATGGCGACCTGGCCAACGACTTCGACTTCACGCAATCGCCGCGACCGCCGCTGCTCTTGCCGCTGCACCCGATGTCGCTGCTCCGCGAGGCGACGCCGCCGGCGAGGTTTGCGCTCCCGCAGCGACGACGCTAACGCGTTAGCGACGTTCTTGCTTGCCGCCCTGCGGTTTTGGCCGCGGTGGGACCGGGCAAAGGTACGGCGTGAGCACTCGAACCGCGCCGGCCCTGGGACACTGATGCCGACGCTCTTCGAGCGGCGCTACGACCGCCGCGCGCTCGAAATGCGCGTCGGCGATCTGGGCCAAGTGGGCGGCATCACCCCAATCGTGTACGATGACGGCCGCGCGCGGGGAACGCGCGGGTTCCTTCTGCGCACCGGGGGCGGTCTCGAGGTCGAGATCGTGGCCGATCGCGCGCTGGACGTGCTCGGCGCGGCGTATCGCGGGATTCCCTTGACGTGGCGCGGGCCGGGCGGCCTCGCGCATCCGGCGTACTCGGAGCCCGGCAGCGAGGCCTTCGAACGCAATTTTTTCGGCGGCTTGATGACGACGTGCGGGTTGGAGGCCTTCGGACCGCCGGGCGACGATGTCGACGGCTCGTGGCAACAGCACGGGTACATCAATCACGCGCCGGCCCAGGCGGTCAGCCAGGCGACGTGGTGGGACGGCGATCGTTGCGCGTTCGAGATTGCGGGCACGATGCGGCAAGCGCGCATGTTCGGCCCGTCGCTGCGACTCGAGCGCACGTGGCGCGCGGCGCTCGGCGAAAATACGCTTCGCTTACGCGATCGCGTAACCAACGAAGGCGGCGAGCGCACGCCGCACATGCTGCTCTATCACTGCAATGCGGGTTTTCCGTTGCTCGACGTCGAGACGGAACTCTCGGTAACGCATCGCTCGATGCGCCCGCGCGACACCGAGGCGCGTGCCGGGCTCGGCGTGTGGAACCGGGGCGGCCCGCCGCAGAGCGACTTCAAGGAGCAGGTGTTCGTCCACGAACCGCTGGCCGACGACGACGGGTGGGCGCGTTGCGAATTCGCAAACGCCGGGCTCGACGGCGGCCGCGGCGTAGCTTTGGCCCTGCGCTATCGGCCCGATCAGCTGCCGGCACTGATGACCTGGCGAATGCTGGGCACGCAAACCTACGTGATGGCCATGGAGCCGGCGAACTGCCGCACCATCGAAGGGCGCATTGCCGCGCGCAAACTCGGGACGCTGCCCTACCTCGAACCCGGCGAGACGCGCGACTACGACTTGGAGTTCGACGTGCGGGCGCTGTGAATCGGTCACCGTATGGGTTCGCGCCCAACGCAGCGACGACGCTAACGCGTTACGGCGCGGTGAAGGTCCGTGGTTCGGAGGGCGCATCGCTCTCGCCGAGCGAGAGGCCGTACCAGCGCACGTCGTGCCAGCGCCCGAACTTGAAGCCGACCGCGCGATAGACGCCGATCTCGCGAAAGCCGACCGCTTCGTGCAGCGCCTCGCTCGCCGGGTTGGGCAACGCGACGCCGGCGAACGCGCGCAGATAGCCGAGCGCGCGTAAGGTCTCGAAAAGCGCGGCGTACAACGCGCGGCCGACGCCGCGTTGGCGATAGCGTTCGTCGACGTAGACGCTGGTGTCGACGGCCCAGCGATAGGCGGCGCGCTCGCGATACTTGGTCGCGTAGGCGTACCCGGCCACGGCGTCCCCCTCGACGGCCACGAGCCACGGGTGCGTCCGCGTCACCGCCGCGATGCGTCGCGCGATCTCGTCGGCGTCGGGGGGAGTTTCCTCGAACGAGATGACCGTATTCGCAACGACCGGCGCGTAGATCGCCGCGATCGCGGGGGCATCCCCAGCCGCGACGGCCCGAATGGTCACGCCCGGCATCGGCTCGCTGGGACCGTACCGTTTTCCCCTTTGACATCGAACATATGTTCGATTACCATGACCTCCCATGGCTCTTTCGGCAGCGACGCAGCCCCGCCGTGACGCCTTCGCCGAGCTTCGCGCGACGCTTGCGGGCGCCCATGGGGCGGCCTCACCCGAAGCCTTCACCCTGGCCGAAGAGGCCGTCCTGCGCACCGGCTTCCCGGCGCTCGACGCGGCTCTGGGCGGCGGCGTGCCGCGCGGGATCATCGCCACCCTCGAAGGCGCGTCCGGTTCCGGCCGCTCCGCCGTCGCCGCCCGGCTGCTGGCGGGGGCCACGCTCGGCGGCGGCCTCGGGGCGCTGATCGAGTCGCCTACCGGCGTCGAGGGCAGCCTCTACCCGCCCTCGCTGGCCGCCGCGGGCGTCGACCTCAACCGGCTCCTGGTCGTCCCCGCCCAGGATGCCGGAGGCGCCGCGCGCGCGGCCGACGTGCTGCTGCGCGCGGCGGCCTTCGGGCTGATCGTCATCCCGGCGCTCACGCTGCCCGCGGTCGCCTGGACGCGGCTGGCCGGGCTCGCGCACCGCTCCAACGCCGTGCTGCTGGCGCTCGGGCTCGAAGCCTCCGACGAGTTGCGCTACTTCGCCTCGCTGCGCGTGCGGCTGCGTCCGCGCGAGGTGCGCTGGGCCGGCGCCGGCGGACTCTTCCGCGCGCTGGCCGGCGCCGACGTCGAGGCCACCGTGCTCAAACACAAACGCGCCGCGCCGGGCCGCAGCGCCGCGCTGCGCTGCACCTGGCTGGAAGCCGCCGCACCCGGCGCCGCCGTCTGACGTGCCGGTCGTCTGCGCGCTGGTGCCCGCCTTCAAGGTCGAGGTCGCGCGCTTGACTCGGCCGGAGTTGCGCGAACGACCGCTGATCGTGGTCGACCGGCTCGAACGCGGCCACGCCTTGGCCGTCGATCCGGGCGCGTACGAACTCGGCGCGCGACCGGGGATGACGCTGCTGCAGGCGAGCGCGTGCGCGCGCGAAGCGGCGATCGCCGTCGACGAACCCGCGCGTTGCGCCGCGTTGTGGGAAGAAGCGCTCGACGCGCTCGACGCGGCCTCGCCGCTGGTCGAAGACGCCGAGCCCGGCGTCGCGTTTCTCGAAATGCGCGGCATCGAAGGCACGCCGCGCGCCTGGCTCGCGAGCGCGCGCGCCGCGCTCGGCGCCGTCTCCGCGGGCGCGCTGCCCTTTCGCTTGGGATTGGCCGCGAACAAGTTCGTCGCGCGCGCGGCGGCGCTCGTCGCCGACGGCAGCATCGTGCGGCCCGGCGCGGAACGCGCCTTCGTCGCGCCGCTGCCGCTGCACGTGCTCGACTTCGCGGATTACGTGGTCGAACGTTTGTCGTTGCTCGGCGTGCGCACGCTGGGCGACCTCACGGCGTTGCCGCACGGTCCGTTCGTGCGCCGCTTCGGTCCCGAAGCGGCGCGCGGACACGAACGCGCCGCCGGCCTCGACCGCGAACCGCTCGTGCCGCGACCGCGCACCTTGCGCGTCGAACGTTCGCTCTTCGGCGAAGGTACGGCCGAACGCGAAGAGCAGGTACTCTTCGCGCTGCGCACGCTGGTCGCGCGCGTCGCCGACGACGTCGCGCTGGCGGGCAAACGCTGCGGCTATCTGCGGTTGTCGCTCGAGTGCGAAGACGGCGAGACGCTCGAACTGCCCACGTTGCTCGCGCAACCGACCGCACAGGCCGCGATCATGTTCGACCTCTTGCGGGCGCGCCTCGAAGGCACCGTGCTGGCTTCGCCCGTCTGCGGCTTGCGTTTGGGCGCCGAGCGATTGGAAGAAGGCGGCACCGAACGCTCGCTGTTCGCGGGCAGCGATCCCGATCCGGAAGTGGTCGCGGTCGCGCTGGCGCGCATCGAGGCCGCGCTCGGTCCGGGTTCGGCGCTGCGCGCGCGGGTCACGAGCGGCCACCGCTGCGAGACGCGCTACGCCTACGAAACCTTCGACGCGCGCGGCCTCGTGCGCCGCGCACCGCACGCGAACGCCGCGCAGGCAACGTCGGAGGAAGGCACGCTGGCCTATCGCGTGCTCGCCCCGCGTGAGGTCGGCGTGCGCCTCGAACGCGGCCGGCCCGTCGCGGTCGGCGGCCGGGCCGTGGTGGAAGTCGCCGGTCCGTGGCGGGTCGACGAGTCGTGGTGGGCGCAAGCCCTCGACGAAGGCGCGCTACCCTACGCCAGCGACGCCTACGACGTGCTGCTCGCCGACGGCACGCTCTGGCGCATCGTGCACGAAGCGCAACGCTGGTACGTCCGCGGCGCGTACGATTGACGCACGCGCACAGAGGCTTCCCGAGGAACGGCTCGGCTTCTGAGGCAACGGTAAGCGCATGCAGATTACCGACGTCTTCTCACCCGAATTGTTTCGCGGCAAAACCGTGTTCATCACCGGTGGCGGCAGCGGCATCAACCTCGGCATCGCGAAGAATTTCGCGGCGGTCGGGGCGAGCGTGGCGATCTGCGGACGTTCGCAAGAACGCCTCGACGGCGCCGCCGAGGAATTGCGCGCGCTGGGCAATCCGGTCTTCACCCAATCCGCCGACGTGCGCGACTACGCCGCGCTCGACGCGGCCATCACGCGCGCGGGCGAAACGCTCGGACCGATCCAGGTGCTCGTCTCCGGTGCGGCCGGCAACTTTCCGGCATCGGCGGAAGCGATCAGCCCCAACGGCTTCAAGTCGGTGATCGACATCGATTTGCTCGGCTCGTTCCACGCTTCGCGCGCGGCCTTTCCGCAATTGAAAGAGACGCGCGGCAGCATCACCTTCATCTCCGCGGGCCAAGCCTTTCAGGCGTATCCGTTTCAAGCCCACGTCGGCGCGGCCAAGGCCGGCGTCGACATGCTGATGCGCGACCTCGCGGTGGATTGGGGCAAGTACGGAATTCGCTCCAACAGCATCGTGCCCGGTCCGATCGCCGACACCGAAGGCATGCGCCGCCTGGCGCCGGGTGAGGGCGCGCAAGGGAAGCTGGCCAAGGCCGTGCCGCTGCAACGTTTGGGCAGCGTCGACGACATCGGCCAGGTGGCGGTCTTTCTCGCTTCGCCGCTGGCCTCGTACGTGACGGGCACGGTGCTCGTCGCCGACGGCGGACAGAATCTGCTCGGCAGCGGCATGTGGGCGGCGCTCGCCATGGGCGCGCTCGGCTAATCGTCGCAAAACGCCGCCATGTCCGAACGCTTCTTCCTCGATAGAGTGCAGACGCCGATCGGCTGCGCGCTGCTGCTCACCGATGCAGAAGACCGGCTGCGCGCCTTCGATTGGGACGATCACGACGAGCGTTTTCAGCGTTGGCTGCGCGTGCACTACGGGAAAAACGTGTCGCTGCAGCCGGGACGTTCGGACGCGGTGCGCGACGCCGTCGACGCCTATTTTGCCGGCGATCTGACCAGCATCGACGCGATCCCGTGCCGCACGGCCGGCACGCCGTTTCAGCAATCGGTGTGGGCCGCGCTGCGCGAGATCCCGGCCGGGCACACGACCAGTTACGGCGCGCTGGCGGCGAAGCTCGGGTCGCCCGCCGCGACGCGCGCGGTCGGTCTGGCCAACGGCTCGAATCCGATCGGGGTCGTCGTCCCGTGCCATCGCGTGATCGGCGCGAACGGTTCGCTGACGGGCTACGGCGGCGGCCTCGAACGCAAGCGCTGGCTGCTCGCCCACGAGGGCGTGTTACTCGCCGTCGGCTAGCCGCTCGCACGCCGGCGTCCAAAACTCACGCGGCTCCGTACCTGAATGCGACGCGCCGCACAGGCGCCGAAAACGCATGAAGGAGCTCCAGTGAACACTCTCCGCACGCTGACGCGCGCATTCGCGCTCGCAGGCGCCGCCGCGGCCTCGCTCGCCCTCGCCGCGTGCAACTCGAGTTCGACGCTCATCTCTCAGCCTACGACCGTTCCGGCGCAGGTGCGCGCCGTCCACGGCTCGCCCGACGCGGGACCGGTCGACATCTACGTCTACAAGAGCAGCACGTCGCGGCCCACGTCGCCCACCGTCGCCGCAGCGGCGTATCCGCAGATTACCGGCTACCTCAAGATTGCGCCCGGCACCTATACGGTCGACGTCATCGCGCCCGCCGGTTCTCCGAGCACCACCGCTCCCGTCGCCTCAGAGAACGTCACCGTTTCGACCGCGACCCAATACAGCATCGTGGTCGGCGGAAAGGTCGGCAACGGCACGCTTCAGTTCGTCAACTTCGTCGAATCGGCGGAGACTGCGGGACAAACCGCGCTGCTCGTGCACCATGCCTCGCCGTTCGTGCAGAACGCGATCGGCGGACCGGTCGGCGTCGGCGTCTACGACGCCTCGCAGCCCGCGCCGGCGACCGTTTCGCAGATCTTCTCGTTCTCGCTCACCGGCGGCATCAGCGGCCCCGCAACCAGCGGCAACGTGAGCGGCGGAGAGTTCTTCCTGTCGCCGTTGCCCAGCGGCTTGCCCACCGCGGTCGGCTTCGCGGCCGGCATTCCGCTCGGATCGGGCAGCTTCACGACGCTGGTCACCGCAACCCCATCGCAGCTCGCGTCGGGCTTGAAGAATCCGACTAGCGCCCAACAGACGTTGGCCGCCGACACGTCGTCGGCCATTCCCGCAGGCGCGCACCTCTCGATCTTCGCCGTCGATACGTCGTCCGCGGCCCAGTTGATCGGCACGCTCGACCCGTAATCGAGCGCTTCGGGCGCCCGGGCGCGTTCTACGTCAGATGACGGAGATAGCGCTCGGGCGCGTTGAGGAAATCGCGCGTGACGCGCACGTGTTCGACTTCATCGAAGGGCACGCTGCGGAGCGCGCCGTCCTCGAAGAGCCGGATGTCGGCGCCCGGCGTGGCCATCAGAATCGGGGAGTGGGTTGCGATGACGAACTGACTCCCCTCAGCCACCGCATCGCGCAGGAGCGCGATCAGCGCGAGCACGCGCGTCGGCGAGAGCGGCGTTTCGGGTTCGTCGAAGAAGTAGAGCCCTTTGGGAACGATGCGCTGCTGCAAGAATTCGAGGAACGTCTCGCCGTGGGAGCGAGCGTCGGGCGCATCGCCGTAGCGCGCTTCCAACGCCGCGCGTTGGCCGCGCATCGAGCCCGCAGCCCGGGCGCGGCCCGAGTCGGGCTCGGGCGGTTCGTCGCCGTCGAGGTACGAGCGCTCCATCCGGTGCAAGTCGGCCATCTGCTCCGTCACCCGCTTGACGAAACCGAACACGTCCTCCGCGCGCACGAACAAACGCGTGATCGGCAGCTTTCCCTCGTACGAGATCGTCGTGCGACGGGCCAGCTCGCGCGATCCCGCGAGCGTCGCGTCGCTCGCGAGATCGGACGATCCGAGTGCCACGCTGCGGGTCGCGATCGCGAGCGCCTCCAACAGCGTCGATTTACCCGCCCCGTTCTCGCCGACGAACAGCGTGACCGGCGCCTCGAACTCGATGCGGCGCAACGCGCGCACGACGGGCACCGTCCAGGGAAACGCTTGCGCGCCGGGCGGTCGCTCGAAGCGCGCGGCACGCAACGCAGGCACGTCAGGCCAGATACGGCTCGAAGGGCGCCACCGGCGCGAGAATCGCATCCATTCGCGCGAAGATCGCCGGATCGACCTCCAGATCGGCGGCGGCGACGTTGTCGTCGACGTGCTGCGTCTTGGTCGCACCGACGATGACGCTCGACACTTCGTCCCGGCGTAGACACCAGGCCAGCGCCAACTGCGCGAGCGAAGCGTTGGCCTCGCGCGCCAACGGTTGCAACTGCTGCACGGCGTCGAGCACCGGCTGCGTGAAGTAGTCGCTCATCATGTCCTTAGCGTTGCCCGCCGCGCGCGTGCCCGCGGGCGGGTTGGCCGCGTCGGTATATTTGCCCGAGAGAATCCCCATGGCCAGCGGCGACCAGACGACGTTGCCCAAACCGAATTCGGCGCAGGCCGGCAGCACGCGTTCCTCGATGCGCCGCCAGAGCGCGCTGTATTGCGGCTGATTGCTCACCGGCTGGGCCCAACCCGCGGCGCGGCAGAGCGCGACGGCCGCGCCGATCTGATCGGCGTTCCACTCGGAGACGCCCCAATACAGCACGTCGCCGCGCCGCACCAAATCGTTCATCGCGGCACAGGTCTCTTCGAGCGGCGTCGAGGGGTCGTAGCGATGACACTGATAGAGATCGACGTACTCGACGCCGAGCCGTTTGAGCGAGAGTCCGCACTGTTCGAGCACGTGCTTGCGCGAGAGCCCGCGGTCGTTGGGCCCGTCGTTCATCGGAAAATAGACCTTGGTGGCCAAGACGTACGATTCGCGGCGATACGACGACAAGGCGCGTCCGACGACTTGTTCGGCGCGGCCGCGCGCGTAGACGTTGGCCGTGTCGAAGAAGGTCACGCCGAGGTCGTAGGCGCGCTTGACGCAGTCGCGAGCGGTTGCTTCCTCGACGCTGCCGCCGTAGGTCAGCCACGAGCCCAAGCCCACGGCGGAGACGGAGACGCCCCAGCGTCCGAGTTTCCGATACTTCACGGATCAGGGCTGGCTCGCGAGGCGACCATTCTCCTTTCGCCGGGGGCGGAAGGGTCCGGCCGCGCGATGGAGTAGGCGGTCGCTACTATGAAGCGTCTCGCCGCATTCGGATTCGGCTTGGCTGCCTTGGCTCTGGCGCCGTCAGCCGTCCGCGCCGAATCCACGTTTTCCGACACGACCTGCGTGCAGGCCACCGCGCCCGTGCGCGCCTATTTCGACAAGACCAAGGACCCTTCGACCACGCTCGAAGACGCGGTCGCCTACGCGCAAAAAGTCGTCGACGCATACGATCAATGCGCGGCGGAAAAGCGCGAGCGCGGCGAGATAGAAACGTTGCAGTACGCCCACCTCTCGGCCGCGCGTTACGATTACGTGATCGGCGGCTGGCAGCATCTGGGCGGCAACGACGGCTTAGCGCGCACCGCTCTGCAAGCGGCCGTGAAGCTCGCGCAAGACATCATCGACTGGCACCCCGATTCGCAGTTGTGGTATGCCTCGAACGACGTCAACATCGGCTCGGGCTCGTGGCACAACTCCTACGCCAATGGCGTGTCGAAGTACCACCAGGAAGCCATCGAGGTGCGCGACGCCGCGCTCAAGTCGATCGGCCTCCTCGACAAGCCCGCCGCCCCGGCCCCGGCACCGACCGGCAAGTAAAAGCCTTCCACTGGAGCCTTGACGTCGAACGTACGTTCGACTAGCATGGTGGCCCCATGGCCGCCGCCCGGTACGCCGAACTCCACGCCCGCTCGAACTTCAGCTTCCTCGAGGGCGCCTCGCACCCCGAGGAACTGGCCGCGCGCGGCGCCGAGCTCGGCCTCGACGCGCTGGCCCTGACCGACCGCGACGGCCTCTACGGCACCGTCCGCTTCGCCAAGGCGGCCAAGCCGTTACGCCTGCCGGCCATCGTCGGCGCGGAGCTGACCATCGACGTCCCCGAGATGCGCCCCAAGCGGCGCCGCGCGCCGACGCTTCAGGAATCGGCGCGCTTTCCGCGCCTGGTGCTGCTCGCCGAAGACGAGGCCGGGTACGCCGCGCTGGCCCGGGCGATCTCGAGCGCGCAACTGCGCGGCAGCAAACGCGACGCGCGCCTGCGCCTCGACGACTTCGGCGACGCACGCGGGCTGATCGCGCTCTCCGCCTCGCGGCAGGGCTACGCCGAAGAGGCGCTGCTGCGCGGCGACGTCGCGACCGCGCGCGAACGCGCCGCCCGTTTGCGCGACCTCTTTCCGGGCCGCTTCTATTTCGAATTGCAGCAGCATCTGCGCCCCGAGGACGCGCGCCTCGTGCTCGACCAAGTCGCGCTGGCCGAAGAACTGCGCATCCCGTACGTGGCCGCCAACGGCGCCGCCTACGCACTGCCCGCCGACGCCAAACTCTGCGACGTGCTGACCTGCGTGAAATACAAGACGACGCTGCAGCGCGCGAACACGCTACTGCTCCCCAACCACGAATTCTATCTGAAGAGCCCGGCGCAGATGCTGCGCATCTTCGCACCCTATCCCAAAGCGATAAAGAACACGCTGGCCATCGCCGAACGCTGCACCTTCCGTCTCGACAAACTCGCCGGCCAATTCCCCGACTTCCCCGTCCCGCCCGAAGAGGGCAGCACGCACTCCTATCTGCGCACGCTCGTCTTCAAAGGCGCCCGCGAACGCTACGGCCACCCTCTCACCACCAAAGTCGAACGCCAACTCGAATACGAACTGGGCATCATAGCGCGCATGGATCTCGCCGGTTATTTCTTAGTCGTCTGGGACATCTCCAACAAAGCCGCCGAACTCGGCGTCCTCGCCCAAGGCCGCGGCTCCGCCGCCAACTCGGCAGTCTGCTACGCCCTAGGCATCACCGCCGTCGATCCGATCGGCATGAACTTACTCTTCGAACGCTTCCTCTCCGAAGAGCGCAACGAAGTCCCGGACATCGACATCGACTTCGCCCACCAAGACCGCGAAAAAGTCATCCAGTACGTCTACGAACGCTACGGCCGCGAACACGCCGCCATGGCCGCCGAAGTCATCACCTACCGCACCCGCTCGGCGATCCGCGACGTCGGCAAAGCCCTCGGCTTATCCCTCGCTCAAGTCGACGCAATCTCCAAAGAGTACGACGCCCAAGAATCGCTCGCCGGCGCAACCGGCGCCAACCCCGCGGCAACGAACAACCCACAGTTGCCGCAGTCGGTACAAGATCGGCGCGATCTCGATACAGGCAGCAACGTGCGTTTTTCGCGGAGCGAAGCGTCTGCTGAGCCTGGCGTTGTGGCGAGCGCAGCGATGCCCCCCGTGGCGACCGCTGTCGGTTTTCCCGTCCATGGGAAAACCGCCGCTACGGCGCTCGTCGCTCCCGCCCCTCCGGGGCTTCGCTCCTCGACGCAGTCCGCCCCGGGGGGCATCGCTGCGCTCGGCACAACGCCATCTCAGGCCAACCCTTCCCTCGCGAAACGGCCGGCCTACTATGGGTTTGCGCCGCACGATAATGCGCCGGCTTCCGGCGATGACAAGGGCGTCGTCGGGGGGGCGTTGGGCGAGTTGCTCTTGTCGCTCTGCAGGCGTGTCGACGGGTTTCCCAGGCATATGGGGATTCATTCCGGCGGGATGATTTTGACGCGCGATCCGCTCGTGCAAGTCGCGCCGGTGGAGTGGGCGACGATGGCGGACCGGACCATCGTGCAGTGGGACAAAGATGATTTGGCCGAGTTGGGGTTGATCAAGATCGATCTGCTCGGGCTCGGCATGTTGTCGCTGTTGCGCGACGCGTTTGCACTCTTCAAGCGCCGCTACGGCGATACGAAGCCGCCGCTTTCGCTGGCGGCTATTCCGGCGGATGATAAGGCGACGTACGAGATGCTGCAGCGGGCGGATTCGGTGGGCGTGTTTCAGGTGGAGTCGCGCGCGCAGCAATCGATGCTGCCGCGCATGAAACCGGCGTGCTTTTACGATTTGGTCATGCAGGTGGCGATCATTCGGCCGGGGCCGATTCAGGGCGACATGATCCATCCGTTCTTGCGGCGGCGCAACGGGTTGGAGCCGGTGACCTATCCACATCCCAAGTTGAAGCCGGTGCTCGAACGCACGCTCGGCGTGCCGCTCTTTCAAGAACAGGGCATGCGCATGGCCATCGAGGCGGCGGGGTTTTCGGCGGGGCAGGCCGATCAGTTGCGGCGCGCGATGGGCAACAAGCGGTCGCGCGAACGCATGGCCGAGATCTATCCGAAGCTGGTCGCGGGCATGACCGCCAACGGCATCGATCCGGCCGCTGCCGATCAGCTCTTCCACATGTTGCAAGGCTTTGCCGATTACGGCTTCCCCGAGTCGCACGCGGCCAGTTTCGCGTTGCTTTCGTACGCCTCGGCCTACGTGAAGTGTCACGAGCCGGCGGTATTTTTGGCCGCGATCCTCAACGTGCAGCCGATGGGCTTCTACTCCACCGAGGTGCTGGTCAACGACGCGCGGCGCCACGGCGTGGTGGTGAACCCGGTGACCGTCAACGCCAGCGAGTTTTGGAGTTTCGTCGACGGCGAGGGCGCGGTGCGGCTGGGCTTCCACGTGGTGCGCGGGCTCGGCGAAGGGCAGCGCGAGCGTTTGGAAGCGGCGCTTTCGGCCGGTCCGTTCGGCGGGCTCGACGAGTTCGCGGCGCGCACGGCGCTCGGCAAGGACGCGCTGGAAAACCTCGCGGTCGCGGGCGCGTTCGCGCCGTGGTTCGCATCGCGCCGCGAAGCGATGTGGGCGTTGCGCGGGCTCGACGAACGCGAGGCGCGCGGCGCGCTCGGGCGCGCGATGAGCGTCGACGAACCCGAACCGGCCTTCTCGCCGCTGGCTCCGGTCGAAGAGACGGCGTTCGATCTCTGGGGGACCGGCGTGACCACCGGCGTGCAGCCGATCGCGCACTTCCGCCGCGAACTCGAACGTCGCGACGCGATCGCCGCCGAGCGTTTGGCGACGATGCCCAATCATCTGGTCTGCCGCGTCGGCGGCATGGTGATCACGCGGCAACGCCCCGGTACCGCCAAGGGCTTCGTCTTCCTGACCCTCGAGGACGAAACGGGACTGATCAACGTGATCGTCAACCCGGCGGTGTACGAACGGAACCGGCGGACGATCCGCTCCTCGCCCGCGCTGATCGTGGAGGGGACGCTCCAGCGCGAGCAAGGCTGCATCGACATCCTGGCCAAGCGCTTTTGGACGCTGGACACGGGCTCGACCGTGGCGGGCGTACGTGCCCACAATTTCCACTAATTAATTCGAGGCTTTCTCGACGTGCGGCGAGTACCTAAGCAGGCCCGCAGTCCAGCGCATCCTCCGAAAGGGAATCCCTTGCTCCACCATCTGCGTGTCGGGCTCTCGGTAGCCGTATCCGCCCTGGCGTTATCGGCATGCGGCCAGAGCGTCGCGAACTCGTCCTCGGGATCCGCGAGCCTGCCCATGGCCACCCAAACGAAGCCGCTCGCCGGCGCCCGTTCGACCGTCAGTTTCCACGCCGCGTGCGGTCCCATCGTTCCGCCCGCCCAGGTCCGCTGCATGGCACTCGTCCGCGACGACCCGGCTTCGCACGCACCGCAGCCCGACGGCTCGCCCCAAGGCTACGGCCCTTCCGACTTGCAGGCGGCATACAACTTCAATCCCACCGGCGGCTCGGGGATAACGGTCGCGATCGTCGACGCTTTCGACAACCCCAATCTCGAGTCCGACCTCCAAGTATACCGCGCGCAATACGGGTTGCCGACGTGCAGCACGCAAAACGGCTGCTTCTCCAAAGTCGATCAAAACGGCGGCTCGAATTATCCCAAGGGGAATAAGGGCTGGGGCACCGAGGAATCCCTCGACGTCGACATGGTCTCGGCGAATTGTCCCAACTGCAACATCCTCGTCGTCGAAGCCGATAAGCCGACCTACGCCGACCTCGGCGTGGCGGTGCAAACCGCCGCCAACCTCGGTGCGGCGGCCATCAGCAACAGCTATAGCGGCGGCGAGTTCAAGGGCGAGAACACCAACAGCCCCTGGCAACAGAACCGTCCGGTGACCGCGTCGGCCGGCGACGACGGTTACGGCGTCGGCTTTCCCGCGGCGTCCGACTACACGATCGCGGTCGGCGGCACGACCTTGACCAAGGGCGGCGGCGGTTCGCGCGGCTGGACCGAGACCGTGTGGAACGGCACCGGCAGCGGCTGCACCAAGAAGTCGGCAAAACCGTCGTGGCAAACCGATTCGGGCTGTAAGAACCGCACCATGAACGATATCGCTTACGATGCCGATCCCGGCACCGGCGTCGCAGTGTACGATACCTACGGCGGGGGCGGCTGGTCGGAGTACGGCGGCACCAGCGTGAGTTCGCCCGCGATCGCCGCGATGTTCGCGGCCGCCGGCAACGCCTCGTCCGTGCAAAACGCCGGTTGGATTTGGGAAGCGCAAAACCATAGTTCGAGCGTGATGAACGACATCACCACGGGCTCCAACGGCACGTGCAAGGTGCAGTACCTCTGCAACGGCGAGGTCGGTTACAACGGCCCGACCGGATGGGGTACGCCCAACGGGTTGGGCGGCCTTTAGGTTTCCAAGACCCGCCTTTCGGCTCTGGTCCGGCGCATAGGCATTGCGGCGGGCCTGAGCGTACTAGGCCAACCAAGTCGAGCAAGCTACGCCGACCGCACGATCGGAGGAAAACGCAGATGACGATCCGTTCCTTGGCCCTGGGGATTGCGATGGCGGCGGCCTTCGGGTCGAGCGCGACCGGCGCGTTCGCACAGATCGCTCCCGACGACACCGGGGCGGGAACGAAACGGGGCATGCAAGAGGTGAACAACTCCGGACAAGTCGGAACGGTCACCCTCTTCCACCGCGGACAGAGCACGCTCGTCGTCATCGAGTTGCATTCGGTCCCGGCCGGCCACCGCGAACCCGCGCACATTCACCGCGGCCAGTCGTGCGACAACATCGATCCGAAGCCGGCCTTCGGCCTCGCCCCGGTCGTCAACGGCGTGTCGCGCACGATCGTGCACTATCCCGAAGACAAACTGCTTTCGGGAAACTATTC
>Ga0326727_10005968_pt1 | contig 34015 bp, 29 predicted proteins | sample MB2enrmetagenome_FD_207643 | JGI IMG/M metagenome (GOLD analysis project Ga0326727, IMG submission 207643) | Lab enriched peat soil microbial communities from McLean, Ithaca, NY, United States - MB29MY | ecosystem: Environmental > Terrestrial > Soil > Wetlands > Peat | place: USA: New York...
GAGAAGATGCTGGAGGCCGGGCGCGTCAAGCCGGGCGAAGTGGTTTATGACCTGGGCAGCGGTGACGGGCGCATTCTGATTTCCGCTGTCCGCGATTTCGGCGCGCGGGCGGTGGGCGTCGAGATTCTTCCCGATCTTTGCGAGAAGGCACGCAAGCGGGTGAAGGCTCTGGGCCTCGAAGACAAGATCACCATCGTCCAGGGCAGCGCGCTGCGGGTGAATCTGAGTCCGGCCGATGTGGTTACCTTGTGCCTGCTGACGGTTTCGAACGAGCGCATGAAGCCGGTTTTGGAGAAGTACTTAAGACCGGGCGCGCGGGTCGTTTCGAACCAGTTCCCCATTAGAGGGTGGAAGACGGACGAGGTGGTGCACGTGCGCGAAGGGACGATGGAGCACACAATCTACGTCTACACCATGGGCAAGACGAAGTAGCTCCTGCCCGGGTCTTGGCTATTTATTCTTTCCGGCGTTTTCCAGAATGGTGCGCGCCAGGTAGTTTTCGATCTTCGAACCGTTGCGCGCCACTTCGTAATAAGCCCCTTTGAGTAGCTGATCCTTGGCATTGATCAGGTTCTCGCGGATGTTCTGTTGCACGCGGGGATCGCTGAGATCGCGCTGCCCGGCGGGTTCGCGCGAGATCACTTTCAGGATTCGGTAGCCGTCCTGGGTATGGATGATCGGCGAAAACGAATTCACCGGCAGGGACATCACCATTTTGCGCAAATCGGGGTTGGCTTTCTCGAGCGCCGATTCGGGAATGAAACCCTTATCGCCGCCGTTGGGGGCGGAATCGGGATCCTCGGAATAATTCTGCGCCAGCATGACGAAATCCTCGCCGCGCTTGAGACGCTCCTCGATTTCCTGGATTTTGGCGCGGGCTTCGGCCTCGTTGTGCGCCTTGCTGTTCTTCAAATTGCGAATATTGGCGTTGGCATCGGGAGTGACCAGGATGAGAGCGAGGTGCACCTGCGGCTCGGCCAGGTTGAAGCTGGCCTTATTGGCATTGTAGAAGGTGGTGATGTCGGCATCGGTGATGTTGACGTGGGAGGTGATCTCCTTGTTCACCAGCTTGTCCACGGTGAGCCGCTGGCGGATCTGGCTGCGCAGGTCTTCCATGCTCATGCGGCGATCGGCCAGTTGGCGGTCGAATTCCTCCTTGGTGTAGGGCGCCTTCATCTTGTTGATCTCCGAATCGACGTCGGCATCGACCGCGGTCAACCCCAACTTTTCGGCGCGTTGCAGCAGAATCTCGTTGGTGATGAGGCTGCCCAACATGTCCATTTTTTGGGACATCACCAGGTCCTCGTTGGCACCCGGGTTCTGCTGGGCAAACGCGGATTGTTGGAACGCCTTTTCGAGGTCGGTGTAGGTGATCGCATGGCCGTTGACCTCGGCCGCGACATTGGCGGGGGGGGTGTGCTTGCAGGAGACCAGCGACAAAGCGCCTAGCGCTGCAAAGAGAACAACAAAATCGCGCTGCATTTTGTGACACCCCATTGTAACCGGTCTGACCTAGGTAGAATGGTGGGTTCATGAGGATCGGCATCATCGGTACCGGCGCGATCGCGCGCAAGCACGCGCAGGCGTATAAGAAGATCGGCTACGAGTTGACGGTCTGCGCCAGCCTGAGCGCGGCCTCCGGTCGCAAATTCGCCGAAGAGCATGGCGCGGAGCTCGCGGCGAATTATGAAGACGTATGCCGCGACCGGCGGGTGGACGCCGTGGATGTCTGCACGTTCCCGGAGTTCCGTCTGGAGCCGGTGCGCCTCGGCGCGGCGAGCGGGAAGCACGTGCAGGTGGAGAAGCCGATGGCCACGGATCTCGCGACCGCGCGCGAGATGATCGAAACGGCAAAGCGGGCGGGAATCGTGCTGGGGGTGGTGAGCCAGCACCGGTTCGACGACTCCAGTTTGTTCCTGGCGAAGGCACTGGCCGCCGGGCGTCTGGGAAGGCTCCTGCAGTGCGACGGGTACACGAAGTGGTACCGCTCGCCCGAGTATTATGCGCGGCCGGTGAAGGGAAGCTGGCGGACCGAGGGCGGCGGTGCGCTGATCGGCCAAGCCATCCACCAGGTGGACATTTTGCGCTGGCTGGCGGGGCCGGTGAAAGAATTGTTCGCGGTGTGGCAACTGGGGGCGGCGCACCAGATGGAATCGGAGGACGTGGTGAGCGCGGTGGTGCGGTACGCGAGCGGCGCCACGGGGGTGATTCAGGCGGCAACCGCGTTTTGGCCGGGCTATCCGGAACGCATCGAACTGCACGGCACGAAGGGCACGGCGGTGGTTACGGGCGACAAACTGACGGCCTGGGACGTGATGGACGATGCGGGCGAGCCGGCGCCGGTGGTGAGGCAAGTGGCCTCGGGCGCGTCCGACCCGATGGCAATTTCGCTCGAATCCTTCGAGCGGCAGTTTCTGGATTTCGGCGAGGCGATCCGGACGGGGCGGAAGCCGCTGGTGAGCGGGGAAGAAGGGTATCGGGCGCTGGAGGTGGTGGAGGCGGTGTATCGGTCATCGAGGATGGGGGAGAAGGTGTCTCTGCTGTAGAATTGATTAGCATGCTGACGCGGCTCCATATCGACAACTTCCGATGTTTCGTGAATTTTGAATACCGCCCGGGACGTAAGCAGTTGATCGTCGGGCGGAACGGAACCGGGAAATCGTCTTTCATGGATGCGCTGCTATTCCTGCGCAGTTTTGTGCAGAGCGGCGCCGACGCCGCAGGTCCTACTTTTTCTTTCAGGAACCAACCAACGCAGTGGTTGGATCAGAGCCGGCAGGTTTTCGAGCTTGAGGCGTTGCTCGACGGAGAGAGCTTCTTCTACCGCCTCGACATTGAGCCGTGGAGGGGCCAGTCGCCTCCTCGTGTGCATTCGGAAACTGTCCACATTGGTGAGAGGCCTATATTTGAGTTCAAGGACGGGCAGGTGCAGTTGTTTGACGGCAACCTCGAGCCGAGGCCGAGTTTTCCCGCCGATCCGGCGCGGTCGGCATTGCCAATCACCCCGCTCGGCACAGACAAGCTGAGCGTTTTCAAACTGTGGCTGTCGCGGTTATTCTGCTTTCGCTTAAACCCTTTTGCCATGGAGCTGCGGGCAGAGCGGGATGATTTGGCCCCCAAAGTTGACCTCGCAAACGTAGCAGCGTGGCTCAGCCACTTGGTTCAGAGCAGCCCGCGAGAGAACTTTGCTCTCCACGACAGTTTGCAAGATGTCGTGGACAAATTCAGCAGCCTGCAGCTGGAAAGCCTGGGTGGCAGCGTGCGGATTTTGACAGCCGAGTTCGAGCGGACACCCGCGACGGTACTCAAGTTCGGCTTCAATCAGTTGTCGGAGGGGCAGAGATGTCTAATCTGCCTTTACATCATTCTGCATTTCGTCCTTGCAAAAGGCGGTACCGTCATCATTGACGAGCCCGAGAACTTTATCGCTCTGCGCGAAATTCAGCCGTGGCTGACGGCGGTCTCCGACATGGTCGAAGAGGGTCGCGGTCAGATTATTGTGATCTCTCATCATCCCGAACTCATCAATCAGTGGGCGCCTAGTTGCGGTGTGCAGTTCGTACGCGACGGCATGGGACCAGTCCGCGTCGAGCCCTTCCATGGCGAGCCGAGCAGCGGACTATCCCCTGCCGAATTGGTTGCGCGCGGATGGGAGAATGGATAGAGCCTCGCAGGTTATCGTCCTGGCCGAGGATGAGCGGCACCAACAATTTGCCCGCCGGTATCTGGAACAGCTCGGGTATTCCAGGCGGGAGGTCAGGTTCGAAGATTTGCCGGCCGGACGAGGGTGCGGGGAGCAATGGGTCCGCGACCGATATGCTAAGGCTGTTCTGGCGTATCGCTGGAGGTCGACACGGGCTCAGACTGCGCTTATCGTGGCAATCGACTCCGACCGGGGCGACCTGAATCGACGCTTTCGTCAACTCCGCGAGGCGCTGGTCTCCGCTGCCCAAGAGCCGCGCGCAGAGCGGGAACGAATCGCTCATTTCATCCCGAAGAGGAACATCGAGACATGGATCCTCTGCTTGAACGGGCATGACGTGGACGAGGAGACCGATTACAGCCACTAAGACATCGGCGCCCATCAATTCCGGGAGGCTGCCGCCACATTTCACGGATGGACGCGACCCAATGTGGCGCTTCCAGCGGACTGCATCCCCTCGCTTGGGGCCGCCGTGCCGGAGGCAAAACGACTGGAGTAGAGAACAAAAAAGGCAGGCTGCCGTAACAGCCTGCCCATCTGTCTCATCTTCCGTGTCCTCTCAGAACGTGTATAACAGCGTGCCCGTCGGCGCTTCAGCGGGGGCCCCGGCGGGGACGGCGGCTTCGCCTTCCACGTTCAGCACGCGGTAGTAGATGCCGGTGTCGCCCAGGTAAACCTCCAGCTCGGAAGGCCGCGGCAGGGTTCCCTGAATCAGGGCTTCCGAGAGCGGGTCCTCGATGTATTTCTGGAGCGCGCGGCGCAGGGGGCGGGCGCCGTAACTGCGGTCGGCGCAGGTCTTCTCCAAAATGTACTTGGAGGCTTCCGGCGTCAGCCGGATCTTCACCTGCTTGGCCACCAGGTTCTGGTTCACCTGGAGAACCATCAGGTCGATGATCTGGATCAGGTCGTCGTCGCTCAGCGAGCTGAACAGGATCACTTCGTCGAGGCGGTTGAGAAACTCGGGGTTGAAAGCCTTCTTCACCTCGCTGCGCACCATCTCTTCGATCTTGGACGGGATGCCTTCGCCGGCGGGGGCCGAGAAACCCAGGTGGCCGCGCTTTTCGAGGAAGCGCGCGCCCAGGTTCGAAGTCATGATGATGATGGTGTTCTTGAAATCCACCTGGTTGCCCAGGCCGTCGGTCAACTGGCCGTCTTCGAATACTTGCAAGAGGATGTTGTAAATATCCGGATGGGCTTTTTCGATTTCATCCAGCAGGATGATGGAATACGGGTTGCGCTTGACGCGCTCGGTGAGCTGGCCGCCCTCTTCGTAGCCCACATAGCCGGGAGGCGAACCGATGAGCTTCGAGACCGAGTGCTTTTCCATGTACTCGGACATGTCGAAACGCACCAGGCTCTTTTCGCTGCCGAACAGGAAGGCGGCCAAAGCGCGCGCCACTTCGGTTTTGCCGACGCCGGTGGGGCCCAGGAACAGGAATGAGCCGGCCGGGCGGCTGGACGCTTTCAACCCGGCGCGCGAACGGCGGATGGCGCGGGCCAGCGCGGAGATAGCCTTCTCTTGGCTGATGACGCGCCTGTGCAGCTCCTCTTCGATGCGCAGCAGCTTGGTGATTTCCTCTTCCTTGATGGCGGTCATGGGCACGCCGGTCCAGCGGGCCACCACTTCTTCGATGTCGTCCTTGGTGACGCAGCCGGTGGAGGAATCGTCCAGGTTGTATTTCTCGCGCAGCAGGCGCATGTTCTCGCGCTCTTTGCGCTCCTCGTCGGAATAGAAACGCGCCTTCTCGAACTCGTGGTTGGCGATGGCGTTTTCCATGCGGTGGACGATGAACTTGATGCGCTTCTGAATGTCGGCCAGGTCGGCCGGAAGCGTGGTTTGGCGCAGCTTGACGCGGGCGCCGGCTTCATCGATGAGGTCAATGGCCTTATCGGGAAGGTAGCGGTCGGGAATGTAGCGGCTGGAGGTATAGACGGCGGTTTCGATGGCATCGTCGGTGTAGGCCACGGCGTGGAATTTCTCGTAGCGGTCCTTGATGCCGAACAGGATTTTCACGGCGTCGACCTCGCTGGGCGGCGGGACCTTGACGGCCTGGAAGCGGCGTTCGAGGGAACGGTCCTTTTCGATGGACTTGCGGAATTCGGCGGGAGTGGTGGCGCCGATGCACTGGATTTCGCCGCGCGACAGGGCGGGCTTGAGGATGTTGGCGGCGTCGAGCGATCCTTCGGCCGAGCCGGCGCCCACCAGGGTGTGCAGCTCATCGATGAAGATGATGGCGTTCTGATTTTCCATCAGCTCCTTCATGATGGTCTTGAGCCGCTCCTCGAACTGGCCGCGGTACTTGGTGCCGGCCACGATGAGCGAAAGATCGAGCGCCAGGATGCGCTTATCGGCGAGGAAGGACGGCACGTCGCCTTCGGCGATGCGCTGGGCGAGGCCCTCCACGATGGCGGTCTTGCCGACGCCGGGTTCGCCGATCAACACCGGGTTGTTCTTGGTGCGGCGGCACAGGATCTGCACGACGCGCTCCAGTTCGTAATCGCGGCCGATGAGCGGGTCGAGCGTGTTATCCATGGCGGCCTGGGTGAGGTCGCGGCTGAACTCGGCCAACAGCGAGCTATCCTTGGGCCGGGCCGAGGCCACTTTCTCGCTTTGCGAACGCGCCAATTCTTCGCGGATGGTGGAAAGGCGCAGGCCGCGCTCGTGCAGGATCTCGGCGGCGAAGCACTTTTCCTCGCGCAGCAGGCCCAAAAGCAAGTGCTCGGTCCCGATGTGCTTGTGATTGAGGCGCTCGGCTTCCTCCGCCCCATACGCCAATACCCGTTTGCATTCATGACTGAGAGGAAGATCCACCGAAGTGGAAACCTTCTCCCGAATCGTGGTATGCCCCTCAATTTGCTTGCGGATGGATTCGACAGCGGCGTGCGAACGCAGGAACCGGTTCGCCAGCGCCTTATCTTCACGCAGCAGGCCGAGCAACAGATGTTCGGTCTCGATATAAGGACTGCCGAACTGGCTGGCCTCGTAGCGCGCGAAAAAAATCACCCGCCTTGCCTTCTCCGTGTATCGCTCAAACATAGGATGTGACGCCCCCTAAAACTAAAGATACTCCGGGTTGGCTCCGGGATGCGGAAGGATCGCGGCGCCCGGTACCAAACCACTTTTTTCCAAGTTGAAAACGCGGTCGCAGCGCCGCGCGAAGGAAAGATTATGAGTGACGAAAACCGACGTGAGCCGGTGCGAACGATGCAGGCCCGCCAGTAACTCGAAAATCATCTCGCCGGTGCGGAAGTCCAGGTTCCCGGTGGGTTCGTCGGCCAGCAGGACCCGAGGCTTTCCAATCAGAGCCCTAGCCAAGACGACCCTTTGCTGTTCGCCGCCGGACAGTTCACCGGCACGATGGGAAGATCTGGGACCGACTCCGACCTCATCCAATCTGGCCGCAGCCTCCCGCGCGGCATCGGAATGCGGCAAGCCGCGAATTAACAGGGGCATCATCACGTTCTCCAGCGCCGTGAACTCAGGCAAGAGATAGTGAATCTGCCAGACAAATCCAATTTCCCGATTGCGAAAATCCGCCCGTTCTGAGTCAGAGAGCCCCGAAATCTCTTTACTTCCGTAGTATATCTTACCCCCCGAAGGCCTGTCCAGACCGCCCAGCAAATGCAGCAGTGTGGATTTGCCCACGCCCGATTCTCCCACCAGGGCGAGCATCTCGCCCGGGGCGACGTCCAGGTCGAGGCCGGAGAAAACCACCAAATCGGAAGCGCCGGACTTGTAAATTTTCGAGAGAGAGCGCGCGCGAATGTAGGCTTCGTCCACCACCCGTTACGATATCGCAAATCGCGCGGTGCGAAGCTGAAAGCTCCTTATGGGAAACGTCCGGGAATCGGGCGGCCGGTTTCGCCGGCGATGGGGAGATTGAGCCACGGGCGCGCGTAGAGTTCGTAGGACGAGTCGGCGTAGACCCGCTTCCAACCCGGCTCCTGGCGCAAGGCTGGCGACAACGGCTCGACGCGCCGCACCAGAACGGCATCGGTGGGATAGGCCGCGAGCGTCCCCCGCCATCCGGGTTGGGCGCGGTAGAGGTCCAAAACGCGGTGCGTCCACCATTCCGGGTAGGCGACCTCATAACGGCTGTCGATCGCGACGCGGACCGCGGGATACAGTTTCCAGCTCACGTAGGCGCCGTATTCGAACGGCGTCATCAGGTTGCCGTGGAAGTGGGCGCGCGAGAGATATTCGACGGCGCCCACCGGATAGACGGCCGCATCCGGCGCGCCTTCGGCCGGCACTTCCAACCGCCACGGGCGGCAGACGATCGTCAGGCCCAAGAAAAAGACGGCGATGGCCAGCCAGGCGGCCTGAAACCAGGGACGCGGCCGGCGAAACAGGCCGGCAAGCCGAGTACCCGCCGGCAGAGAGGCCAGGTATCCCGGCGCGTAGGCCGTCCAAGCAACCGCATAGAACGGCAGCATTCGTACGTGGAGCGCTCCGGCCGCGGCCAGCACGCCTAAGATGGCCAAGCCCGGCATGGTGCGCCAACCGCGGCGGGCGGCGACGTAGACCAAGACAATCAAAGAGATGGCGAACGCCGCCACGGGGAAAGAGATTATCCCCCGCCAGATCGGATTCCACTCCGGTATTTCCGCCCGCGCCATGTCGAGGCCCCGCCAAAGATACCCGTAGTAGGCAGTTCCATACGGGTTCACGGGGATGAGCGCCAGCATGGCAACCGCCGTGGCGGGCAGGTGACGCCAGCGCGCGCCGCCGAGCCACTGCTCCACGCCATGGGCCAACAGGACGGCGATGCCCAGGACGAAACCGCCATGCAGGTTGAGCCACACCAGGGACGCAGGCAACCATAGGGCAATCCATCGCCGGCCGCCGCGGCGGTCCCGTTCGAGCAGCCAGAGCAGGGCCGCCAGGAAAAACAGGGAATACAGGTGGGCACGGATGGGCGAAAACGCGGCTCCGCCCAGGAAGATGCCCAGCGGAGCGATGGTACTGAACGCGGGCAGCGCGTCCGCGCGCCGCCAGCGGGCGATGGCCCAGCACAACATCCCGATCAGCGCGCCCAACAGATAACGCAGCGCCAGGATGCCAATCGCACCGGCGTGCGCCGCCACCAGATAAGCCACCGCGCCCGCGCCCCACTCGTGATGAACCACCCGCGGAATGGGAGCGGTGTAAGCAAAAGAATCGGTTTGCGGGATGCTTCCGGATAACGCTGCGGCGCGCGCCAGCGCCATCTCGTGCCAGATATCGATATCCACCGCCGGGGCCGAGATGCGCGACAGCCACATCAGCAGGAGGCTGGCCCAGACGGTGGCGCGCAGGAGGCGCGTCGCGAGCCGTGGAGGAAGCGCGCGCCGGGCGGCTCGCGCGTTGGCGGACGAAAGTTGCAGTGGCGCGGCTTCGGTCAATTCCGGCAAAAGCATCACTCACCGGAAGGAAGCGGGCGACCCTCCTTCCGCCTCGCGCACTAGAACAGGTACGTCAGCCCGACCAGGGGAACGAGCTCTTGTAAGATACTGCCGAACTTGGCTCCCGAATTGGGTGCGATCAGGTTGGTGGGAAACGGTCCCACGAAATCCATCACCTCGGTCCGCAGATAGAGACGTGGAGCGAGTCTGTACGAGATGCCGGCTCCCGCCACGCCCATCGGTTTGATTACCCGGGTCTGAGTGAAGTAGCCGTACTCATAGAGCGGCAGGTAAGCGGCCGGTGTCCCCGTGCCCTGGTAGATCCTGACGCCCGCGCCCGCCCGGACAAAGAACTGCGCGCGGCGGTTCTTGCTATCGGTATGCCATACCAGATCGTAATGGATGGCGTGGGCGATGCCGCTGAATTCCGCCGAGGAGCCGCCCGAGGAAAGTTTCTGGTTGCTTTGAAAGAATTCGTAATGCAGCTCGCCGGCCAGCCGCGGATACAGCGCCTGGCCGAAAAACGCGCCGCCCACGGCGCCGGAGGCGAATCCGGCGGTGGCCGATCCCAGCGGGCTCGATACCGGCACGCTATTGAGAAAGCTGGCGCCGCCGATCGCCCCGATCTCCCACTGTTGGGCGAACCCGGTGGTGCCCACCAGGGCCAAAAACAGAATCTGCAATCCCATCGTCCTCATGCGAATCTCCTTGGCATTTCAGTTCACGACCCGTACGTCCAGCGAGGTGCTGGCGCCACCCTGGCTTATCACCAAAGGTACATCCATGCCCAGGGGAACACCGGTTGGAACGGACGCATTGATCTGATATAGACCGACCTGACCCGGCGCCAGGCCGGCGTAACTCACACTGAGCGCCGTGCTGCCCAAGGTCAAGGTAGGTTGCACGTTGGCGAGAGCCAACGGGTTGGCCGGCGCCGGCACCCCGGCGGAAACCTGCGGCGAGGTGAGCCCCATGCCCGTGAGGTAAATGGTGATGGTGTCTTTGGGGTGGATGGGGTTGTCGGGCGTGACCAACTGGCCGTTCTGGGCAAGCAGGACGGTGGCCAGGCCGGTCAGCGGGCCGGCGGTTCCCGAGCGGAAAACGCTGGGCGCGGTGGGCGAGATCGTCACGTTGAAGTTGTTGCTGATGCCGCCGGGCGTGTGCACCGCCAGCGTGGCGCTGCCGCCCACGTTGAACGGCAACTGCGCGTTGATCTGCTGGCTGGAAACGAACAGCAGCGGAATGGGAGCGCCGTTGACGCTGAGGCAGGATTGTCCCAGCGCCGTAGGCAGCGGGATTTGCGAGGTGGCCACATTGACCGGGCTCATCTGCTGGCCGTAGACGCTGATCAGGCCGCCCGGCGCGACCGGCGCCGTGTTATCGGCGGCATTCACCACGCTGCTGATGGTGGGAGGAGCCACGGCCGCGGCGTAATTCGACGACAAGACCGTGAAGCCGGAAGTGGTCAGTACCACGATGGTGCCGGCCGAACTGAGCGGCGCCACCGTGCGCGAGAAACTGGTGGCGGAGTTCAAACTGGTGGTGCCGGAGCCACCGGTCGTTCCGCTACCGGAGCCGGTGCTCGAACTCGAACTGCTGGTGGACGTGGTAGTCGGCAGCAGTGGCGCTTCGGTGATGTAGGTGGGGTCCACCGGTGCGCTCTGCACATTTGGAACGCTCTGCATGACGCCGGGGCTGGATGCGCCGGAACTGGTCGCGAGGTATCCCCCCCGATCGATGAACGCGAAACCCGAAGGCGTACCGCCCGATGTGGTCAGGGTCCCGACGGGCACCAGCGATGCGTTGAACACGTAGTTGTCGATGATGTAGGAACTGTACGCGGAAGCCCCGTAGGCGCCGAACAGACCCTTGAAATCCTGGCGGGCCACGGTAAAGGTATCGGCTTGGGCGGAGTAAAGCATTACAGTACCGTCGGGAGAGGCCAGCAGAATGTTGGAGCCGTCGGGCGCGGGAGCCAGCACCGCCTGCTCGCCCACCTGGTTCACCCAGACGCCCAGCGCCGGAAGTTCCGTGGCCGTCTGCATGGACAGATCGATCTGGTCCACCTTGCCGAAGAAATCGTGTTCATCGCGGGCCAGGACGAGAAGAGCGGCATTCGAAGCCGCGACCGACCGTCCGTAGTGCCCGCCAGGGAGCACGACCAGGGGGAACGCGGAGGCGAGCGCCAGCGAATTCAGGTCGAAGACCGCCAGCATTTGCGAATCGTCGTGCGCCACCACGAGGTACTGCTGGTCGATGGTAAAGGCCATTTGGGAAGGCGTGGTCGCGGTCCGCAGGGTGGCGATGAGCTTGTTGGTGCCGCCGTCGTAGACCTGCACCTGGTTCATATCCTGGCGAAGGACGTAGAAGCGGTTACGCCCCGGGTCGGCCAAAATGTCGGTCAGGGTCCCCGGCACATCGACCACCGTGCCCCGCTGATTCACATCGGGGTTGCTGACCAGCACGCGCACCGAGCGCGGCTGATTGACAGCGGCCACGGAACTGATGTTCAGGGTCACCGGCGTAGTGCCGTTGGCATTCCGAAAAACCGTGGAATCGACGGTCACAGTGATGGTCGCCGGGGTCGTACCGGTGGAGGGCGAGACCTTCACGCCGGAGGCGCTGGGGGTAATGGTGAAATCGGTGTTACCGCCGCCCGGATCGCTCAACGTGAAGGTCTGGGCGGTGCTCGATCCGTTACAGTAACTCGTCTGGATGAATACGTCTTCCTGGCCGGCCGCCAGGCGCGGATACTGCGGCAGCGACCCTACCGGCAGAACCGTCACGCCGCTTTCGGAGATGACATACATGACCGTTCCGGCGGAGTTCAATACGCCCCGGCCCACCAGATTTTCGGGCAGCGTAATGCGGTCGCGGTACGTCAGGTTGTCGGCGTCCATGATGAGGAGAGCCGGCAGCGGGGTGGAGGACCCCGTACCTGCCGGCTGTGAGGAGGAAGAGGAAGAAGCTAGAGGCGGGCCTGTGGGTTGGGATGCATCGGGGATCTGGGCGTAAATAATGCCTTGGGTGGGCATGACCCCGGTTTGACTGCCCACAGCGGTCAAACCCTGGTGGGGGTCGTACGAATGATAGGGATCGTAGGCGTGGCCGGTGATGTTGGCCGACTCCACGACATTCGGATAGCGTCCCACGATCTGCAACTGGGCATTGGTGAAGTTCCACCCGATCAGGGCGAAGTTGCCGTCGTGGTCGGGGCTGATGCGCGGCAGCAGGCTGGGGGACGTGATCCAGACGCCTGCCGTAAAGCTGGCCAGGTGCCCGAGGCCGGAGCCGCCGGCGGTGGCGTCATAGCGAAACAGCAGTTGCGTGCCGGTGCCCGCGCCGAGAATGCCCCATACGGTGGTGCCGTTCCCCGAGGTGGCTACCGCCGTCTCGGTGATCTGGCCGGGGAAACTGGGCGCCTGAATCGGGATGGTGGCCGCCAGGGCGGCGATCGAGGTGAGTTCCTGCATGGCCCCGCTGATGGGGTCGAACAGCAGAATGTCGGTGGTGGTTACCACCAGGGCCTGCCCGCTCGGCCCGCCCGTCGCCAGGAACGCCACGGCGAGCGGCGGGTTGCCGGTAGCGAACGTTTGCTGCAAATTGCCATTGAGCTGAATCACCGTGATCAGGTTGGCCGCCGAGGCCGCCGCGCTGAAATTGTTGTAGTGCGTCGAGACCAGGAATTGCGCGTCCGGCGAAAGGGCGAGCGAGCCCGGATGAGGCGCCACGTTGAGGGAGGTGTGGATTGTGTTGTCGGCGAGCGACAGCACATCGATGGTGTTGGACCCGAAGTCCGCGATATACAACACCCCGCGCGATTCGTCGAGCGCGATGTCCGCCGCCGTGCCGCCGATCGGAACGACCGTGCCGAAGCTGGCGGCGGCCGAATACCCGGCGCCCGCGGTCAAAGCGAGTGCCCACGAGAGAAGATAACCATGGCAGCGCATAAAGAGAGTCTTCGAACGATCCGATTACATGATCTTATCGGTCAAGAAGCAATAATCGAAAAGGCTATCAACTGTCGCCTTACCAAAGTTAGGCATGTATTTCCACGAGTTTATACATATACTTCAGCCGTGGTGGAAGCACGTCCAGCGCCGGTTGGCGCAGGGAGGCCGAAGGATAGCCGTGGTTATACCTAATAAATTCGTCAAAATCACCTTAATTCTTATAGCCATTTCCCTGTGGTTCGGCCTGCCGGCCGGCGGCGCGACGCAAACCACGCCCACCGCGCCCACCTGCGTGACGCGTATCGGCACCTCCAACAGCGGGCTGCAATTCTATGTAGATGGAGTACCTTACACGCAACCGGTGAGCATGGTGTGGACCACCGGCAGCCAGCACGTTCTGGCCGTGACGGTGCTCAGCCAGAGCGGCACCCTGACCAATTCCCAGTACACATTTTTGCAATGGCAATGGAGCCTCGGTATCTTTACGCAAAATCTGATTACGATTACGGCGGATCCTAGCATTACGCAATACACGGCTATATTTCAGGGCGCATACGGATTGAATCTCGTTTTCAGTTGCGGCCCGCAACTGGTTTGCAGCGCCCCCCCCGGGTTAATTTATATGAACGGCGCGACAGTCACCCAATCCGGATTGACGTACTGGTCCCCCGGCTCGTCGGTGATTTTGCAGGCCATGGCGAACCCCGGATGGGTATTTGCGGGGTGGAGCGCCGAGAGCAACCTGGTAATTCAGGGGTTTCAGGCGACCATGACGCTCAACCAGCCGGCCACGGTAACGGCATTTTTCCAGGTGGCGCGGCAGATCGACTTCGCGACCTCGCCGCCCGGGCTCTCGGTTCTCTTAGACCGGGCCACGGTGCCCACGCCGGCCGCGCTCGAATGGGGTTGGGACAGCGTCCACGGCCTGGGACCGGTCTCGCCCCAGTTGGACCAGTATGGCCATCCTTGGGTGTTTTCCTCCTGGAGCGATAACGGCGCCGCGTATCATTCCTACACCGTGGCCGAATCGGCGACGCCGGACACCGTCACCGCTACCTACGCGCCCGGTGTGCCGGTGTGCGTGTTCAGCTCGCCCCGTGGGTTGAGCCTGACCGTGGACGGGCGCTCCAACTGGCCTTCCACCTGTTTTACCTGGGGCGTCGGGGAAGTCCACCAGCTTGCGGCGCCGGCCGAACAGACCGACTCGCAAAACCGGGTGTGGGGGTTTGCGAACTGGTCGAACGGCGGCGCGGCCACCCAAAGTTTCACGGTCCCGGCTTCGGGAGTGCCTTTGGGACTCGAGTTGGTGGCGGCGTACACGCCGGTTGGCCATCTGACGGTGACCAGCAACCTGGCCGGCATCGGCATAACGGTGAACGGGCAGTCCTGCGGTCTGCCGTGCGACGTCAAACAGCCGGTCGGAACCCAGCTCACGGTGAGCGCGCCCGCCAGCGTACCGGCGGGCCAGGGCTCGCGCCAGGACCTGCTGGGCTGGTCGAACGGGACCGGACCCGGGAACCTGGTCGTGACCCTGGGCGAGAATCCCATCGCCGTCAGCGCCAATTATCACCTGATGAACTACCTGGCCTCGAGCTCCGCGCCGGCGGGGGCGGTTTCCTGGACGCTGAATCCGGCTTCCCCCGACGGGTACTACGATTCGCTGGCGTCCGTCGGTGTGGCCGTCACGCCGCTGGCGGGCTATCGATTCTTGTACTGGACCGGCGACCTGACGGGCACGTCCCCGTCCGGAACCGTGGCCATGTCGCAGCCGCGCGCCGTCCAGGCGGTACTGGAGAAAGTGCCGTACGTGGCGCCCGGCGCGGTGGTCAACGGGGCCGGGATCACACCGCAGGCGGGGGTCGCGCCGGGGTCGATCCTCTCGATTTTCGGGGTGAACCTGGCCGCCCAAACCGTGACCGGGCCGGCCAGCCCCATGGCGCAAACGCTGGGCGGACTGACGGTAGCGGTGAGCGGCAGGCTGCTGCCGCTGTTCTTCGTTTCTCCGGGGCAGATTAACGCCCAGTTACCGGCCGACATGGCGCTGGGCGATACCGTGGTGACGATTAGCGCCGAGGGTGAGCCGGACGCAACGGCCAAGTTCACGATTGTCGCCGACGCGCCGGGACTCTTCGCGCAGACCGTCGCCGGCCAGCCCTATGCTCTGGCTTTTCATGCCGACGGCACGTTGATAACGCCCTCCGCTCCGGCCAGCCGCGGTGAAGTGGTGACGGTTTATGGCACGGGTTTCGGGCCAACCGGCGTGCCGCGGCCGATGGGGCTGGCGGTTCCAGCCTCGCCGCCGATGGTGGCGACCGACCCGGTCGCCGCGCAGTTGGGAACCGCGGCCCTCGAGGTGCAGCAGACGTTTGCGGTGCCCGGCATGGTGGGAGTGGATGCCATCCAGTTTGTCATCGGAGATGGGGTAGCGAGCGGCACGAACGCGCCGCTCACCGTAACGATCGGCGGGCAGGCTAGCAATGCGCTGCCGCTGCCGGTCGAGTAGATTGTAGCTATCAGCAATAGCTTTCAGCTGTCAGCTATCAGCTAATTTAGCGGTGCGGTGAAGAGAGGGCAGGGGCCTGTAGTTTGCAGCTATCGGCCTTCAGCCACCGCCGGTCCACCGGGGCCGCGGTAGCTGAAAGCTGAAAGCCGACGGCTGAAAGCTTCTTCTTAGTAATGCCGCGTCGCCAGGGGGCGCATCGGGGTGGGGAAGCGGGTAGGGGCTTCGGCCCGCTCCATGGGCCGTTCGAGGACCAACGATCGCAGGCCCGGCATGCCGCTCGCCGCGCGGTGACCCTTCTCCGCCACCGGGAGTTGACCGGTGGTCAGGTTCTTGAGCCCGAATAAGGCCAGTTCAAAGCGGTCCTTGACACCCACTTTCTGGAACAGGCGGGAAAGGTAGACCTTGACCGTGCCTTCCGAAATCATCAGGGTCGAAGCAATCTCCTTATTCTTCAAACCCTGGGAAAGCAGGCTCACCAGTTGTCCTTCGCGCTGCGTCAGGGCCACCCGGCGGGCGCACAGGAAGCTATCGGTAAGCGCCTTCTCGAACCACAACTCCCCGGCCTGGACCTTCTGCAGGCACTTGACCTGTAAGTCGGTCGGCAGGGTTTTGCGCAGAATGCCGCGCACGCCGAGTCCCATGGCCTGGAAGGCCAGTTCGGTCGAAATGGAATTGACCCACAGCACGATTCTCGAGTTCATCATGGCGTGCTTCATTTCGCTCAACACGGCGAAGGTGATTTCCGGAGTCAGATCCATCAAAACCAGGTCGGGCGCGCCGTGCGCCATCTGCTCCAGCAGGCACGCCACCGTGCCGCAGGTCGGCAAGAGTTCGAAACCTTCCACCTGGCAAAGCACCGATTCGAGGCCCTTAGCCAGGATAGGTTCGTCGCTATAAAGAAGAATCCGCGTCATATTCTCCACCTTCGAACAGCTTCGAGCCCCTTCCGGCCCGTCTCGGATTTTCCCGAGTTACAGGTGCTGTTCTCCTGAATTGTCCAACTATTTACTTCGGTTGTCAATAACATTTATCAAAAAAATCACGGGTAATTGTTGTCTATTTTCCGAGATTCGCCGGGGTTATCCAGACGGCCTGAATAGACACATAAAACAAGTATTATCAGCATATTAAAGCAAATACGACCGATTCATAAACGCCCGCATGGGCCCTAGAAAATACCGTAAAATATGGGGATAATGCTCGTCTAATAACCTTAACGTAGTCCTACTAAAGATGGCTACTCCCATAATTTCCTACGTGCATATACTTAAAAAAGACAACGTAAACACCTTAATTTGTCGCCATTTTTTACCCTGATAACCTTCGGCAACACTGCGATATAGCCCATTTACGATATTGATAGGCATCGAATTAGCGAGCTACCCTCGCGAGTGTTGAAGCACGCACATGAGGAATATCAACCGGCGTGAAAGCCCGCGAATCGAGATCCAGCTCCGGTGCCACGTCACGTCGCCGGCCTTGTGGATGCGCAGCGCGATGTATACGGAGAACATCAGCCGCGGCGGGATGCTGGTGGCCTGGCGCGGGGAAGGCGCCGCGCTGCCGGTGCCGGGTCTTGGACAGATCGTGACCGTCGAAGTCGAGCTTCCAGCGCATCACGGCTTCGGGCAGAAATGTATTCACTGCCAGGGCACGGTGACGCGGGTCACGCATGCCGACGAGGGCTATCCGCGGGTGGCCATGCGGGTCAATTACATGGATTTCCGATCTTTCCACGACCGGCTGCGCGCCATGGAGGCCTTCGAGCCGGCCGCCCACACCTATATGGCCTAACGGTTTTTATGGAAGTACCTCGCACCCAACTCGCCGTCAAACTGCTGCCGTCGCTCACGGATGTGGCCTTCCTCATGCCCATCGCGTTTCTGTTCGGCCGCATGGACGGCCTGGTGACGCTGCTGGGCGACTGCGACACGGGCTGGCATATCCGCACCGGCCAGTGGATCCTGGCGCATCGGGCGGTGCCCTTTCAGGATCTGTTTTCCTATTCCAAACCCGGGTCCCCCTGGTATGCGTGGGAATGGCTGTCGGACGTCTGGTTCGCCCTGCTCAACGGCTGGGGTGGACTGGCGGCCGTGGCTTTGTTCGCGGTGTTGCTGCTGGCCGTCACTTTCGCCCTGGTGTTCCGTCTGGCGCGGCGCCACTCGAGCCCCTGGGTGGCGGTGGCGGTGACCATGCTGGCGGCCACGGCGTCTTCCATCCACTGGCTGGCGCGGCCGCACCTGTTCACCTTGTTGTTCACGGCGGTGTTTTGCAGCGTATTCGACCAAGTGCGCGGTGGGCGCACCCGTTTTGCCGGCATTCCCTGGCTGGCGCTGCTGCCCGCGCTAACCGTTCTGTGGACCAATCTGCACGGCGGGTTCGGTGTGGGCATTGTGCTGGCCGCCGCCTTCGGCGCGGCCGAGCTGCTCGAATGGGCCGTGGCCGCCGGTGGGGACCGGACGAGCGCCTCCTGGGCGGCGGCGCGCCGCTATTTCGCCTGCGCCGGCCTGTGCGCCCTGGCCAGCCTGATCAATCCCTACGGGTGGCGTCTGGACCAGCACGTCGTCGCTTACCTGCGCGAGCCGTTTCAAGGAGAACACATCGCCGAGTTCCTTTCGGTAAGCTTCCACCACCCGATCGCCATCTTTTTCGAGGCCATGCTGCTCGTCGGGGCGTGGGCGGCGTTCGAGTGCGCGCGGGAGCGGCGTTTCGCCGAAGCTCTGTTGTTCGTCGTGTGGGCGCATGCCGCGCTGCTCTCGGCCCGCCACATTCCGCTGTTCGCGATTATCGCGGCGCCCATGGCGGCACGGACCCTGGATCGCGCCATCGCCAGGCTGGCGCGGGCCCGGGTGGCGGCTGGGCTGCGCTCGGCCGCGGCGGCCTTCGAGCGCATTTCCGCCGAGACCGCCGCCATCGATGCCGTCGGCCGCTGGCATCCGGCGAGCGCCGCCGCCGTGGTCACGCTGGCGTTGCTGCTCTACGCGCCCCATCCTCCCAAGCGCTTTCGCGCCGAATTCGATCCGGATCGTTATCCGGCCGCGGCGGTCGCCAAGCTGGGCGGCGGTGCCGCGGCGCGCATCTTCACCTTCGACCAGTGGGGCGACTACCTGATTTACCGGCTCTATCCCGGCGGCCGGGTTTTTGTGGACGGCCGCAGCGATTTCTATGGCGCCGAGTTCGAGCGCCGGCTGATGGATGCTCTGAACGTCAACCCCGGCTGGGATAAAACGCTCGCCGGGTTCGGCGTGGATACAGTTTTGATGCCCCCCAACGCCCCGCTCGCGGGCGCGCTCAAGGAGTCGGGCGGCTGGCGCGTCGAGTATGACGACGGAGTCGCGATCATATTCCGGATGCGCGAGCGTGGGGCCGGCCCAACGGTTTCCGCCGCCACAGGCGGTGGAAAAAGCCGTGACCGCGAGGTCACGAAAACACAGGCAAGTGATCGATCGATCACGGAATGGAAATCCAAGACTTAGGAGCGAACAATGACGTATCTGCGTAACTTTTGGAACGACGATCAAGGCCAGGACCTTATCGAGTACACGCTGCTTATGGCTTTCGTGGCTCTGGCTTCGGCGGCTCTGTTTATCGGCGCCGGCGGCAGCATCAAGGGGATCTGGACCACGACCAACAGCCAGTTGGCGGCTGCCAACACCAGCGCCAGCTAATGGACCGGGCGGGGTGTGCCGATCGCTCCTAGGAGGACCGGCATGCCCCGGCTCCGAACGCTGGAACGGGCTCGCCGGCGCCGTCACGGATGGAAACCGTGGCAGCGCGTCGTGCCGGATGGTTCCCCATTGGGAACGGCCCTGGCCGAATGGCGGCCGATGAGGTCCCGTTTGGATATCGCGGCCGGTGGAAATCGCCGGCGCGTTCGATAAGAAGAAACGGGGAACGGAAATGAACAAAAGATTTGTCGGGGTTCTGATTTTCGCTTTCCTGGTGGCATCCGGCGCCAGCCTGCTGCTTTACAAAGTCTTGGCCACCCGTCCTCAGGTGGCCAAGCCGGTTCCCGTGGCGAGCGTCCGGATCGTACTGGCCGGCCGTCAACTGGAGGCCGGTTCGGTGCTCAAGGAAGACGACCTGAAGCTGACGGATTGGCAAGGGGCGGTGCCCGCCGGGGCGACCGGCCAGGTGCAAGACTTGGTGGGCCGGGGCGTGATCGCCACCCTTTACGCCAAGGAGCCGGTAATCGAATCGCGCCTGGCGGCTAAAGGGGCGGGGGGCGGTTTCGCCGCCACCATTCCGCCCGGCATGCGGGCCGTTCCGGTGCGTGTCAACGAGGTAGCCGGAGTCGCCGGATTCGTAGTGCCCGGCATGCGCGTGGATGTGTTGATCTCGGGCAATTCGCCGGGCGGCGACGGCCGGCTCGGTACGCGCACCAAGACCCTGTTACAAAACGTGGAAGTCCTCTCGGCCGGGCAGGATTTCAAGAAAGACCCCGAAGGCAAGCCGGTGGTCGTGCAGGTAGTCAACCTGCTGGTCACGCCGCCCGACGCCGAGCGGCTGAGCCTGGCCTCCAACCAAACCACCATTCAACTGGTGCTGCGCAACCCGCTCGACAAAGCCGAAGCCAAGACTCCGGGCACGGCGGTCAAGCTGCTGTTCGACGGGGGGACGATCGCCCAGCTCAAGAACGAAGACGAGGCCCATGCGCAACGGGCCGCCGCGGGGCCGGCTCCGGCGGTTCACCCGGCCGCGCCCAAGAAGGAAACCGCCTTCGTGATGGAGATTATCTCTGGAGCCAAGAAATCGGAACAGAAATTCGAAACGGGCGGGGAGGGCAAATAAGTGACTCGAACCGTTAGCATCGCGGGAATCCTGCTGGCGGCGGCCCTGGCGCCGTCGGCGCTCGCCGGGGGAATGGAGCCGGCGGCGGCCGCCGGTACGACGCCGGTCCAGGCGCCCGCGGCGGGGATCGACGGCAAGCTGACCGCGACCGTGGGCAAGTCGCTGATCATCGATAGCCCGCTTCGCATCGAGAAGATCGCGGTGGCCAACGGCGACCTGGTGGAGGCCGTGGCCATCAATCCCAAGGAAGTCCTGATCAACGGCAAGATGCCGGGCGAAACTACGTTGATCGTCTGGCAGCAAGGCGGCAGCCGGCTGGTGTACGACCTCACCGTGCGCGTGAGTCCTTTCCATCTGGACGCCGTGCGGCAGCAAATCGCCCGCGATTTTCCCGACGACGATATCAGCGTGGTCTTCGAGAACGACACGGCATTCGTGCGCGGCACCGTCAAGGATATGGTCTCGGCCAACCGTGTGATGGAGATGGTCGCCACGCTGGGGAAAGCCGTCAACCTGCTGCGCGTGGCGGTCCCCTCGAGCGGCCCCGAGGTGCTGGTGAAAGTCCGCTTCATTACGGTCGATCGCAGCGTCCAGCAATCGTTGGGGGCCAGCATCGTGAGTTCGGCCTTCAACCAGGTGGCGGGATTCACCACCTCGCAAAGCGGCGGCGCCGGCATCGACACCACCGGCTCGATGACCGGGCTTTCGCAAGCCGTGCAGGTGCTGCTCTTCCGCAAGGACCTCAACCTGGGAGCGGCCATCCAGGCGTATGCGGCCAAGGGCCTGGCGGAGGTGCTGGCGGAGCCCAACCTGTTGACGGCGGATGGCCAGGAAGCCAGCTTTCTTTCGGGCGGCGAGTTTCCCGTTCCGGTGGTGCAGGCCGGCGCGGCGGCCGGCGCCATCAGCATCATGTACCGCGAATACGGCATCCGCTTGAAGTTTCTGCCGGTCATCACCCCGCGCGGCACCATTCGCATGCGCGTGGCCCCGGAGTACAGCCAACTGGACTATCAGCACACCGTCAGCATCTCGGGATTCACCATCCCCGGCATGACCACGCGCAAGACCGAAGCCACGGTGGAACTGGAAAGCGGGGAGAGCTTCGTAATCGCCGGCCTGGTGGATAACAGCGCCACCGAGAACATCCAGAAGATTCCGGGTCTTTCCAACATTCCGATCCTCGGCAAGCTCTTCCAGAGCCGGCAATGGGAGAAAGACAACGGGGAACTGCTGGTGATCGTGACTCCCGAGCTGGTGAGTCCGATCAAGGCGGGCCAGCCGGTGCCGGACCTGAAACGGCCCGTACCCTTCCTGCCGGAATTCACTCCGGGGCCGCTGGCGCAGCCCGGCATGGATAAGACCGGGCCGGCCGCGGCGTACCCGCCCCAAACCTTGACCTACGAGCAGATTGTCGAACAAATGCGGCGCGAGCAGACGACTTCGGGCGGTGCCGGTGCCGGGGCTCCCCCGCCGGTTCCGCTTACGCCCACGCCGGCCGCGCCGGCCGCGGCGCCCGCCGTCCAGCCTGCCGCGACGCCCGAGCCGAGCCCCGCTCCGGCCACGGCGGGGAACGGGAAGTGAGCGGCGGATGAGGGCGCTATGTATCCGTTGACGATCGGGCTGGCCATTGAGAATCGCGATTTGTGGGACCAGGCGCAGGCCTGTCTGGCCGATCTGCCGTTCCGCATCATCGTGGAACACCAGGACGTAGGCGATGTCGGCAACTTCCTCGACCGGCTGGAGCGCATGCGGCCGGACGTCGTCCTGGTGGACATCAGCGGCTGGAAGGAACCGCTGGAGGGCCTGGTGTCGTCCATTCGGGCGGCCACCGGCGACCCCATGATCATCGCCCTCAACACTACCGCCGAGCCGGATGCCATCCTCTCCTCCCTGCGCGCGGGCATCAACGAGTACCTGTATCCGCCTTTGCACGAGCCGCTGCGCAAAGCTCTGGAGCGGCGTTCGGCGGAGCGCAGCCGCCGCCGCGACGGAGGCGCCAAGGGGGCCGGCAAGGGTTTCGGGTAAGGGCGGTTGCGGGGCCACCACCATCGTCTGCCACGTGGCCGCCGAGCTGGGACGGCAGAACCAGAAGGTGCTGCTCACGGATCTCGACCTGGATGCCGGGATGGTGGCGTTCATTACCAAGACCAAGACGGTGTATTCCATTCTGGACGCGGTGAACAATCTGCACCGCCTCGACATTCACTACTGGAAGGCGCTGGTCTCGAACGGCATTCCGGGGGTGGAGATCGTGGCGTCGCCCCTGGCTCTGGCATCCAAGATACGGCCCACCGACGACCAGATCCGGCATGTGCTGGCCTTCGCCCGTCCGCACTACGACTGGACGCTGGTGGACCTGGGGCGCAGTCTCAGCCGCATGGCGCTCTCGGCCCTCGAGGAGGTGGACGAGGTGTGTCTGGTGACCACGCTCGAAGTGCCGGCTCTGCACCAGTCCAAACAGATCGTGCAGACGCTGCTCGACAGCGGCTACGGCAAGAACCGCATCCGGCTGATTCTCAACCGCGCGCCCAAGCGCCTGGATATCACGCCGGGGGAACTGGAAAAGATGTTGGGGCTGCCCATCTACGCCTCGGTGCCCAACGATTACCCGGAGCTCTACGAAACCTATGCCGAGGGACGCATGCTGAGCCGCAATTCGGAATTGGGCCGGCAGATCGCGCGCCTGGCGTTGAAACTGGCGGGAATGGAGCCGGACAAGTCGGGGAAGAAGCGCTTCGGACTATTCGGATAAAGGACAAATCAGAATGCCTGCTGTGTTGGACATCGTGCAGAAACCGAGCGAGGCCCGCGAGACCGGGTGGGTGAATCGCCTGTTTATCCGGGAGGGGTACACCCCGGAATATCAGGAACTGAAGTTCACGCTGCACCGGAAACTTCTCGACCGGATCAACCTGGAGGCGCTTTCCTCCATGGCCGGCGAGCGCGTCCGGGCGGAAATCCGCGCCGCCGTGGCCAAGCTGGTGGAGGAAGAAAAGACGCCCCTCAGCCTGGTCGAGAAGGACCGCGTCATCGAGGAGATTCTGGACGAGGTCTTCGGCCTGGGGCCGCTCGAACCGCTGCTGCAGGATCCCACGGTCAGCGACATCCTGGTGACCACCCCGCGCCTGGTATACGTGGAGCGCGGCGGCAAGCTCTACCGCACCCCGGTGGAGTTCAAGGACGACCAGCACCTGCTGCGCATCATCGAAAAGATCGTATCGCGGGTGGGCCGCCGGGTGGACGAATCGTCGCCGCTGGTGGACGCCCGGCTGCCCGACGGCTCGCGCGTCAACGCCGCCATCCCGCCGGTGGCGGTGGACGGCCCGCTGCTGTCCATTCGCCGCTTCGGCCGCCACGCCCTCAAGGGCGAGGACCTGGTGGCCAAGCAGGCCCTCACGGAGGGCATGCTGGATTTGCTGAAGGCCTGCGTCAAGGCCCGCCTGAACATTCTTATCAGCGGCGGCACCGGCTCCGGGAAAACCACCCTGCTCAACGCGCTCTCCTCCTACATTCCGGAAGACGAGCGGATTGTGACCATCGAAGACGCGGCCGAACTGCGGCTGCAGCAGACCCACGTGGCGCGCATGGAGACGCGGCCCCCCAACGTCGAGGGCGTGGGCGCGATCCATATCCGCCAGCTCGTCATCAACGCTCTCCGTATGCGTCCCGACCGCATCATCGTGGGCGAGGTACGCGCCGAAGAAGCGCTCGACATGCTGCAGGCCATGAACACGGGCCACGACGGATCCCTCACCACCGTTCACGCCAATACGCCGCGCGACGCGTTGGGGCGCCTGGAAGTGATGGTCGGCATGGCCAATGCCAATATGGGCATCCGCTCGATTCGCCAGCAGATCTCTTCGGCGGTCAACCTGTTCGTGCAAACCTCGCGTTTCAGCGACGGCACGCGCCGCCTGACGCACATTACCGAGGTGGTGGGGATGGAGCAGGACATTATCACCCTGCAGGACATTTTCCTGTTCGAAAAAACCGGCATTACCGAATCCGGGCGGGTGTTGGGCCGTTTCCGGGCGACCGGCATCCGGCCGAAGTTCTACGACCGGCTCAAGGCCTGCGGCATCTCGCTGGCGCCGCAGCTATTCCAGACCGTGGTGGAGATCAACTAGATGGTCGCTCTCACCGTCGCCTTCGTCGTGATCTTCGCGCTCGTCCTGATCGCGGTGAGCGTGGGGTTGAAGTTTCTCGATGCGCGGCGCAAGAACCAGATGGCCGGCCTGCTGCAGACCGCCTCGGGCGAGCCGGTGGTGACCATAACGAGCCTGTTGAAGGAGATCGAGCCGGACCGGCCCACCGGGCTGAGGGCGCGCCTGAAAGAATTCCAGTTCAGCCGCCACGCCCAGCGCCAGATCCAGCAGGCCGGCCTGACCTGGTCGTCCAGCCGGCTGCTGGCCGTCATGGGGCTGCTGCTGATACCGGGCCTGGGACTGGGCATGCTGGTGCCTTTCCTGCTGAACGGGTTCATTACCGCCATTGTCCTCGGCCTGCTCTTCGCCGCCGTGCCGTATTTGATCGTGCGGCACAAGCGCAAGAAGCGGCTGGAGGGGCTGGAGGAACAATTCCCCGAAGCGCTGGATTTTCTGGCGCGCTCCATGCGGGCGGGGCACGCTTTCACCATCAGCCTGCAGATGGTGGGCGACGATGTGCCCGATCCCCTGGGCCAGGAGTTCCGCACGCTGTTCAACGAGCAGAACCTGGGAGCGCCGCTCGAGGTCGCGCTGCGCAATTTCAACGAACGGGTTCCGCTGCTCGACGCGCGCTTCTTCACTTCCTCGGTGCTGTTGCAGCGGCAGACCGGCGGCAACCTGAGCGAGATTCTTTCGCGCCTGGCGTGGGTCATCCGCGAGCGTTTCCGCTTGAAAGGCCAGGTCAAGGCCGCCAGCGCGCACGGCCGCCTGACGGCCACCATTCTGACCCTGATGCCGATTTGCACCCTGATGGGCCTGCTGGTGGTGGCGCCCGGGTATCTGCAGGGCATGGCCCAGGATTCCGACGGCAAAATGATGATCGCCGGCGCCATCGTGGCCCAGGTTCTGGGCAATTACTGCATCAAGAAGATCATCAACATCAAGGTGTGATATGGACCATCCTCTGCTGCTGGCGATGTGCTCGTTTCTGATGCTGATGGTCCTGCTCAGCTGGGTGGGATACCGGCTGTTTTATAAGCCCAACCGGTTTTTGCGGCAGTTGGGCAACCCGGTCATTCTGGAAGGCCCCCGCGGCATGGTATCGGACGACGAAACGGCGCCTTCCTCGGTCGTCACCTTCCTGCAAAACGTCGGCTCCCGACTGCCCTCTTCGGACGCGGAAGTAGCCACGCTCCGCACCGAGCTGCTGCGCGCCGGGTTCCGCTCGGAAGGCGCCGTACCGGTTTTCTACGGCCTGCGCCTGGCCACCACACTGGGGGTGCTGCTGATCTCGCTCACGCTGGAAGCCAAGATGCCGCCCAACCCGGTCATGCAAGTGGCCTTGATGATTTCCGGCTGCGCCGCGGGCTGGATCATGCCGCGTTTCTTCCTGGAAAAGAAAATGGCCAAGCGCCAGGAGATCCTCCGGCTTTCGCTGCCCGACGCCCTGGACATGCTGGTGGTTTCGGTGGAGGCCGGCTTGGGATTGGATCAGGCCATCCAGCACGTGGGCCGCGAACTGCAGGTCAGCCATCCGCAGTTGAGCGAGGAACTGTCTCTGGTCACGCTCGAAATGCGCGCCGGCAAGCGGCGTTCCGAAGCCTTGCGCAACCTGGGCGAGCGCACCGGCGAGCCGGAGATCAAGAAGCTGATGGCGATTCTGATTCAGAACGACCGCTTCGGCACGTCGATGGGCGAATCGCTGCGCACGCATTCGGATTTTCTGCGCACGCGCCGCCGCCAGGAGGCCGAGGAGCGCGCCGGAAAAGTGGGCGTGAAACTGGTGTTTCCGATTTTCTTTTTCATCCTGCCGTCGATGCTGATCGTGGCGGCGGGGCCGGGTATTCTGCAAATCTTCAAGTACCTGTTCCCCATGATGAAGCAGGTTCATTAGAAAGGAGACGACGATGGACAGCACGTATGTGCAAGCCGTGATATGGCTGGTGGCGGGAGGAGCGATGTTTCTGTTCCTGCGGCGTCGACGGACGCGCCGTTCCCGGTAACGCCGGCCGAAGCCAGGGACTAGGGACTAGGAAAGGAGAAACCAATGGATCTTGCGGTGCAAGGAGCGATTTGGCTGGGTGCGGGCGTCACGCTCGTCGTGCTGCTGTCGCGCCGTCGCAGACGACGCGTCCGGTAGCCACCCCGGCTACGGATGTGAGTCAGGGTGGCCGGACGTCCCTCCGCCACCCATAACCTTCTTTATGTCGATCGAGGCCCTCATCAGCAGCCAAAATTCGGATGGCGGTTGGCCGTATCGCCACGGATCCTCGTGGACGGAACCGACCGTCTATGCGGTCCTGAGCCTCGCGGATGCGGGAAAGACCGCGCCTGCCCAGCGCGGCATAGCCTGGCTGATCGCGAACCAGCGGCCGGACGGTGGATGGCCCCCTTCCGCCGGAATCGACGAGAGCTGCTGGGCCACCGCCCTGGTGGCTCTGATTCCGGGCGAAAGACTCGGCACTCTCGCCCACCGGCAGGCCATTCGCTGGCTCCTCGGTACCACGGGCGAAGAGACCACCTCTCTCTACCGGCTGCGCGAGTGGCTGCTGGGGAATTCCGCGGGTCCCGAAACCCGGATGCCGGGTTGGCCGTGGGTCCCGGGAAGCGCCGCCTGGGTAGGTCCAACCGCGCTGGCCATGCTGGCACTCGCCAAGGAAAACCGCCAGCGGCCATCGGCGGCGGCTGAGGCGCGCATCGTCCAGGGCCGCCGGTTTCTGATCGACAGAATGTGCCAGGGCGGCGGTTGGAATCACGGCTCGGTGCGGGCCCTCGGTTATGAAGCCCCGCCCTATCCCGAGACCACGGGAATGGCGCTGGCCGCGCTGCGCGGGTGTGAAAACGCCGGCATCGAGCCATCGGTTTCCCTGGCGCGGCGATTCCTCGGGGAATGCCGTTCGGCCGACGCCCTCAACTGGCTGCGGCTGGGATTGCGCGCCCAGGAGCGGTTGCCGGAGGGGTATGACCCGCCCGCCGCTATCGCCTACCGCACGGTGCCCGAAATGTCGCTCGACCTGCTGGTAAAGGCGGCCGAGCAGGGACGAAACGTATTTTGGATGTGACGTTTTTGGATGTGAAGCATGTCACTCGAACTCAGCAGGCGCGAATGGATGGCGGCCGCGGCCGCGGGCGCATGGGCCGCCGGTTGCTCCAAACCGCGGCCGGTTACGCCGGCGACGGTCACGATCGTCCGCGCACCGGCCTACGATCAGACACTCTACGCCATGGTGCGCCGCCTCATCGAGGAGCATCGCCTGAACGTGCGCGGCCGGCATGTGGTGCTCAAGCCCAACCTGGTGGAATTCGAGCCCGGCACCTCGATCAACACGCATCCGCTCCTGGTCGATGCCGCCGGTGAAGCCTTTCGCGCCTTGGGCGCGGCCAGCGTGCGCATCGCCGAAGGCCCCGGCCACCGCCGCAATACCCTGGACCTGGCCGACGCCGCCGGCTATTTCCGCATCGTTCCCGATTTCGAGGACCGCTTCGTGGACCTCAACCTGGACGATGTAACGCGTATCCACCCGGCGCGGCAACTCTCCCGCATCGAGAAACTGTACCTGCCCAACACGGCCCTCGGCGCCGATTTGCTGGTTTCCATGCCCAAAATGAAAACCCACCATTGGGTGGGCGCGACCCTGGCGATGAAAAACCTGTTCGGCGTGGTTCCGGGAGGGGTTTACGGCTGGCCGAAAAACGTCCTTCACTGGGCGGGAATCGAAGAGTCCATCGCCGATTTGCGCGCCTGCTTTCCCCGGCAGTTCGCCATCGTGGATGGAATCGTGGGGATGGAAGGCAACGGCCCCATTCAGGGATCGCCCAAACCGGTGGGGGTGCTGGTAGCGGGCCGCGATCCGCTGGCCGTGGATGCCACCTGCTGCCGCATCATGGGCATCGATCCTCATCGCATCGGCTATCTGCGGCTGGCCGCCGGCGGCGATTCCGCCATCGCGGAAAACCATATCCGCCAGACCGGCGAATCCATCGCCGCCGTGGCCCGGCCGTTTGCCCTGCTTCCGCAATTCCGTGGAATCCGGTTGGGGAGTGCTTAATGGAACCGGCGATTATGGGAAAGTTGCTGACGAGTTCGTGGCGCAAGCGCCTGATGGATGCCGCACTGCTGGCGGTGCTGCTCGCGGTCTCATCCTGGCTGGTGCGCGGTTAGCGCGCGCATTACAGGATGGCGTGAGCCGTGGCGCCCGTCGAGAGCGCCAGGATGATCACCAGGTTCCAGACCACCAGTCCGCCGTACCAATAGCTGGCGAGGCGCATAAGGTGGTGCCGCTTAGTGTACACGCAATACCCGCCCAGAAGGAATGCGACTCCTTTGGATAGAGCCAGCCCCGCCGCCGGCCCGGCATGCATCAGCACGCGGACAAAAGGACTGGCCTCCATGGCACCGAGCCGGAAACCTACCAGGGTCGTGAGTACATCCAGAAGCTGCAAATAAACGAAAACCTGAGTGATAGCCATCCAAAGTTCCTGTGAATACGATCCGCGCTTACCTAAGACATTGTATCGGTAACCCTTGGGATTTCCAGGTCCTACCGGTCCCAACAGCAGCAATCCCGTGTACTGGTTGTACTTGTACATACAATTGCGAAAAGGCCCGCGAGTACCTGTGGAAGCCTGGCCGCCCCGGTTGAGCCGGGGCCTGGCGCGGTACCATTCTATTTCTATGGCGCCTCTTTTGTTGCGATGGCTGCCGCCGGTTTGCCTGCTGGCCGGCGAGCTCGCCGCCCAGACCGCCGCTGGGCCCGCCACCGGCTGCGACAATACCCCGGCCTATTCCCCCTGCGAACTGGCATTCGATCTGCCCGCCCCGGCTCTTCGCCAACATCCGCATCCCTATGCCGACGTGGAGTTGCGGGCCGAGTTCCGTTCGCCCGAAATGCGCACCTATGCGCTGCCGGCTTACTGGGATGGCGGCGGGCGCATGGTGCTGCGGTTCGCCCCGCCCGCGGCCGGCCAATGGGAGTATCGTCTCACCAGCAACATCCCCGCGTGGGACGGACAGACCGGCGCATTCACCGCCGCCGCTTCCGAGGCTCCCGGCTTCATTCGCGCGGCCAACATGCACCACTGGGCCTACACCACCGGCAACGTGCCGCACCTGTGGATGGGCGCAACCGAAATGCGCTTCGCCTTTCTGGATGACGCCGCGTTTCGCTCGCTGGCCGATGCGCGCGCCGCCGAGAAGTTCAACCACCTCCGCGGAATCGTTCTGGGAGACGGCGCCGACCGCGCGTTCACCGGCCCCGATGCTCCCGATCCGGCGCAGTTCCGCCGCCTCGACGAGCGCGTACGGTACCTGAACCAAAAGGGCATCACGGCCGACCTGGTGCTGGCGTCCACTCCCTCGGCGCTGGTGAAACTGGTGCCCACGCGAGAATCGCGGCTCCATTTCATTCGCTTCCTGGCCGGACGCTACGCCGCAATGAACGTCACGTGGCAGGGGTTGGCGGCTTTCGATGGGGATGCCGGAGGCCGCGCCCTGTTGCAGGAAATCGGCGCCTTGCTCAAGCAGTTCGATGCCTATCAACACCCGCGCACTTCGGGCGGCCGCTTCACTTCCGCGCCGCTCCTCGAAGACGGCTGGATGGATTTCGCCGAATACGCCACCGCGGACGATGCCATCGGCGCCATCGAACATCAGCTCTACCAGGTGCCGGGAGTCAACGTTGGACCCGAGGGCGCGGCCAGCCCCGACGCCGCCACCTTGCGCCACCGCGTGTGGAATGCCGCCATGGACGGCCAATACATCGGCTATGCCGGCGGCGATGCCAAGCCCATGACCATCTGGTTCGACTTCATGTCCGGCACCCGCCACTGGGACCTCGAGCCCTACTTCGATCTGGATGGCGGCCGCGCCCTGGCCCTGCCCGGCGTCGAATACATCGCTTATATCGAAAAGCCCGGCCCGGTGGAACTGATCGTCGAGAAGCACGGCTACGATGTTTTCTGGCTCGATCCCGCCGACGGCTCCACCACCGCCCGCCGCCACTGGAGCGGCGATCACTTTACCGGCGAGCCTCCCGACCTTAACCACGATTGGGTGTTGCACGTGGTGCGCGAGGGCACGCTCGAGAGCATGAACCGCTCCTACAAATTCGAATCGCGCGACGTGCCGGTGCAGGAGGTCGTGGTCAATCCCGAAAAGATTCCCTACGATATCGACTTGCCCGCGGGCGATATCGCCGTCGGCAAATCCACACCCTTTGCGGCCCGGATGAAACGCGCCACGCGCGCCACTCGCACCATGCTGTGGATGTGGACCGGAGAAGTCACCAAGGATCGCCAGGGCTATCGCGTGCTTGCCACGGGCCAGCAGGGCAGCTTCCAACCGCCGCCGGGATTGGCCGCCGACTATCCCGCCATCCTGCTGGTGCGCGTCTATGGCATGAACGGCTACGGCACGGTCTATCTGCTGGCCAAGGGATACCAGCTCATTCAGTGAACCCCTGGATTCTGGCGCTCGATACCACCCACGAACACGGCAGCCTGGCCCTGTTGCGGGCCGGCGACCTGGTGGAAGAACTGCCGCTCCATGCACCCGCCGGATTCGCGCACGTGATTTACGGCCGGCTCGCGGAGTTGCTCGGCCGGCATTCCGTGGCAGTCGCGGAAATAGCGTGCTTCGCTTCCGCCGCGGGCCCCGGTTCGTTCACGGGTGTGCGCGTGGGGCTGGCTTGTGTGAAGGGTTTGGCGGAGGCCGCAAGGAAGCCCGCCGTGGCGGTTTCGAATCTGGAAGCGGTGGCCTCCTTCGGCGCCGCGCCTTTGCGGGCCGCCATATTGGATGCGCGCCGCGGCGAGATTTACGGAGCCGTCTACGACTATGCGGGGCGGCTCGTCGTGCCAGAGACCGTAGCCCGCTTCGACGCCTGGCTGACCGCGCTCGATGCCGCGCTGCCGGCGGCCGATCTCGAGTTTGTCTCGCCCGACTTCCAGCCGTTTCAGGCCGTGCTGGCGGGCACCCGGTTCGCCGCCGCGCCGGTCGCCACCTCGCCCGCCGAGCTGGCCGCGGCTATCGGGCGGATCGCCTGGGCGCGGTTCCAGCGCGGCGAAGCGCGCGACCCCGCCGCGCTCGATGCTAACTACGTGCGCCGCTCCGACGCTGAGCTCTTCTGGAAGGAGTAAGCGAAAGATCTATTGCGCCACCTTGATGGCCATGTAGACTACTTGCGTGCCCGGCGCGACTCTCATCTGGTGGGGCATCCCGGCCGGAATCGTGAGCACATCGCCGGCGGCCACGCGGTGCTCCGTGGCGCCCTCCAGAGAAGTGCCGCGAATTTCGCCCGGCGTGGTGGTTTTGGGATCGATGACTTTTCCGCCCGTGGCCAGTGTGGCTTCTCCGCTTTCGATGACGAAGATGTCGGCCATGTGCTCGTGCACCTCGACCCCTCCGGATTGATTTCTGAGAGTCATCGCGAAGGTGTAGTTCCCCATGTTGCCCAGCGGCTGGCTGGCGAGCCCGCCATGCAGCCTGGTGTTCAATTCCTGCGCCATCTGTTTGGCATCGGCGGACGTCCAAATGGCGAAGCTGGGAGCATTCGCGGCCACGACCGTGGTCCCGGCCAGAAAAAGAAATATCGCAATCGATTTCATGCGATCAAAATTATCACGAAGCGCGGGCTATTGGGCCAGGATCGTGTAGGCGCCGCTGGAGGAGCCGTCCACCACCACGGTGATCGGCACAAAAGCGCCGCCGAACGATTGGCCGAGGGTAAACGAGATCTGCTGCGGAGATGTGACCTGGATCGACTGAACGGTCATCGGCACGCCGCCGACCAGCACCTCGACCCGGCTGGGATTTGCAAGCACGGTCGGGTCCAGGCCTGAGACCTGCAAGGAGAGAATGTCACCCGGGCTGGCGGAGTGCGTGGAATCCAAGGCTGCCCCGGAAGTGACATCCGCTACGCCGAGGATCACGGGCGGCGGCAGATTGATCGGGACGACTATGCTGGTATTGCCGTTGCTCCCAGCCAGCGCCAGGATTACCGGCCCCATCGGCGTGTTCGCCGGTATCGTGATATCTACCTGGTTGGGACCGTTCCAGAGCACCGGCGCCGCCTGTCCGTTCAATGTCACCTGCACGCCGGAAAGGTTGACTCCATAAATGCTGGCGATCGCTCCCGGATAAATCGTCGCCTGGCTGGGCACGTTGTTGACCACGGCGGCTATGGCCGGAGATGGAGTCGCCGATGGAGTCGGCGGCTCGACCGTGAAGCCGCCGGGCAGTGTCATCACCTGAAAGTCCGAAATCACGCTGATGTCGGAAGTGCCCGAAACCGCGTTGGGCGCGACCACCACGTTGGCCAGCAGGTGGCTCGCGTCCAACACCCAAAGATGGCTGACCGTCACATCCGAGGTTCCGAATCCCACCGTCACGTGCCCAGTCGCAAACTGCGTATTCGTGCCCGTAATCAAGACTGCCGTCGTGACGCCCGCGACGGGTGGGACAGCCAGCGCTGCCGGCGATACCGTGAGACCCGGTGTGGCGGACGCCGGGTACGTGTAAGTCGGCAGACTATCGAACTGCAGGAATGTGGAATTCTGCCCGTCGCTGTTATAAACCGTGACCGCCGAAACCTGCCCGCCGGGACCCGCCGGCGGGGTCACCGTAATGGTGCCGCGGCCGCTGGAAGTAACCGTAGCCGGACCGGTAGCGGCGGCCGGCAGGCTGTCGAAATACACCGTGCTGCCGGAACCGATGAGAGTCCCTTGAATCGTGACCGTGCCATCCGGGTTCGGAGTGACGGAGTCTACGTACGGCGGACCCTGCTCGACCAGGCTGACGCCTCCCGGCAGCACAAACGCGTCGTTGGGAAAGCTGAAGACCATGTGCCGAGCGCCGGTTTGCGGGAACTCCGTCGATCCGAAATAGGCAAACACTTCGAGCGGGTTGGTGCCGGTCAAAAAGCAAGGGGCGGTATTCCCGCAGGGGCCCGCGGAGCCGAGCCCGCCCAGAATGGTGGTGGAAAGCGGAACTGTAAACGGCAAGTACGTGATTCCGACCAGCGACTCTCCCTGCAGGGAATTGATATAAGCCGGAGACATATAAATGAAGCCGCCGGCCGGATTCACGTACGTATAATTGCGCGCGCCGGGATCCAGAAATCCATAAGTCAGGGCATTGTACATGGTGGGCGCGGCTTGGGCGGTCACTGCGAAATTGGCGGTCACGCTCGAGCCCGCCGCAATGTTAAAGCTCTGTGCCGCGGTCCAGTCTGTAGTGGGTGCGTTGCCGTTGCCGGTGTTGGGGAAGAAGACCGTCTGGAAGGCGCTGGTGCTGCCCTGGATCTGCAGCCCGTTCTGATCGAGCGGCAGCTTGATGCCCTCGCCGTTGTTGGGAATCGAACCGGGCGGCAAGGGATGCACGTAGAGCAGATACGCGCCCATGCCCGGCGGAATTCCATTGATCGTGTAATAGCCGTTGGGATCGGTCAGAGCGCTTACCGGCGGCCCGCTGCTGGGCAACGCCACGACCGAAGCCAATACCACCGGCTGGCCGCTGCCTTTGAATGTCACGCGACCGGAA
>Ga0326727_10005969_pt1 | contig 34014 bp, 23 predicted proteins | sample MB2enrmetagenome_FD_207643 | JGI IMG/M metagenome (GOLD analysis project Ga0326727, IMG submission 207643) | Lab enriched peat soil microbial communities from McLean, Ithaca, NY, United States - MB29MY | ecosystem: Environmental > Terrestrial > Soil > Wetlands > Peat | place: USA: New York...
CAAAAGGCAAAGCAGAAGAGTAACAACCGGCAAAACTCCCACGGGCTGGTTCAACAACGGATTGGAATGACGCTCCACGCGCCCCTTCACCCTCGCGCTCCGGTCATTTCAATCCTTTGGTGGTTGGGGTTCACCAACTTTCCCATCCAACTCGGCCCTGTCTTTCTCGCTCAAACATCTGCCCAGATAGCCACAATCTCGGCACACGAACCAGATCGGCGCATAACCGAACAACATCACCTTGCCCTTGGGTGCAAAGCTCCAACTCTCCACAGACGTACCGGCCACGAGTCTTGAGCCGCCACAGCTTGGGCATTTGAGGTTATTTGAGAGCAGATTCATTGTTTAAGGGTGTAACGCCGGTTCGACTTCTATCCATTCTGGGACGATTTTCACGGGCCTGATAGAGGCTGAATGCTCTGGGCAGTGCTCGCCGCCATCGCCGTTACGGCGCTCAGACTGGCGAAGGTTGATGGCGGACAATCGGTGAAGCAAAACAGCGACTGACCAGCCTGGATGACCTCGCCGGGTTGCAGCTTGTGGGCCAAGATTCGGTTGCCGTTCATCCACGTGCCGTTGCTGGACTTGAGATCAATGGCAAAGAAGTCGCCTCCCTGACTTACGATTAGAAAGTGGCTGCTCGAAAGGGTGTCGTCCTCCACATAAGCGTCCACATGACCACCTCGTCCGACAACCAGCGGCTTCTCTTTCAAAGCCCAGTATTGGATTGCCGAGCCGTCCGCCCGAATCTGATACAGGAATGCCATATATGCGTTCCCTTCAATTCGCTTCGCCAACGGACGCAAGCTAAGCCACGCCGGAGCTGAAAAGTCAAGACCAGCCAGGTGCTGATGGGCAAAAACCGAAAATGCAGATCGGTGTTGGCCAAAGCGACGGGTCAGTCGCCAGGTTTCTGCTCACTTCTGCTGCCGCATAAGCGCCCGAGATAATCCACGAATGCAGGTGAATCTCGGCTGCCCGAAGTGTTCGGTGGTGATCGGGGTGCAGAAAGCTGACTTTGAATAATTATTGACGGCATGTTCGGTTTTGGCCCTAATGCAGGGCGAGTGGTTTCAATCATTACACAGTGACCTTATGAGCGACACAGCACCAGCAGTTCCGGTTACACCACCAAAGCAGAGCAAGACATCTTGTATCATCCTCGGCGCTGGCTTGGCTATCGCCGTCATTGCTGCGGTGTTTTTCGGAGTTCGCACGAATGCGTTCCTCCACCGGTTGCACGGAGTGTCCTCACACGATCTGAACGAATTAGACGGCCTGCAGGGCCGCCAGGTGTGGTTCAACTTTCGGGATACGAAATTGACGCACCAATACAGTTATCTGGCGCGGTTGAACTACGTGCATCAAAACCCTGTGAAACACAACCTGGTACCGGTGGCCAACCAGTATCGCTGGTGTTCGGCTGCATGGTTCGAACGGGTGGCTTCTCCTGCGCAGGTCAAGACGATCTATGCGTTCAAGATCGACCGCGTGAGTGTGTATGATGATTTTTGATCGAGACATGTCCCGCAGGGGAAAGCGCTTGCGCCACCCTACGGCTAGGATCTGACGGGTGAGGCACGAGAGGGCGAGCGAGCGGGCACAGCTCAGATAGCGGCGATAAATCGCACGCACTCCAAACGCTATCGCGAGGGGTTCAGACCGGGCGGGAACGTTGTCCGCGCGATCTATGTCCGAACCCGGGCGACGCGGGTGCCACATAAATGACCTTTCCTTTCTTAGCGAACGCCACAAGCTGATTTTGTTTCTGCTTTGCATTCGGGATGAAGAACCCAATATCCTTGGCTACGAGGATGGCCGCTGCCTTCTTGGCTGTCGTTTGTCTGGATTGAAAATCCTCCTTCACACTCTTATCTCCCGATGAATCAGTCACGCTTTGCACGACTGCTCTTGGCCAACCTGCTGGAAAAAGCTGCGGTGAATTCTTCGACGCTCAGGCCCAACGCCTGACAAACCACGGCAGTTTATACGAAATCCAGCCGCCGTTCGCCAGTTTCATACTTGCTTACGTAGCTCACTTTGGGGGCAGGCGCATTTCTGGCCCGGCGAGAGACTAAAAGCATTTTCGGGCAGGCTGAAGGGCTTTCTCTCAAAGTCCCTCAAATTCGGCCTGAACTTAGACTTGACACATCACACCGGCCGCAACACTGTTGGTCGATACCCGAACACCATCAACCACAACTCATAATCATTATGGCAATGTCAAAAGAACAATACCTGGATTCCATCCGTTCCAATTCCGCATACCCGGTCTATCGCGGGGTGATCGGCACCATCGCAATGCTGGGCTACATACTCGCCGTCTTCTACGGATTGGCCGCGTTGGTCATGGGAATCGGCGGCATGCGAACCGGCTTCTTATATGGGCTCGGCATCTTGATCCTCGGCCTGATCCTCGCCGCGCTCACCTTTCTCATGGTGCGGTTTTTTAAAGAGGGAGCGCTCATTCTCGCCGACATCGGTGATTCAGTCACCGATGCCAACTCTCGCACGCTGCCAGATGAAAGAGCTTCGGCCGCAAGCAAATGAAGCACCATCCCGGGCGTGCCGCGCTTGGCAAAACGCGCCGCCTCTGGTGGTATAGAGGCGCATTGTATGGATGGCGGGCAGCCACCTCTCAGGCGGAATCTTACTGCCAACGGCTTCACGCTGGTCGAGATGCTCGTTGTCATGGGCATCATCGCGCTGCTGGCCGCCCTGTTGTTGCCCGCCCTGGGCCGTGGCAAATCTGCCGCGCAACGCATCCAGTGCGTGAATCATCTCCGGCAACTTTTCATCGCGTTCGAGCTTCGCGTTTCCGAACACGATGGGCTCATGCCATCCCCCAATTCCAGCACCAACCGCTGGCCGACACAGTTGTACCAGTACTATTCCAATCTCCGGATCCTGCGTTGTCCGAGGGACAGCCGGGCCAACGATCCGGCAACCGCCACGAACTCAGTGCCGGATTTGGCGCCTCGAAGCTTCCTGATGAACGGGTTTCAGGATTATTACATACAGCAGGGTGTCACGGTCCCCAAAGGTCAGCCCTGGCCCGAGGTGGGTGAAAGTGTGATCCGTCATCCCACTGCGACGATCATTTTTGGGGAAAAGAAGTCCGAGTCGGCGCTGTTCTACGTGGTGCTTGATTCGATGGCAGCATATCTGCAGGACCTCGAAGAGAGCCGGCATGGTGGGACGGAAAGGGCTTCGAACACATCGGGATCTTCCAACTACGCTTTTGCCGACGGACATGTGAGTGCCTTGCGTTACGGCAAGAGCCTCTGTCCCGAAAATCTTTGGGCCATCACCGAGGAAGGCGGGACCAAGTACGCCATCTGCCGTCCAGCGAATTAAGGTGGTGGCTTACAGTTCGGTGGGGTGAGACTCCCGCCTGCGCGGACGAAGCCGCTTCGGCGCGGCGAAGGCCCGGCGGGCCGCTGGTCGGGCAAATCGTTTGGGTTCCGGCTCGCGAGGACGCTCGCCCCACCGACTTTTTGGTTAAACTGTACCACCGCTCGAATTAGCGCTCCCTGGACTTTGGACGTTTGACTTCGGACCTTGGGCTTCAATACGGCATGCGGAGGCGGAAGAGGCGGCTCTTGTTGGTCGTCGGCACCTGGATGGTGTTCGTGCCGTTAACTACCGTCGGTAGAGTGGGCCAGTTCGTCCAGGCCAGCGTCTTTGTCGGAATGGCCGTTTCGAGCGTGAAACTCAGCGCACTGGTTGGCCAGCGAAGCACCAACTGGTTTGCATTCAGTTGCGGCTTCAGCCGCATGTTGTCGTAAAGCAGCGGGATGATCTGCTGCTCCAGGGTGCTGCCAGACTGAGTGCCAACATACGTCATCCGGATCAGGTTCTGCCGGTCAATGATGAACGTCGTGGGGATGGCGTTGATGCCGCCGTAGGACGTTTCGGTTCCGGTGTCGGACATGACGATTTGATAGTTGAGCGTCGGCGAAAACGTGGCCAGGAAATCTATAACCGTCTGGGCGCTATCTTCGCTCCAGGAAACGTCTGCTCCCACAATCACCAAACCATCGGCTCGATACTTGTCCTGCAAGGCAACCAAATCAGGCATCTCTGCCTTGCACGGGTTACACCAGGTCGCCCAAAAATCCAGGATCACCACTTTGCCGGTGAAGTTGGTGGATCGCACCGTTTGTCCGTAGGGATCCGACAGCACCCATGCTGGCGCCGGCGGCGGGGGCTGCGGCGGGGCCAACTGCACTTGCAGAACAATACTTCCCGAATCTCCATAATATCCATCGACAGCGATCTGGTAGGTTTGTCCGGCGGTGGCATCAAAAACGACCTTGCTGGTGTAGTCCGGCGAATCCGGGTCGTCATCGTTACTGGCAACTTCGGTCAAAGCCGAGACGGACGAACCGGTATAAACAGCCAACACTGTATCGAAACTGCTGCCGGCCGTGCTGATTGTGGCCACGTTGTTGGTTGGCGCCGTCCATGACCACCAGACCGAAGCCCAGCAGCCTAAACCAGCGTGAGAGGGTTCGCCCACCTCCGCCGTCGCGCCAACATTGCTGCCGGTTGTCGTAATGTTCGTTCCAGTGAGCGTGATGCGATTGGCGAACATATCGTTCACGGGTTGCGCATTCGCAAAACAAGCGCCAAGACCAACGAGAGTGAAGATGAGAAGCGAACGAATGAGCGCATTTATGGTAACGCCAGTGACAAGCCGCATAATTAGTCATCCTTTGGAACTAACGCGTTCGGTTGAAAGCAAACTTATTGGCTCACGCCTGCCCTGTCAAGATGGAACCAACAATCCCCCTGGCATAGGCGGATCCGAACACTGCCCCCGTAGCGGCAGCCATCTTGGCTGCCGTAGAGCCGGGCTTCCAGCCCGGTGGACAGGAGTGCCGTTCTGTTGTCCTCAGACTGGATTTGACGCGAGTCTGCTTTAGGTCCCGGCGGCTGTAAGCCGCTCTTTACGTCAGGCAGGATGCTCGACGCAACGGCTGGCTGCCGCTTTCATCTCCATCGATGATCCCGTGGGAAGCGCGGACCGATATAGAACCGAAAGTCGGGACCCCAATAGGGACCCCAATAAGGATCCCAGTAGTAATACGGCCAGCCGTAATACCCCGGCGGCCCATAATAACCTGGCGTCGGATACACATACAGGGGCGGCGGAGCGGACGGCAGATTCATGTCGAAATAGATTCGCGCGGGGATAGGGTCGTGCGGGGTCAACAACCGGCCCGTCCGGAAGTATTGAACTTGGGCGAATTGGTTTTTCGTGAGCGGATAGGCTTTGATCACGAAATAATAGGAGCCAAAGTCGTGAAACATCCCATTCGGGTCGCCGAAAATCTTCAAATGCACCGGCGTATTGCCTATCAATTGACCGTCGGCCTCGATTCGCGCGCCCGGCGGCGTGGCGTCAACCAACACGTCGTAGGCCATCGTGTGATCGGGTCCGCGCTCGGCACCCGGAGGCAGCGGTGTCCGGCAGCCCGCCAGCACGGCCGCCCCGGCCAGTGTCACGGCTAATAACAATGCCCTTTTCATGCTTCCTCACAATCGCTCATGGTCGATAATTTCACAACCCACGTTTACCGGGGGGTGGCCCGCCCGCAGCCGTTTTCTTCTTGCGGTAGGTGCTGGACGAAACCCCATGCGAAAGCAATCTCGCATGGAACGCCGTGAGGGCGGGCACATGTCCGTCCGAGGCCGGTTGCGCCCTTTCCGCCGGGTCGTCAAGCGGTCGCCTGTCAACGGGGCAGACATTCACGTCCTCGGCATATCGTTTTCCGCAATAGGAGCAGTGTTTCATGCGCCGGCTATGTCACCGGAAGAATCAAAGCCGCGCCGTTGGCGGAAGTCAATGCCGGGACATCCGTGGTGGTGGTGCAGTTGAGCCAGAAAGTTGGTGGGGCGAGCGTCCTCGCGAGCTGTGACAGCGTTGGAGGGAAGCGCCTTGTCGCCTCCCTGATTTCTTGGGCACTGACGGAGCAGTGCCCTCCAATCAACGCGCGGCTCGCCGGGCGTTCGCCATGCCGAAGCGGCTTCGTCCGCGCAGGCGGGAGTCTCGCTCCACCAAACTGTGCCACCACTATCGCATCCGGACACCGCCACCGGAGCGGCGGGAGTTGTGGCTGGCTGCGTCGTCAAACATTTTTGAACATTTCCGCTGGAATTTGTCAAAAAACGTACTACCAGCGGCAGTTTAAGAAATGCCGCAGCCAAAATTAGGTCGGTGAAAAACCAATTTACTTTTTCGGCGGGACGGATTATTTCGACCGGTTGTGCGGGGTGGAAAGCGGACTGGCGATATGATTAAAGTTGAAAATCTGGTTAAAGTCTTTGGCGCCAAGCGGGCCGTGGACGGCGTTTCGTTTTCGGTTGGACGCGGCGAAGTGCTCGGGTTTCTGGGGCCGAACGGGGCTGGCAAGTCCACGACCATGCGTATGCTCACGGGGTTTATGCCGCCTACGGCGGGCGTGGTCACTGTGGGCGGGTTCGACATGGCGGAGAATCCGATTCCGGCCCGGCGCCTGATCGGCTATTTGCCGGAGAACGCGCCGGCTTACACCGACATGACCGTGCACAGCTTTCTGAACTTCGCGGCGGAGATTCGCGGACTGCGCGGCGACGCAAAGAAGAAAGCGATCGCGCGCGTGGTCGAGATGTGCTTTCTCGAATCGGTGTTGCATCAGAGTGTGGAGACGCTGTCGAAAGGCTATCGGCACCGCACGTGTTTCGCGCAGTCCATCATTCACGATCCGGATGTGCTGGTGTTGGACGAGCCGACGGACGGGTTGGATCCGAATCAAAAGCATGAAGTGCGCGGGCTGATCCGGCGCATGGGCGCCAGCAAAGCGATCATTTTTTCCACGCACATCCTGGAGGAGGTGGACGCCGCCTGCACGCTGGCGATCATCATCGACCGCGGGAGGATTGTCGCGTACGGCACGCCGGACGAACTGCGGCGCAAATCCGAATGGGCCGGCGCCGTGACGCTGCGCGTAAGCGGCGTCAAGGCGGCGGCGTTGAGCGCGCGGCTGGCACAACTATCCACCGTTAAAAAGATCGCCATTCTGCGCGACGACGCGACGAGCGTCACGGCGCGGGTGTTTCCGAGACCCAACGCGGACGGCACGCTGGCGCGCAGCATCGCGGAAGCCACGCAAGGGTGCCGCCTTGAAGAATTGCACACGGAGGAAGGCCGGCTCGACGAGGTGTTCCGCAGCATCACGATGCCGGACACGGTGAAGGAGGCTGCCAATTGAATGCCTGGGCCAATATCAAGACCATCACCAAACGCGAGTTGGGCGCCTATTTCTCGTCGCCGCTGGCGTACGTTTTCATCGTCATTTTTCTGTTGTTGTGCGGCTTTTTCACATTCATGGTCGGCGGTTTTTTTGAAATCGGCCAGGCCTCGCTCGCCCATTCGTTTTTCGACTGGCACCCGTGGTTCTATTTGTTTCTCGTGCCGGCGGTGGGCATGCGTTTGTGGGCCGAGGAGCGGCGCACGGGCACGATGGAACTGTTGCTGACGATGCCGATCACCGCCTGGCAGGCCATCGTGGGGAAGTTTCTCGCGTCCTGGCTGTTTCTGGCGCTGGCGCTGGCGCTGACCTTCCCGCTGGTCGTCACGGTCAATTATCTCGGCAGTCCGGACAACGGGGTGATTCTCGCCGCTTATGTGGGAAGCTGGCTGATGGCCGGAGCGTATCTGGCGGTCAGTTGCATCACCTCTGCCATGACGCGGACGCAGGTGGTCAGTTTCATTGTTTCCGTCGTGTTCTGCCTTTTCCTGATCCTCGCCGGTTTTCCGCCGGTGGTGAGGTTGTTGTCGGGCTGGGCCAAACCCTGGCTGGTGGACACCGTCACCTCCTTCAGCGTGATCACCCATTTCGACGGTTTTCAAAAGGGCGTGCTCGATTCGCGGGACGTGCTTTTCTTTCTCTCCATCATTGTTTTCTCGCTCTTTACGACGAGCGTGATTCTGCGCGGGCATCGCGCCGGCTGAACCCAAGTCGCCATGCAGAAAAAATCCTTTGCCACGATCCTTTACTCGACCATCGGCGTCATCGTCATGGCGCTGATCCTCATTGCCTTCAACGCGATCACCTCGGCCTTGCGGCAGCGGGTCGACTTGACGAAGGAAAAGGCCTACACGCTTTCCGCCGGCACGCGCGCGATCCTTCACAAGCTGGACGCGCCGATCAGAATTCGCTTCTACTGCACGCAAAGCGACGCGGCCAGCCCGTACTCCGTGCTGCTCAGATCGTACGCCAGCAAGGTGGAAGACCTGCTGGGCGAATACAAACAGAACGCACATGGCAAGATCATCATCGAAAAATACGATCCGGAGCCGGATTCGGACGCGGAAGATTCTGCGCGGCTGGATGGCATTCAAAGCCAGAGGTTGCCGGACAATGAGAATTTTTACCTGGGGCTGGCCGTCAGCCAGGGCTTGGACAACAAGGAAGCCATTCCTTTTCTTTCACCGGATCGGGAGCGGCAGTTGGAATATGACATTTCACGCGCCATTTCCCGTGTCGTGACTCCGGACAAGCCGGTGGTGGGCGTCATGAGCCCACTGCCCGTGTTCGGCATGACGTCGAACCCGATGATGATGCAAATGGGCCGGCAGGGGCAGGACCCCTGGACTTTCATCCGGGAGTTGAAAAGCGATTTTAGCGTCAAACGCGTCGAGATGGACACGGACAAGATCGACGATGACATCAAAGTGCTGCTGGTCATTCATCCGCGTGGCATCTCCGAAAAAGCCCAGTATGCGATCGACCAGTTCGTGATGCGCGGCGGCAAGCTGATCGCTTTCCTGGATGCGCAGTCCCTGGTGGACAGCCAGGGGCAGAGTCCGATGGGAGGCGCGATGCCCGGCGGCGGTTCGTCTTTGGACAGACTGCTCAAGGCGTGGGGGCTGCAATTCGACACCACCAAAGTGGTGGCCGACCGGACTTTCAAGATGGAGCTGGGCGAAGAGGGGGACACATCCCAAGAACGGCCCGCCTGGCTGGCGTTGACTCCGGAAGGGATCAACAGCAATGACATCGCCACGGCCGAGCTGGACAACGTCTGGATGTTCTCCGCGGGCGCCTTCACTGGCAAGCCGGCGCCGGGCCTCACCGAAACGGTCCTGTTGAAGAGCAGCCGGGATTCGGAGCTGGTGGAGGGCATGCTCGCCAATTTTTCGGGTGAGAGCATCCTGAAAGATTTCAAACCGTCCGGCGTCGAGTACGCGCTGGCTGTGCGTCTGACGGGGAATTTTCAAACCGCCTTCCCCGAAGGCAAGCCGGAAGAGACAAACGACCAGGCGACCGCCAAACCGGAAACCACTCCGGCTAAAAAGCAGGCCGACGGTTCCCTCAAGGAGACGAAGCAGCCGAACACCGTGGTTCTGGTGGGCGATGCGGATATGATTTACGACGGTTACACACTCCGGCGCATGAACAGTCCCTTCGGCACGCTCTTGATGCCGATGAACGCGAACCTGAATTTCGCGGAGAATCTGGTCGAGCAGCTTTCGGGCGACAACGATCTCATTGCGGTGCGCAGCCGCACGGTGCTCAACCGCCCGTTCACGCGTGTGAAAAAGATGGAGGCCGAGGCGGAGGCGGAGTATCTGGCCAAGATCAAGGAGTTGGAACAGAGCCGCGACCAGGCTGCGGCCCGCCTCAGCGAACTGCAGAGCCAGAAGAACCAGAACCAACGATTCATCCTGTCTCCGGAACAACAGGCCGAAATTGGAAATTTGCGCAAAAAGGAAGCGGAGATCAGCCGCGAACTCCGGGAGGTAAACAAGGACCTTCGCCGCAACGTGGTTGCGCTCCAACGCCGGATTGAATGGCTGAACATCGCCGCCGTGCCCCTGGCGGTGTGCCTGGCGGGGGTGGGTCTGGCGATTTACAAACGGAAACGCACTTCGGCAAAATGAATCTGAAACAGCTTGGAATTCTCCTGGCCCTGGTGGTCGTGCTGGGAGGCGCGGGACTGGTCGTTTACAGAAACCAAAACGCTTCCTGGAAAGGCGGCAACGCGGACATCGGGAAAAAGCTCCTTGACGACTTGCCCGTGAACGACGTCGCTCAGATCGCCATCACGCAAGGCACAAATCAATTGAACCTGGTCAAGAAGGATGATTTGTGGCGCGTGCAGGAGCGCCACGATTATCCGGCCAGTTATTCCCAGATTCGCGACTTTCTGCTCAAAGCCCAGGGTCTGAAAGCTGTCCAGAGCGAAATCGTGGGCCCGTCGCAACTGGCGGCGCTTCGCCTGGCGCCGCCGGGGCAGGGGACCAACTCGGCGCTGGTGGTGGCGTTCAAGGGCCCAAGCGGCAATCTCATCAAAACGCTGCTGCTGGGCAAACCGCATTTAAAGAAATCCGGCGAGCCATCGGAGTTCGGCGGAGAGGACCTGGGCTGGCCCGACGGGCGTTATGTCAGGAGTGGCGACTCGCAAACGGTGGCGGTTGTTTCTGATCCGCTGGAAAACATCGAACCAAAGCCGGGCGCCTGGCTGGACAAGGATTTCATTCGTGTGGAGAAGGCGAAGTCGGTTGAAGTTGACTTTCCCGAGGCCACGAATTCCTGGAAAGTGACTCGCGATGCCGAATCTGGCGCCTGGAAGCTGGCCGACGCAAAACCGGGCGAGCAGTTGGATGCCGCCAAGACCTCGAGCCTGTCCTATGCGCTGAGTTCACCTTCGTTCACCGACGTTCTGCCGGGCGCGAAACTCGAAGGGTCCGGGACGAACCCGCCGACGCTGGTGAAAATCGATACGTTCGATCATTTCACCTACACAGTCGGCGTCGGCCGGAAGATCAATGAGGAGTACCCCGTGACGGTGGCTGTTGCGGCGGAAATTCCGAAGGAACGGGCGGCAGGCAAGGATGAAAAGCCGCCCGACAAAGCGACGCTTGACAAGGAATTCAAAGACGACAAGCAGAAGCTCGAGGACAAGCTGAAGCAGGAGCGCAATTGTGAAAATTGGACCTACCTGGTGTCGAGCTGGACGATGGATCCGCTGTTGAAGGAACGCTCGCAACTTCTCGTTGAGAAAAAGGAAGAGCCGAAAAAGGACGGAAAAACCGCCGAGAACGCCGTGGGCAAGCCTGAAGCATCAAACCAGGAAGGGCGGGAGGCGCAGAATGAAGCGAGCGCCACCCCCGCAAACGGCGGAGAAACCAACTCCGCTCCGGCAGAAGAGCCGTAGCTGCGCTCGTAATCGTGAGAGCGCGGCTGAATGTGGCCGCGTTCGGACGAACCCAGCCACTGGATTGGGGGCTAATTCGAGCGGATGTAATCGTCCGCATCCATGACAGTGCTGTCATCAAATCGGCGGTTTGGACCCGCGGAGCGGATCAACACGCCGGTGTCGGAGAAATAAATCCGTAGCGGAGTTCCCCAGGGGTCGATGAACTCACCTTTTTCATTCACCGGAATTCTGTTTCCCACGATGACGATAACGTTCTTATTATTATTGCCCATCAGGGCCTTGGCGACTTCGAGATTACCGCCGACCGGGTAAGAGCCGACCCGTTCCTTGTATTTCTGCAGCGCAAAAAACAGGCTGTCAACGTCTTCATTGAACCTGGCGGTCTTCGCGTTAACCCGCAACGTATTCCAGGCCCTGTCGGCCCAGATCATTCCCACGGCGATGGTGATCACGCCAATAACGATCAATATTTTCCTCATATTGCGGATTCAAGCAGGTGAAGTACCAAGAGGACCGCGCTCCGGGGCGGAGACGGTCCGGGCGCCGTGTCCGGCGGGAGTTGGAGCTATGGACAGTGTGTAGCGAATCGCCGGATTCATCCGGCAGCGACACACACCGTTTTTCGATTGTCCACGTTTACTTTGTGAGTTTCAAGCCTGTGGCTGGCGTGCAGCCAAGCGTGTTGTGGTTACTGGCAATAATGCGTCTCGTCCGCAACGCCACTCTCGTCGCGGACTATTACCTCCGGTACCTCTGCATGCGGCACGGAAAATGGAAGACGTTCTGTGGGTAACCAGCAGTAGAAAAAGCCGCGTCGGTCTGTGTCAGGACTTTGGCTTGTGTCGGGACTGTGTCATGGATTGATTCTGTGTCAAATCCGTGGTCGAAGGAGGGGCCGTCCAGCCAATCAAAGCGCGTCCTACGTGAACCAGCGACGCTAGACGGGGCATCGTGACGAGTGTCCGACAAATGAGGTCTCTCTTAGCATGCCGTTAAAGCATCGGCAAATGTGCCTGATGCATCAACCACGCATTTATGTACGCGAGTGGGATAATTCCACCCCCAATTCTCCTGGATTTAGTTTGAAAATCGTTTCCACGATATGTACTGTCAGTTTTCACTATGGAAACTTTCAAAACCGCACAGCATTTCCCCGCGTTCGTTCCAGAATGCGGTGGGGCTGGGCGGATGGCGGGCCTGCGTCTAGACACTCCCGTGCTGCTGGCCTTGATGTTCTTTCTTGCCGGTCTGCCGCCCGCCAGAGCCGGTCTGCCGCCGGGTTGGAGCGACACGGACATCGGGTCGCCCGTGGACGCCGGTTCCGCGTCTGATAACAATGGCGCGTGGACTGTCTCCGGCGGCGGCGTGGACATCTGGGGAACAGGCGACCAATGCAACTTCGCCAGCCAAAGCTTCAATTGCGACGGCGCAATCATTGCGCAGATCATCAGCGTGCAGAACACCGATCCAAGTTCCGGCTGGTCCAAAGCGGGAGTGATGTTCCGTAACAACACCAGCGCCGGGGCTGTTAATGCTTTTATGACCGCGACTGCGGCCCAGGGTGTCAGTTTTCAAATTCGCACCAATGCGGGGACCGCATCTTCCAACACGCAGGTCACCGGGATCAATGCGCCCGTGTGGCTCAAACTGGTTCGATCGAGCGACCAATTCAGCGGTTATTACAGTGTTGATGGGACCAACTGGATACAAGTGGGAAGCGCGGCCACCATCGAAATGGCCGGTTCCGTCCTGGCCGGGTTGGCTGTGACCGCCCACAACTATGCCGCGCTGAACACCTCCACTTTTACCAACGTCGGCCTGAGCTCGGCCACCTTCGGAATCTATCGGGAGCTTTGGACCAACCTCAACTCCAGCGTCGGTAACACTCTGGCGGCGCTCACGAACACCACTTATAACTCCCAATGGCCCAACAACCCAGCCGCGTCCTACACGCATATTTTTACCAATTTTGAAACCGAGATTAACACGGGAATGAATTATTTCGGCCAGCGTTTGCGGGCTTTTGTCGTGCCGCCGACCAACGGCCTTTACACGTTCTGGATCGCCAGCGATGACACTTCGGAGCTTTTCCTGAGCACCAACGAGAACCCCGCCGGCATGCTTCCGATAGCGTCAGTCACGTCCTACACGGCTTCGGAGGACTGGACCGAGTTCTCCAGCCAGCAATCGGCGCTCATCAGTCTGCAAGGCGGATGCCGCTATTACCTGGAAGCGCAGATGCAGCAAGGCACTGGCGGCGAAAACCTCTCCGTGCGCTGGCAATTGCCCAATTCCACTTATGAGCAGCCGATGGCTGCTGTCAGCGCGGCTGGCACGCTCCTCATCCCGTGCAACGGCGTGAACACGACCCCGGGCATTTTTGCCCAATCCAGCAACACAACGGTCGTCGAGAATCTCAATGCGGTTTTTTCGGTGCTGGTCACAAACCAGGCACCTGTGACTTACCAATGGTACAGTACTGGAGTCAATCTGGCCGGTGCCACCCTGCCCGTGTATACGGTCACCAATGCCAGTCTGGCGCTCAACAACGGCCAGATATACACTTGTGTTATCACCAACAGCACGGGTTCGATCACCAGCGCCCCAATCACCCTCACCGTGCTGCGCGACACCGTGGCCCCAACCGTGACCGAAGTCTTTAACGTCGGACCGACCAACGTCGAGATCGTTTTCTCAAAACCGGTCGCGGTCACGAGCGCCACCAATGTTGCCAATTATGCGTTCACCAACGGCGTCGCCATCACCGGCGCGGCGCTGGGCACGAATAATTTCACTGTGATGCTCACGAACGCGCCGCTGGTCTATGGGAGCAATTATGCCATTGTCATCAATAATATCTGCGACCTGGCCAGCACGCCGAATACCATCGCCACCAACACCCTGGTCAGTTTCACGGCCTCGCCTTTTGTGTCGCAGGATATTGGCGGTCCGGCCATTGCTTCCACCGCCACCTGCACGTCCAACGGGGTGAACGTCAGCAGCGCCGGCAATTACATTGGCGGCACCAGCGATCAATTTAATTTTGAATATCAACTCCAGACCGGCAATTTTGACGTCACGGTTTGTCTGGCCGGGGTGGGTTTGTCCGACCTTTGGGCCCAGGCCGGCTTGATGGCCCGCGCCAGTCTGGATGCGGGCAGCCCATTCGCCGCCGCCCTGGCCACGCCGGGCATGAATGGCGATTTCTTTGCCGATCGCGCGGCCACCAACGGCCTGGCCGTCACCTCGGGAAGTTTTCCGGTCAACTATCCCAATACCTGGCTGCGGCTCAATCGCGTCGGCAATGTATTCACCGGCTTCGGCAGCTACGACGGGACCAACTGGACGCAATTGGGCGCGGTGACGATCGCGATGCCCGCCCAGGTTTACCTCGGCCTGGCCGTCGCCAGTCACAACACAAGCCAACCGACCACGGCGCAATTTCTGGATTATGAAACCACGCCCGCCAATGCGGCGGTGGCCACGATCGTCAATCCCCACGAACTGCTGGGACCTTCCAGCCGCAAGACCGGGATTGTCATTTCCGAAATCATGTGGAAGCCCGCGCCGCGCACCGACGGCAACAACGTGGAATTCCTGGAGATTTACAATTCCAGCCCGTTTTTCCAGGACATCAGCAGCTATCAAATCACCTGCGCGGACATGAGTTACACCTTCCCCGCCAACACCCTGATACCCGGCGGCGCCTTTTTCGTCCTGGCTGCTTCGCGGCAAGGCATCGCCAATGTTTATGGCCTCACCTCCAATGTCTTTGGCCCGTACAACGGCAGCCTGAAAAAATCCGAGACCCTCCGGGTGTTGGACGAACAAAGCAATGTGTTGCTGACGGTGCCCTATTCCGATACTTACCCTTGGCCGGTGGCGGCCGATGGCACGGGACATTCCATTGTGCTGGCCAATCCGACCTATGGCGAAGGCGACCCGCGCGCGTGGGACATCAGTGACGTCATGGGCGGTTCGCCCGGCCAGATGGAATCGTTTCGGCCCAGCCCGCTGCGCAACGTCGTTATCAACGAAATCTTGCCGCACTCGGAAAATCCCGCCGTGCCGCAGTTCATCGAGCTTTACAATCACAGCCCGAACGGCGTGGACGTTTCGGGTTGTATTTTGACGGATGACCCGACGACAAAGAAATTTGTCATTCCATCGGGCACGATCATTGGTCCGGCAGGCTTCGTTTCGTTTACGCAACCGCAATTCGGCTTCACGCTCAACGGCGCGGGCGGGACGCTGTATTTCATCAAGCCCGACAACAGCCGGATTCTGGATGCCGTGCAGTTCGGGGCGCAGGCCGATGGCATTTCCTATGGCCGCTGGCCGGATGGCGCAAACGATTTTTATGCCTTCACCACCAACACGCCAGGCACGAACAACAGCTCAATTGTGATCGGCGACATTGTCATCAACGAATTGATGTATGACCCGATCAGCGGCAACGATGACGACCAATACATCGAGCTCTACAACAAAGGCACGAACACGGTGAGTTTGTCCGGCTGGCAGTTCACGTCGGGCGTCACATTCACTTTTCCTGCCAACACAATGATTGCGTCGAATGGTTATCTTGTCGTGGCGCGCAACATGACCAATTTATTTGCCAAATACCCCAACCTGAACAGCGGGAACACGGTGGGCAATTACACCGGCAAATTGTCGCACAACGGCGAACTGCTTGCGCTGGCGATGCCCCAGACACTTTACGGGACGAACACAATTTACGTTGAGCAAGACGAAGTGACCTATGGCACGGGCGGACGCTGGGGAGAATGGTCCTCCGGCGGCGGCAGCAGCCTGGAACTGATTGATCCGCACTCCAATCACCGCCTGGCCGCCAACTGGGCGGACAGCGACGAGACCCAAAAGTCTTCCTGGGTGGACATCGAAAACACCGGCGTGCTGGATAACGGCTCGAACTACGAATCGGGAATCCTGCACGCCCAGATTGGCTTGCTGGACGCCGGCGAATGTCTGGTGGACAACATCGAAGTGGATTACAACGGGAGCAACTACGTTTCCAATGGCGCGTTTGAAAGCGGCACCAACGGTTGGTCGTTTCAAGGTTGCATGACGCGTTCCAGTTTGGAGAACACGGGTTATCTCAGCGGCCATTCTTTGCACATCCGTTGCAGCGATCGCATTTGGACCGGGGACAATTCCTGTCAGGTGGCGCTGAATGCGAACTCACTGACAGCAGGTCAAACCGCGACCCTGCGTTTCAAAGCGCGCTGGCTGCACGGTTGGCCGGAAGCGCTGCTGCGTCTCAATGGCAATTGGCTCGAAGCTGCGGCGGCGATGCCCGTGCCCGCCGACCTCGGCTCACCGGGCGGACCCAACAGCCAATACATTACGAATGCGGGGCCGGCCATTTATAACGTGACCCACACGCCATCATTGCCGGCAGCCGGCCAGCCGGTGGTGGTGACGGCCAATGTAAGTGACCCTGACGGCGTGCAAAATCTCACACTTTATTACCGGTTGGATCCGGCAACGACTTATACGGCCGTGTCGATGAATGACAACGGCACGGGCGGTGACGCCATCGCGGGTGACGGGGTTTACAGCGCGACCATTCCCGGACAAGCTTCGAATCAAATCGCCGCGTTTTACATTTCCGCCGCGGACAGCCGAGGGGCGGCGACCCGCTTTCCCGCCTTGCGCAACGACAATGGGCCGGTGCGCGAATGCGCGGTCATGTTCGGCGACGGCAACCCGGGCGGCAGTTTTGGCGTGTATCATTTATGGATCACGCAGACCAACGTGACCCGCTGGACCAACTTGTCCGACTTGAGCAACGAAGGGAACGATTGCACCTTCGTCAATGGCACCCGCGTGATCTACAATATGCAGGGCCGGTTTACCGGCAGTCCGTATCATCAGGAGTTTAACACTCCCACCGGCAATCTGTGCCATTACAAATGGGAATTTAACGATGATGATCGGTTTTTGGGCGCGACGGATTTCAACAAACTTCATCAGCCGGGCAATGCTCCGGGTGATGACGCCAGTCTCCAACGAGAACAGTTGGCCAACACCTTCCTGCGCGCGCTGGGGGTGCCATGGCTTTACAAACGCTATGTGGCGGTCTATGTCAACGGCAACCTTCGCGGCACATTAATGGAAGATACACAGGTGCCTGACAGCGATGTCGTGAAGGAACACTTCCCCAATGACACCGACGGTTTCCTCTACAAAATGCAGCCCTGGTTTGAAATGGCTCCATTCCCTTCGGGCGCCACCATGGCCTTCAACACCGAATCTTGGTGCAACCTGATGCCCTACACCACCACCGGGGGCGTGAAAAAGCCGGCACGCTACCGCTACAATTTTGAGATTCGCCGCACGCCCGATTCAGACAGTGACTTCACCAATGTATTTTCGCTGATAGATGCGGCCAACTCCTCCAGCTCGCCAAACTACGTGGCGAACATGGAAAATCTGGCGGACATGGAAAACTGGATGCGTGTGTTTGCCGCCAATCACGCCGCGGGCAATTGGGATTCCTTTGGCGCGCAAAACGCCCAAAATCTTTACGGGTACATCGGCACGCAAGGCACAAAATATTCCTTGTTGATGTGGGACTTTAACATCGTGTGCGGAAGCAGCGCCCTCAACAGCGTTTCCTGGAGCCCGGGCCAAAATCTGTTCACCCTTAATCCCCAAGACACCAACATGACCGCCATCTACAACAACCCCACCTTCCGGCGCATGTATTGGCGTGCGCTGCAAGAGTTGGTCAACGGGCCGCTCAATGTCGCCAACAGCGGACCGCTGCTCGATGCCAAGTACAACGCCTTCACCGACAACGGCCTCAGTGTCGAGAACCCCGACACAAACATCAAGCCGTGGCTTTCCCAGGCGCAAAGCAGCATCGCGGCGCAACTGGCCGCCGTGAATGCCGCCAGCTTTGCGGTGAACACCACCGTGACGGCCAGCAATAATGTGGCGTATGTGACCGGCATGGCTCCAGTGAATGTGGACACCGTCTGGATCAACGGCATGGCGTATCCGCTGACCTGGACGACCTTGACCAATTGGATCGTCACTTTGCCGTTGGTGAACGGAACAAACGAGTTGAGCGTGGTGGGTGTGGACAAAAACGGTCAGCCGATCACAGGCGATAGCAACAGCGTCAGCGTCATCTACAACGGAACCAATTCGTCACCCGCCGATCAAGTCGTGATCAACGAGATCATGTATGCTCCGGCGGTCAACAACGCGCAGTTTGTCGAGCTGTATAACAACTCCACCAACATGACATTTGATTTGTCGGGCTGGCAGATTCAGGGATTGTCTTACACATTCCCGAACGGTTCGATCATCGCACCGACAAATTACTTGGTTTTGGCGGCGAATGGCGCGGCCTTTGCCGGAGCTTATGGGGCGACCCATCCGGTGTTTGACACGTTCAGCGGCACTTTGCCGGCAAATGGAACCCTCGCATTGAATACTTCCAGCAATGTGACGGTGGCCGAAGTGAAATATGAAAACCAGTTGCCCTGGCCGACGAATGCCAACGGAACCGGCGCGTCACTCCAACTGATTGACCCGCATCAGGACAACTGGCGCGTCGGCAATTGGTCGTTCACACCGTTTTCAGCCACGCCTGGCGCGCTCAATAGCGTGGCGGCTGCGCTGACGCCATTCCCATCGCTTTGGATTAACGAATTGCAAGCCGACAACCTGACGGGCATCACCAACAGCGCGGGGCAACACACGGGCTGGCTGGAGCTTTACAATCCAAGCACCAACGTCATTTCGCTCAATGGACTTTATCTGGCCAATAACTACACCAATCTCCTGCAATGGGCGTTCCCGAGCAACGCCCTCATCAACAGCGGCCAGTTCGAGGTGATTTTCGCCGACAGCCTGACCAACCTTTCAACAACCAATGAATTGCACACCAGTTTTATTTTGCCCAGCGGCACGGGTTCTTTGGCCTTGACCCGGCTCGCCACCAACGGTCAGCAACAGGTGCTCGACTATGTGGACTACCAAAACATCAGCCCCAACGATTCCTATGGTTCGTTCCCCGACGGACAAAGCTTCAACCGCCAGGAGTTCTTCCAGGCGACGCCCGGCGCGCCCAACAACGGAACCAGCGCGCCGCCGCCTTCGTTCATTGATTACGCAGTGGCGGGTTCGGTTTACACCCAGAACTTTGATTCCCTGCCCGATCCCGGGGCAACTTCGGTTAATACAGCGAACACGGTGACAATCAACGGCGTGACTTATTCCTTGGCCAATCCCTATGACTTTGCCTACCCCGTCATTGCCAGCGGCAGCAGCGGCGGGTTGGGCATCTCCGCCCTGGCCGGCTGGTATGGCTCCAGCGTTTTGCTTTCCAGATTCGGTGCGACCGACGGCGACCAGACCACGGGTGGTCAGATCAGTTTCGGCTTGCCCAGCAGCTCCAACCGCGCGCTGGGCTTGCTCGCCACCAGTACGACGGGCGGAACCGCCTTTGGCGTCAGGTTCATTAACGGAACGATCATGACTTTGAACCGGATGAATCTTCAATTTACCGGAGAAGTATGGCGTCAATCCAATCTGTCCAAGTTCCTGGAATTCTTTTATTTCATTGATCCAACCGGCACCGCCACTTTCCCCAGCAGCGCGACGGCGTTTATTCCCGCATTGAACGTGAGCTTTTCCACCGTCACGTCAGATTCGGGTGGCGTTGCGGTGGACGGCACCTCGCCGCTCAATCAGACCAACCTGAGCGTGTTGAATCAGACCATTACCAACTGGCCGCCGGGCGCTGCCTTGTGGCTGGTATGGCAAATGACGGATTCAACCGGCAAAGCCCAGGGACTGGGCATAGACAATTTGAGTTTCTCGGCCAGTGTTCCGCTGCCCGTGCCACTGGGCTTCCAAATTTCAGGTACAAACCTTTTCCTGAACTGGCCGGCCGCCGCAGGTCAAAGCTATCAGCTCGAATATAAAGACGATCTTACGGCGCCGACTTGGACGCCGTTGGGCAGTCCGGTGATGGGAACGGGCGAAACGCTGACGCTCACCAATGACTTTAGCCCTTCAACACAACGCTTTTTCCGCTTGCGGCTCGTGAATTAGGCTCATTCAATCTCGAAAATGATTTTATTCGGTGAGGCGTCGCTCCGGCACGTGCTCACCCATTACGCCAAGCATTTTCACAGCGAAAGAGACCGCCAAGGGAAGGGGAACGTGATTCTGTTTCCCGCGCCGGAGGACCGGATCGGCGAATCGTCCGGCCAGATCCACACACGTGAGCGCCTGGGAGGGTTGCTGAAATTCTACTACCGGGAAGCGGCATGACTTTTTTGATCATCGGGATAAATCCGGCGTTCCTGTGCGCCGATTACGCAAGACAAGATTCTCAGCCGCAGTGCCTTAGCGGTCTGACATCATACGTATTGTCAAGGGTTTTAGTGTAAAAGTCAAGGATTCTCGTTCTCGGAGAATGGGATAATGGACGCTGACCCTGCTGGCACTAACTGGCACCAAATAGCGAACCAGTTACCTCAAAACAAAAACGCCGCCGTCTGGAAGCAACTGAACGGCGGCGTTTCAATCAAACGGTCGTTGTCCCTGTGTTGTCGGTTCCGACTATGCGCTGGCAGGCTGGCGCCTCAAGGGCCGTGTTACGGTCAGTTGGTCAGACCAAGAGCATCGCAGTGGCTCCCGAAAGAACCAGAGCGACATTCGGCCTTGGCTCAGGCGGACTGTTGAACCCAGCCGCTGCGCGGCGGGCCTGGCGGCCAGCTTGACCCTGCCGACCTGTTCGAGTATTCCTCAGCCCATGAGCCGCAATCGCACCGGCTTTTGTTCGAGGTCCACAAATCACTGGCAATACAGACTGGAATCTGCTAAAAGCAATCCGCATTTTTTACCGGGGGTTTAAGGGGGCGCTTTTGGACCGGACATCTCTGTTTTCACATTTTTCTTTCTTGGTAATTCCACGGGCTGGTTCAACAACGGATTGGAATGACGCTCCGCGCCCCCCTTCACCCTCGCGCTCCGGTCATTTCAATCCTTTGGTGGTTGTGGTTCACTAACATTCGCATCCAACTCGGCCCTGTCTTTCTCGCTTAAACATCTGCCGAGATAGCCACAATCTCGGCAGACGAACGAGATCGGCGAATGGCCGAACAACATCATCTTGCCTTTGGGGGCGAAATTCCGAAATTCGTTCTCCCAAGCGGTGCCAGCTACCAGCCGTGAGCCTCCGCAGCTTGGACAACTAAGTTTGTTTGAGAGCAGGTCCATAACATAATCGTGTAACTAATGACCGAAAAACTAAAGGCGCAATCGCCTGTTGGCCTTCCGCTCAGTCTCCGGAGGATTTCGCAAATTATGGGGGTTGGATGGACTGGGCAGTGCTCGCCGCCATCGCCGTTACGGCGCTCAGACTGGCGAAGGTTGATGGCGGACAATCGGTGAAGCAAAACAGCGACTGACCAGCCTGGATGACCTCGCCGGGTTGCAGTTTATGGGCCAAGATTCGGTTGCCGTTCATCCACGTGCCGTTGCTGGACTTGAGATCAATGGCAAAGAAGTCGCCTCCCTGACTTACGATTAGAAAGTGGCTGCTCGAAAGGGTGTCGTCCTCCACATAAGCGTCCACATGACCACCTCGTCCGACAACCAGCGGCTTCTCTTTCAAAGCCCAGTATTGGATTGCCGAGCCGTCCGCCCGAATCTGATACAGGAATGCCATATATGCGTTCCCTTCAATTCGCTTCGCCAACGGACGCAAGCTAAGCCACGCCGGAGCTGAAAAGTCAAGACCAGCCAGGTGCTGATGGGCAAAAACCGAAAATGCAGATCGGTGTTGGCCAAAGCGACGGGTCAGTCGCCAGGTTTCTGCTCACTTCTGCTGCCGCATAAGCGCCCGAGATAATCCACGAATGCAAGTGAATCTCGGCTGCCCGAAGTGTTGGATGGTGATCGGGGTGCAGAAAGCCGACTTTGAATAACAGGACTTTCCCCAGTTTTTCATTAGCGCCGTCCACTTGTGAAAATGAGGAAACCCTTGAGAACATTGTGGATTCTGCCGGATTCGGTCGAAAACTGCGGATAGTCCTGACTTTGAATAATTATTGACGGCATGTTCGATTTTGGCCCTAATGCCGGGCAAGTGGTTTCAATCATTAAACGGAGAACTTATGAGCGACACAGCACCAGTACTTCCGGTTACACCACCAAAGCAGAGCACAACATCCAGTATTATCCTGGGCGCTGGCTTGGCTATCGCCGTCATTGCTGCGGTGTTTTTCGGAGTTCGCACGAATGCGTTGCAGAACAAAGTTGCGGAACTGCAATCGCAGGCGAATCAAACGCAGTCAGACTTAAAGCAGGCACAAGCACAATTAGAGCAAGCCAAGGGCGAGGCTGCCAAGGCTCAGACAAACGCACAAACAACAGCCGATCAACTCTCGAAGTTGCAGTCGCAGTTAGCGCAAACGCAGTCACAGTTAGACCAGGCCAGGAACGAGACTGCAATTGCACGACAGAACATGCAGAAATCGTCTGTGGAAACTGCGAGTTTGCGGGCACAACTGGAACAGGCCAAAAAGGAGAATGCTCGGCTGCAATCACAGCTAAAAGAGATGCCGTCGCCGTTGGATCAGGCAAAAAAGACGGAATGAAGCTCAAGTTGCCGCCAGCGCCGCAGGCACCACGCTCGGACGAGTAGTCGTTGGCAATAATCGTGAAAGCTAGGCTTGGTGAGAGGACCATGGAGAGAGAGCGCAGGCGAAGGCCAGGGACAGCGCCGGAGAGAACCAAATCTGTGGATCGGGTCAAGAACAGAGTGGACCATAGCGAAGCGATCTCGCAGTGAGCTGGCAGCGGACGATGAATACACGCTCCTCGAACTGCTCGGAATTGCCTGGAAATTTGATAAAGCGCCGCCGTCTGGAAGCACTTCGACGGCGGCATTTCTATCGAACGGTCGTTGTCCCACTGTTGTCGGTGGGGACTATACGCTGGCAGGCTGCCGGATCAAGAGCAATGCGGGCACGTTTCCGACTTTTAACCGTGCGGTAACACGTTCGGAACCGGATGCCGCTCAAAAGTCCGATCAAAACCACGAGAATTCCGAAAAACAGTTCGATGGCCGTCATGATCGCTTTCTTAACAGATAACGAAAGAATGGGTTCAACCCTGAGAAGCGGTAGCCAGCATCGACGTAGTGCTCAATCACCTTAAAAGCAAAATAGTACGCCCGGCAAAATGCCCAGACCGCCACGGCGAGCAGGAGAACGGCCCTGAATGTTGGAGTCTCCAGGAGCAATATCAGGGCTGATGTGAAGCCAAGGAGAAGAAATAGACCGCCCTTGAGCTAAATAATTTGGGGATTTTTGAGGTCCTGCATAATGAGGCCGTAGCCGAGACGCAGTTTATCCTGCCGGGCTGGAAATTCCAATACGGCGAGCATCTCGGTATTGCGAGCAGCAGAATCGGCTGAAGAAATGACTTGCCTGCGCAGCCGCTCGGGCGGTATAAGATGATCCTGAGAGCGGAGCTTCAAAGTCAATCTAAACTCATGAGACAACCTACGAACAGCATGAAGAAAACTGCTTTAGGAAAGTGGTTTCTGGCAATGTCGGCTCTGGCCGGGATCATCATGGTGGCGAGAGCCGATATGTGTTTCCCGGACACCAATTTCTTTCCAATATTGCCTCCACATACTGTTGACGGTTCCTATGTCTGGGACAGCACCTACCAGGCGATCCAGGCAACGCCCACTACGGGCGGTTGGACCCTCGGCACCACCAATGGGGTTGAGTTTAATTTCAACTGGCCCATTCAAACCAACGTGCAGGCAATTGCCAATAATGGCTGCGGACGGGTCTCATTCGACGTGTCCGTTCATAACAGCAGTTTCTTAGTGGGCAACTGGACGAACGGTTCCTGGTACCAAATCCACTATGCCGCTAACAGCGACAGCGGCGGTTGGGTCCAAGATGCCGGGGGTTTTGTGACGGGCGTTTATTCTACGAACAACTCGAACGACCAAACCTGGCATTTTGACCTTTCTTTCGCACAAATAGGATGGGTGCCAGGCGGCACATGGTTCCAGCTATTTTGGGGTGGCAACTCAGACAGCGATAAACCGCTCTGGTTTTACGTCGATGACATCTGCATCCATTGCGTGCCCGGCGATATTGTCCTGCAAAATGCGGGTGATCAGGTCGTCTTGAGCTGGACGAACGCACTGTTCTCGTTGCAGTCCGCCCCGCTGATCACAGGTCCTTACACCAACATTCCCGGCTCGACCAGCCCCTATACGAATGAGATGACGGGGTCGCAGCAATATTTCCGGTTGATATACTGAGTCCGTCGAGAAACAGACCGGACGCCCACGTCACGTCGTTACGGGGCATCGCTCAATGCCTCAACGCACGTGGATTCAAGACCCCGAACGGGAAAGCGTTTGCGGCGCAGAGTGTGAAGAACATCCTGGGCCGGACAGCATGTGGCCAAGCGATCCCGCATTGAGTTGGCAGCAAGCAACTGACACACAGTCTTCCTCGTCGGCGGAAGATTATTTCCAGCTCAGCACGTTGTCCATATTTGGTGGAACATTTGCGGGGGCGAGAGCCGAATCCTTGTCCGGACCGGCTGACCATACCATGACGCCGCCGTTGTAGCTGAAATTGTTGCCGTTGCCGCCTGGATCAACTGAGTTGAACAATCCGTTGTATCCCATGCCTCCGATGTGCTGCGATACGGCCTGCCTGCAGTAAAATGCATCCAGGCATTTGCCATCGCCGTTCAGGTCCAATGAAATCACGTACGGGTTGCCCCATGGATCACGATAGACCAAATCCGCCCCCACTCCGGGAGATTTTGTGTCGCTCACCATCTTTGCGTCAAGAAATTTCGTGTGTTTGGGATTCTTCAGATGTCCAGCATTCACTGTTGCACCACCTATCGGGTAATCAGTCATATCCATCAGGATCGAGATCACTTCGGAATTATTTGCCGACCAAATGCCGATGCCGAGAACCTTGGTAACCACGCTGCCGCCAAAAGTGAAATCATTTGTCCCCATAACCATCGTGTTCTGAGACACGGGAAAGCGACTGTACGTCGATTCGTACGACTCGATGGCCTGTTTGATTTCGATCATTTCGATTTGGGTTCTCTTTATTTGCGCCTCCCGTTTTGCTTTCGACAGCCCTGGTAACAGGAGCGCAGCGAGGATGGCGATAATCGCTAGGACGACCAACAGTTCGACGACGGTAAAGGCCCGATTCTTCATGAGGACGTGGTTGCTTGGAACGTGCATGGCGCACCTGTTGACCCAACGATCCGATGCTGACCAAGGGGCCGAGAAAGTCAACAACGCATTCGCAATTTGTGCTCCAACCAGCTTCGACTGCGGAGTTTGTAGAAGCAGGACTGGCGAATGCGGCACGGATGGTTCTTGTGATCCATGCCTCCGGTCTGGTCACACTGAATCCTTAAAGCGGCGAATCAACCAGAATACCCCTCCAACGACCACCCCGATGCCCATGGACCACCAGCCACGGTCGGCCAGGACGACAGCCAGCTCGTGCTTCCCTGGTGGTGCTGGGAAACCCGAGCGCCAGCCCTGGTGGCGGGTGAAAACCTGTCAGGTGTCCTTGTTTCCACTCTCAACCGTAAATGTTGCATAAGTGTAGAGAAGGATTCCGCTAACCAGCTCCGCAGCAACCAAAGTAATAAGGTAACCCGTGATGCCAGCCAGAAATCCAGGCAACCCGAACTTCCGCCACAGAGCCAACAAAACGACTGTCAACCCCATGAACACGGCGACGACGAAAATCACGAAGGGCCATAAACCCGGCATCTGAATGCGAAGCCTCGCCCTGCAATGAGGGCATCGAAGATGAAATGGAGTGGGAGCTTTCATCCCGGCCCACAGCGAAAGCCTGCCTTGGCACCCTGGACAGATCGTGCTCGTCTTCATAAGCGAACGGACGCCTGGCGAAATCAAGCTCCGGTCACCACCGCTTCGTGCAGCGGCTCGATGACGACAACAATGCCCGAATCTGTGGCATCATCAATCGAAAACCAAAGCCTCAATCGCCGTCACATACCGCTGCGCTTGGCTGCCCTTCGCTTCATGTACTCAATCCAAATGATTATGACCGTGACGCTCAGCATCCCCATCACGCTGCCGATGTGTTATCCGCCCTTCTTCGGCACGGTTTTGATGAAATTGACCAAATCTTCTGCAGCAGCTTTCAAAGCCTCCGCAGAGGACAGTTCCTCGGCCCGTCGCATTGCTTCGCTGAGGTCAAGGTCCGTGGGTTGCTTCAGCTCCAGCCGCTCCCGACTAACGACACGTGTGAACGGGACCAGCCCCGTTCGCACGTCCAGCAATACCAGTTCGCATGTGCTGTACACCTTCACTTTGTCTTTGGAGAACGTCCGATACTGCGAATAGGTGTCGGTGCCGACCCGAAACACCAGCAACATGTCCGCCTGCATTCGCACGGCTGCCTCACGAAGTATCGGGATCGACACCAGCCTCGGCGTCATGAGGGAAGGCAACGGGGTTACCTCCATGATCTGTTCCGACGCCAACAGCTCCTTGGAGAGCGTCTCCACCTGCGCTTGCTGGAGCTTCAAATGTTGTTCATCTCGCCAGTAATACCTCGATCCCCAGGCTTCACCGTCTGGAAATTTCATGACTGCCACCTTCGCCTTCGCTGGAAGTTCGAGCTTGCTCGAAAGAATCCGAGCAACCGCTTCGTCCCCCAAAACCGTTTGGTCTGAAGGGAACAGAGATGTGGCGATTGGCTCTCTGGCTGCGTACTCTTGCATCGCCATCATGGGTGTCCGACCCCCAGGCTGACTGGCGCAGCCAGAAATCATGGCCCCGGCCAAAGCCACTGCGAACATGTGTGCTGTTTTCATAGTGTTGAGTTTTGCGACGATAAGCGGCCAACGACAAAGACCATGAACCGCCGATGAACCGAGACGGTAGCGACTCCTCCACCGCACTGGCAATTTCCACAATTCAATGCCGGTCGGCGGTGGGGATGCGGCATGGTTCTCATCTCACTCTGAACCAAACAATGGCGAGTAAGGCAATGCTGGCAAGGACAAAAGCGTATGCCAGCCAGTACAGGCGTCGATGAGACGGGTCTAATTCTCGTGGCCCGACAGTCCAGAATCGGCGCTGCCGGTAGAGCGGCAGCCTTGCCAGGAAAAGCAGAATTGTTCCAACACCAGCAAGGCCAAGACCTGTGTAGAAAATCTCCAAAACATTCCCCGACCTCAGCTTGGCGATCAACGGAAGGATGCCACCGGATACAACGGCGAGGAGGGCGATCCAAAGCCACGAGAAGAACATGCAGCCGAGGTCTGCCGGGAAATGCCAGTTTGACGATTTCTTCTCCATGAGTGTGCGTTCAACCACACCTGCCGATCACCAGCGAGGCCGAAGCCGACAAGACAGTGTAATCGGTGACGACCAAAATGCCAAGGCTGGCGGCTGGTGGCGGTGGCGATGGGTCAGGCCTCGGTCTGTAAATCGACTGGCTGATCATTGATAGTGCCTTTCTCAGGATCAATGCGAACCGAACAGATCAGCCTGTCTGGTGCTGTGGAGGCGTCAAGTGCCCGCCGCAAATCGCCCGCCGAAACCAAAACTGTAGGACCGCCAACAAGGACGAATCGTGCCTGCTGGAATCGGTCGTCTTTGACCCACGGCCTCAAAACAGATGTCCTCCACGTGCCACTCTTGCGAATAGCAACTCTGCGGGTCCAAGTACCATCTTGAGTCTTAAAAGTGCTCATGGCGCTCAATGTGTCATGCACCGTGGCGTCGGGCGACAATCAACAGAGAACCAACACTGAGGCAGGCAAGGCAACCCACGGCAATCGGAACCCATGGTAACCCGTGTTCAACGTAATTCAGCGTGTGGCTCGGCCCCCCAATCGAACACTTTGGAGATTCGCCGATCCGCCCCAATATGTAACTTCCACCCTGCGGGCATTGCGGCATCTCCCCCTTCTCTCCTCGTCCGATGTACGGGCGAATATCGTCCCAGGAGGGGACATCATTGGCCGTCTTCCCGTTTTCGAGTGCCCATTGCTGTTTGGCTGATTCGATCTGGCGCAGATTGTTTATGCAGGCCGCAGTTGATGGCATCCTGTTCCAAGGACTAAACATCATCCAGGCAGCGGGCAAAATACCGCTGAGGATCGTCACAGCTATAATGGCTCGGGTCAGCCCCGGCAATACCAGGGAGCGGCTCACGATGAGAATCCAGCCGGTCCTAACCAGGCCCAAGGCGAGAAACGCAAAGCCGCACGAAAGCAGGAAATTCCACCATGTGCCACCACCAGTGGAAAACTCAGCCACTGCGATCAATCCAGGTAAAAGTGCGGCAAGGAAGCAACCAAGTCCGAGGATGACTTTGATAGTGCGCATTTAATGCGGTGTGTGCGATGCCGCCGCCGCCGCCTATTGACCCAATGCTCAGCCGCACCCGTCGAAAGTCAAGTCTCGGTGGGACCAGAAGCAGCGGTTCAAGTCACAACCACCGTGGCTCATCCGAGCAAGATGCGGCGACACGCAAATCACTGACTCAACCCTTGCGCCGTGGCGTCTTGCATTCCTGAGCAAACTCGCTGGATTCGGCTCTGCGCAGAAATTCGGCCAGGCCCTTGTCGGTGATGTACTGCCTGCCGCAGATGTTCACCGTGACCAACCAACCCTTCCGTCTCCAACGCCAGGTGGTCGTATCAGCAATCCACGTTCAACTTCGGCAAGCCATACGGTAGGCGCATCCAACGGTTTACCCCTGAGTCCGTGGGCTCGATTGAGTTTAATATTGACTTATAATCATTGTTTTCATAATGATACGCCATTATGAGCGTCTTTCCCCTTTCAAGAAAACTAGCAGCATCAACAGTCGTGGCGCTCTGTATCATGCTGGCAGGGTCTGCGAAGGGACAGACAGCTCCAAACCCTTACAATGGGTTCTTCTGGGAGCAAGATGGAAATGGGGTTGAAGTAACTTTTTATGACGGCTCGGGTGGGGCCGTGACCATTCCCAGCACGATCCTTGTCAATGGCGTTAGCCTGCCGGTCACGAGCATCGGAGGCGGGGCGTTCACTCACTGCTACGGCCTGACCAGCGTCACGATCGGCACAAACGTCACCAGCATCGGGCAGGAGGTGTTCACTTACTGCACCAGTCTGACAGCGATAACGGTGGACGCACAGAATCCGTTCTATAGCAGCGTGAATGGAGTCTTGTTCGACAAGAGCCAAACTACGCTCGTTGCATATCCGGGTGGCATAAGCGGAAGTTACACGATTCCCAACAGCGTCACCAGCATCGAGGACTGGGCGTTCAATGACTGCACCAACCTGACCAGCGTCACGATTCCTAACAGTGTCACCAACATCGGAGACTATGCGTTCTCTGGCTGCACCAACCTGACCAGCGTGACGATCCCCAACAGCGTCATCAGCATCGGGGCGGGTATGTTCTATGGCTGCGGCCTGACCACCGTCACGATCGGCACAAACGTCACCAGCATCGGGGACCAGGCGTTCTATGACTGCATGAACCTGACCAGCGTCACGATTCCTAACAGTGTCACCAACATCGGAGACTATGCGTTCTCTGGCTGCTCCAACCTGACCAATGCTACGATAGGCAACAGCGTCATCACCATCGGGGACTGGGCGTTCTCTAACTGTGGCCTGACCAATGCTACGATAGGCAACAGCGTCACCAGCGTCGGACAATATGCGTTCTATTTCTGCACCAACCTGACCAGCGTCACGATTCCTAACAGTGTCACCAACATCGGGGACTATGCGTTCAATTGCTGCACCAGCCTGACCAACGCCACGATAGGCAACAGCGTCATCACCATCGGGGACTCGGCGTTCGAGGACTACAGGCTGACCAGCGTCACGATATGCAACGGCGTCATCAGCATCGGGGACTATGCGTTCTCTGGCAACACCAGCCTGACCAGCGTCACAATCCCAGATAGCGTCACCAGCATCGGGGCCTATGCGTTCTATAACTGTGGCCTGACCAACGTTACGATCGGCAACAGCGTCACCAGCATCGGAGGCGGGGCATTCTATTACTGCAGGCTGACCAGTGTCACGATTCCTAACAGCGTCGCCAGCATCGGAGGCGGGGCGTTCAGTGACTGCTTCGGCCTGACCAGCGTCACGATCGGCACCAATGTCACCAGCATCGGGGACTATGCGTTCTATTACTGCATCAACTTGACAGCGATAACGGTGGACGCACAGAATCCGTTCTATAGCAGCGTGAATGGAGTCTTGTTCGACAAGAGCCAAACTACGCTGGTTGCATATCCGGAAGGCATAGGCGGAAGTTACACGATTCCCACCACCGTCACCAACATCGGGGACCAGGCGTTCTATTACTGCATCAAGCTGACCAGCGTGACGATCCCCAACAGTGTCACCAACATCGGGGACTATGCGTTCTCTGGCTGCAGCAGCCTGACCAGCATCACGATCGGCACAAACGTCACCAGCATCGGGGACGGGGCGTTCGGGGACTGCACCAGCCTGACCAGCGTGACGATCCCCAACAGCGTCACCAGCATCGGGAACGAGGCGTTCGCTTACTGCTCCCGTCTGACAGGAGTCTATTTCCAGGGTAACGCCCCCAGCGTTGGTTCGTCTGCGTTCTACGGTGTCAACAATCCGACTCTCTATTACTTGCCGGGGACCACGGGCTGGTACACGCCCTTTGGTGGTGTTCCGGCCATGTTGTGGAATCCGCAGGCACAAAGTTTTGGCGTGCAGACGAATCAATTTGGTTTCACCATCACCGGCACCAGCAACTTGGTCGTGGTGGTGGAAGCCTGCACGAACCTTGCCAATCCCGCCTGGTCTCCGGTGGCAACCAACACCCTCACCGGTGGTTCGTCCTATTTCAGTGATCTCCAGTGGACGAATTATCCCGCCCGATTCTACCGGCTCAGCATGCCTTGAGGCGAGGAAGCGGCAGGTTGTTTCAAGACTGTTTGCTGTGCCCTCGTCACAGAACCACCACGAGCGGCTCAGGTCAGTTCAGCGCCAGCCAACGGTACAACATCGGGCGGCTTACGTTGAGCGTCCGGCAGATGACCGTATAGCACAGGTTTCATTGTTTCGCCAGACGATCAAACACTGAGCCATTCGAGTGAGCAGTTGTCCATGGTCTCCTTGACCGCTGGGCGTTCAGCGGTCAATATCTGCTCCATGAGCAAAAGGTTGAAGCATGAAATTCTTTCTGGTCCTAACGGCGGAGTTTTGAAAGTCAGTTGGATGCCTGGCAATCGGGTTCAATTGGAGTTCATCAAATCCGGCAAGTGCGCCGTCACAAAGATTTTTCCAGACCCAAGAGGCGAGACGCACGTTGAATTGAGTTACGGAGCGAACAAATAGTAGTCAAAAGGAAGCGAAGAAAAATCATGAGCACCGAGGTTGAAGGGCCAAAGCGGCAAACTCAAACAGAGCTGACCGAAGATCACTCGTTTGTTGGAATGCTCAAAAAGGAATGGCCACAGATCAGAAAGTTCCTATTTCAGCTCGGCTGTCATATCATCGTTTAGAACTCGTGCAGGTCACTCTTTCCCAGCCAAGAAACGTCTAACATCTTCGGGCAGAGCCAGCGTGGCTTGCGATTTCATGCCCACCATCCCCCACAAATTCGTGGACAGTCCTTCCCTTGTCCAGGCGTTGGTGGCCAGTTGCTGAAGAACATCCAGCGGCGCACCCAAATTCTGGGCGAGAGCCTGGGGGACGAAGTGGTCCTGTACGACATCGCCCCCCAACATAGTTTTCAAGACATCAGGCGGGGTCTGGTAATACTCAGCAAAATATCTGTGAAACATCAATCCCGGATCATTGCTCAGCAGCGTTCTCAGACGGTCTTCCTTTACGATGATTTGGCCTCTATTCGGTTCAATCTCGATCCACCAAGGGATGCCAGGATTCATGTAGATTGGCGAAAGAGACGGATAAACGCCGATTTCATAATTATCGGCCTTAGCATCCACGAAGTTGTTGCCAGAGGCGTTTACCCTTGCCCGCAGGGACAGAGTGGACTGGGCGGTGTCCAGTTGCACGAAGACTCGTGCGTACAATTGACCATTTCGGCTCTTGAGGAACAGTTCCGCACGGTGAAGTTTCATGTAGGCTTTGATCGCATTCGGCCCGAAAAAGAACTCAATGCCGTCTTCGTATCCATCAATTGGGGCGAAGAGCCGTTCCTGCTCCCAAAGCAAAACACCACCATCAGACGCACGGATTACGAACTTGCCGTACTCGCCGTGGCTGGCTGTTGCTGGCAATCGCCGCCATTCCAATAGAATATCAGCTTCATGCACATCCGAAATTTTGCCCTCTCTGAGGTTTACGAAAATGTTACCGTCCGGTGGAAAGGAAACTGCATCAAAGCTGAATTTGTGGATTTGATCCTGCCGTATGGCAGATTCGGCAACGATACGTAGGCTTGTGTGTTGCGTAACGCCGGGGTTGATAACCCGCCAACCCGTCTCAGCCTGTTTGCCATCCTGCCGATAACCGGGCTTGGACGCATCTGCAAATTCGAGGAATTCAGATCGAAAACTAATGATGAATTCACCCCGCTGGTCAGTCGTGGTTTTCAAGTTTCTGACTGCCACCCAATTCGGCGTATTGAGGCCAGGAGGGAAAATCAAATAGAGGCGGCGGCTGTTCTGGAAGTTCAGCTCAACGTCTGGCAAAGGCTTGCCTTCCTGGTCTAAGACAACGCCCTGGAGAAAGTTTGTTCCCGGTATTCGCCCCAGCCCCCTTTGAACCACCTGCATCCCGATCAAAACCACGGCTATCCACGCAGCAGGAAAAACACCCATAATTACGGTTACAACAACAATGACTTTAGCCATCGTGGACACGGACGAGTCTCGTTTCACGATCAGAAACCAACCAATTCCAATCAGACCCAGGGCGAGAAGCGCAAAGAGCGAAGCGAGTAAAAGGTTCCCCAATGACTCTGCGGTGCCCAAATGCGAAAACCCAAACAACGCAACCACTCCGGGCACAAGCGCAGCGAGGAAGTAAACAAGGCCGAGGATGACTTTGATAGTGCGCATTTGTTGCGGTGTGTGCGATGCCGCCGCCGCCCATTGACCCCATGCTCATCGAGCCAAAGTTGAGCCATTCCGGGTCGCTGACGCAGTGTAATCCTTGGCCATCGGCTCCATCAACTATTTTTGACAATCCAAAATGTTTACAAATCATTCTCCGTGGCGGATAGTTGTATGGGACTTGGCAGCAGGCAAAGGCTGCTGTTCAACTGGAGCATAGACGGCTTATGAAGAAACGTTTTGATCGTCTGCTCATCCGGTCGCTCATATTCGTGGTGCTTCTCCTCGTCTGCGTGCTGTTCTGGTATGTGGGCATTTTAATCGTTACCAACGCCATCATGGGCCTGAGCTACGGGCTGAGACTGGGTATCGTAGTCCTGTTTGTTTCTGGGTTATTGGCCTGCATCCCCGTTTGTGTGGTTATCAGCGGAAAGATTTATCGAAAGTATTGTGGCAACAGCGTTGATCCGAATGCTGCAGCCCCACCACGCTAAAAGTCTTTGCAGGGGGGATGGCGTACCGACATGAGGAGGGCGTTCAGGCTGCTGGCGGTCAACTACCCGGCAGCTCTGGTAGATAGGATGTGATCTCAATTCTTATCGACCCATGCTTCCAACCGGCCCCAGCGCTGCCGGTTCTTCCACCCGTCAAACCTGTCCAGTCGGACCCACCATTCCCGCT
>Ga0326727_10005970_pt1 | contig 34008 bp, 23 predicted proteins | sample MB2enrmetagenome_FD_207643 | JGI IMG/M metagenome (GOLD analysis project Ga0326727, IMG submission 207643) | Lab enriched peat soil microbial communities from McLean, Ithaca, NY, United States - MB29MY | ecosystem: Environmental > Terrestrial > Soil > Wetlands > Peat | place: USA: New York...
GAAAAGAAAGGCGGATAAGGAAGGTCTGAGCCGTTATAAAACGACGGAGCAAGAGCCAAGCAAATCGCATCGTCCACTGGCTCCATTAACCCGGCCATGGGTGGCTCCATTAGGGTGGCCATTGACACTTGACTATCATGTCAAAAATAGTTCGTAATTTCAGAACAATAAGTCATTGATTTGGTTTCCCCCGCCCACCAATTTTAAATTCAAACTCGTCCAAAGAAATCCAAAAAATCAATTAAATCAATGGGAAATAAGGCCAGAATGGCCGGGTTTGTCCGTATTAGTCCATTGACATCTACCATTTAAACGGATAAGTTTAAGTTATTTTGTCCGGTTTGGGCAAAACCGACCGGACAACTCCTTAAACCTATTGGTTGCAAGGAGAAAGCGTCATGGCTCTTACCGATGTTGCCGTCCGTCAGGCCAAGCCCGGTCCCAAAGTTATCCGGTTGAAAGACGACCGAGGCCTGTACTTGGAAATCTCGCCCGCCCCATTATACACGGCTCGGTATTTTGGTGGCAAGTCAATACGGGGGCATTCTCGCGCTGCAACTTGACTTCGCCGAGCATCAAAATTCTTTCATCCTCAAAAAAATAGGATGATACCTTCTTGGTAGTTACTTATTTAAAACTCGTAATCACCACAAAGATCGCTCCAAATCAAAGCCATCAAGCTGACTTAAGTTATTCTCATCTATTCTGATCACCAGCATGTACAAGTATTTAATGCGATGCCCTTATGCTTGACCGCCTTTGGCGATCTTCAATTCGTCGTGCATATATAATACTAGACCACATTAAAATTTATGTCAGCATTCAATGAATGGATTTGTGGTGACACTATTCTATACTATCTTTATAATGCCAAGGGATATGTAGAAAAAGTATACTTTTGTCTGCACATATCCTCAGGTCGTAGAATTCGTATCCTGCCGTGTCTAAAAAGGTCATGTTTGAGTTGTTGGCAATAAATCTAGTAATGCCTTGTTCTTGATGGACGCGTGAGAGGGCATCATTAGAACCATTTAAATCAAAAATTTCTAATCATTATGATACGTCCTGACACACTAAAAGACATCCTGAAGCACCCCGAACTAACCCCTCCCCTAACCCCCTTCACAACGTTCTGCCAACCAGACATCCGCATCTCATGAAGCTGAGATGGAGTTGCTCCACGTCCTGACCGCCTCCAAGGCGGCATAATGGCGGCTCCAATCCTTGCCCCTTTTTACTGCTTCTTCCTGAATTGCGTATTTTTTAAAAATCGATTGCGCTTTTGTGATAGACGTTATCTTTCGTTTGCCCTAATTGTTTGGAGGTCATTCAGGATTGTTGGGAGATATGCTTGGGATTTTGGAGCCAGGAGATACCCCCGGAATGATGATTTGGGCTGTTGCCGGGTACATTCTGGGCGCAGCCGGAGCCTGGGCAGTGGCTCGTTTCGGAGGTTTGGCTGGTTTGCTGGATTTTTCCAGCGAGCGCAGTTCCCATGTCGGCGTTGTTCCCAAAGGCGGAGGCGTTGGCATTCTTGCCGCTGTGGTCTTCTCTTCGGCCATTTCGGGAGCGCCCTGGCTGTTATGGGTGCCGGCGGCCATGGTCTCGATAGTGAGTTTCGTCGGCGACCGAACCCATCTTTCTCCCGCCTGGCGCCTAGGCGTTCAATTTGCATGCGCCGCTCCCGCGGCCCTAAGTGCTCTGGCCAGACCCGAGGCAGCCTTTCCCTTGCCGGTCTATCCTCTTTTAATTATTTTCATAGTTGCGGCGGCAAATTTTGCCAATTTTAATGATGGGATCAATGGCATGGCCGGGATTGCCGGCCTGATCGGATTCGGTTTGTTGTTTGTCCGGGCCATTTTTCTCAACGACCCCTCCCTGGAGTTGATGGTCTTGGCTCCTGCCTGCGCCTGCCTGGGCTTTTTACCCTTCAACATCCCCAAGGCCAAAGTGTTCATGGGTGACGTCGGCAGCGTCCTGCTCGGCTTTTTTCTCGCCGTCATGGCCCTGCGACTTTCTCGAGACATGACAGGACTCGCCGTGACCGCCGCCTTTTTCTTTCCTTTATTCGCCGATGCGGCGACAACAATCCTGGTCAGGAAGCGCGATGGTGAACGCTTGACCCAGGCCCATCGCCGCCATCTCTATCAATTGTTTGCAAACCAGGGCGGGGTTGCCCATTGGAAAATTTCGGCCGGGTACGGATTGTTTCAGCTGCTGGTGGGACTAGCCGCCTGGGGTGCGGAAGGTTTGGGGAGTCTTGCGGTTGCTTTGGTCTGGTTGGTGGCGTACGGCGTTTTTTGGGTGGTCAGCTTCCTGGCCAGACAGGTTTACGAGGCCGGGGCGATTGAGAAGATGCCAGCAACCAGCCTCTTTAAAAATCTTAGCCAAGGGGAACCGCCGCTGCAATGAAAGCAATCATCCTCACGGCCGGCTCCGGCAAACGGATGCGCCCCCTGACCGACTCGACCCATAAGACCCTGCTGGAAGTCAAGGGCCGCACGGTTATCCAATGGATTTTGGACGCCCTGCTTGAAAACGGCGTCACCGACATTGCCATTGTCACCGGCTATCAGGCCGCCGAGTTGAAAGCCTACCTAGACCGGACCTACCCCGGCCTGCCTATCGTTTATGTTCACAATGAGCGCTATGCCCAAACGAATAATATTTATTCCATGGCCCTGGCTCTTGAGAGTCTTGCTATTGAATCCGATGTTGTTTTGATTGAATGCGACCTGATTTTTGAACCGGCCGTGCTCAAGCGCCTGTTGGATTCCAGGCATCCAAATGTTGCCCTCGTTGACCGATACCGTAGAGGTATGGATGGTACCGTGGTTCAAGTTTCCGACGGCATAATTTCGGAAGTCATTACTCCAGAAAAGCAAAATGCTAATTTCTCATATGAAGACAAATTCAAAACTCTAAATATTTACCGTTTTTCAAAAGAATTTTGCTCGGGAACTTTCAAAAAATTATTAACATATTATGCAAAAGTTATTAATGAAAATGCATATTATGAATTAGTGATTGGTATTATTATTTATTTGCAGCACGAAACTGTTTATGCAGAAGTATTGATCGGGGAAAAATGGGCCGAGCTTGACGATCCTAACGACGTAAACATCGCCAGGTTTCATTTTGACCCCGCCATACGTCAAGAGGTCCTGGATAAATCGTTTGGTGGCCTTTGGAATTACGATCTTCTGGACTTTTGTTACATCCGCAACATGTACTTCCCAACCGGGGCGATTCTCTCGGAAATAAAAAACAACCTGCCTTCCCTGATCCAGAATTATGGGTCCGCCCAGAGCATCCTGGACGAAAAACTGGCCTATTACCTCCTGTGCCGGCCGAAACACCTGCTCGCGCTCAATGGGGCGAGCCAAGCCTTTCCATGGCTGCGGACCTTTTTTGCCGCAAAGCGTCCCTTGATCCCCGCCCCCACCTTCGGGGAATACGCCCGGATATTCCCGCAAGCCGCATGCTACCCTGACGACGTTGGCCTGGATATGGAGAAGATAGCCAGGCAGGCTAGGCAGCACGACCTGTTGGTATTGGTCAATCCCAACAACCCCACCGGCTCCACCCTCGATACCGCCTGGATTTATAATTATGCCGCAGGCAATCTCGAGAAAACGGTGATCGTCGATGAATCGTTCGTGGAATTTTCCGGCCAGAAAAGTCTGTTGCCCATGCTTGAAGCGGAGCCGCTGCCCAATGTTATCCTCGTGAAAAGCTTAAGCAAAGCCTTGGGCGCACCCGGACTGCGATTGGGATATGTTTATACCGCCCATCCGGGCTTTGGGGCCTTTGCCCGCGCGCAGGTCCCCATTTGGAATCTCAATTCCCTGGCCGAACAGTTCCTGGAAATCATCCTCAAGCATCGACCGGTGATCCAGGCTTCCTTTGCCCACACCATTCTGGACCGCGAACGCTTTGCCGCCGACCTGAAAGCCTTGCCCATCGTCAGGCAGGTGCATCAAAGCGGTGGAAACTTCCTGCTGGTTAGCCTGCGTTGCCCAAGGGAATCGTCCGGAACATTGGCGGGCGAACTCCTTCGGCGGCACAACATCCACATTAAGGATGTCTCGGACCGTTTTCGAAGCTCCGGGGCCAGTTTTCGCTTGGCGGTCAGGCTGCCTCAAGAGAACGCCCAACTGGTACGGTGCCTTGCCCAACTCGATACGACCCCGGCGCCGGCAACAAGCGCCTCGGATAATAGATCGCCAGAGCTTGCGCCATGACCCCTTGCGACACGCCCATCCTGCTCATCGTCTACCAACGCCATTCTCCACTCCTCGGGCTGATTGACATACTCCGCGGCATCCGCCCCCAACGACTTTACGTATTTGCCGACGGCCCGAAGAACGGCGGGGAGTGGGCCGCCTGCCGGCAGGCAAGATCCTCGCTGGACCGGATCGACTGGGAATGCCGTCTTACGCGCAGGTTCGAGGCATCGAACCTCGGATGCGGGCAAGGTCCGGCCGCGGCTATTTCCTGGTTTTTTGAGCACGAGGCCGAGGGGATTATCCTTGAGGACGACCTGTTGCCACACCCTGACTTTTTCCGGTTCATGGCCGAGATGCTCGAGCGTTTCCGGGACGACGAGCGGGTCATGGACATCTGCGGCACGAACCGCCTGGGGAAATGGAGGGACGGCGGACAGAGCTACCTTTTCTCGCAGTGGGGGTCTTCCTGCGGCTGGGCATCCTGGCGGCGGGCGTGGAATCACTTCGATTTCCACATAAAAGCCTGGGACGATCCGGGATCGCGGCGCGTCATTCGGGACATTTACCGCCGCCCCCTGTGGCGCTCGTACCTGCGTCGGATGCTCGAGCGGACCCGCCGGGGCGGACAGGACGTCACCTGGTGGGACTACCAGTGGGGATTGGCCAAGAACCTGCGCGGCGGCCTGAGTGTGGTTCCGGCCGACAATCTGGTGCGCAACGTGGGCTGCGACAGGCACTCCACCCATGACCGGGAACCGGGCCACAGCCCCAAGGCGGCCCGCGAGACGGCCGGCCTTACGTTCCCGTTGCGCCATCCCGTGCAGGTCTGCCCGGACCCGGGTTTCGACGAGGCCTTGCTCGACAAGGCAATTTCCCTCAGGAATTACCTCTCGTCCATGGTTCCATATTGGCTCAAGCAGCGGTTGAAACGGCTCATGGGAAGCCCCGGGGAGCGGCTATGGACCGGATAGCTTCCTTGGTGCTGGGGCTCGAGCGGGGATGTCAGGTCAGCGAAGGTTTCCTCAAGAGGATCGAGTTGGACGCGCAGGAGTTCTACCGGCCCATGAACCGCGGGGTGGCCAAGGAGAACCTGATCCTTTTCAAGCAGGCGATGGACGGCCAGGGGCTGGATTTTTTCATATTCTTCGGCACACTCCTTGGCGCGGTCCGGGAAGGGGACTTCATCGCCCACGACTACGACACGGACACGGTGGTCATGGCCAAGGACCGGGCTCGTCTGCTCGATGTGGCCCCCCTGCTCATTGATGCGGGGTTCGAGTTCGCCCGCGCCAAGAACGAGCATGGAAAGATATTTACCTTCCTGCGCAAAGGCGAATTCATAGACGTCTACCTGGCCGAGGAAAGCCGCCGCTTCCCCTGCCGGCCGTGCTGGAATGTGGATGGAACACTTATCAGCCGCCAGTTGCTGACCGAATTCACGGATATAGAGTTCCTGGGCGTGCGTTTCCGCGCGCCACGGAGGTTTGATGCGGCGCTTGTGGAGATGTACGGGCCGGATTGGCGACATGAGAAAAAGAACTACTCATCCCATGTGGCCTTTGACTTTTACCATCCCTATCTATCCACCGTGCGGACCCTCCAAAGAATAGTCCCCAGGAAGATGCGGCAAGCGATCAAACGTCTCTACAAGCGCACCGCGACAGGATGACGCACATGACTCTCTCCTCCTCGCAGCATGCAAAGACGGTCAAGAAGGATGCCGGCTTGACGGCTTTGCTCGGCCCCGTGTGTCTGATCGCGACCATGGCCGGGACCTTGATCCTCTATCGCATCGTGATCGCCCGAGCCGGCCTTGAGGTGATCGGGCTGTGGACCATTCTCAACGTGGCGGCGGCCTTCATTTCCTTGGTGGACATCGGCTTCAGCCAGGTCTTGGTCCGGGAAATACACGTTGCGGATGGTTTGGAGGGATCAACAAATTCCCTTCTGGATAAACACGCGGCCGAGCAGGTTTATCGCTGGTTTTTGTGGTTAGTGGCTATTCCGGCGGCTCTGGCGGCGGGTTGGCTTCTGCCCGGCGTGCCCTATGATCGCGGGCGTTTCTGCCTGGCCTTGGTCCTGACCGCCTGGGGCGCGGTGATTCAGCTCCAGGCAGGCCTTGAAGCCTCGGTGTTGGCGGCGCTTCAGGAGAATGCACGCATCCAGGCGGTGAATACGGCCGCTGCGGTTCTTTCCCTGGCCGTGGCTATTCTTGGGAGCTATCTTGACGCGCCGATTGAAGGCTTTGCCCTCGGGAACCTGTGCGCCGCCCTTCTGACGCGGTCGCGGTTCCAAAGGCGTGTGGCCGGGCATGGGCTGATGATTCCTCGGACCAGGCTTGCGCCGCGCGAACTTGTCGCCAGGGCGGGGGCCATGGCCAGGAGGGGAGGTTATTTCTATTCGATTTCCCTGGGCACGATCCTGCGCGAACCCCTCTTCCGGATCACTATTGCCTATTTTCTGGGCGTGAAGGCCCTCGGGGTGTACGCCATCGCCTTGCGAGCGAGCGTGGCCGCCCGCGATGTGGTGGCCGGAGGCTTCGCCGTGCTCTATCCGGCCATGGCCTCTTTGAATCGCGCCGGGAACCGTAAGGACAGCGAAGCCCTGCAGGTCGCCTCGGTCATCGTCTTGACCGTTTTCGGCTGGGCGACCCTGGGATGCCTGTATGGACTCGCCGAGCCGGTGCTCGCTTTCCTCCTTGGATCTTTGCCGGAAGGCCTGGTGAACGCCACCCGGATATTGGTGGTCTGGAACCTGATTACCCTGTTCAATGTTCCTTTCTGCCACCTGCTTGAGGCCACCGGCCATGAAAAAGCTTCCTCGGCCTCTTTGTGGGTTCACACTCTGGCCATAATGATCCTTTGGCCTCTGCAGTCGATAGTCCACCTGTCTCTCAATGGCGTCCTGTATTACTGGACAATTACTTCTTTAGCCACGCAGGCGGTCATCTATTATAACGTCGAAAAGCAGCTTGATCGTTTTTTGTCAGTCCTAAGGAATCGTTCTGTGTCCATGGTTATTCTATTCGCTTTCGTCTACTTTGGTATAATAATATCCAGTGGCTCGTTTGTTTCAAATTATACCGGAACAATGCCTGACCTTCTTTTCCTGGCGGCAACGATTCTTTTCACAACGATAATTTTCATGGCATCGGCAATCGCTATATCCTGGCCCACCTTAAAACGCTATTGGCAGCAGACGTGAGCGTACGGACAGCCAGTGGGATGTCACTGTCATTAACGTGCAAGTGTCTTTACGCTGTTATTTTTAACAGGCATATAAAACAACGATCTCATATGGATTGTTAGGTGTCATGGCATATGTCAATTTATCACGATACCAATGGTTGCAAATCTTTTGTGCCAGTATGATTAAAATTTATTACTTATACATACGGGAAAGCATTGGCAGGAGAAGATTCTCTTTTCTGGTCAATCTTCTTGTTTTTATTTTTGCATATTTCGCGATTTTTATGTTTATGTTTCCTTTTTATATTGATATAATATTTATCTCTGCTGCTATGTTTGGCATTTATAAAAATAAAAAAACAGAAATTATCCTCGCATCATGCTCCATATTAATATTAATCACGGTAGGAGTAGCTGCATATGAAATGATAACTCCATATGATAATAGTAAAATTTATTCCAATCCAGAGGATAGGTATCTGAGCGAATACGATATGCATGCCTTTAAACCAGATATCGACGCTATTTTCCCAATGCCATATGGTGACTTGGCTGAATATCAAGGATTTCCGGTTTCATTGCGACAGCCAAGATTGATTCACTTCAAAACCGACCGGTTTGGATTTCGTAATGACGCATCTTATCGCGGGCAGCCTTTAATCCTCGCCGGTGATCATTTCATATCTGGCGCAGGGAATGACCAAAAAGACATATTAGTAAACGTATTACGTGATAAGTATAAACTTTACACTTACTCTTTGGCCATGCCTGGATCCGTTCAGCAACGATTTGACATGTGCCTGGACTTTCAAAGATACACACATAGCAAGGCCAGTATAATAATGTTTATGTTTGAAGGAGGCGATTTTGTCGCATCCGGGCAAATCGAGAGCATCCTGTCAAAAATAATTAGACTTTGGCTATATAAATATCAACGAGTAAAATATAAAACTGCTGAATATATTTCGAACAGATTTAATCTTCGGGTATTTCAGCTTATATCGTCTTTTTGGATTCAACTTGATTCTGAAATAATAGATGCATCCAATCCACTTGTCACGATAGCCATGGCGCGAAACAATAAGATAGCATTCGATTCGGCACACATAAACAAATCGACTTGCGGTGACCTTATGATGCAATTACCTGAACCACATCCTTCTGTCTTAAAAAAGATTAAGGCTGTATATTTTATTCCAACAAAATATAGGATATATTGTCCACTATTATCTATTCCACAAGATGTGGTGCTGCATGAGCCATCTCCTGCATTAAAGTCACTTAATGAGTTTTTTTTGCCTAAGGGCATCCCAGTGTATGACTTGACACCAACGTTGCGGAAGGCGGCCGCAGCTTCGCTGCAAAATGGTGAATTAATATATTGGGCTGACGATACGCATTGGAATGCGTTAGGCACAGCCGCAACTGCTGAATTTATTGCCAACTCACTAAATCAGGTGGGCAAGCAATGATTGACTTTGAACTGCTATTTCAGCAGCATAGAACCGTTGAACTACTTATACGTCAAGGAAATTTAGCAGATGCCAAACTTATCCAGGACAAGCTCATTGACCATATTAATACGCTAAGCAGCGCCCGCGCAGTTAATTGCGACACAACTCGTGCCCAGGCAGAATATTGCGAACTTAAGGATGTAAATAATAAAATTTTGAACATGATTTTTCATTTAGCCAGCCAACAATACAGTGTTACTATTAATTCATTTCATAAAATGACCTTGCTTTCGCTGTGTATAATATTTTCAATTATTATAATTTGCCTTATCCCGAGCAAAATAATTCAGAACTACAGGATAGACAGGGCGAACAATGCGCTTACACGCATTGCTGAAATTGCATATATTGCTAAGAATAAGACGGGGAAAAGCTTGCGCGAAATAACTGGAACAAATTGTAGCCTATGTGAATGCAAGACGGTTTCCGATCTGCATGGTATTCCATATAGCGATAATTGTTTCAATGATTGGGTAAAGGCGTTGTTTTCAACATTAAATGCCGCATCAGAAAAGCCGTTTGAGGCTGCAGACGCTACGGGCCGTCTTTTATTGCCGGATGATTATATCCGCGATCCCTGGGGGGCGCCATTCTTATTGCAGGAAAATGAGGATAGCCAGCTTGGCCAATGTGCCGATGATGCAATCTATTCTGCTGGCCCTGATGGGGTATTTGGATCTGCTTCCATGATAGAAGTAAAAATTAAAAGCTCGTGCTCATCTGGAAAATTTTGATTTCATTGCTGTCCTTGCGGGAGGAACGGCCTGTCCTGTGTCGGGTCTCCAACTTTTGAAAAACATGTCTGGGAGCCAGGGATCGCGTTTGGGAGAAAAGAGTGCTATGGTGATTCATGTTCAAAATGTCCTTGAAGTGCACTAAGTTGCGCAAGATTCTTAGCGCATGTTCCCGGGAAATTTTTGATCATTTTTAGCAATCCTTAGCCGGACAGCACTGATGGGATCAAAACCGAGCCTGTTGTTCATCAATCAATACTATTGGCCTGATGAGGCCGCGACCGCGCAATTACTGGAAGACTTAGCCAGATGGCTGGTAAGGTGCGAATATTCCGTGACAGTTTTGTGTGGAAGGAGTCGCTACAAAAGTTCACAGCGATTGAGCCCCGAAAGCTTCTTTCGCGACGGGGTGCGCATCGAGCGGGTTGGCGGCAGCGGCTTCGGGCGTTTTTGCATGGCCGGGCGCTTGATCGATGGCGTCTCGTTCCTGATGTCCGCCTGGCTGCGCCTGTGTTCGCTGCCACGGCACGATCTTGTCGTCGCCATGACCAGCCCGCCCTGGGTGGGAGTTCTCGGCGCTTGGTACCGGGCCCGCCGCCGGGTTCCGTTCGTTTTGTGGCTGCAGGATGTGTATCCGGACGTAGCCGAACGCCTGGAGGTCCTTGGCAACCCGTTGATGCGTCGTGCGTTGCATGGCCTGTCCCGCTGGATTTACCGGGAGAGTTCACGCATCGTGGTGCTGGCGCAAGGCATGGCCGGCACGCTCGCATCCCACGCGGTCGCGGCCGACAAGCCTCTGGTCATCCCCAATTGGGCGAACCTGGATGACATTGTCGCCCGGCCGGTTTGCGGCAACCGTTTTCGCGCCGAACACGACTTTGGGGACGACCCCGTCCTGATGTACGCGGGCAACGTGGGCCTGGCCCACGAAATCGACACCATGCTGTCGCTCGTGTCCGCGCTCCAGAGGGAGGTCCCGTCACTGCGTTTTGTTCTCGTAGGAGACTCGCCGCGCCATCTTAGGCTGATGGAGGAGGCCAAAAGGCGTAACATCCACCGGGCGACCCGACTCGGCTTCCAGCCGCGGGCCCGTCTCGGCGAACTGCTTGGCGCGGCCGATGCCCATCTCGTGGCCCAAAAACCGCAAACCGAAGGCCTGCTTGTCTCCAGCAAGTTCTACGGCGCCGTCGGTGCGGGGCGTCCGGTGATTTTCATCGGCTCGCCGGATTCGGAAATCGGCAGGCAGGTGCGTCAGGCGCAGCTTGGCGCCGTGGTGGAGCCGGGTCAGGTCCCTGCCGGGATCGAGGCGGCGAAAAAGGCCCTGCTGATGACCCGGGATGATAGCGGCGCCGTGTCGCGCATCCGCGCCTGGGCGGAAGAGCATGCCTCCCACCGGGTACGCTTGCCGCAGTTCGCCGCGGCCCTCGGCGAGCTCTTGGCCGGACGGACGAAATAACCAGGGGATGAATCCAGCCACGCTTTCAACCATGCGCAATGGCACCCCAGAACTCTTGATAATCGAGCCCTTCCTCGACGGGCATCACGGCGCGTATGTGCAATGGATCGTCAGGGGCGCGATCGCTCGCGGCGTAAGCGTCCGCCTGGCGACTTCAAAAGACAGTGTGGTCCATCCCCATTTTCGAGCCCTGCAAGACGAGTTCAAGTCCGATTTGATGGTTTTGACTCTACCGGAAATGCAATTCCAGGAAATGGATAAATATGATGTCTGGTCGTTGATAAAAAAAGAATGGTATTATTTTAAATTATTTCGATGCTTTTATCGTGACAATATCGCTGTAATGCGCCCGGATGTCGTCATGTTGCCTTATCTGGATTACTGCATCAACGTCATGGCAATTTGTGGTTCTCCATTCGGAAAAACTCCGTTATGCGGCATTGCGTTCCGCCCAGCATTCCATTTTAAGGGCATGAACATCAAAGCGCAGGATGTGCGCTTTTCCTGGGCGCGAAAATTTTTGTTTCTCAGGTTGCTTGCCGATCCAGTCGTGAAGACGCTGTTTACCATGGACGACACATTGCATCGTTGCGTCGGAAACATGAAGCTGGAATCATCGGCAAAGCTTCGATGCCTGCCGGCTCCAGCGGAGTTGGCCGGGACCGTGACCAGGCAGGCCGCCCGGAGGCGATTGGGCATTGCCCGGGAGACGGTTTGCATTCTGGTTTACGGCGCCATAACGGCCAGGAAAGGTTTCGATGCGCTGCTGCTCGCGGCAAGCGAAGGGCGTTTCCCTGAAAATGTGCATATCATATTGGCCGGGCGGCAGGATGCCTGGACAACGGACTTTCTCGCGTCCCCGGCGATGCGCAACCTGCTCGCATCGGGCCGGGTGCATCAATGCAATGAATTCCTCGACAAGGACATGGAAAATGCCGTATTCGCCGCTTCGGATATCGTATGGCTGGGATATCGGGGGCATAGCCACGGCAGCGGCGTGCTTGTTCAAGCCGGCCGCATGGGCCTGCCGGTCGTCGCCTGCGACGATGGACTCATCGGTTGGCTGACGCGACGTGGTCGATTCGGGGTGACGGTTTGCATTGCCGACATGGAGAGCGTGGTGGCTGGAGTGAATGAAATGCTGCGCGATAAAGGGCAATGTGCACTGTATGGGCAAAACGGGTGGCGCTTTTTCGCCTCGCACACCCCGGAACATTTTTCCAAGGCGCTTTTTGACTCGATTTTAACTATCCCATAGGGCGTGACCCCGCTGACTGCGGAGCCGAACTTGTAAATCGGAGAACGAAAATAAAGGCATTTTCTGCTCCCATTAATAATCGATGGTGCTACACATGGCTATTCCAACGACTCTTATTGGCTTTATCAAGAGCAGAATAACCGATTTCAACCCGCCGTCTCCGCTCCCTGGCGCATTGCCGGATCGGAGCGAGAACCTCGTCCCCTGTGCGCTCTTTCTCCAAGGCATTCTGGCCTTGTCGCCAGTCCTGCCGGTCCTGGGCATCCGGGGCACGGCCATCTATTTCGTGGTCTACTTGATCACCGCCTATGAACTCATTTTCAATAACAAAACCCTGCCCCTGGTCAGCATCTATCTTTGCGCCGCGGTCTTCATCGGCGCCTGCCTTGCCGGCCTGCACTGGAACAGCCCCAAGACCGCCTTCGTCTCCCTGTTCTTTATCGGCTCCATCCTGATCACCAGCATCGCCGATCGGGACGCCGTCAATCGTTTCATCACCATATCCACGTATTTTTTCATGGTCATTCTCGCGCTATGCTGGATAGGCTTTTTTTATACGCTCCACGGCGGCAAAGGATTGTTCTCCATCTCCAATTATGATGGCCGGGAAAATATATTCTACCTGACGACATTCTCAAATTATGTTGTCGCAAATACCATCAGGCCGTCAGGAATTTTCGATGAACCGGGAGCTCTTTCCTTTTTGGTGTGCGCCCTGGCCACTCTTCGCGTGATATATAAAAGGAACATTTTAGTATCCATTGTAATGCTCCAGCTTGGGACAGTTGTGTTTGGATTCACTCATTATTTATTTTTTATAGCATTCATATTATTTTTGAATAATAAATCATTGAAGTTTAAGGCAGGATTGCTATTGGCAATATTTGCAGTAAACGTCATAGAATATTTATTTCTGAAAGATGCCATCGACATCCTTTTCATGTGGAAGTTTAATTATCATCCAGAGACAAAGACAATATCTGGAGATAATAGGAGCAGCCAAGTCCTGCTGGCGCGTTCTGTATTGTCGTTATCCACCTTTTTGTGGGGGCTCGACTCCACGGCGATAATGGATATCATCGCCTTCAAGAAAAAGTTTACGGGGATGTCCGAGAATCCTTTGGGGCCTCTGGTGACCACTGGAATATTCGTATCTTTCCCGTATTATTACATATTAACTAGTTATTTCGGTAAAGGGATATGCTCCAAGGAACACCGCATCTTTCTCGCCGTGGTCCTGCTTTTTTTGCCCCGCCCCTTTATCACGGGCTATGGCTACTCGGTTCTGGCCATGCTGCTCTTTCTCTCGCTCGATGCGCAATATCTTCATAAGACGTATCGCCCCGCGCCAGCCCCAGCGCCGAGCGCCCCGCATCTTTTTCAGAAGTGAACCCCTCCTTGTGCACTCGCGAGGCAATGCCTCGGGCGAATTACTCGTTCGATTGACCTTTCACGAGTCTCGGGGAGGCCAAGATGGTTATCGAAGAGTGGCGTTAGGATTACAACGCTTTGGCGCCCGCACAGTCCACTTGGCGGCATCAGCCCGTAGGAGTATAGAAGAGCCTCGAAAGGGGAAAGCCTAAAAGACCCGAGTCCGAACTTATCCTTGGTATACTCGGAGGGGTAAGGTCAGAAAAATCTAAATAATAAATGATCTACGCGAAAAGAACCATATAAGAGGGACTGAAAGTTTAGCCCCTCCTTTTATAACTAGCAGGAGAGACAAATGGTTTTTGACAATACTCCCGAACCATTGGCCGCTTTTCCTTACATTATAACCAACAATCCCGAAGAATGGCAACATGCCATCAAGTTACTATTATCATGCTCAAAGCTTGACATAAAGCCATCAAAAAATTTTAGCGCGTTTGTAAATGCGACAAAGCTTGGCAACATAAATGTTTTGGCGATGGGAAGCTTGGTAAAATTTTCGCATATATACACACACGAATCAGAAGATACTCTGCTTAACTTATTGTTATCCGGAAACGTTACAGTAAAAGTTGCCGGCTATGATTTTTTTTATAAACCATTCGATTTTAATGTTTCTCATCGATCAGACGCGCCAAAGTTCATTTCGCAAGAAAATATTCAGACGATACATTATATGTTTAAGTCTAATATCCTTTTAAATTTTTTTAATACTGTATATGGAAGAGAACAAACAGCTTTAGATGTTAAGAATATAATCGACTCTCGAGTGCATAACTCATATTTTCAACAAGTACTTTGCGAAACTGTAAAATCAATTGGTGCGTTCCCAGATATTGTTAATCTGCCTATAGTTGCCAGCCAATACGAACAATTACTTATGTTGTCACTTCTTATTCCTCCTACTCGCAACCGCATTGCTTCTAAGGCACCACCAACGTCAGCTAATTCTGTAAAGCTTGTGGAAGAATACATCGAGGCAAACATTGATGAACCTATTCGATTGGAAGATTTAGCGGTCGTCACTGGACAAAGTGTGCGTACTATACAAGAAGCATTTAAGAAATATAGAGGTTGTTCCCCTTCAAGTTTTTTGAGAGAATGTCGGTTAGCCAAGGCACGGAAAATTCTTCAAGAAAGCCCCAAAGATACTTCTATTGTATCTGTCGCCGTAGCTTGCGGTTTTGCTTCCCACGGGCATTTCAGCTATTGCTACAAGAAACAATTCGGAGAAAACCCATTGAATACTTTGAAGAAAACCAATCTGTAGCCGGTCGTCATTCCACGACACTTTTTACTGCTTCTTCCTGGATTGCGTTTTTTTTAAAAATCGATTGCGCTTTTGTGAAAGACTTTATCCTTCGTTTTCCCTATTTTTCCCGAGGTCAATCAGGTCATAAGAGGTCAGAGGCCAATTCCCTCGGGGATTGAAAGAATTTTGGTCTATAGCGACATTTTATTTGTTCCTCAAGGAATGCGAATGGCAGCCCCGAATTTTAAATGAATTTTAAGGGTACAGCCGGTTGATGGAGGCTACTCCAGGACCAAAGGTGGCCTTTTGAAGCATCTTTGGAAGCGACGATCTGTTCCTTGTGACAACTTTTTAATCGTTCGGCGTCCCATTGTCAGGAAAATGTCAGGACCATCTGGCAGGATACCTTCAACCGTGGCGTCCGCCGGTCGGGATTTCCCGGCCCGCCTTGCGGTTGCGGGTTGTCACAGGCAGGAGTCCGCGATGTTTTCTTTCTCCGGAACCGGCCCGGTCGCACCTCGATTTTTGTGCAATTCTGTTTTTCATATGGGATGTAAGCTTAAAGACAACATATGGAATTTTAAAGCGCGGCGATATGATAGGCATTAAGGTGTTGCAAAAGAGTTGTATAAAACGGCTTGCCGTTGTTATCGCCTTGCCCGTTATATTCTTGTTGTTCTCAGCGAGAACGGCATGTGCCCAGCATTCAACCGAGGGCCATACAACCCAAGCGCACACGTCCGAATCCGCGTCCAGCACGACCTCGCTCACGCCCGCTCAAATCATGGCCGGGCTGCAGCCGGGCGCTTCCTATACGCTGACAGGCGTCGCCGACATGGGAAGCTCCGCCACAACGTCACTTGTCAGCAACAACTTGACCATCACCGGTAGCGGAACCCTCATGACCGGGTGGTTCACCGAAGATGCCAACAGTACGTTAAACCTCGCCGGCATTCTCGTGGCGGCCCAATCCGCCACTCTCGCCGGCAGCACGACCCTGGCCGGCGGAACCCTGGTGAGCCCGGAAACGACCATCACCTCCACGGGGGTGCTCACGGGCAGCGGCACCATCCAGGGCAATTTGACCAGTTCGGGCACCGTGGCCCCCTTCGGTTCGTCGAGTGCGAGCAGTGGAGTGGCCATGGCCGGCAATGCTTCTTCCTCGCTGGGCGCGCGCGCCGCGATGAGCATGGCCGGGGATAGCGCCACTGTTTCGGGCGGATACGGCCTGATAACCGTGACCGGAAATTACATCCAGCTCCCCGGATCGACCTTGGCCGTTCGCCTGGACCCCTCGGGCAATTCGGACCGGCTGGCGGTCGGCGGCACGGCCGACGTCAGCGCCGGGAACCTGAGCATCACCGCCGCCCAAGGGTTCTATCCCTCCGGGGCGGCCTATTCGGTGTTGACCGCCAACGGCGGGCAGCTGCGGTTCAATTCCATCACCCAGCCCTCCAATTCCCTCGTGCTCGGATTTTACCAAGACCCGGCCGGCAATTTGCTGGTGACCAGAAATTATCAAACCCAGGCTGTTGATCCCCGCTCCATGGCCGCGGCGCTCGTGTTGAACCAAGCCAACGCCCTGGCCTCGGCGGACATGCAAAACGTGATCGCTGCCCTGGATTTTGCCGACGCCGCCACGATAACCTCCGCCCTGTCCCAGATCAACGGCGAAAGCCAAAACGTGCCCACGCAGATCGCCTTCAATAGCGCGACCACCTTCAACAGTGCCGCGCGCGAACGCGTGGGCTTGGTCCGCCAGGGGGCAACGCAGGCCGCCAGCGCGGGCTCGCCCCCAATCCAGTTGGCAATGCTCTCCAATGATCAGCCCATGCTTACGACCGCCCTCAATTCGGGCACGGTCGGGAATACTTGGGGAGCTTACCTGCGCTACCTGGGCGACACCGGCAGCCAAGCGGGTTCCGGGAGCAGGACGGGATACGATTACAAAGGCAGGGGCTTCCTCGCCGGCGTGGATAAAAACCTGGCGGATGGTCTCATCCTCGCCGTGAACGTCGGCTTCCTCTTCTCCAACGTGAACGTCCAGGATCCCGGGGCGAGCAAGGCGCAAGTGGTCTCGTACACCATCGGGCCGTATGCCTCCTATGTGCGGGACAACTGGCACGCGGACCTGGGCTTGGCCTATACGCTCAACAACAACACCATGTGGCGCAATATCATCTTCCCCGGGGTATCGCGCCAAGCGAAGTCGAACTATTTCGGCCAAACCCTCCAGGGCAACCTGTACGGCGGATACGACTTCATCTGGGGCAACTTGAAGGCCGGGCCGGTCCTGGGGCTGGACTACGCCTACAACACGCACGGGACCTACGCCGAATCCGGGGCCGACTCTCTCAACCAGACCGTGAATGGCCAAGGCAGTTATTCCCTGCAAGCCGCACCCGGCTGGAGTGCCTCCTATACCTTCGAGACCAAGCAGGTTTCAATCATTCCGGAAGTACGCGGGCAATGGGTGCACGAGTTTTTGGACGACAACCGCTTTATCGAATCAAGCCTTCAGGGACTGCCCGGGGTGTCCATGAGGACGCCGATCTCCCCGCCAGTGAGGGATTCGGCCAGATTAGGAGGAGCGCTGACGGTTAAGTACAAAAATTTTGAATTCCGGGGCCAATATGAAACCAACCTGCGTCAGGATAAGCAAAGCCATTCTTACTCGCTGGGCTTGAAGTACACTTTCTAGTGTGATGTTCTCGAAATGGCATTGATGAAATATCAATGCCATTTCGAGAAAGAGCGCGAGCCGAAAAACGCGGTTTTCGGCTCGCTCACGGAGCCTACGGCTCCGTGCCAGCCTTACGGCTGACGAGTGTCGCGTTGTGAAAACGCTACCCGATCATCAATATGAATTACCGAACGCGACACTAGAGCCTGTCGCGACATGCGCCCGCTACGGCCTCGGCCTTAGCGGCTTCAAGGCGAGTCGTCCGGCGGCCCGGCGGCTTTTTCATCCAAAAATCGGTCAATGCCGTGGGCTTTCACTGCATGAAAGCGTTCGAGAGCCTCCTTTTTCTTTTTCGGATCGGGTTGCGCTGCAAGGGCCCGCGCCAGAAAAAAATTACCCACCGGGTCGTCGGGATCCCTTCCCAGAAGCCTCCCCACAACGGCGTCCCGTCCCTTGGGGTCGAAGGCCATGGCCCACTCAAGATAGGCAATGCTCAAATCGTTGCGGGAGGGAATCTTGTCCAAGAGCAGGGCGACGCTTTGTCCATAGGCGCCCAAAAACGCCTGGCGTGGGATATCCCAGGAGGGATCGGTCAGGCTATGCGCCAGCCTGCCCTCGGCCCGGACATATGATTCCAGGAGGCGCAACGAAGCGCCGCCCCGCTCTATCCTTTGCCGCGCCCGATACATGCGGCTTAAAAAGGCAAGGGCGTACCTGGGATCGTCTTTGACCGCCGCGCTGCTTCTCTCCAAGAGCACGGCGAGCGTGTATCCGCCCCGGTCCGCAAATTCCGTCCACGGCAAACGAAGCGCGGCCACGGCTTGGGGCGTGGACAACCGGATGAGCCGTTCTTCCTTTTCCACGGCGGAAATATCGTTCGATTCCGCCAGCACGGCCAGAAGCTGGCTCGCCAGGGCGCAACAGACCAGGACCGCGATCCAAAAAGATTTGCGCGGACGCAACAAGGCAGTGTCCCCGGCGCAGCAAACGAACACCAGGCCGATCATGGGCAGGGTCGAAGGGAATTCGAACCACATCGTCCATAGCACGAACAGGGTCAGCATGTACGGAAGGACGATGGGCCGCAAGCGGGACGGACAACAGTATCCGGCGAGAAAAAACCAGGCCAAGGCCCCGATGGCCCCCCAAATCCCTAAGGCGAGCAGGGATTCCAAGAGAAAATTGAAGGAATGGAAAAAGGGCTCCCGCAGTCCTTCCCACACGGTTCGATCGTATTCCACCAGGCCCGAAAGAGGACCGCTCACGGCTTTGGCGTGGGCGATCAGGACATCCGGAAAACTTCCCCAGCCAAATCCCGTCGCCAGGCGCCACCAGGCATCCGAGAAGGACGCCTGGGTCAGGCGATGCATTTCCATTCGGGAATAAAGGGAGCCGTACCCAACGGAAATCCAGCCCTGACCGACGCCGAGTTCAAGAGAACAGCTGGCCAAGACGGGCATCGCCAAGGCCGCTCCTCCACAGAGAAATCCATTGCGGAGAAGTTGAGGCCGGAAGCGATGAACCGCACCAATGACAAGGGATATGGGCACAAAGGCGTACAGGGCCGACTTGGTCTTCACGAGCGCCAAAAGCAGCGCGGCCAGGACGGCGGCCAGGGCTCGCGCGCCGGTCCGGCCGGGAAAAGCCAGCAGTACGGCCGGGACGACGCCCAATACGGCGAAGGCCGCATACTCCGGCAGAGGCAGAGGGGAATAATCGGGAGATGCGACAAGGCCAGAGGCCGCGATCACCATGACCGAGGTCGCTGCGGCCGCAGACAGCCCCAAAAGTCTCAAAAAACCGGCGCGGGATGCCAGGATGCCCCCGGCGATGAAAGCGGCCATGTCGAAAAACCATACCGCTCCCATGCCGGTTTGCGGCAGGCCGAGAAACGACGTGGAAACATCCAAGGCCCAAGGGGACATGGCCAGAGACAAAAGTCCAAGCCCGGCGGGCACGAGAACCAGGGGATGGACCAGGGATTCACGGGCGGTTTGGTCGTTAGCGGACAACAAAAGCAAAAAACCGAGGCTAATGAGGGCGCAAAAAGCGTGTATTCCCACCAGGCATGGTTGCGATTGGTACCAGTGCCCGAAATGGGTCGGGGGAAATCCCAAAATAAAGACCCAGGGGGAGATTGTCACAGCAAGCAAGACCAGCATGTTTCCATACCGGCCACATCGGTGGCAGAATTCGGTGACATTTTTCATGTGAGCGCGTTGTTCTAACCCTGCCGCATTCCCCAAGCTATTTTCCAAGTGCCTTTGATTTCTGAAAAAATAACAATTATCGCTCATTAATTCAAGCGAGTTGTGCCTTCGTTCCGGGTCGTCCGAATGCGCGGACCGTTGTAAACCTCCCCTCTTGAGTGCCAATCGAAAGTTGAGAGTTCCGGCGACTTGATGGCGAGATACTCGGACGGGGTGAGATCTCCGAGCGACTCGTGGGACCTCTGTTCGTTATGCTGCTTCAACCAGTTCTCCGTAATCTTCCTGACCTCGTTTAAGCTGCTGAAAATATAGAAATATAACACATCGTCGCGGAAGATCCGGTTGAACCTTTCGATGAAGGAGTTTTGCGTGGGCTTGCCTGGCTGAATGAATTCCAACTCAGCACCTCGTCTCCCCCCCTTCCACCGAATGCTCAACGCCCCAAGGCGACTTGCCAGCCTAAAAAAATCTTATTATTCTACCTCCATGAAGATCATACCTGCCGTCTTTGAAGAGCACGAAATCCGCCGCGTTTACGACGAAAAGATTGAGACGTGGTGGTTTTCTGTCGTGGACATTATTCAAGTGCTGACCCAACAACCCGATTTTCAAACTGCCAGAAAATATTGGAATAAGCTCAAAGAGCGCCTGAATAAGGACGGCAGTCAGTCGGTGACAAATTGTCACCAACTGAAATTACCCGCAGCGGATGGCAAAAGCTACCTTACCGACGTGGCCCTGCCGAGACCTTGCTGCGTCTCGTCCAGAGCGTCCCCAGCCCGAAAGCCGAACCTATCAAGCTATGGCTGGCCAAGGTCGGTTACGAACGGATGCAGGAAATGGCTGACCCTGCTCTGTCGCTGAACCGCGCTCGGGAGACGTGACAAAAGCACGGCCGTAGCGACAAGTGGATTCAGCAGCGAATGCTAGGGCAGGAAACGCGCAATAAACTCACCGACTACTGGGCCGAGCATGACATCAAGAAAGGCGAGGAATATGCTATCCTCACCAACATTATCCATCAAGAGTGGTCCGGTGTAAGCGTTCAGACCCACAAGGATTTCAAAGGTCTCAAAACTCAAAACCTACGCGACCACATGAGCGAGGCCGAGTTGATCTTTACCGCGCTTGCCGAACTCTATCCACCCGCCAGATAGCCGAAAGCGTTGAGGCTACTGGAATGACCGAAAACAAGACTGCCGCAAAAACCGGTGGCAGTATAGCCCAAAAAGCGCGATTGGAATTGGAAGGTAAAACCGGTCAGAAAGTAATCTCCTCCGAGAATTTCCTGCCCCAGCCAGCCAAAGCATTGCCCCCTTCCCGCAAGACCAAAAAAGGTAAATGAAAAAATCCACGCTAAGCCCACTTGCTGACTGCCCGACCGCAATCCCTTGACCACAACGCGGGCTATTTTTTACGACATTTTTTACGACAAATTTGAGGGGAAAAGTCGTAAGATCATCCTTTTTTGTCGTAAAAATTTTTTACTTATTCAATTATATCAAAAATTATCAGGCAACCGACTTGAATGGGGTTCAGGGGGCCGGCTAATCAATTTTTGCAAATCTTGAATTTTTGAGCACTTTGGAGGGCACCTGAAGACAACCTAATCGAGAATCATCTATTATTTTGATTATATTGGCCGAAAATTTGGCTTCCCTCGCGGTCATCCGGGTTTGTCCGATTACGTCCATTGGCATCCGCCTTTTTGAGGGGCTCCTTTGGGGGTATCACGGAGAAACAAAATGAAATATTGTCTGTAATTTGAATATTATAGGCTGTAAATTTGATTTCCCCCGCCTCAAAAAAACTCAATCATTTCAACGGACAAGCCCGGACCAGATGGTCCGGGTTTGTCCGCTTTCGTCTGACCTGCCCTGAAAAACTTGGCTCCGCCTCAACTCCAGGAAGAGGCGGGGCCGATCATGAGCGACTAGGCTTCCTGAGGTAGGGGTTGGTCGACGACCTCGGGCCGTTCCGCGTTGTCGCCGCGCCCGCGGATTATGTTCGCCATCCAGCGGGCGCTCATTGAGCTGATGACGCCCACGGCGAGGAGGTAGCCGCACAGGTACCATGGGGCCCCGTCGTTCCAGCCGGTAAGGTAGGTAGCGAGGATGGGGGTGAGCCCAGCCGAGAAGATGCCTGAGAATTGATACACGAAAGATATGCCGGTATAGCGGACATTCGCTTCGAAGCTGTCAGAGAACAGTGAAGCCAACACGCCGAAAATAGCGGAATGGATGAATCCAAAGGGTAAAGCGATGGCCAGCCACACCAGGTAGATATTGTCCGAGTGGTTGTGAAGTATCCAGAAGGCGGGATAGGCCGACAGTCCCGCCATGAGGGCGGCTATGCCGAACACCCGGTGCTTGCCGTGCCGGTCGGCCATCTTGCCCCAGAAAGGAATGATGAAAGACTGGATGGCGGCGGCGATCATGACGCCGATCAGGGCCTGGGTCCGGGGCACGTTCTGAGTTTGGGTGAGGTAGTTGAGCGAATACACGCCGAGGACGTTGAAATTGACGCCATCGATAAACCGGGCGCCCATGCAGGCGAAGATCATCTTGGGGTAATGCTTGAAGATGGACAGCAGGGGCACCTTCACCGCGGGCTGTTCGTTCTTGGCTTTGGTGAAGTCGGCGGTTTCATGGACCTTGGTGCGCATGTAGTGACCAACCACGAGCATCACGACGCTCAGAATGAACGCGAGCCGCCAGCCCCAGGCCAGGAAGGATTCCTCGGAAAGGGTGGAGGACATCAGGCCGATGACTCCCGTGGCGAGCATGAGTCCCAGTGACATGCCGATCTGCGGAAGACTCGCGTAAAAGCAGCGATATCCCTGGGGCGCGGACTCGAAGGTCATGAGCACGCCGCCGCCCCACTCTCCGCCGAGGCCGATACCCTGCGCGAGGCGGCAGAAGATCAGGAGCATCGGGGCGAATATGCCGATCTGGGCATAGGTGGGGATGAAGCCGATGGCCACCGTGGACACGCCCATGATTTGCAGGGTCAAGATGAGCATCTTCTTGCGGCCGAGTTTATCGCCGAAATGTCCAAAGATGATGCCGCCCAGGGGGCGGGCCACGAAGCCGATGGCGAAGGTCGCGAAGGCCAGGATGGTCCCCAGCCGCGGGTCCACGGAGGGGAAGTAGAGCTTGTTGAAGAATAGGCCCGCCACCACGCCGTAAAGAAAAAAGTCGTACCACTCGATGACCGAGCCGAGAATGGTCGAGATCGTGACTCGCCGAAGATTTGCCTTGTCAAACGATGCGACGCTCATTTTCTTCTCCTTATAGTGTTTTTTTAAAAATGCGCCAGCTGGCGTTTTCATCTCGATGTAAAACCGTCTTCCTTCATGATTTCCGGTCAAACTGTATATACGGGTGCATGGCCGGACCTACGTATCGACGCCAAGCACACGGGCGGCGTTGTTGTACAAAATGTCCGCGCGTACGGCGTCGGTGAAGGGAAGGCGCTTGTAGAGCTCTATCTGCCCCTTGTAGTCCAGGAAAGGGTGGGCGCTGGCGAAAAGCAGCTTGTCGCCGATGAGGGTGTTGGCGGCCTGGATATAGCCTTCGGAGAAAGGCTGCTCCTCGTACTCCGAGAGATCCATGAACACATTGGCGTTGCGGTGGACGACCATGACGGCCTCCCCCACCCAGGGATAGCAGCCGTGGCTGATGACGATTTTCAGTTCGGGGAAGTCGCGCGCGACACGGTCGATATGGCGGGGGTGGCCGTCGTCCATTTCCGCGCCCGGCACCAGCGTGCCCGGGCCGGTGGTGATCACCACCGGGATGTCCAGTTCGCAGCATTTGGCGTAGATGGGGTAGTATCGCGCATGGCTGGACGGGATATGCGCCAGGCAGGGATCGGTGGCCGCGCCCTTCATGCCGTGGTCGAGCACCATGCGTTTGAGTTCGTCGACGGCGGCCATGCCCTTGTGAGGGTCCAGCCCGGCGAAGCCGATGAATTTATCCGGGAAGCGGCGGATCATCGCCGCAACGCCCTTGTTGCCGGAGGGCGCCCCGTATGTCGTCTCGGCGTCGCGGCTCGTGATGACGCCCCAGGCGACGCCCTGCTCGTCCATTTCGGCCACAATGGCCTCCAGGGGCCGCGAATAGGCGCGGTCGGCGAAACGGAAATGAGCGAACATGTCCTTGAATATATTGTTGGGGCCGAGCATGCCGTCGATGGTTTCGGCAGTGTGGGGCCTGAAGCGGAAGTCGATGACCTTCAACGAATCCTGGCGCATTGCATTCTCACTTTGTTGCGATCCGGCGCGCGGGATACGCGCGCCCGCCGGACCGATGTTTTCCCGGGCATTTTGATCCATGACGCGCCGATCAAATCAGCTTGTGAAGACGTTTCATGACCGCGTCGTCCAGCTTGACGCCCTCGAATTCATAGCGCTTGCCGATGTATTCGTATTTGGGCTGGCCCATTCGGTGGTATGGGAGCAGCTCGTAGGTCGCGTTGGGCCGTTTCGGGATGAAATCCCGTATGGCGGTTATGGCCTCCTCGGTGTCGTTGAAACCAGGGATGACCGGAGTGCGCACGCGCAGGGGGAGACCCGGGAACTCCTCGCACACCCGCCGGAAATTCTTGAGGATCAGCTCGTTGCCGACGCCCGTGAACCCCCTGTGTTTGGCGCTGTCCAGGTGTTTTATGTCGAAGATGAGGGAGCCGAGCAGCCCGCACGCCTCGCGCAGGTTGTCCCAACCGTAGTGGCCGCAGGTCTCCATTGCGGAGTTGATGCGCCGGGTCTTGGCCTCGCGCAGGAGCGCCAAGACGAAATCTGGCTGCACCATGGCCTCGCCGCCGCTGAGGGTGACGCCTCCGCCGGAGCGGGCGTAGAAGACGCCGTCCTCCTCCACGCGCCCGAGCACCTGGCCCACGGTCTGGTTCTCGCCGTAGAGGCGCTGCGCGCCCGAAGGGCATGCCGCGACGCAGGCGAAGCATTCCGTGCACTTGTTGCGGTCGTCGACCAGGAGGGCGCCCTGCACCGACATGGCTCCGCTCGGGCAGACGGCCGCGCACCGGCCGCACACCGGGGCGGTGAGGCAGCGCGTGGGGTTGAAGGCGCGCTCGGGCTCGAGGCGCTGCGACTCGGGGTTGCTGCACCACTTGCAGCGAAGCGGGCAGCCTTTGAGAAACACCAGCGTGCGGATGCCCTTGCCGTCGTGCACGCTGAATTTTTGCACGTTGAACACGACACCCGATACGTCTTGGTCCAGCATGGTCCGGTCCTTCGCTTGCTTGCGCGGCGGCGCTCCTGGCGCCGTCCGATTGGCCGTTTGAGCGGGCGCGCTCGGACTGACGCGCTCTCGCGGGCTTCGGAGAGGGGGCGCGGCGCCCCCTCCCCGAAGCGCTCCTCGGGCTACATCTCCGAGTGTTCCGTGCGTTCAATGATGTCGTTCTGCAGATCGCGGGACAGGTCGCAGAAGTAGGCGCTGTACCCGGCGATGCGCACCAGCAGGCTGCGGTAGCTGGCTGGATCCTTCTGGGCGGCAAGGAGAGTCTGTTTGTTGATGATGTTGAACTGAAGGTGCCACAGCTTCAGGTCGCACCAGGCGCGGATGATGTTGACGATCTTCTCCGTGCCGTCATCGCCGGCCACGCACTTGGGCGAGAGCTTGATGTTGAGCAGCCGCGAGGCGCGGTTGGTCATGCCGTAGTTCTTGGTGTGGTAGTTGGACAGGAGCACGGCGGTGGGGCCGTTCTTGTCCGCGCCGTGGGAAGCCGAGGATCCGTCGGAGAGGGCCGTCCAGGCGTGACGGCCGTTGGGGGTGGCGGACACCACCTTGCCGAAGGGCACGTGCGAGGTGATGGGCACATAGCGCACGTCCACATGAATGCCGCGCTCCTGGGAACTCTTTTTGGCGGCGGCCTGGGTGAACCTGTCGATGTCCTTGGCGATGGAGTCCGCGTAGGGGTCGTTGTTTCCGTAGCAGGGAGCGTTGCGCAACATCTCGCGCACGGGTTCGTGGCCTTCGAAGTCGGCTTCGATGGCCTCGACAACCTGCTTCATGGTCAGCTTCTTGTCCTCGAAGACAAGCTTCTTGATAGCTGCCAGGGAGTCCACCACCGTGCCGTAACCCAGAAACTCGAAGTAGGAGTAGTCGACACCGCCTTCGATCTTCTGGGTATGCAGGTCAACCATATGCTCCATGCACAGGTTGTGCATCACGGAGGAGAACGGCGCGGCGAAATGCCTGGGCCGCAGGCAGTCGACGACATGCTGCTGCTGGAAGGCCTTTTGCAGCAGGTTCAAGTGCTGCGTTTTGTAGGCGGCGTAGAAGTCGTCCCAGGTATCGAAACCGGTGACCTCGCCGGTCTCGCTGCCGATGAGCTCATCGTTGTAGAACTTCATCCTGCCGTTGTGCATCAGCATATCCAAGGCGGAGGCGAAATTGATGTACACGCAGCCGGAGGTGTATGTGTCTCTGTTGGGCATGCGGGCTTCGGTGCATCCCGACACGGCGTAGTCCAGGGCCTCGTCGATGGGCGCGCCCTTGATGGCGTAGAGAGGCACGACTTCCTCGTCGTTGATCAGCTTGGGGAAGCCGGAGCCGTCCTTGATGGTCAGGGCCACTTCGTGCAGGAAACGCTCGGGGGAACGGCTGTGGATGCGCGCGGCCAGGTCGGGGTAGTTGAGCGGGAAGTCGCGCTTGGACTCCAGGAACAGGTAGGACAGGTCGTTGGTGGCGTCCTCGCCGTCGGGGGTCTGGCCGCCGATGGTCACGGCCTCCCAGTGGGCGTAGCCTTCCTGGAATTCGTTGCCGGTGGGGTTGATATACAGGTCGATGAACTGGGCCATGTCCACCCACATGCACTCCAGCAACTCGCGGGCTTCGTCCCGGGTGATGGCGCCGTCGGCGATGTCCTTGGCGTAGTAGGGGTAGAGGTACTGGTCCATGCGGCCGTTGGAGATGATGGCGCTGGCCTTCTGCTCAAGCCGGGAGAACATCTGCACGAACCACTGGGACTGCATGGCCTCGCGGAAATTTCGGGCGGGATGCGCGGGCACGCGGTCGCAGATTGCGGCCATGCGCAAGAGTTCGGCCTTGCGCGTCGGGTCGGTTTCCGCGGCGGCGGTTTTGCGGGCGAGGTCGGCGTGGCGCCCGGCCCAGATCATTACCGCGTCGCAAACGACGATCATGGCTTCCAGGAAAGGCTTCTTCTCCCACAGGTCGACGGAATTGGCCGGATCGAGAGCCGCCAGCTTGGCCTTGGCTTCGTTGCGCAGGTCGATGTATCCCCGCTTGAGCACCTTCTCGTAGTCGGGCACCCACTGCAAGGCGGAGCGGTATGAGGACGTCTCGCTGACCACGAACTTGGACTTGAGGCCGCGTTCGTCGTGGTAGGTCACGTTGCGAAGCTCCAGGGGCAGCACTTTGTTCAGGTGCTCATGGTAGGTCTTGCCCTCCCAGTAGAACGCGATCTCCTCAACCAACGTCTTCATGTTCTCGGGAGATATCCTGAAAGGGCTCTTGGCGCGGTTGGGGAGATCCTTCATGACCTCGGAGTAGAAGTCGCCGTCGATCTCGGGGTACAAAATGCCGTAACGGCCGAGCTGTCCGGCGCGGCCGGCGAGGAGCTGGCCCGGGGTGATGTAGACGGTGATCTTCTCCGCGATGTTTTGCAGCGCCTTGGCCCAACGCAGCGTCAGGAGCTCACCCTCCGTCTCCTTCATGGACTGGGTGAAGTAGAGCGCGCGCTCGATGTCGACGACGGGAACCGAGAACTGATTGGCTTCAAGAATCTTGTACACACGTTCGCGGCCCTGGCGATTGATCAGCTTCTCGATGATTCGCTCTTCCTGGGGGGACAGGCAACAAGGTTGATACGTCATGTCGATCTCCTACTTGTATCTCTGGGTTGCATTGTGTGTGCTCGAGAGTCACCTCTATTAAGGCATCAATCGTGCCAGACATTTAATACACCGAGATAATTCGTTTTTGTGCAAATCTGAGAAGGAAGGATGGCTGGGTATTTCAGGGCAGGCGTTGCAAAATTGCACACACATTGGTATAACAGCATAAAATCATAGACTAAAATTTCACATGTGAAATTTTGCACTTTCTGCTGCCGTGCATTGTTGCACACCCGCCGGGCGGGGGTCACGTTGTCCGTGTTGCCGGTGCGGGCGACGACAGACTTTTATGGCAGAGCGAGTAGATGGATAATGCGGGGAGGGCTGGACGGGAAAGGCTGGCGCCGGCGGCTGGCGCGCCCGCAAGACGGGTCGCTCCGAGAAAACGGGATTTTTGGGGGATCTTCGGGCGGGCATTCCAGGATGCGGATGAGCGACGGCGTCACTCCCCGTTTTTTACCCATGCCTGCACTTTGCGAAAGATGGTGCTGCGGTCCACCTGGAATTGCTTTGCCGCCTCGGTGATGCTGCCGTAGCGTTCCAGTCCGGCCCGCAGGACGTTGTTTTCCAGTTCCCGCATGATGTCCTTTAGGGGCCGTCCGTCCAGGACGAATGGAGGCTGCCCGGGCGGCGCGGCCTCGCGGGGCGAAACCTTGACGATCGGAATGTCGACGCAGCAGATCTCATCCTTGTTGCAAGTGATCGCCAAACCCTGAATCAGGTTTTCCAGCTCGCGCACGTTGCCGGGCCAGGAATGCTCCAGCAGCTTTTTCTCTGCCTCGGGCGTGATGCTGATCTTCCGGCCGTATTTTTCGGCGTAGTAATTGAGAAAACTATGCGCCAGGGGCAGAATGTCGGCTTGGCGCATGCGCAAGGGAGGAATCGTGAGAATGACCACCTTGAGGCGGTAGTAGAGATCCTTTCGGAAACGCCCTTTCTGCACTTCCTTTTCCAGGTCTTTATTGGTGGCGGCTATGATGCGCACATCCACCCGCCGGGGAGCCGTGGCGCCCACGCGCATGATCTCCCAATCCTGCAGCACGCGCAACAGCCGGGATTGCATGGCTAAGGGCAGCTCTCCGATTTCGTCCAGGAACAGCGTACCCTCATTGGCGGCTTCGATAAGTCCCGCCTTGCCGCTCTTGTTGGCCCCGGAGAAAGACCCGGCGGTGTAGCCGAAAAGCTCGGTTTCGATCAGGTGCTCGGGGATGCTCCCGCAATCGACTTTGATGAAGGTTTTGGCCGCGCGGGGGCTGGCCGCGTGAATACGCCGGGCCAACACATCCTTGCCCACACCCGTTTCGCCAAGCAACAGCACCGTGGCGTCCGCGGCCGCGATGGTCTCCGCCTCGCCGTAGAGCCGGCGCATGGCCTGGCTGTGCGCGGCGCGGGGGTACTTGAGCAGCTTGCCGGGAACGGGGTTGTTGATCCTTCGAAACGTTTCCAACAGCTCCTTCTGAGAGGCGAGTTCCTCGCGCAATTCTGACAAGGCGGTCACGTCTCGCATGAACGTGGCCACATACGCCACCCCGCCTTGAGAGTCGAAAATGGGGTGCCCCTCCAGAACGAGCTTTCGGCCGTCGGCGAGGGTCTGAACGCGAGTCACTGCCCGCTTGCCCTGGACCACTTCCGGATTGAGCACCACGTCGAATACGCCGTTTTGCACCATTCCGGAGACGGACTTGCCGAGGATGTCTTCCCTCGAAATGCCGGTCACTTCGGAATACTTTGTGTTGACCAGCAGGATTATGCCATTCCGGTCGGAGATGCACAGCCCGTCACGGAGCGTGTCGCACAATTGTTCAACAAAAAGATTCAGCATGTTGAAAATCTCGATACACGGCTCCGCGCCGGCTTGCAAAGGGGGCTCGCCTCGCACCTGGCCATAACGAGACGCCGCCTATTCCAAGGTAAGCGATCATACCACTATATGGCTCCAAGCCGTTGGCCTTGGCCGTCTCAATCAGGCTGTAGACAGCCGCGCTGGCGGCGGCGCCTCGGGGGTGACCGGAAAACGGCCGGTTCTTCCTGCCCACGGCAAAGAGCCGGATGGCGTTCTCCGCCAAATTGTTGTCCGGCCGAATGAAGATGTCTTAGAGGGCTTCAATCATCTGGGTTAATGCGAAATATATTTATGACTACATATTTAGAAAACATCGGTTTATAATTTAGTTTACCTCTACTCCAAAGAAACCCAAAAGATCAATTAAATCCGCTAGGGCTCTGGCTGGGGGTCCCGGTTTGTCCGATTACGTCCATTGGCATCCGTCTTTTTCAGGGGCGCCTTTGGGGGTATCACGGAGAAACAAAATGAAATATTGTCTGTAATTTGAATATTATAGGTTGTAAATTTGATTTCCCCCGCCCGCTTGCTTAAGTTATTCTTATCTATGCTGCTCACTCGCGGGTACAGGTATTTAATGCGATGTCCCTTGTGCTTGGCAACAATTGATGATCTTCAATTCGTCGTGTATATATAATACTAGACTGTATTAGAATTTGTGTCAGCATTCAATGAATGGCTTTTTGGGACACTGTGCTATGCGAGCTTCATGATGCCAAGGGCGGTGTAGAAAAGGTATACCTTGATGGACAATGTCCGTCCAGGTTTATCCATGTGCATCCGGGCATTGAGCGGGATCACGAGGCTGTATTTTGCTCCCGCTTTGCCATCACCCTCCCGATTGTCTCCTTGAGCGACGCCATCTCCACCGGCTTGGCGATGTAGTCGTCCATTCCGGCGGCCAGGAATTTTTCTCGGTCGCCGATCATGGCGTAGGCGGTCATGGCGATGATGGGGACATTCGCCTTGCCCTGCCCCATCCGGCCGTCCCTGATCTCCTTTGTCGCCTCGACGCCGTTCATGACCGGCATTTGGACATCCATGAGGATCAAATTGAAGTCTTGCCTGGCAACGAGGTGCAGGGCTTCCTGACCGTCCTTGGCGGTGACGACGATATGGCCAAACATTTGGAGCATATTCTTACAGGACGCCGAGGACGTCTCATCGTCTTCGGCGAGGAGCACGCGAATGGGTTTGCCGCACTGGGCCTGCTCTTCCGTGGTAATTTGCTCCATTTCCGGTTTTTCGCCGGCAACCCCGAAAGGGAGTGAAAAGTAAACGGTTGTTCCGCCGCCTTCGACGCTGTCGATCGCGAGATTACCGCCCATCAAGGTCACGAGGTTGCGTACGATGGCTAGGCCCAGGCCAGCACCCTGAAAGGCCCTCGAGTACGTCGACTCCTCCGCCTGAACAAATGGCTCGAAGATGTCTTTGAACTTTCCCTCGGCGATACCGATGCCGGTATCGCTCACCGTGAATAGCAACCGGCAGCATTCCGTGGCGGAGGCGGGAAGCTGGGATATTTCTACGCGGACAACGCCTTTCTCGGTGAACTTCACCGCGTTGCCAACGAGATTAAACAGGACTTGCCGCAACCGCCCCTCATCGCCGATGAGTTGAGGCGGCATGGGCGTGGCCACGGACCATTCTAAGGTCACCTCCTTGCTGTTGGCCTCGACCTCGAAAAGCTCCAGGACGGAGTCGCGCATCTCTTGGATATCGAAAGCCGCTTCCTTGATTTGGACCCTACCCGACTCGATTGCGGAAAGATCCAGGATGTCGGAGAGCAGGCGAGTCAGTCGCTTAGCGGACTTGATCGCCATGGATACGTATTGGTGTTGATCCTCGTTCAACGAAGTTGTCTTCATGACTTGCAGCATGCCATATATGCCGTTCAACGGCGTCCGGATCTCATGGCTCATGTTGGCCAGGAATAAGTTTTTGGCAATATTGGCGGCATTGGCCTTGTCTCGTGCCAAGCGCAACTCTTCCTTGGCTCTTTTCTCTTCGGTGATGTCCTGGATCGTGCCGTGCAGTCCGGTGATCGCCCCGTAGGGATCGAGTGTCGGCCCGCCAAAGACATACACCCATCTCACGGATGAGTCCGGCCGTCTCATCGCCAGTTCCAACTTATAGGGCTCTCCTGTCATCAAGGACCCGTTTATGGCCTCTTCAAAAGATCTCCAGCTCTCGGCTTCAAAAAAAGCCGGGAGCTCGGCAATGGACCGAGGGGCTTGTCCTGGATCAAGACCAGCGATTTGGCAAAGTACATCGGACCAGGATATTCTGTCGTTTGTCTTGTCCCAGTCCCAGATTCCGATCAGGGCAAGTTGATGTGCCTGTCGGAGTTTGGCTTGGCTCTTCTGAAGCTCTTCTAGTAGACGAAGGTTGTGCTCCTTGAGCAGGAATATCTCCAGACCCTTTTCAACTCGTGCATAAAATTCTTTAATATTCAGCGGCTTGGAGAAGTATCCATGTACCTTTCCCTTGTTAATGGCGTCAACGAGAGGATCATAATCGCTGTATCCCGTCAGCATATACCGCAATACATCTGGAAATTCTTCTGCTGCCTGCTCCAAAAGTGCAGTCCCCGACATTTCTGGCATTCTTTGATCTGTTACAAGTACATGAACATTTTCAGTGCGTAAAATTTCCAGAGCTTCCTGCGCTGATTCAGCCAGATGAACGTGATAGTCACGCCTGAAAAGAGCTTTAAAGCTTTTAAGATTATCTATCTCGTCGTCAACATAGAGAATAATATGCTTGTCTGAATTGTGCTGTAGGATCATTATTTATTCTCCTTGCATGCCGGCAGAAAAATGGAAAAGGTGGCGCCTTCGTTTGAGGGGCTGGAAGCTTCCAGAAACCCGTTGTGCTCTTGGATCAGAGTGTTACAAATGAATAACCCGAGTCCGGTGCCCTTGCCCACTGGTTTTGTAGTGAAAAAAGGATCGAAGATTCGGTTCACGATGTCTGGAGGAATTCCCATCCCCATGTCTGAAATGCGGAGTACAGCGTAATTCTTTCCGGCTATCCGCTGCTCTTCTGTTTTTATCGTTATGCGGTATCTCGCTGGATCTCCTTGCTCTTCAACGGCATCAATGGCATTGGACAGGATATTGACAAAAACCTGACTCAACTTTCCTATGTTTCCGCAAATTGCCGGCAAATTCCCATAGTTCTTGATTATCTGTATTTTTTTCTTATATCTTGGACTCAGCATGACAAGAACGGCGTCAATAACATCGTGCAAATATATTTTACTGCTCATCAACTCATCAGTGCGGGAAAAACTGCGCAGGCTTTTGACGATTACTTCGGTTCGATGTAGCCCTTGAAAAATATGTTCAAGTAATTCTGGCATTTCTTGTGCTATGGTTTCATAATCAATTTTCTTTTTATAGTCTTCGAAAGAAACCTGCTTATCCTTGTCCAGGCTGTTCTGGCAAAAGGAAAGAGCGTCGATCAGATCATGGATGTCTTTTTCCAATCCATGGCAACTGGTTTTGATAAAATTGACCGGATTGTTGATTTCATGCGCCACCCCCGCGGCCAACACGCCAAGGGCGGCCATTTTTTCAGACGCGATCAGTTGGCTCTGGGTGTTTTTAAGTTGGAGCAATGCTTCCCGCAAGGCGCTGTTTTGTTTTTCCAGTTCACGGTGTGCGCGCCGCAATTCCAAATGGGTATTGACCCTAGCCAGCACTTCTTCCAAATGGAAAGGCTTGGTGATATAGTCTTGGCCCCCTTCGGCGAACGCACGAACCTTGTCCTCGGTTTCGGACAAGGCGCTTATGAATAAAACCGGAATATCGGCCAGAGCAGGGTCGGCCTTGAGCCTGCGACAGACTTCAAAACCATCCATTTCCGGCATATGGATGTCGAGCAGAATGATATCCGGCGGTTCATGCTTTGCCGTCTGCAAAGCAAGGATGCCGCTGGGTGCGGGCCGCACCTTGTAGCCTTGATCTTTCAGAATGCCGGATAACAAGTTCAAATTGGCCAGCACGTCGTCCACAATCAGAATTGAGGGCGGTGGTTGTTCATTCTCAGCCATCGTTTTTTCCTTCGAGAGGCCCGGGAACGTCTTCAAGGGACTTGGGCACCTGCTCATACAACTGCGAGGGGGCACGGGAAGCATGGCAAGGGAGCATTCCGACTCCTTTAATGCCTCGTGAATACTTCCTGAAGTTCTTCAAACTGATAGTTTTCCACCAGTTTGAGCAGCCTTTTGGATAACGGCGCGTCCTCGCGCGCGATGAGCGCGAGGAGTTCCCGCAGGCGTTCAACATCCAGACTGAGCGCCGCCTCGCGAAGCGCGCCGGCCAGATCGG